>Ga0307372_10003584_pt1 | contig 24614 bp, 28 predicted proteins | sample OX1MG_FD_202533 | JGI IMG/M metagenome (GOLD analysis project Ga0307372, IMG submission 202533) | Soil microbial communities from Risofladan, Vaasa, Finland - OX-1 | ecosystem: Environmental > Terrestrial > Soil > Coastal area > Acid sulfate soil | place: Finland: Risofladan, Vaasa | collected...
GTCGTGACCGAGCAGTTCGTGGAGCACGAACCAGGTGTGCGCCGAGCGTTCACCGATCCGGCAGTAGGCGATGATCGGCGCACCGTCGAGCACGCCCTTGCCGCCGTAGAGCGACTCGAGGTCCGCGCGCGACTTGAACGTGCCGTCCTCCTGGACCGCCGAGACCCACGGCACCGATGCCGCTCCGGGGATGTGGCCAGAGCGCTGCGCCCCCTCCTGCTCGTAGCCCGCGGGCGAGATCAGCTCGCCCGAGAACTCCGCCGGGGAGCGCACGTCAACGAGCTTGGTCGGCGCGTCGATCGCGGCGAGGACCTCGTCGCGATGCGCGCGGATCGCCGGGTCACCGGGCTTGGCCACGAACGTCGTCGACGGATAGCTCGGCACCTCGTCGGTTGTCCGTCGCCCTTCGGCGACCCACTTCTCGCGCGGCCCGTTCACCAGCCGCACCTTGTCGTGGCCGTAGTACTTCAGATACCAGTAGGTGTATGCGGCGAACCAGTTGTTGCGGTCGCCGTACAGGACGATCGTATGCTCGGTGGAGATGCCGCGCGAGCCCAACAGCGCGCCGAACTCGGCCGGGCCGAGGAAGTCTCGCCTCAGCTGGTCCTGGAGGTCCAGCTTCCAGTCGAACCCGATCGCGCCCGGGATGTGTGCCTCGGCGTAGAGCGCCGGGTTCTCATCGACCTCGACGATACGGATCGTGTCGTCACCGAGATGCTCCTCAACCCACGCCGTGTCGACGAGCACCTGCTTCGCGTATTCAGACATCGCCGCCCTCCTGGGCAAATCTCGATCAGCTTTGGGGTATTTGCCTGCTCAGCCAGTGTAGCGCGCGAGCCGACCCGACAAGAGGTCGGCGATCGCCGTCCGCGCCTGCGCGCGCCAGCGGTCGAGATCGCGCGGATCGGCGTCCAGCACGGCGAGCGGAATCGCGTTGAATGCGGCGCGGTCGCCGATCAGCGCCCGTCCGGCCGCGAGCGTCGTCGCGGCGACAGTCCCCGCCGCCTCGTAGACGAGGCCGCGCACCGTGGTGTCGATCGTCTGGCTGACGAAGAACGCAAGGCGCGGGCCGTGCAGCGCCTGCACCGCCGCGGCCGGCCCGCTGGCATTGCCCAGTAGCCAGCACGCCAGCGTCACGCCCTCCAGCGCGTAGCGCAGCGTCACGATCCGATCCGGGGTGCCGATCCAGCACTCCGCTCCGACCGCTTCGATGGCGGCCCGGCCCGACTCCTCGCGCGTCGTGATCCGCACGGCGTGCCCTTCGGCGACCAGACCGCCGGCGAGCGCGCGACCGCGCGCACCGCCGGCGATGATCAGGATGCGGGCCACGCCGGCGACATCTAACCACAGGCATCACGATTCACGGCGCCGACGCGTTCAACAGTTGTGAGCTCAACGCCTCCTCCCTTCCAGGTCCTCCTCGAGGACCACAGCGACGCCGTCTGGCGCGCGCTGCGCGCGATGGTCGGCGTCCAGGCGGCGGAGGACTGCTTCCAGGAGACGTTCCTCGCAGCACTGCGCGCCTACCCTCGCCTGCGTCCCGACTCCTCACCCCGTGCCTGGCTGCTGACGATCGCCCACAACAAGGCGGTCGACCACCTGCGGCGCGCCGCCCGCGCACAGACGCCGGCAGTCGACGCAGCAGGCGTTGATCCCCCACCCCCCGACGAGGCGATCTGGCGGGCGGTCGCAGCCCTGCCGCCGAATCAGCGAGCCGCGGTCGCCCTGCGCTTCATCGGCGATCTCTCCCACCGTGAGATCGCCGCCGCGATCGGCTGCTCGGAGGCGGCGTCGCGGCGGTCCCTGCACGACGGACTCGCAACCCTCAGGAGGTCACTATGAGCGACCAGCTTGCGCGCGTCCTGCGCGCTCCGGTCCCACACGCGCAGGCCGCCGCCCAGCGCTTCGCCGATCGCGCGGCGGCCGAGCACGATGCCGACCTCGCGTATGCCACGACCGCCAGCCCACTCGGCGAGCTGCTGCTCGTCGCCGGCGCGCGGGGGCTGACGCAGATGCACTACCTCGACGGGCCACTCGACGCCACGCTTGCGCTGATCGCCGAGCGGCGCTCGCCGCGCATCGTCGAATCCGCGGCGGCGCTCGATCCCTGGCGCCGCGAGCTCGACCAGTACTTCGGTGGGACGCGACGGCGCTTCGAGGCGCCGCTTGACTGGGAGCAGATGTCACCGTTCCAGCGCGCGGTCCTGCGCGCCACTGCGGCGATCCCCTACGGCGCGACTTCGACCTACACCGGCGTGGCCGTCGCGGCCGGCAGCCCACACGGCCAGCGCGCCGCCGGCAACGCGCTCGGCGCCAACCCGCTTGCGATCGTCGTCCCCTGCCATCGCGTGCTGCGCAGCGGCGGCGCATTCGGCGGCTATACCGGCGGCCTGGCGCGCAAGCATTATCTGCTCGAGCTGGAGGGGGTCAGCGGCGCATGAGCTGCGCGATCGCCGCGGCGTCGTCACCGGCGCAGCGCTCGAGCCCGGCGATCGCTCCGGCACGATCGGCCGAGCTCTTTGCCTGCGAGAGCTTGAACGCGCCGGCGATGTCGTCGATCAGCAGCTCGAACGCGACGATCCCGCGCGCCATCCGGTCGCGGTAGTCGGACGGCTGGTCGTGCAGCTCCCACGCCGGTTCCCGGTCGGCCTCGAACTGGGCCACGAGCCGCTCCAGCATGGCCTGCACCTCGCGCGGGTCCTCGAGCACGCGTGGGCGTCCGCGCACCTGCACCACGACGTAGTTCCATGTCGGCACGTTCGGGGAGCTGGCGTACCAGCTCGGCGAGACATAGTGATGCGGGCCCTGGAACAGCGCCAGCAGCGGTGTCGCCTGATGCCAGGTCGTCCACTGGGGGTTGGCGCGCGCGAGGTGCCCGTAGACCACCGGCCGCTCCGGTTCGCCCTCAACGACGAACGGAATCCAGGTGGCCGCCGGCGCGCCGTCGGTGCCCGTGCTGACGACCGTCGCGAAGGCATGCGCGCGCATCGCCGCGAACAGCTCGCTCGCCCTGCGCTCCCGGTAGTGCTCCGGGACGAACAACGCTAGTGGCTCACGAGGGCGTCGCCGACGCCGCCGCCTCTGCCACGGCGGGCGTGTCGCGCAGGTACCACTCGGCGTCCAGGGCGGCCTGACAACCCGAACCGGCCGCGGTGACGGCCTGGCGGTAGGTGTGATCGACGAGATCACCGGCGGCGAACACGCCGGGGCGGTTGGTCCTCGTCGAGCGGCCTTCGACGAGCACGTAGCCGTTGTCGTCAACGTCGATCACGCCCCGCACGAGTTCGGACTGCGGCACGTGCCCGATCGCCACGAAGGCTCCGGACAGCGGCAGCTCGCGCAGCTCGCCGGTTGCCGTGTTGCGCAGGCGCGCGCCGCCGAGTGCTCCGCCCTCGCCCGCGAACAGGTCCTCGACGACGTAGGGCGTCAGCAGCTCGATGTTCTCGACGGCCCGCGCGCGATCGAGCATGATCCGCGACGCGCGGAACTCCTCGCGCCGGTGCACGACCGTCACGCGCGAGGAGAACTTGGCCAGGAAGATTGCCTCCTCCATCGCCGAGTCACCGCCGCCGACGACCAGCGTTTGGCGATCCTTGAAGAACGCGGCGTCGCAGGTCGCGCAGTAGCTGACCCCGCGGCCGGACAGCTCGGCCTCGCCGGCAACGCCGAGCTTCTTGTGCTCCGCGCCCATCGCGAGGATCACGCTGCGGGCGGTGTATTCGTCGTCTTCGACCCACACCCGGTGACGCCCCCCGGGCTCGCTGGCCAGCTCGACTCGCGTCGCCTGGTCGGTGATGAAGCGCGCACCGAAGCGCTCGGCCTGGTCGCGCAGCTGCTGCATCATCACGGGTCCGGTCACGCCCTCGGGATAGCCGGGATAGTTCTCGACCTCGGTCGTCTGCTGCAACAACCCACCCCAGGCAAAGCCCTCGATCACGAGCGGCGAAAGCTCGGCGCGCGCGGCGTAGAGGGCTGCCGTGTAGCCGGCGGGCCCGCTGCCGATGATGATCACGTTCTCGCGTTCAGCCGCTCCCATTGTGCTCTCCAAACCGTAGGACAGGGCATTACTTCACTTTTTATAGTATAGGCGATGGGCGGTCGTTTGCAAGGCCCGGCCGCTGTCCGCCGGCTCACGCGACGAGCAGCTCGCGGCATTGCCGGTGGGGCTTCGTCACGCGCTCGGTCGAGGTCGGATAGGAGATGAGCGCCGCCAGGGGACGCGTCGGACGGGCGACGAGGTCGCCGCCGCAGTTCGGGCAGACCCCGGCGAAACGCTGTTCGGCGCAACGCGCGCAAAAGGTGCACTCGAAGGTACAGATGCGTGCGTTCGGCGCCCCGTTCGGCAGGTCGCAGTCACAGCATTCGCAGTTTGGGCGAAGCGCGAGCATGGCGGATCCTCCACGTGTCGATCGGTCGCGGCCACAATCAGTGTAGAGGCGGCTCACGCGTGGGCCGTGCCCACCGCGTCGAGCTGGGCCCGGCCGGCAGCCCATCCGGCAACCCGACGGCGCAGCTGGACGTAGGCGATCGCGCCGGGCACCGTCGGCAACCAGAAGGCGAATGCCCGGTAGACCAGCACCGCGACGACCACGACCGAGGCGTTGACGCCGAACGCGAGGAACGCGCCGATCATTCCGCCATCGACGCCGCCGATGCCGCCGGGCAGCGGCAGCACGTTCGCGAACATGCCGACGAAGTACGCCATCACGACGACGCTGATCGCCGGCGCGCCGCCGAAGGCCTGAAACGAGGACCAGAGCGTGGCGATGTCAAAGCCCCACCATGCGACCGCGCCGAGCGCCAGCGGATCGCGCGAGCGCACGACGGCGAGCGCACCCCGCACGCCGCTCGCCGCCAGCGCCGGCAGCGTGATCAGCCGCGCGAGCAGGCGCGCGCCGCGACGGCCGTGCCCACGATGGGCTCTCCATGCACCCAGGCGTCGCTCGATGTCTCCGGGAATCAGCGTCAACGCGAGGAACAGCGCGATCACCAGGCCGCCGAAGATCGCCGGCAGGATCGTGATCGCGAAGCTGCCGCCGCCCGGCAGCACTCCGGTGCGCAGGCCGATCCCGAAGACCACCAGCGCCGCCATGTACACGCCATAGAGCACCGTGAGGAAGGTCACCATCTGCGCAGCCACGGCTCGCCGCTCGAGCCCGGCGCGCCGGAGCGCCCAGACGGTCAGCGCGACGCCTCCGCTGCCCGCCGCAGCGAACAGGCGTGTCGCCGCGAGCCCGGCCATCGTGATCTCATAGCTCGCCCGCCAGTCGATCTGCGATCGCCCGGCGCGCACGAACACGGTTCGGAACAGCGCAACGTAACCCGCGAATGACAGCGCTTCGAAGGCGACCGCCACCGCAAGCCAGCCCGGCGCCCCCTGGTCCAGGCGATCCCACGTCCGCCCCAGCCCGGTGAGCTTCGGCAGGACGAAGTACAGGAATGCCACGACCGAGATGACGAACAGCCCCAGTGCGATCGCACGCCGCCGAGTGACGATGACGCGTGGCATCCCCTCCTCGCCCGGCGGCAGGCTGCCGATCTGGGTGTGATCGACGCCACGCAGCCGGCGCGGGTCAACCTCTTCGGTCATGCCGCTCGCGGCTGGTTCGCGAACCGCCCCAGCCGCTCGATCGCCGCCCCGATCGCCCGCACCGGCCGCGCGGCGACGCGCTCGGCGCGACGCACGGCCAGCGTCAGCGCCAGACCGCCGAGCAGATCAACCACGTAGTGCTCGCCGAGGTACACGAGAGCGAATCCCAACACCGCCGCGTAAGCCGTTCCGACGCTGCCGGCCAGCGGATCGCTCTCGGCGAGCAGTGTGGCCGCCATCGCTGAGGTCGCGAAGTGCAGCGACGGCATCGCGGCGAGCGGGTTTCCACCGAGCACACTGTAGAGCGGCGCCCACCCGTTGCGCCAGAAATTCTCGCCGTATTCGACCATCAGCCGCCGTACCGGCACCGCTCCGTCGCGCGTGCGTCCCTTTTGCGCGGCGTACCACGGCGGCGCCGTCGGCGCCACCCAGTAGGCGATGACACCGAGGTCGAACACCGCGTAGGTCAGCACCGCCGCCCGCGCGAAGCGCGGGCGATCCCAGATGGCCAGGTAGGCGAGGGTCGCGTGCGGCGTCGCGAACCACACCCAGTGCGCCCACACGAGAACCTTTTCGTAGCTGCGGAAGTAGCCGTCAGGGTGCAGCGCGCGCTGGAGACGCACGGTCGGCAGTTCGCCGAAGCCGATCAGGCGATCGGCGAGCACCGGATAGTCGACGTGGACGCGCTCCTCGAGCGCCGCCGCGTCGTCGTTGGGCATCTTGTACGCGGCGAGGTAGACGTACATCTGCAGCATGCACACGATCGCCACGCGCACACGCGCACGTGGCCAGAGGATCGCCGCCGAGGCCGGCGCCAGGGCGGCTCCGGCGAGCACCGGTGCCGGGCGCAGTCGCAGCCGCCGGCGCATCACCGGCAGAGCTACGGCTCCGATCAACACGGCTACGGCCACGGCGCGAACCGCGTGCTGCGATGAGGTACGTGATCGGCTCAGGCTGCCCGCGCGAGCGCGTACTCCCGCGCCTCCTCCACGAGCGTCGCGATCACCTGGCTGGTCGCGTCGGCCTCCGGGTGCCATTGCACGCCGAGGGCGAAGCGCTTGTCGGGCACCTCGATCGCCTCCGGCAACTCGTCGAGGTCCGACCAGCCGGTCACCACGAGATCCTCACCGAGTCGCCCGATGCCCTGGTGATGATGCGAGAGCGAGCCGGTGTGCTCGGCACCGGCGGCCTTCGCCGCCTGCGATCCCGCGGCGAGGTGCACCGGATGATCGGCGGTGCCGAAGTTCCCGGGGACGCGGCAGTGGTCGGAGTGGCCGTACAGGCTCGGAACGTCCTGAACCAGCGTGCCGCCGTAGGCGACGTTCATCACCTGCATGCCCCGACAGACGCCGAGGAACGGGATGTCGCGCTCGATCGCGCGCCGCGCGAGCGCCAGTTCGAAATCGTCGCGTTCGGGCACGGTGTGCACGGTCTGCGGCGCACGCTGCTCGCCGTAGGAGCTCGGATCGAGATCCGCCCCGCCGGCCAGCATCAGACCGTCGATCAGGTCGAGGGCGACGTCGGGGTCGGCGGTCACGCGCGGGTCGGGGGGCAGCATCAGCGCCACCCCGCCGGCGCGCTGCACGGCATCGATGTAGTTGCGCGGGAGCAGCATCGCCGGCTGGTCCCAGACGCCCCAGCGGGCCTGCTCGAGCGCGGTGCAGATACCGATCAGCGGCGCGTGCATCCCTGAACCGTATCGCCCGAAGAGGCGCGACATCGCGGCCGGGCGCCGAGCCGGCGCCGCTCAGCGCGCCTCGCGCCCGCGGCGCGCGCGCGCGAAACGCCTGAGCGTGAATAGAATCTCGCCGCGTTGCGCCGATCGCCCGCCACCAAACGCTCCCTGTTGCGCAACGCGGCGTTGCTCGGCGCAGTCACGCTGCTGGCGGTGCTGGCCTTCGCGCCGGACGCCTTCGCCAACTTCATCACGCCACAGTCGGGTGGGTCGCCGAACGCCAACCGGATCGAGAACCTCTACTCGATCACGCTGTACATCGCGGCGGTGGTGTTCGTCGGCGTCGAGGGTACGCTGCTCTATGCGCTCGTGCGCTTCCGCAAGCGCAAGGGCCGCGTGGCTGTTCAGACCCACGGCAACACGCGCCTGGAGATCGGCTGGACGGTGGGCGCTGCGGCGATCCTGGTCGCGCTCGCGACGCTCACCTTTGCGAACCTGCACGCGATTCGCACGCCGGACGCCTCGGGGCCGGGCGGCCTCGCGATCAGCAACTCCGTGCAGGTCGCGGACACCGGCGACGCGATTCACCCGCCGAAGGGCCCCTACATGACGATCCAGGTCAACGGCCAGCAGTACCTGTGGACCTACACCTATCTCGGTTTCGGCAAGCTGACCGACCAGCTCGACGATCCGCGGACCACCTACCAGATGTATGTGCCGACGAACACCACGATCATCCTCAAGGTGGTCTCACAGGACGTCGTCCACTCGTGGTGGATCCCCGATCTCGGCGGCAAGGTCCAGGCGGTGCCCGGCTACGTCAACTGGACCTGGTTCAAGATCTCCAAGGCGGGCAGCTTCTTCGGCCAGTGCTCATTCCTCTGCGGCCGCGGCCACGCCACGATGCGCGCCGAGGTCACGGCGGTCCCGCCGGCGCAGTTCACGGCTTGGCTCAATACGCTGCAGAAGAACCTCAAGGCCGGCGAGCTCGGGGGAGCGGCCGGTCGCCAGAAGCTCGCGGCCAAGTCCGGCGCGGCCGCGGTCGAGAACCCGTGAGGAGCTGACGACGCAAGCGATGGCCGCGACAACCCTCACCCCGGTCCCCCAGATCGTCGTTCAGCGCGTCGAGCGCGAGCCGCGTGGCCTGATGGGCTGGCTGACGAGCACCGACCACAAGCGCATCGGGATCCTCTACATGGTCGCCACCTTCATCTTCTTCGTGCTTGGCGGCGTCGAAGCGCTGATGATGCGACTGCAACTGGGGGTCGCGAACAACAACCTGATCACGCCCGAGGTCTACAACCAGCTGTTCACGATCCATGGCACGACGATGATCTTCCTGTTCGTCGTGCCGATGTTCGCTGGTCTCGCCAACTACTTCGTGCCGCTGATGATCGGCGCTCGTGACGTCGCGTTCCCGCGCCTGAACGCGCTCTCCTTCTGGCTCTTCCTGGCGGGCGGCATCGTCTTCTACGCATCGATCTTCTGGACGCCGCCCGAGGCCGGCTGGATCTCGACGCTGCCGCTCGCGTCGATCACCTACGCACCGTCTGGGGGAGAGGACGCCTGGATCTATCTGATCCACCTCACCGGCGTCGCCTCGTTGCTCGGTGCGATCAACTTCGTCGGAACGATCGTCAACATGCGCGCCCCGGGGATGACCTGGTCGCGGCTGCCGCTGTTCGTCTGGTCGATGCTGACCTACTCGATCCTGCTGATCATCGTGATTCCGGTGATCGCCGGAGCGGTGACGATGCTGCTGCTCGACCGTCACTTCGGCACGCATTTCTTCGACGCCACCCAGGGCGGCTCGGCGCTGCTCTGGCAGAACCTGTTCTGGTTCTTCGGCCACCCGGAGGTCTACATCCTCATTCTCCCGGCCTTCGGGATCATCTCCGAGGTGCTGCCGGTCTTCGCCCGCAAGCCGATCTTCGGCTACAAGGCGATCGCCACCTCGACGATCCTGATCGCGTTCCTCGGCCTTTTGACCTGGCTGCACCACATGTTCACGACACCAACGCCGATCGTCGTCCTGATCTTCGCCATGATCGCGTCGTTCCTGATCGCGGTACCGACCGGCGTCAAGATCTTCAACTGGATCGGCACGCTGTGGCAGGGGTCGATCGAGTTGCGCACGCCGCTGCTCTTCGCGGTCAGCATGATCTCGCTGTTCACGATCGGCGGGATCAGCGGCATCTTCATGGCGATCATCCCGGTCGACTGGCAGCTCAACGACACCTACTACATCGTCGCCCACATCCACTTCGTCTTCGTCGGCGGCTCGGTGTTCGGCATCTTCACCTGCATCTACTACTGGTTCCCGAAGATCACCGGCCGGATGCTCAGCGAGGCGCTCGGCAAGCTCTCGTGCGCGCTGATGTTCGTCGGCACCCTGGTGACCTTCCTGATCCAGCACTCGCTCGGACTCGATGGCATGCCGCGCCGCGTGTACGAGTACAACAACGTCGGGCACCTGCAGCTCTACAACCAGATCTCGACGGTCGGCTCGTTCATCCTCGCCGCCGGCGTGCTGGTGACGGTGATCAACGTGATGCGCTCGCTGAAGGCTGGTGTGATCGCCGGGCCGGACCCGTGGAAGGCCAACACGCTCGAGTGGCTCACGCCGTCGCCGCCGCCGGAGAACAACTTCGACGTCATCCCGCGGGTGCGCTCGCTCGAGCCGATGAAGGACATCCGGCGAGAGATCGAGCGACGGTCGAGCACACCGGCGGCGGTGCCCGCCAGCGTCGGCGAGCCCGCGCCGGCCTCACCGACGGTCTCCGTCTAGACGGCGATGGAGGCCTCGCGCTTCACATCGACGGCAGCGGCAGGGGCCGTCGCGGACACCCGCGTGCTGCTGGGCGACTACGTCTCGCTGACCAAGCCAAAGGTCCAGTCGCTGCTGCTGCTCACCACGGCGACCACGATGTACGTCGCCGCCGACCCGACGCCGGGCCGCGTGCTGCTGACCTGCCTCGGCGGCTACCTGTCGGCTGGCGGCGCTGGTGCGATCAACCACTACTGGGATCGCGACATCGACGCCCAGATGGCCCGCACCGCCGACCGGCCGGTGCCCAGCGGCCGCGTCTCGCCGCGCGCGGCGCTGATCTTCGGAACGATCCTGGCGCTGCTCAGCGTGGTGCTGCTCGCCACCACGGTGAACGTGCTGGCGGCGGCCCTGTCGATGTGCGGCTTCGTCGGATACGTCGGGGTCTACACGATCTGGCTCAAGCGCCGCACCGCGCAGAACATCGTCATCGGCGGCGCGGCCGGCGCCGTCCCGCCGCTGGTCGGCTGGGCCGCGGCGACCGGCCACCTCAGCTGGACCCCGGTGTTGCTGTTCGCGATCGTCTTCTACTGGACGCCGCCGCACTTCTGGGCGCTGAGCCTGCTGATGAAGGACGAATACGCGAAGGTCAACGTCCCGATGATGCCGGTCGTGCGCGGCGAGCCGGAGACTCGTCGCCAGATCCTGATCTACTCGATCCTGCTCTACGCCGTCACCCAGCTGCCGTTCTGCTCCGGCGGGTTGGGCACGTTCTATCTCGGCGCCTCGATGGCGCTCGGCATCGCCTTCGTCTACGCCGCGGTCCGCCTCTACCGCCGCGCCGATCGCCGTTCGGCGCTGACCCTGTACCTGTTCTCCCTGGCCTACCTGGCGCTGCTGTTCGCGTCGATGGTGGTCGACAAGCACGTGTAGGATTGGCGCCGTGGATCGCAAGCTGGCCCGCAAGAACACCCGCACCGGGCTGGTGCTCGCGGCGTTCTCGCTGTTCATGCTCGGGCTGACGTTCGTCGTCGCGGCGATCTACCTCTCGTGATGAGCCAGTTCGAGGACGAGATCCCGCCGACCGGCGAACAGCTGCACATGCCGAGGCCGTCGCTGCTGCCGGTGCTCTTGGCGGTCGGGTTGACGCTGGCGCTCGTCGGCGTGACCGTGAGCATCATCTTCACGATCGTCGGGCTGGTGATCACGATCCCGGTGCTCGTGCTGTGGATCCGCTCGGCCCGCGACGAGACCGCCGAGCTGCCGCCGGGCCACTGACGCGACGCGCCCGCGGGGCCACCGCCGAGAACGCCGGCAGCTGTCGATGACCCCGCCGCTCGCTGCCGCGGCGTGACCCGCCAGCCCGGGCTCCACGGCCAAACGGCGGGCGGTCCTCGCTTGGCGTCCGTCGCTGCTTCGCAATAGGATGCCAAGCGCGATGGAGCCGACGCGCGAATCGCAGTCCGCACCTCACCGGCCCCCGGTCGACCCGCCGACCCTCATTCGACTGCTGGCGATCGGCGTCGTCGCAGCGGCCATCGGCATCACGATCGGCCTGCTGATCCCGTGGTTTCCGCCCGCGGCCGCGACCCAGGCGCACACGATCGACACGCTCTATTACGTCCTGATCGTCGCGACCGTGCCGATCTTCGTGCTCGTGACGATGGTCGTGCTGTTCTCGGCGTGGCGCTGGCGTATGCGCCGTGGCGAGGAGCGCCTCGACGGCCCGCCGATCCACGGCAACACCCAGCTCGAGGTCATCTGGACCGCGCTGCCGTCGGCGCTGATCGCCGCGCTCGTCGTCTACGCGGCGATCGTGCTCCACGACATCGGCGTCAAGCAGCCCGGCGAGATCGCGATCGGCATCACCGGTCAGCAGTTCGAGTGGACCTTCTCCTATCCGAAGTACAACGACGCACAGGGCAAGCCGATCGTCACCTACGATCTGTACCTGCCGATCAACCGTCCGGTCGTCTTCGAGATCCATTCGGTCGACGTGATACACACCTTCTTCGTCCCGGCCTTCCGCCTCCAGGAGGACGCGGTGCCAGGTATCACGACGAGCTTCCGGGCGACCCCGGACCGGCTCGGCGCCTACCCGATCATCTGCAACCAGCTCTGCGGCTACGGACACTCGACGATGCGAGCGACGCTCCACATCGTCACCGCCGCCGCCTTCAGCACCTGGCTCGCCAAGCACGGCTACAGCCCGAGCACCCAGGCGGCCAGCGTGCCGACCACAGGCGCCACGACCCGTCAAACTGCCGCCGTGAGCGACTGGACTCGCTATGCCCCGCTGACGGGCGCCCAGACCGCAAGCAAGGAGGGAACGCAATGATCGCCCGGCTCCGCGCACCAGGCCTCCATCGGGGCATCCTCGCGACCCCGCTCGGGATCGGGTTGGCCTACGCGATCGTGCTGCCGATCCGCGCGGCCTCGCATTACCACCCGGTGCTCGACGGCACCGCGGTGCTCCAGGTGGCGATGATCGCGGCCCCCTTTGCCTTCCTGATCGGCCTCGGCGCGTTCGACTACTGGTTCTACTGGGCGATCGGACGGCCGACGCGCGCGGAGGACCACTCCGGCCACGGCGCGCGCACCTGGAAGGACTACTTCCGCGTGAACACCGATCACAAGGTGATCGGCGTCCAGTACGTCGTGCATTCGTTCCTGTACTTCATGATCGGCGGCCTGTTCGCGATGCTGATGCGCGTGCAGCTCGCGCAGCCGGGCGGCAAGTTCGTCGACGCGAACACCTACAACGGCCTGTTCTCGGTTCACGCGACGATCCTGATCTTCCTGTTCGTGATCCCGGTGTTCGCCGGGCTCGCCAACTTCGTCCTGCCGCTGATGATCGGCGCACCGGACATGGCCTTTCCGCGGCTGAACGCGTTGTCGTTCTGGCTGCTGCCGATCGCCGGCGTGATGCTGCTGGCCTCCTTCTTCGCCCCGGGTGGGTCGTTCGCGTCGGGCTGGACGGCCTACGCGCCGCTCTCGACCACGGCGCCGATCGGCCAGGTGTTCTTCACGATCGGCGTGCAGTTCGCCGGCGCATCGTCGATCGCGACGGCGCTCAACTTCCTGGTCACGATCATCACCATGCGTGCGCCCGGGATGAGCTTCTTCCGCATGCCGCTGCTCGTCTGGGCGAACTTCTCGACCTCGCTGCTCGTGGTCATCGCGACGCCGTTCATCGCCGCCTCGCAGTTCTTCGTGTTGCTCGACCGCGCGCTCGGCTTCAACTTCTTCTCCGCCGGCCACGGCGGGGACGTGCTGATGTACCAGCACGTCTTCTGGTTCTACTCGCACCCGGCCGTCTACATCATGATGCTGCCGGGCTTCGGGATCATCAGCGAGATCATCGCCGTCAAGTCCCGCAAGCCGATCTTCGGCTACCGGATGATGGCGTTCTCGCTGCTCGCGATCGTCGTGCTCGGCTTCACCGTGTGGGCCCACCACATGTTCACCTCCGGGATGCCGGGGTGGATTCGCGACCCGATGATGATCACCACCGCGATCATCGCGGTACCGACGGGCGTGAAGATCTTCTCCTGGCTCGCGACGCTCTGGCGCGGCGTGCTGCACATGGACACGCCGATGCTCTGGGCGATGGGCTTCATCACGATGTTCACGCTCGGCGGCATCTCCGGCGTGATGCTCGCGATGGTGCCCTTCGACCTGCACGTCAGCAAGACCTATTTCATCGTCGCCCACATCCACTACGTGCTGTTCGGCGGCTCGGTCTTCACGATCTTCGCGGGCGTGTACTACTGGTTCCCGAAGATGACCGGGCGGATGTTCGACGAACGCCTCGGCCGCTGGCACTTCTGGACGACGCTGGTGTTCTTCAACCTGACGTTCGCCCCGATGCACCTGATCGGGATCCAGGGAATGCCGCGGCGGGTCGCGGACTACTCCTCGCAGTTCGCGACGTGGAACCTGCTGATCTCCTTCGCGAGCTTCGGGCTCGGCCTGTCCACGCTGATCTTCGTCTACAACATCGTCGTCAGCTGGCGTGGCGGCCCGCGCGCCGTCGCCAACCCGTGGCGCGGCCTGACGCTCGAGTGGCAGGTCTCCTCGCCGCCGCCGATCTTCAACTTCGACTCGCTCCCGACGATCGTCGGCGGCCCTTACGAGTATGGCGTTCCGGGCGCCGTCCACGCCGTCTTCCGCGACGGCGCGGAGGTCCCCACGCCGGCGCCCGGCAGCCTGGTGCCGGCCACCCGGGAATGAGCGCCGAGCGTTGACCGAGATCCTCGTTGTCGCCAACGAGACACTTGGCGGTCGTCGGCTGCGCGAGGTACTGGCGCAGAAGGCGAAGATCAACCCGTCGCTGGTGATCCGCCTGGTGATCCCCCAGAGCCGTCCGCGCCGCGGGTCGGTGATCTACCTCCAGTCGGTTCACGACGCTGCCCAGGTGCGCTTGGACCTGGCGCTGTCGCTGCTGCGCGATGCGGGATTCGAGGTGAGCGGCGAGGTTGGCGACTCCGACGCGTTCAACGCGACGATGGACGCGATCGGCGAGCGCAAGCCGGATGAGATCGTCATCTCGACCCTGCCGGCAACCGCCTCCGGCTGGCTCCGGCGCGACCTCGTCGAACGCGTCGCCGAGGCGTCGGGCATCGCGGTGCAGCACGTGATCAGCGAGATCGACGAGGACAGTCTTCCCCACAGCGACACGACGCTCGTGGTCGCCAATCGCACCGCCGAAAGCCCGGAGCTGACGCGGCATCTGACCGAGCTGGCGCAGCCCGACGGCCTGTTCATCGTGCTCGTTCCCGCCCTCGGGACCGACGGTCGCGCCGCGGCGGCCGCGCAGGCGCACCTCGCGGAGGTCCTCGACCGGCTCCGCGAAGCAGGTCTCGTGGTCGCCGGCCTGGTCGGCGATCCCGACCCGTTCACCGCGACGCTGAACGCGCTGCAGTTCTTCCGTGTGAGCCGCGTGGTCATCTCGACGCTCCCCGAGACGAAGTCCGGCTGGCTTCGCGCCGACCTGATCGAGCGTGTGCGCCGCTACGCCGCCTGTCCGGTGGAGCACATCGTGGCCTCTGCCAGCGACGCCGTCACGGCGAACTGATCGGAGCGACGATGGAGGCCGCCAGCATCCCGCATGGAGCCCACGACGCCTCGCACGCGGGCGCCCACGGCGACGAGCAGCACGGCCCGGTCGCGGCGAACCGCTCTTCGCGGGTTGATCCGCCGACGCTCGGCATGCTGCTTTTCATCATCTCGGAGATCATGATCTTCGGGGCCTTCTTCACGGCCTACTTCTTCATCCGCATCTCCCAAGGAGACCCCTGGCCGGCTCCGGGGACCACGATCCCTGTCGCCGTCGCCGGCTTCAACACGGCGATCCTGATCTCGTCCTCGTTCACGCTGCACTGGGCCGAGACCTCGATCAAGGCCGGCAACCGCGTCGGGCTGCGCGCCGGCATCCTCAGCACCTTCCTGCTCGGCGCGACCTTCCTGTTCGTGCAGATCAACGAATACGTGCATCTCGGCTTCGCGCCGCACGACAGCGCCCAGGCGACGATCTTCTACGGCCTCACCGGCCTCCACGGCGCCCACGTCTGCATCGGCCTGCTGCTGCTGTCGTTCGCCACGATTCGAGCGTTCCGCGGGCACTACTCGTCCGAGCAGCACACCGGTCTGAACGTCCCGGGCATCTACTGGCACTTCGTCGACATCATGTGGATCGTCGTGTTCACGGCGGTCTACGTGGTCTGATGAGCATTACCGGCGCGAGCCCGCTGATCGTCGTGCTGTTCAGCCTGCTGCTCTTGCTGCTCGGGCTCTGATGCGCAACCCGCTGCGCAGCGAGGGCGAGATGTTCCGCCTGCTGCTCTACGTGATCGCCGTGTTCGGCACGATCATCGCGATCATCGTCATCGTCCGCGCCCTGCGCTGAGCCGCGCGGCGAACGCCCAGCGCGCGCCGCAGACGCCGCCGCTGCCCGGCGAGCCGCGCGTTACTTGACCGTCAGGGTGCCGAACATGCCGGCGGCGCGGTGTCCTTGAACCTGGCAGAAGAAGGTGTAGGTGCCGGCCTTCAGGTTCACCGTGATCGAGTGCGTGCCGCTGGCGGAGATCGGCGTGTTGCCGACCAGCGGGCCGCTCGCGCCGGTCCCCTGCTGGATCGCCAGGTTGTGCGGCACGCCCGACATGTTGGTCATCGAGACCGTGACCGGGCCCGCCGTCGCCGTCGCTGCCTTGACCGTGTAGAGCAGCTGACCGGTGGGGTTGGCGGCGAACGCCAGCTTGCCGTTCTTCTCGGTCGCCGGCGGTCCGAACTGCGTGGCTCCGACCTGCCCGAGCAGGCCGGAGTCCGTACCCGGCCGGGCGGCGGCGTACTGCACGTAGGCGGCGATGTCGGCCGCCTGCCGCGTGGTCAACGGCAGCTTGGGCATCCGTCCGCCGGTGTTCGGGTACTCGACCTGCTGCTCGACGATGCCGCCGATCACGTTGCGGCCGAGGCCCTGCGACAGGCTCTCGGCAAACGCGACGTCGAGGTTGGGGCCGACCAGCCCCTTGGCGTTGGCGCGCGCGAGCGTGTGGCACGAGGCGCAGTTCTTGATGAACAGCGTCTTGCCCTCGATCGAGCTGACGTTCTGGCCGCCCTTCAGGGCGCATCCGCCGAGGCCCAGCGCGAGGAGGGCGGTGACGGCCGTCCTGACCAGCTTTCGCCCTCCCGAGACCCGTTCCGCCATCGCGGCGCGAACTCTATCCGAGCCCGCGGCAGCGGTGCCAGCCCGCTTGGGTCGCTAGGATCTGGGCGAAATGAGCGACCGCAACCGCTATCGCCTGCGCGCCCCCTCAACCGGCCGCGAGGTCATCATCGAGGCCGCTCCCGACCGTATCTACAGCGACCGTGAGACCGGCGAGCCACTCGAGGTGGTCGGCAAGCTGCTCCCCCTCGCGCCGTCGCGCTCGAGGCTCCCCTGGGCCGTCGAGAACCTCCGCTTCTGTCCCTGGTGCGAGCAGCTCGCCCAGCGCGATCTCAACGACTGCCCGACGTGCGGGCGTCGCATGGGCCCGCTCGGAGCGTGAGCCGGTGACTCGCGGCCGGCGATCGCTGGCGCTGCTCGGCGGCGCCGTGGGCGCGGTGGCACTCGCTGCCTGCGGGGGCAGCACGATCGCCGACAGCGCGCCGGCCACGGTCCCCACGCTGGTGCCGAAGCTCAGCAGCCCGCTCGACATCTCCAACTCGACCGGCTCGAGCGGCGTGACCGGCGCGACCAACGTGACGGGATCGACCGGCGCCTCCTCAGCCACCTCGTCGACCACCTCGACGGCGGCCACGACGAGCTCGGCGAGTACGTCGACGACGACCTCGACGGCGAGCAGCACGCCGACCACCGGCTCGACCAACGGCGGCACCGCGACCCCGCCGCCCACGAGCGGGGCGACCACCGGCAACACGACCTCGGGCGGCGTGGTGGCGCCGACCGGCTCGACCTGATCCGCTACGGCGTCGAGATCAGCGTGGCCGTGTAGAGCAGGCGCGCGGTCAGATAGAGACAGGCGTAGGTCGTCGTCGAGCCCGCCGTGGTCTGTGAGGTCTGCGTCGAGGCCTCGGTCGGGTTCGTGCAGGTGTTCTTCGGACGGCTGGCGCGCCACGAGGTGGTGTTGCCGAGCTTGATTGCGAGCGCCGGCGCCCAAGTCGGGACGGTCAGCGCGACTCGCTCGCCCTTCTGGACCGGGATCGTGGTGGTGAGCGCGAACTGCGCCGTCTCGCCGAAATACGGCTGCAACTGGACGAGCGGGCTCTGGGCGACGAGCTGGTAGTTGAGCTTCTTGGTGTTCTTGAGGATCGCGATGCCGGCCTCCGACGGTCCGCCCTCGTTCTTGTTGAAGAACGCGATCTGGCTGGCGGTGGGGAGGCTCAGCGTGATTGTCCAGGCGACGATCGTGCCGTTGCGAGGAATCTTCATCGGCGCGGAGTACTTGCCGTCCTTGACCTGCATCCCGGTCGTCTCGCTGACCACCTCGCAGGGCGATCCCGGACAGCTCGCGACCGGCCCCGTCGGACCGGTGGCGCCGGTGGTCCCCGTGGTTCCCGTGGTTCCCGTGATCCCGGAAAGCCCGGTCGGCCCGGTCGGCCCGGTGGCGCCAACCGTCAGCGCCACGGCGCCCACCTCGGTGAGCGTGCCGGAGGCCAGCGCGGGGATCGCGAGCATCCCAATAATTATGACGATCGCCACAAGGTGCTTTCTCATCGCCCTATTCAACACCAACACGGGGTGCGCCCATCGCAGTAGGAGAAAACTTGCAGGCGAGCGTCGCGCCCGAGGCGTCGCCACCGAGCTAGTCGCCGGCCAGCGCGGCGGCGGCCGCAGCGATGTCCGATGGTGCGCCTGGCGCCGGCACCCACGGCAGGCGCAGCGGGTCACCGAGGTAGCGCGGGATCACATGGATGTGGAAGTGAAACACCGTCTGCCACGCCGCGCTCCCGGAGGAGTGCAGCAGGTTCACGCCGTCGGCGCCCAGCCGCTCACGCGCGCGACTCGCGATGCGCTGCGCGAGCGCGGTCGCCGCGGCGAGATCGTCCGTGTCGATCTCGTGGATGTCCTCGACGTGCGCGCGCGGGATCACGAGCGTGTGCCCGCGCGTCGCCGGGTTGATGTCGAGAAACGCGAGCACGCGCTCGTCGGCGGCGACCACCGCTGCCGGCAGCTCGCCGGCCACGATCTTGCAGAAGATGCACTCCGCCACGCGCGGAAGCCTATGCAATCCGCGTGGCCGCGAAGGCGATCGCGTCCTCGGCGCTGTGCAGATCGCCGGCGAACGCCTCCGCCGCGATCGCCGCGAGCAACTCGCCGATCACCGGCCCGGGCGCAAGCCCGAGCGACCGGGCCAGCTGATCGCCGCGCACCAGGGCCGCCGGACGGCCGGAGCTCTGCCAGCGCAGCGCCTCGCCGAGCACGGCACGCGCGAGCACGAGATGGCGCTCGATCGCCTCCTCGGAGCGCGCGCCACGGGTTGCCAGCCGATCCGCCACCGACAGCAGCGTCACGTCCGCCCACACCGGATCGCAGGCATCGAGGTACGCGTAGAGCTCGCGCCGCGACAGCGGAGCGTGCGGCACGAGGAAGCCGAGCCGCAGGTGGTGGCGGGTCAGCGCGGCGACGTGCGCGCGCATCCGCTCAGCGGCGCGCAGCCGACCGAGGATCGCCCGCGCGAGCTCCGCGCCGAGCGAGTCGTGGCCGGGGAAGCCGATCCGCCCGTCCGGGGCGACGGTGCAGGTCTCCGGCTTGGCGATGTCGTGAACGAGCGCCGCGAAGCGCAACGCGTCGCCGCGCGTCAGCTCGTCGGCGAGCGGGCGGGCGAGCAGCGCTCTGACAGCGTCGCCGTGGTCGGATCCGAGCACCGCCTCGGGCTCGCGCTGCACCTCGACCACGCAGTCGAGCACCGCGAGTGTGTGGTCGAGGACGTCGAGGTGGTGGTAGCGGCTCTGCTGCACCCCCCGCAGGGCCTCGAGCTCCGGCAGCACGATCGCGCACAGTCCGAGCTCGAGCGCCAGGCGCATGCCGGTGCCCACGCGTTCGCTGGCGATCACCCGCCGCAGCTCGCCGTAGATCCGCTCGCTCGAGACGCCGGCGAGCCCGGGCGCCGCCCGCCGTGCCGCCTCACGCGCCTGCTCGTCGGCGCTGAGATCAAGCTCGCAGGCCAACCGCACGAGCCGCAATGCCCGCAGCGGGTCGGCGGACAGCGCGTCGGGCGCGACGATTCGCAGACACCGGCTCGCGAGGTCCGCGGCCCCACCGAGCGGGTCGATCAGCTCACCCCCACCGAGCGGCGCTGCGATCGCGTTGATCGTGAAGTCGCGCAGGCGCAGGTCGGCCTCGAGCGTCTCCCCGCGGAGCGGGTTGAGGTCTGCCTGCCAGCCGCGCGATCGTGCGACGACGCGCCACGCGCCAAACTCGTCCGACAGCGAGAACGCCGTCCCCCCGCCGGCGCGGGCCAGCGCACGCGCCGCCGGCGCAACCTCCCCGGCGATCACCAGATCGAGGTCCGTGCTCGGCGGGGCGCCCAGCAGCTGATCGCGAACCGCGCCGCCCACGACCCAGCAGCGAGTGCCGCGCAGGGTCTCGCGCGCGAGCTCGAGGGCGCTCGCGCCCTCGGTCATGGCTCCTCGTCGCCGTCGCGATGGTAGGCGCGCGGGACGCGCGGGCTCAGCGCGCAGGTGACCTCATAGTTGATCGTGCCCTGGCGCTCGGCGATCTCCTCGGCGCTGATCCGCTCGGACCCGTCGGCCCCGAGCAGGGTCACCATCGTCCCGACCGCCACACCACTGCCGCGGCCGAGATCGACGGCCAGGTTGTCCATGCTGACGGTTCCCACCAGCGGACGCCGGCGTCCGCCGACCAGCACCTCGGCGTTGTTCGAGAGCAGCCGCCGCACGCCGTCGCCGTAGCCGATCGGGACGATTGCCAGGTCCGTCGGTTCGGACGCCACGAAGCGCCGCCCGTAGCCGACGCTCTCACCGGTCGCGCACGGCTTGCACGCCGCGACCCACGAGCGCAGCTCGAGCGCCGCCTCGAGTCCCCAGACGGCCGGATCGACGCCGAACGGATCGAGGCCGTACACGGCGCCGCCGCAGCGGGCCATGTCGAATCGGGTGTGGCCCGCGCCGAGTAGCGCGGCGCTGTTCTCGGCGTGCACCAGCAGCTGCGGATGGCGTTCACGCAGCGGCCCGGCCCATGCCGAGAAGCGCGCGAGCTGGTCCTCGAGGAACGTCCGGTCCGGCTCCTCGGCCGTCGCCAGGTGGGTCATCGCACCGGCAAGCTCGAGCCCCGGCGTCCCCGCGATGCGCGTGGCAAGCCGGTCGGCGAGCGCCCCGTCACGGGTCCCGAGCCGGCCCATGCCGCTGTCGAGCTTGACGTGGACGCGGGCGCCGCCGAGCGCGACCACCCAGTCGAGGAACTCCTCGGTCCACGCCACGAGGTCCGCGTCGACCGCCAGCGCCAGCTCGAGTTCGGCTCGAGTCAGCGCCCCCATCACGAGGATCGGCGCGTCGAGGCCCCCCTCCCGCAACTCCTGCGCCTCCTGGGCCGCGGCGACGGCCAGCCATGTGGCGCCACCGGCCAGCGCCGCCCGCGCGCACTCGACGGCGCCGTGGCCGTAGGCGTTCGCCTTGACGACCGCGCACAGCCGCGGACTGGATCGCACGAGCCTCGCGCTGTTGCGCTCGATCGCGGCCACATTGATGCGGGCGAGCGCGCGCATGCCGCCTAGCGCACCGCCGAGAGCGCCTCGATGACGTCAGAGGCGATCACGCCCTCACCGCCGTGGCGGGCTGCCGCACGCACGCCGGCCCGCGCGTGCAGCCGCACCGCGGCGCAGGCCGCCTCGAACGGTTCGAGGCCCTTGGCCAGCATCGCCGCGGTCACGCCCGCCAGCACGTCGCCGGTGCCCGCCGTGGCCAGCGCCGGCGTCGCGCCCGGGCTGACGGCGACGAGCCCGTCGGGCGCGGCGACCAGTGTGTCGTCCCCCTTCAGCACGACGACGCCGCCTGCCCGCGCCGCCGCCTCCCGCGCGTGGCGCAGCCGGGCGCCCGCCACGACCGCCGCCGTGGTACCGAGCAGCCGCGCCAGCTCTCCCTCGTGCGGGGTCAGCACCGCGGCCCGCCCGGACAGCGAGTCCAGCGTGCCGGCGTAGGCGTTCAGGCCGTCAGCGTCGAGCACGACCGGCAGCGCAACGGCCTCGAGCACTCCGCGCACGAACGCCGCGGCGCCCTCGCCGCCGCCGAGCCCCGGCCCGAGCACCACCGCGCCGCCACGCGCCGCCGCCGCCGCCGCGAGTGCCTCCACGCCGCCGGGCGTGTGCTCGCCGTGCTCGTCGGGAAGCGCCAGCGTCATCGCCTCGAGCAGTCGCGCCTCGAAGACGAGCGACAGCGACGCCGGGACGCACACGGTCACGTAGCCGGCGCCGGCGCGCGCCGCTGCGAGCGCCGCCAGGCTCGGCGCGCCGGTCAGCCCCGGCGAGCCGCCGGCGACCAGCACGCGACCGCTTGTGAACTTGGTCGAGTTCACACCGCGGCGCGGGATCACCGCGAGGACCTCGTCGCGCATCAGCCCGACATCGGCATCCACGGGAGCACCGTCGGGGATTCCGATCTCGAGCACGGTGACGCGGCCCGCATGGCCGCGGCCGGGCTCGATCCACAGGCCGGGCTTCGCGGCGTGGAACGTCGCGGTCGCGGCGGCCGCGACCGCCGACCCGGCGACCTCGCCGCTCGAGGCGTCGACCCCGCTTGGCACATCGGCGGCGAGCACCGTCACGCCACAGGCGCGGATTGCTTCGATTGCCTCCGCGACCCGGCCGCGCGGCGCCCCGGTTGCGCCGGTGCCCAGCAGCGCGTCGATCACCAGCGTCGTGCCGCCGGCGATCGGCGAGCCGAGCGTGAGTGGCTCGGGCCCCGCCAGGCGCTCGAGGTTCGCGCGGGCGTCACCGGAGAACTCGCCCGCTTCGCCGGCGAGCACCACGTCGACCTCGCGTCCGTCGGCGCGCAGCAGGCGCGCGGCGACCAGGCCGTCGCCGCCGTTGTTGCCCTTGCCGGCAAACACGGCGATCCGGCCCTCGGGCGCCATCGCGGCCGCCACGGCGGCCAGCCCGGCGCCGGCGCGCTCCATCAGCTCGAGCGACGGCACTCCGCGATCACCCGACGCCCAGCTGTCGACGGCACGCATGCGCTCGGCGTCCAGCAGTGGTTCCAGCCAGGGCGCAAGCGTCATCGCAGGATCGCCACCGCGGCGGCCATTCCGCGCGTGTGGGTCAGCGACACGCCGACGTCGACGCCGAGCTCTCCGGCGCGTGCCCGTGCGGCCCCATGCAGCGCGAGTCCGACCTGCGCTCCGCCGCCGAGCACCTCGACGTCCAGTGGCACGAACACCTCGAGCCCGAGCGCCTTGGACACCGCCTCCTTGGCGCAGAAGCGCGCCGCGAGGTGCTGAGCGGGTCGCCCGCGCGTGCCGGCGTACTCGAGCTCGCCGGCTCGAAACAACCGTTGCGCGAGCGCGGGCCGGCGCTCGAGCGCGCGCTCCATCCGCTCGATTTCGAGCAGGTCGAGACCGATTCCGGCAGCTCGCGCCATGCCCACGAGGCTACCCGACCGCCGCCCCGGGCCGTCAGGTCACTCGACGGTGACGGTCTTGGCCAGGTTGCGCGGCTGGTCGACGTTCAATCCCCGCCGGCGGGCGATCGAGTAGGCGAGCAGCTGCAGGGGGATCACCGCGAGCAGCGGCTCGAGCATCGGGTCGGTCGCCGGCACCGCGATCGTCGCGTCGGCATGCCGGGCCACGGTGTCGTCGCCCTCGCTGGTGATCGCGATCACCTGTGCGCCGCGCGCGCGGACCTCCTCGATGTTGCCGATGATCTGCGGCAGCACCGCCGAGGAGGTGGCCACGCAGACCACCGGCGTGCGCTCGTCGAGCATCGCGATCGGGCCGTGCTTCATCTCACCGGAGGCGTAAGCGTCGGTCGAGACGTAGGCGATCTCCTTTAGCTTGAGCGCCCCCTCGAGCGCGATCGGCACCCCCGCCTGACGGCCGATGTAGAGGAAGAAGTCGGCCTCCCAGCAGCCCTCCGCGATCGCCTCGACCGCCGGGGTGACGCGCTCGAGCAGCTCCTCGACGAGCTGCGGCAGGCGACGGAGCGCCGCGACCAGTTCGGCGATGCGCGCCGGCGCCAAGGTGGCGCGCAGCTCCGCAAGGCGCAGCGCGAGCAGATACGTCGCCGCGACCTGGCAGACGAACGTCTTCGTCGCCGCCACGCCGATCTCCAGTCCGGCGCGGGTGTAGAGCACGGCGTCGGAGTCGCGCGTGGCCTGCGACCCCATCGTGTTGGTCAGCGCGAGCACCCGCCCGCCGCGCTCGCGCGCGAGGCGCATCGCGGCCAGCGTGTCCGCCGTCTCGCCGGACTGCGAGATGCCGATCACCAGATCGTCGGCGCCGACGATCGGGTCGCGATAGCGGTACTCCGAGGCCAGATCGACCTCCACGCGCATCCGGGCCCACTCCTCGATCGCGCAGCGCCCGAGCATGCCGGCGTGGTAGGAGGTGCCGCAGCTGACGAAGACGACGCGCTCGAGCCCGAGCAGGATCTCCTCGTCCAGGACACCTGGGTCCGCGAGGTCCACGCCGTGCCCGCTCGCCGTGCGGTCGGCGACCGTCTCGGCAAGCGCCTGCGCCTGCTCGAAGATCTCCTTGAGCATGAAGGTCTCGTAGCCGCCCTTCTCGGCCGTCTCCTCGTCCCAATCGATCTGCTCGACGGCCCGCTCGCGCACCGCGCCGGCGGCATCGCAGATCTCCACCGAGTCCGCCCGGAGGATCACGATCTCGCCGTTCTCGACGTACTGGATGTGGTTGGTGTGCGAGAGGAACGCCGGCACCGCCGAGGCGATGAACGACTCGCCGTCGCCGCGGCCGACGACCAGCGGGCATTCGCGCCGTGCGCCGACCAGCACGTCCGGCTCATCGAGCGCCATCGCCACGAACGCGAAGTAGCCGTCGAGCTGCCCGAGTGCCTCGAGAACCGCAGCGGCCAGATCGTCGCGATAGCTGATCGCGATCAGGTGGGCGATGA
>Ga0307372_10003585_pt1 | contig 24612 bp, 21 predicted proteins | sample OX1MG_FD_202533 | JGI IMG/M metagenome (GOLD analysis project Ga0307372, IMG submission 202533) | Soil microbial communities from Risofladan, Vaasa, Finland - OX-1 | ecosystem: Environmental > Terrestrial > Soil > Coastal area > Acid sulfate soil | place: Finland: Risofladan, Vaasa | collected...
GCCCATAGCCGCCTCCCGCGAAGCGGTCATTTCAACCATGTTCTTTGCGACTTGCCCGCGGCCAGCCGTGATGGTCGTTCCGACTTGTCCGCCGCGGGCAACTCGCAAAGAACCCTAAGCGTTTTTTCGCGGTCAATTTCCAGTTCGCGCGCAATCCGCCGCTGTGACCATCGTAACGAATAGAGATGTAGAATCGACTGAACAATCGCCATTTCGAGCTGATTCGCCATATTCGGCCTCCGACAGAGTGATCACCACTGTCGAATGCCTACGACGAATTCCCTTCGCTTCAAAATGGCCGGTTTTCATTCCGCCCACACTGGCTGGTTTTGAGTGCCCGCTGACACCCTGCCTTGGCGATGGATACCGAATCGCTCAAATAGGTCGTGATCTTTCCAATTACGCGATCCATGATGCGACAGAAACTCCGCTTTTCGACGAGTCGATCCTTCCGGGCACTGGTCGTATGATTCAGGAATTCCACCGCGCGGTAACCGATCGGCTACAGACGGCAATCAATATCTCTGCTTCGCGCCTCGCGCGCACCTCCGCAGGTTCGTGCCTCGTGTCGAGAGGTATCCCAAACAGCTTTCGCGCTTGTTGCAACTTCACGGCCGCCTATCGCTTTTGCAGGCGATCGGACACGCTTTTCCAGCCATGTGATCGATGCGAAAAACTCCCGCAGGAGCGCGTCGAGGTCGGCGTGGGTGTACTCGCGCATGTGGAACGGATTGAACGGACGGTCAGTGATTCTGGTGCCCGGATCGAGCAGGCGCCGGTTCGGCGTCGAACAAACGAACCGGCCGCCGGGCTTGAGCACGCGCGCGACCTCCGCGAGGACTATAGCGATCACCTAAATTGACCCGGCATTGCTCATCTAAATTGACCCACTACTTGGAAAGAAAAAGGTGTTCTTCTTTCAAGTAGTCGCCGCGGAGGGGTCTGGCATCGAAGCTGGTACGGCTTGGCAAGAGGCGCCGGTTGGCTGAGCGATACGTCGCAGAGCGATTGTAGGGCCAGGTGTCGGTCTTTTTTCGTTCCCGCGCATGAAAAACCTCGGCTTGCCTCTCGAAGCATGGGCTTCAATGTGGTAAGCCGAGGGTATGCAAAAATCTATCTTTATTATAACTGAGAGTTTGGCGTTTTTGTCATCTTCGTCGAGAAAGTTTTCTCGTTTCGGGCAGATTGGCACCGAGCCGATCACGCCAAGCCGCTGGTTGAGCATTATCAGCTAGCGCTCGATTCGGTCTTGCAGGCGCACCCCGAATTGGAGCGCTGCGTGACGCACTGCGCGCATTGCGGGATTCGGTTCTTGACCGATCCACGCAACGCAGGTCGTCGGAACCTGCGTTGCCCCTTTGGCTGCCGGGAGCACCATTGCCGGCGGCGTTCCTGCCAGCGGAGCACCGCCTACTATCAAACGACCGCCGGAAAGCGGAAGAAGCAGCACCACAATCGCCGTCGCCGCCGGCCCTGTTCGGCCGATAGTCCGCAAGTGCCCGAGAGCCCCCCGCAGGCACCGCCGGCCCAGCAACCACCGACCGATGCGCCGGCCGAACTGCAACTGGACGGGGTGGTCCTGGACGATTCGAGTCTGACGAACACGCCGGTGCTGCCGTATCTGCGGATGATGGTGAGTCTGATCGAAGGCGTTCCGTTCGCCGTCGAGGAACTCCTGGACCTGCTGCGACAGGGACTGAGACAACACAGCATCGCCTCGCGGAGAAGGACCGACTACGTTTTACGTTTTCTCCGGCAACACCCTCCGTAGGAGGAATCGGATGAGCGAAAGCGTGGAATTGTCGAGCTTCGACCTGCGTTACGAGGGCCATCGCCTGCGCGACGACGGTCGCGAAACGCGCATGCTGGCCTCCATTGCGCAGCGCGGCATTGAAACGGCCCTGGAAGGCGTTGATCCGCCGCAGGGCCGGTTCCTGCTCAACGGCTTCAAGCGTTACCGCTGCGCCAAGAAGTTGAGGATCGCCAGCGCGCCCTACGTCTCGCTGGGGCCGGAGGAGGCGACGGGCATTCTGTGTCTGATGCGGGGCTCGACCGGCGGGGCCATGGCGGCGGCGGAGCGATCGACCTGGTGATGCACCTGGCCGCGGTCGACTTCCGCGCGGCGGTCGAATGGCTGGAGCAACACTTGGCGGTTGGCCCAATCGGCGGCGGCCAAACCGCCGCGCACCCCTTGGCACGCTCCGCGGCGGCTCGTGCCCGCACGGCTCGTTGCGCTTGCCCGTGCCCGCCCATCGCTCGGTGGAGCGCGTCCGCCAGTATCTCACGCAACGGCGCGGTCTCTCCGCGACGTTGCTCGATCCGTTGATTCAATCCGGTGGGATCTACGCGGACGACCGGGGCAATGCGGTCTTTCTGTTGGTGGCGGGGAAAGCCCATCGGCCGGTCGGTGCCGAGCTACGAGGTACCGGGCCGCAGGTCTGGCGTGGGATGGCGCTCGGCACGCGCAAGGATCTGGGGTACTTCTGGATCGGCGCCCAGGGATCGAGGAGCATCGTGCTCTGCGAGTCCGCCATCGATGCGATCAGTTGTTGCCAACTGCACCCGGAGCACATCTGCATCTCGACCTCCGGCGTGCGCGCCAATCCGCCTTGGCTGCGCGCCCTGCTCGCCGCTGGATACCAGATCCACTGCGGCTTCGATGCCGACGCACCTGGCGACGCGGCGGCCGCTCGGATGATCTCGCTGCACGGCGCGATCAAGCGCCTGCGACCGTCCGACCACGACTGGAATGACGTGCTGCGATCTCGTCAATAAATCCGGCGCTCCCGCCACACCCTCGCGGCAGCACGCGGCCCAACCGCTGCGATACGCCCCACGCTGTGAGTGGAAGGGTTGATTTATCTGAGCACAAGTGGGTCAATATTAGCTGAGTGCCATAGCGGGCTTCAGGTGCCCCTCGACGGGCGGCATTCCGATGCTCTCCAGCAGTTCTCCGCCTCACGCCGCCTGGCTCGAAGTCAGCTTGATTGACGACACCCATACTTCTCACGCGGCAAGCTGCGACACCGGTCCTGCCTCCATCAGGATGGCGTAACACGTTCTCCGATCGGCTTTAGGTTGTCTCTCTGTCGGCGGCGGTCAGAAACAATGGGAAATCAAGGAAATCAAAGAGGAAATCAAAGACACCCAACTATTTGCCGGCGACTAGAACAGCCGTAAGTACAATGAAGGAATTGGGTTAGACATCCCGGGTGCCGCAGGCCGGCTGGCAAGCGCGGCCTCGAAGCCCCTTTTCGCCCTGGACTGAAGCCGCCGCGGGCGGCTTCAGTCCAGGGCGATCGACGAGAGGGAGGGATTCGTGGGCCAGCGTGGTAGCGCGCCATCTGATTCACCACCCGCACAAAGGCGGGATGGGGTCTGCCTGAAGCGATCGCGCGGTTGGTGCAACTCTACGAGGTGACCGAACCGAAGGATAAAGAAGGATAAAGCGGTCCAGTGGCGGAAGGAACTGGGTTCGGCTAAAATTGAATAGGATCACATGTCCAAACCGCCGCAGAGTTCATCGCAGTGATTCCGGGATTCAACGATGTTGGCTACCTTCCACCCGGCGTGCATTTGGCGTCCCTGGACGAAATTGCCTCGCGGTTCGGTCAGGAATCGGAACTTCGGCAGGCGCAAATGGATTCCGTTCGATGGCTTGTCGATATGTTGAAGAAAGCTGGTGTAAAGCGGCTCATCATCAACGGCAGTTTTGTTACGGATGTGTTGGAACCCAACGATGTGGATTGCGCCTTGCTCCTGTCAGCCGATTTTCCGCTCGACCCTGCTGCCGCCGCTGACCTAAGCGAGGGACTTCCGTTCGTCGATTTGCACCTGGCGGAGACGAAGGAATTTGCAATTCTGGTTGAGCAGCTTTACGCGTCAGATCGTGATTCGGTCCCCAAAGGCGTCGTCGAGGTTGTCCTATGAGCATTCAAAGCAAGCGGCAGTTGGAAAACACGCGCACGAAACTCAAGCTTCTGGAAGACCGCCTTCGGGATCTCGACGGGGAACCCGTGGCAAATGTCCGAACGCGCGAATTAACTAAACAATCGCTCAAAAAGCTCGCAAATCAGTTGCAAGAAGAAATCGTTCGCTTCGAAGCACGTCGAGCGCCTACGAGCACCTAGGCACGAATACCTCGAACGCGCAAGCGATTCCACTGCTCGAAGAAGCTTATCGGGCCTTGAAGAAATACCCCGAGAGCCGCTGGGTGGGACTGGAAAAGGTGGCGGGAACCGTTGATTTCGTCTCCGAGCGCGTGAAGTACATTCGCCGAAAACGACGCCAGCCGCGCGCTGGTGTTCGCCACAACCGAGGCCGTGTTCCTCGCGGCCGCGCACGACACGTTGCAAAACGACTACGCCAGGAACCGGCGGCTGCTCGACCCCTAATTGAGGAGACCTGATTGAATTTGCCCCCCAGCGCAAAAGCATATCGTGCTCTGGCTGTCTTCTCATGGTGCGGCCTGATAGAAATCGAGCACGTTTCGCTCGGCGGGGCCATAGGAGACGTCGGCGAAGGTAGGCTCGGTTTCGGCCCGGCCCGCTTGTAGCCGTCGGCGGCGCTGTCGAGACTTTTTTTGGACAGGATGGCAGGATTGACAGGATGGGATACGGGACGACCGCCGGCGCCGCGAGCCAATCGTGTTCATCCTGTCATCCTGTCATCCTGTCTTTCCTTCGACAACATTGGAAACAGGGGGGCCTGGGGAAACCGCGAATTCGCGGCTGATCGCGCTTGGCTAAGTCGAATGCCCGACACGGTTTGCGCGAGCAACGACCATGCGCGGCGTGGCCTGCCAGGGCCGAGCCGTTTTCAAACCGCAAATTTGCAGTTTGAAAGTTTCCAAGCCAGACGCGATGTACAACGAGAACGTCCTTGGGGTTGGCAGTGGGCAGGGGACAGGCGGCAGTGGGCAGGCGAGGAAAAAGAGTCAAGAGAAGGGAGGCAGTCGGCAGCTCTCAGGGCAACGACACTAACCCGCAGCGCAAGCAAGGTCAGACGCCGAGACGGCGACGACGGCAGGCAAACCACGAAAAACACGAAAAACACGAAAAACGGAAGAGGACGGGCGGAAGAGGACGGGCGGACGTTGGTAGAAGGCAGTGCGCAGGGAGCGGCTGCCAGGAAAAGCAAGGTGCTCAACTGGCGGGGCAATGTGCTCAACTGGCGGGGCAAGGTGCTCAACTGGCGGGGCAAGGTGCTCAACTGGCGGGGCAAGGTGCTCAACTGGCGGGGCAAGGTGCTCAACTGGCGGGGTAAGGTGCTCAACTGGCGGGGCAAGGCGCTCAACTGGCGGGGCAAGGTGCTCAACTGGCGGGGCAATGTGCTCAACTGGCGGGGCAAGGTGCTCAACTGGCGGGGCAAGGTGCTCAACTGGCGGGGCAAGGTGCTCAACTGGCGGGGCAAGGTGCTCAACTGGCGGGGCAAGGTGCTTAACTGGCGAGGCAAGGTGCTCAACTGGCGAGGCGCACCGAAGATGGCCAGTTGGCCGGCAAACTTCGCAGAATGGCATCGCGGCGGTCGAAGGTCTCGGGAAATCGATCGAGGCGGAGTGATTAACGATAAGCAAGCGGTCCCTGAGAACGGGGCCGCGGAGCGGCCGAGGAACCGTTCCCACGCAGAGCGTGGGAACGAGGTAACGGCAGGACTGGGCCGCCGCCCGGTACGCCGTTGGCGCATGCTCCACGCCAACGGCGTGCCGCCGGGCGTTCCCTACAGACGCGCTTCGCCTGGCTCAACGCGCCAGCTCAGCGTCAAGACGGTAAATCGCGCCGACCGCGCCGTCGGGGTCCGCCGGATCGACCAATTCCTCGATCGAAAAGACCCCTTCAACCGCGATGGGCGTGCTGCTGAAATTCGCCGACTTGCCGGGATTCATGTGGACCACGATGAAATCACATAGCGCCCGGTTGGGTCCGAAACAGCAAGTGTCGCTGTCGCGAGTCAGGATGAAGCCCGGCAAATCCGTCAGCGAGTACGCCGACTCGGGCAAGATGTATCCGCGAATCCGGATCGGCTTGCCGTGCAACTCCTCGGTCAGCTTGGGGATCATCGAGCGCTCGAACGGGTCGCCCGTCTTGATGTCGAACTTGAGCGCGTCGAACGTGATATCGCTCATCGCGGCCGGCGCCGCCGGCACGGTCGGCGTCCGCTGGGCCGAGGGCGGTCGAGTCGAATTGGCCGCCCCGCGGTCGGTCGGCGCGCCGTCGACTTCGTTGGCCGCGGACGACGCATGCGCCGGCGATGTGACGGCGGGAGAATGCGATTGATAGCAACCTCCGCAGGTCAACAGCCACAAGCCCAGCGCGCCGGCGGAGCATCTCGCCGCCAGCGCGTTCTGGATCGATATCGCCCGCTCGTTCATCGCAAATAATCCGCATCGAGTTGATAGATCACACCGCCCAGACCGTGCATGCCGGCGTCCGACTCGACGTGCAACGTTCCGCCGAGGCGACGCACGCGCATGTCGAACGTGGCTTCGAGCTTTCCTTTGAGCCGGACCATGATCATGTCGGTGATCCTGGGGCTGCCGCCGAAGCAGCAGTCGCCCTTGTCGCGGACCAGGATGAACTGTTTGATCCCCGTGATCCGGCCCTTGTCAGGCTGGTAGACATAGCCTTTGACGAAGATTTTTTGGCCGTCGAGTTCCAGCGCCCGCTGGGGAGGGATCTGGTAAGGCGCTTCGGCGGCGGGCTGGAGCAGGTCGTAGTTGATGCGCCGATACCCCTCGGGAACCTCGGTGAGATGGTCGTATGCCTGCCAACTCAGACCGCCCAGCAGAAACAACGCCGAGAGCAGGCTGCCGGCCAACGCAATCAGCTCGCCGGTGTAGTCCTCGGGGTTGGCCCGAATCCGGCGCAGGGCCAAAAAGCCGGTGAATATGCCGACCAAGGGAATGATCGCCAGAATCCAGTCGAAGAAGGCCAGCAGCGACAGCAATCCCAACACGCCGCTGACCACGGCCAGCGTGTTCAGGGCGCGGTAGCGCGCATAATCGTCGAATACTTCGGTCGCCCGCGTTCGTTCCAGTTCCAAGCTCATGTTCGATCTCTCAATGAATCACAGGGTCGCATTCGGGCGGCTGCCGTGCAAGATCGCCAGTAGAATCAAGAACACCACGCCGCCGGCGCCCAACGCGGCCAGGATCACGCCCGCCGTCGGGGCTTCGTCGGTGACGGCGGTCGCCGCGGCGCGCGCCGTCGCCGGTCGAGGGCCGGCCCGCGTCGCGCGCGGCTCGCCCGCCGGAGGCGCCGCGGCAAATTCGCCCCCCACCGATGCGCCCGCCGCCACCGGTTCAGCCGCCGTCAAGGCCCCTTCGGTGGTCGTTGCTTCCGTCGCGGAGGTCTTCTTGTTCGTGGCGGGCTTTTCGTTGGCGTCCGCCTTGGGGCCGGTCGCCTTATCGCTCTTGCCACCGGTCGCTTTGACCTCGGTGGCGGGCTTGTCGCCGTCGGGCTGTTTCACGACCGACGGCTTCGCCCCACCACCGCCTGGAACCGGGAAAAAACTGTTCGCCCGCTTCACCGCGTCGGGATCGATCTTCGCCAACTCCTCCAGGTGCTTCTTGGCTTCCGGCTTGGGGCATGCGCGCAAGTAGTTCACCACCGGCACGCGGACCCACGACGATTGCTCGTCGGCGTCCTTGAACAACTGCGCCAGCTTGTCCATGACCGACCAATCCTGCCAGCGGGCCAGGTCGGGAATCACCAGGTCGGCCAGCTTGGGCCGGTCGAGAATGTGCCGCAGGCCCTCCATCAGGCGCGCCTTGGGCACCACGTCGCTCTCCTGTCCCAGGAACCGCAGCGCGGTAATCGCCGAATACGTGTCGATGTACTCGGCCTGTTCGTCCTTGAGGAAAAGTTCTTCGACCAGCGGCAGCGAGTCGGAACCCTTGAGGATCACGTAACAGGCGATGATCGCGTCCAGGGCCACCCGCACCTGCCTGTCGGGCGACTTGAGCATCTGTTCCAGTACGGGCACGTCCTCGTCCTGGCCACAGATGCCCAGCATGGTCAGGTAGAGCCGTCGACGGCTGGGCGACACGTTGGGATCCTTGATCCAAGCCAAGATCCGCTCGCGGTGCATTTGCGATCCCAACTCCTTGACTTCGGCATAAGGCGCTCGCGCGAACTCATCGTAGGCGTCGGTGGCCAGCATGGCCTCGGGATCTTCCAGGAACTCTTGGAAAAAGGCCAACCGCTCGGGGCCCTTCTCGGCCAGCGTCGGTAACGCGGTGACGTACTCGACGCCCCGATCCGTCAGTGCCGCGGGCGCGGCCCAGGCGATTTTCGTGGCGGACTTTCCCTTGGCGCCTGGATCCTTCGTGTCGACCCCCAACACCAGGAATTTCGAGCCGATCGGCTGCTGGCCGAAATAGAGCACCTGAAACCGACGCAACGCGCCGAGCGTCTCGGAACCTTTCAGGATCTCGACGATCTCGAAGGTCGAATCCACGGCCTCCCTTTCCGCAGGCTGATCGCCGTCGGCCGCCGTCTTAACCGGCCGTTCGACCAGCTTGGCCAAGACCGCGAAGTTCGAGTCCTTGATTTCTTCCGAGAAAGTGCGGGTGACGGCGTTGCAAAAGGGGCAGGCTAGGAGCGCGCCCGGCGGAATGGCCAGCAGAGCGGTGGCCGACGACAAGAGGCGTAGCAGGTTCTTGAGGTTCTTGGGCAACATGGCCGAACTCCTTCATGCTGACTCGAAATGTGCAGGTCCATTTATTGTACACGCCGCGGCGGTTTAAGCACTAGCCCGTATTACTCATGGTCCAACACTAACCCGTCCGCCAGGCAACCACTGCGGAAATGCTTGCTTTTCGGCCGGGTGGTCGTCATGCTATGGGTTTGAGAAACAACGACCCGCTTTGAAGCTAGGGTCGCCACGGCAACGGAATCTGTAGGGAACGCCCTCCGTGGCGTTCCGCGAAGCGGGCGGGAGTATGGGGACATTCCAGCCGTAAGCGACGGGAGGATGAGATTCGTGCGTGACCGTCGGTTCACCGCTCGCACCTTTTGGCTGTTGGCCCTCGCCATGGGGCTGCACTTGTGGTCGGCGCGCGGCGGGGCGGCGCTTGCCGCCGAGCCGCCGTCGCGTTCTGGGCGGCTGCCGATGACGATCTTGCGGCAGATGAAGAGTTCCAAACCGCGCGTGCGGGCGGCAGTGGTCGCCAAGCTCGATGAACTGCCCGCCGCGACCGCCGTCAGGTTGCTCGTGGAGTACGGGCTGGGCAGCCCGTTCGTGGATCTCCGGCACGCTTCGTACGACGCCCTGCTCGCCAGGGGCGACGATCAGGAAGTCTGCGATGACCTGCTGGCACGCGTGAAAAAGGCGCTGCGCAAACAAGCGGCCGACGAAACGACCTGCGGCATGTTGGGCGTGCTCATCGCGTCGGAATTGGAGCCGGTCCGATTGGCGACCCGCGAGTTGCTCGACGCGATCGCGCGGCAGCCCGGCGGACGGGCGCTGCTGGTGAACCTGGCCGACGAATTAGGTCTGCAAGACGACGAAACGAGCCTGGCGACGCTGTGCAAGCTCTCGAAGCTGGCCCTGTTCGAGCAGGTCTTCGCCATCCGCCGGACGGTCGCGCGGGCGCTGACGCGCAGCACGCGGCCGGAGGCCATCGACGCCCTGATCGAAATCCTCGGGCGCGTCGATGGAGAGGTCCGGGCCGACATTGCGCGGCACCTGACGACGATCAGCGGCGAGCCGCACGCGCTCGACGCCGAGCGGTGGCGGACATGGTGGCAGGCCCGCCGCGCAACCTATGGCGCCAAGACCGACTCGATGGCGATGCGTCCGCCACCGGTCTATCAACCGCTTTACGCCGCGGCGCCCACTCGCTATTACGGACTGCCGATCTATGCCCAACGGCTGGTGTTCGTGATCGACACGTCGGGGAGCATGAGCGGACCTCGGCTGGACGCCGCGAAACGGGAGCTTTTGCTGGCAATCGCCGGCTTGCCGCCCGGCGTGTGGTTCAACGTGCTGGCGTTCAACGGGGGCGTGGCCGCCTGGAGCGCCACGCTGCAGGTCGCCTCGCCGGCGAACAAGGCGCTGGCCGCGGCCTATGTCGTTTTGCAGCCCGCCGTCGGCGCCACCAGTTCGTATGATGCGCTGGCGGCCGCGATGGCGTTCGACGTCGAGGCGGTCTATTTCCTGACCGACGGCCAGCCCTCCAGCGGCAGCATCATCATCCCGGGCCAAATCGTCACGGTGCTCACCGCGCTGAACCACGACCGGCAGGTGTCGATCAACACGCTGGGCATCGGCGTCGGCCCGCCGGGCTCGGTGTTCGAACTCTTCTTGCTATCGCTGGCCGCCGCGAACCACGGCGTGTACCGCCGGGTCGATCAATAAAGTCCTACGCCAAGGAGTAACCTATGTCCGACAGTTCAAGTGTTCCCGAGCGGAAGAGTTTCATTCAACGGCCCATGCCAGCCTGGCTTGCCGCCATCATCGTGGGTATCGCGCTGGGTGGCGGGGTGACGTACCAGGTGATGCGCGCGGTGGGTTACGATTTGCCAGATCCGAATAAGAACAACGGCCCACCGGCGGACATGCAGGCCATGATGAGCAGAATGGGTGGCGGAGGAGCGGGCATGATGGGCGGTGGAGGTGGGGGTATGGGAGGCATGATGGGCGGAGGAGGCGCGCGTGGCAAAAGGAGCCTGACGGCGCTGGTGGGCAAGCTCGATCTGCTCAGCAAAGGGTTGCATATCGACATCGGCACCGAGCAAGCGGAGAAGATCGCCGCGAAGTTGGCCGACCTCGATCACACTAAACAGATGACGGACGACGAAGCCCAGAAGCATCTCGACGCGATTCAGGAAGTCCTGACTGAGGAGCAGCAAGCCACGGTGGCCGCCATTGAACTGCCTCGTGGACGCTCGGGCGGCCGCGGCATGGGCGGCATGATGGCGGGCATGGGAGGCGCGGGTGGGCCCCCGCCAGGATCTGGCGCGATGCCCCCAGGCGGCGGCGGCGGCGGTGGTCCGGCCGGCATGATGGGCGGAGGGGGGCCGCCCTCGGACGAAAACCCGTTCCGACAAGAAACCAACCAGAAGCGGCTACACGATTTGTTGAACCGGCTACAACCCTCGCCGATCGAAACACCCGAAACAACAGGCTCCGCGGACCCCACGGACGACGAGGAAAAGGCCCCCGCGCAGCCTTGACTTCACGCGGTCGAGAATGAGACACCCGCGCGCGCGAGTGGCTCGCAAGCGTTCTTGGGGCGGACGCCGCGATCGACGAGCTTGGCCGCGCGGGGGGTATTCGGGCTAGCCGGGGCATCGCTTAGGCTCTGCCACCGGCCACCGCTTTCTTACTTCGGTGGCCGCAACTCGAGCGTGGCCCAGAGGCTGGGATCTTCGCGATAGGGGAACTCGCTGGCGCCACTGAAGATCTGCTCGCCCAGTTCGCGGTCGATCACGGCGTAGGCGAATCCCAATCTGGGGTTCTCGACCGGGTCGAAGCCGGTCAGCGCGCCGGCCGGAATGAAGCCTTCCAGCAGGTAGCCGTCGGCGCGTTTGGCGCGGCGCACTTCCAGCATGCCCGACCGCACCGGCTTGGCGTTCTCCCGCGCGCGGTTGATCAGGATCTGCTCGGCGGCCGGTTCGTCGAGCGCCCGGCCGGCGCCGGCCGGCATGAAGATGAATTGATGACAGAAGCGGCCGGCGCGGTGGATGTTGTGCGTGTCGCGCGTATCGATCCAGAGCCGCACGCCGTCGCTTTCGTCGGGCCGGGTCTCGCGGCACCAGAGCGCCTGCCGCTTCCCCTCGACCTTCGTCGAGAACGCCAGGCCCCGCTCACTCCAGCCGATCTTGAACTCGGCGAACGTCGAGCGTCCGTCCAGTTCGGCCGGATGGATGAGTCGGAACGACTCGTCGAGATCCGCTCCCTCCTCGGTCCAGAGCGGCGACCGGTAGCGGCAAGGAACCGAGAAGCGGAAGAGAAAGCTTGCTGGCAGGAGGGGGGGCGACATCTCTCAGCCTCGATGTTTCCTTTTTCGTTTCCCCATCGTACCACAACCGTCGTCCGAAGACCAAGTGCCTACGAACCGCGCCGATCGGACTTCGGTTTGCGGGCCGATTTCTCGCTCGCGGACATGGGCCGATTGGTGGGAGAGTCCATGTGCGTCGCGAATCGTAGCGTCGAAACGATCGCCTGGTCGGCGTCGCCCAGTTGTTCGATCAGTTCCCCCTCGACCGTGAAAACGAACACAGCCAAGTGCCCGTGGTCGTCGGCCACAAGGTAATAGTTCCAACGAATGGGCAACTCGGAAACCACCCCTTCGACCTCGATCCGGTAGAGGGCGTAGCCCGCCTCGTTGACCGCCTGCGAAGCCTCGACGAACTCTCCAAAATCCTTGCCCAACGTCCTCTCGATATCTTGCTGGAACCGGGCCAGCGTGGGATGCTTGCCCGGCTCGACGTCGGGAAGGGTCGTCAGGTTGCACTGGGCGATCAACTCGCCGCGGTCGACCAGCCGCAGGGCCAACACGTCGTCACGCTCGCTCATGATGTGCCAGCGACGATCATGCTCGATTCGATACTTTCCGGCGGATTGTTGAAATTCGAGTCGCATCAGTTCGGGTGGGCCGTCAAGCCGCCCGCCCTGGCGGGCCGCGTCGGCCAGTTCGGCGATTTCATCGGTGGGCGTGACGTGCATTTGCAGCCTGGCGACGACATCGAGTCCGGCGGCAATGTGTCCCACCGAGCGCTTCTCCCTGATCGACAACGCCAGGCGAGTCACGCGATGGGCCGCGCGGTCGAAGCGGTACTTGCCGGCCAACTCGATCTCGCTCGCGACGCCACCCGCGGCGCCGAAGACATTGCCCTTGAGTTCCATCGTCGCGGTTTGGGCGTCGATCGACGTGAGCTCGCTCGTCACATCCGTCTGGCTGACGGCATCCAGCACGAGCAGGCCCGCAAGCAACGCCTCCGAGTGCCGCCACTGGTCACCCTTCGAGACCGCTCGGCCGGGTAGAAGCTGGTCGACCAACAGGCTGTTGCAGGGCACCTCGACCAGGTCGAGTTCGTCGCGTGTCAACGGACCTTGCGGACTATAGAGCGTGACGGAGGATCCGGTGGCTGCCACAATCCGCCGGCGCTCGTCGCGGAGCTTGGGCGAGAGCGTTTCCTTTTCAATCTTGATGATCGCCTCGGCGCGCTCGTACTGGCGCAGTGAACATGCGCCGTCGGCGGCGGATGGATCGGTCAGGAATCGCTCGTGATAGCGCAACTTGCCAACCACGCTCATCGGCAGTGGTTTGACCTTGCCTTCGTCGACCAACTTGAGGTCGCCGCCCACTTCAAACAAGACCTCGACGCGCGCGGTATCGCCCGGCTTACGGTCGGCGCGAAGGGAGTGCCTCTCCGCGGCCGGCAGGGTGCTCGGCCACGGTATGAGGAGGAATACCGCAAGAATCCACGTCCACGGGCGTGTACTAGACATGCTGATCCTCCCTAAAATCGTTTTCTCTACTTCACGCGATCGGGAATGAGACATTCACGGTGGCTGGGGCAGAGCCTCAGCGATGCCCCGGTCGCTATCGTGCCGGGGCATCGCTAACGCTCTGCCACCAGCCACCACCACTCTATCCCGTCTATCCTGGCAAGATGTCTCATTGTCGGCCGCGTCAACTCTATCTAAATCGCCCCCGCGCCGGCCGGAGTTGAGGCGAAAGTCGTATCGCGAGCGGCGTGCGGAGAGCGGGCTATGGGGGGTATTTAAGGAGAATAGTGAAGATCCGGTATACAACTTGACGTTGCGCCGGCGTTTGGTACGATCCCGCCCCGCGGCGTGGGGTGTACGGCACGCGGCCGGCTTCGACACTAACCCGCGGCGCAAGCAAGGAGCGTAACCACCGGCCTTGCTTGCGCCGCGGGTTGGTGTGACGGACCCTGACTGTCGCCTTTCGCTTCGCGAAAGGACGTTCTTTCGCGGAGCGAAAGGCGACATTACTGCCATGGAGGGGCGGTTGAAGAAAAACAGCATGTCACACCGTGGATCACCGAACCGCCCCCGAACCGCCTTGGCTTGGGGACTGGGCGCGTTCGTATTATTGCAGATCGGTCTGGCCGCCGGTATCGAGCTGGCGCTACCGCAATTGCGCGACCCGTTGTACGGCGACAAGTTGCACCAGCTTCGCCGTCGGATCGCGGGGGCCCCGGCCAGCGAGGTGGTGGTCGTGCTGGGCAGTTCGCGGACGGTGCATGCGTTGGATGCCGCAACCGCACAGCGGCAATTGACCGCGACAGGAGCCCGGCCGGCCGAGGTCTACAACTTCGGTGTGCCGGGCGCAGGGCCGGTTACGAACCTGGTGCATCTCAAACGGTTGTTGGGCGGCGGCGTGCGGCCCGACCTGGTGGTGATCGAGGTGCTTCCGCCACTCTTGGCCGGGCAGGCGCCCGCGGTCGAGCTATTTCAGTTTCCGGCCGAGCGCGTCTGGTGGAGTGAAATCCCGCTCATCGAGCACTATACGGCCGTCGCCTCCGGCGCGGACCATTTGCGACGCGACTGGTGGCGCGGTTGTTGCGTGCCGTGGCACACGCATCGCTTCGGCATCCTGCGGATGCTCTTGCCCTATTTCGTACCCGCGCGGGGCCGCGAAGCCTGGTTCGCCCAATTCGACGAGCACGGCTGGTTGGGTATGCACGCGAGCGCACGGACAGCCGATTCGTACCGCGGCGGCGTAGCCCGCGCGCGAGCGGAGTACGAGGGTTACTTGACCGGCTTTCGCCTGGGAGGGCCGGGCTGCGAGGCGCTGCGAGAGTCGTTGGCGACCTGCCGCGAGAAACGAATTCGCGCGGCGCTCTTGCTTTCGCCCGAAGGGCCGGAATTCCAGGCGTTCTACTCGGCGGACGCCTGGCTTCAGATCGAGACGTACCTGCGGAACCTGGTGCGGGAGTTCGACGTCGCCTTGTTCGACGCGCGCGACTGGGCGAGGGGCGACGACTTCCTCGACTCGCACCACCTTCTGATCCCTGGCGCCGCCAGGTTCAGCGAGCGCTTTGGCCGACGAACCGCCGCGCTGTTACGCGGGCCGGCGCGGACGGCGGGCGCGCGGCAAAACGCGCCGCAATGACGGTCATTCCGGGCTAGGATGACTAGACGGTAACGAGTCTGTAGGGAACGCCCTCCGTGGCGTTCCGTGTCCTGCCGGAAGACGTCGCGCCCGCTTCACGGAACGCCACGGAGGGCGTTCCCTACAGAACTCCAAGCGACGATCCTACGCTTTGAGCGAACCGACGGGAGTTTACCGCGGCCGGCTATGGATCTGATAGTACTCCATCGACGCGGCGAAGCCGGCGGCGACGTTTTCGTTGGTCATGCCGTCGCGGAAGGCCGTGACCCAGCCATTGACCTCGGCGGGGCTGGCGGCGCGACCAAGGAACCGCTGGTAGTCGGCCTGCACGCGTAGGGCCTCGCGTTCGGGGCCCGCGGTGAAAAAGGTGGCCACGCTGTACCGCGTCATGCCTTGGGCCAACTCTTGCAGCCAGAGGTTCTCGCCGGCGAATTCCGCCGCGCGCCCCAGCAGATCGAAGTAAAGGGCGTCGATCCAGGCCTTGTTGGTGCCGCCGACGTGCGCGAAGAATTCGGGCGAACTAATGAAGCCCGCCTCGAGCTGTTCGTCGGTCAAGCCGTTGCGCATCTGCGCCGTCCACGCGTTCAAGCCTTGCGGGTCGGCGGCCCGGCCCAGGTAGTGTTGGTAATCCGATTGGATGATATTGTGGAAATACTCGTCGCTGTGGGCCAGCGCCGAGGTGAACGCGGCGCGCGGCATGCCCTGGTCAAGTTGCGCGCTCCACATGGCCAGGCCCCCCGGGTCGACGGCGCGGCCCAGCAGGTCGCGGTACGCTTCGGCCACGTAGAATTGGTTTGGCGTGCTCAGCGTGATGCCCGGCAGCAGCTCGTCGTGTATCGTCGCGGCGCCGGCGATGGCGGCCGAAGCGAGGTTGCCCACGACGTTGACCGTGATAGGGAAGTTGCCCTCATCCTGGTAGGTGTGCGAACCGCTCACCACGTAGGTCGTGCCCGACTCGGTTACGCTGCCCTGCGACGTCGTGCCGTCGCCCCAGGTAATCGAAGCGTTGAAGGCGCCGGGCGCCGCGCCGCCGTCGCCGTTGGTGAACGTGGCGACGGCAACTCCGTTCAGCGGTGAGAATTCGTTGCCGATCAACGCCGCGCCGGTTCCTTGGATCGAAGGCGTCGAACCGTTGATCAAGCCGTAGATTTCCAGGCTGTTGGCGCTGCCCACGAAGACCTGGCCGTCGGCGACGGTGGGAACGGAGAACTTCGTGACCTTGCCAACCTGATCGCGGCCCCCGGCGGCCTGGTCGCTGGTGTAGAGTTCGTTGGCGAAATTGGTGGCGTCGTAAGCCCGCAATTCGTTTGATCCCCCGTCGAGCAACCAGGCGATGCCGTCGGCCGTGCCGTTGGCCGAAATGCTGATGGTCCCGCCTGGGAAGCCGATCGAATCGTTCGACACCGACGTGGGACTGGTCGAAAAAGCCGCGTTGGCGATCGAGAAGCTCTTGGCGTGGTCGCCGGGGTTGGCGTAATCGAAGCTGCCGTTGAAATAGGCGGGCGTGTCGTAGGCCCCCCTCAGCACGCCGCTCTGCTCCTGCACCACATGGTCGACATTGGGATTGAACCCAGCCAGATTGTCGCGGTTGAGCAAATAGAGCTCGCCCTGTTTGCCGATGGCCAGCAGCAGGTGGGGATGGGCGGCGCTTCCCGCGGCGTCGGGCAGCAACATCAGGCCCCCGGCGCCGAGGTCGAGGTTTTGTTGATCCAACTGCTGCTGGTTCGACGGCGTGAAGTAACCGACCACCTTGAGTCCCCAGCCATTGGGGCCTGGGTTGCCGGGACCGGTGCTGGGATCGGGGGCCAGTTTGATCACGGAGTCGCCGTAATCGCCATGGACGGGCTGACCGTTGGCGTTGAGCTGGGCGTCGAAGGTGCCATTGCCGGTGGCGACGTAGAGGTTGCCGGCGGCGTCGGAGGTGACCGTGTTGCCCGATTGCCAGATCGTGCCCGTGTTGCCGTTGGGCGTCGTGTTGAATACGGCGGTGATCGCGAGCGACTGGGGGTCGACTCCGATCAGCCAGCCGTGGACGGGCGGCTCGTCGCTGTGCGAGCCGAAGGCGATGTAGACCGTGCCGTCCACCAGCGTGAGCGCGGCCCGTTGCAGATTGCGAAGCCCGTTGAGCGTGATTCGTCCGTTGACGCTGCCGTCGCCGTTGCCCGCGACGCTCGGCCCGGCGACGTAGGTGAAGTTCGCGCCGTCGAACATCGTGTCGGCCAGCACGAGCGGTCCACCGAACTTCTCGGCGCCGCTGCCGATGTCGATGGCGTGAAGGCGATAGACGTAGTGAACGCCGTCGGCCCTTGTCTCCTTCGTGTTCGCCACGACGTAAAGCGTATTCGTACTCGGGTCGATGACCGGAGTGCTGGTGATTCCCAGTTCGGGTGAGATGTCGTTGGAGCCGACGTCGGCGCTGGTGAGCGTGGTCACGCCGGCCGACGGATTGATGAAGCTGTCGTGCCAGAGCACGGCGCCGGTCTGCGCGTCGATCGCATACAGACTGTCGTGTTGGGTGGCCACGAACACCGTGTTGTGCGCGCCGGCGTTCGGGCCGGCCGTGATGTTCACGTTTTCCATGTACAAGGGCTGGGCATAGACCTGCCCGTCCACCCCGATGGTGCCGATCTTGCCGAACGTCGAGGCGTTGACGTTGGCCGGCGTGAGAATCGTTTCGGCCAGGTTCTGGCCCGTGCTCTGCAAATCGTTGTGATAATTCAGCACGTTGGCTGACAGCAGTTCGCGGCGTTCGAGGCATTCGGGCAGACGGCGTCGCGATCGGTCGGCGCGGCGACGACGAGAAGCCGGAGCGAAATGTTTCGACAGGTCGAGATGCAAACGCATGACGATAGGGCCTCCCCGAGTTGGCGCGGTGAAATGAAACGCGGTCGCCGCGACGGCCGTGATTGGGAACCAGAACTGGTATGCCAAAGCACGATACGGCAGCCGCGCCGGCGCGGCGGGGCGCCGCCGCGTGGGCCAGGTCATGTGAGCTGGCCATCTGGGTTCCAGCCTGATTCGCCGGGCGATGGTTTCAAGAAAAAAAACCGCCGTGACTCGTACGTCGCGCCGGGCGACGCGCCATCCCTGCCGGATGTTCTGTTTGGGCGGGGCGATGGGGGCCGTCGATGAGAATTGGGGAGAGCGGGACCGCGAACGCCGTCGATCTCATAGCGGCACATGGGTCGCGGCCCAGGTGGCGTCGTCCTGCGACAAGGCCGGTTCGGGTGATTCATCGTAAATGTATCGTCCATAGCCTGCTTCGTCATAGACCCGGTCGAGAATGGCCTGCAGGTCAAGTTCCACATGCGGGTCAGGTGCGGCAAGGGGCACACCCACGACCGGCAACCGCTCGCGCAAGCCGGTCGGCCAAAACCCCAGGGGCGCGGGCGTACAGCCTGGGGCGCTAGCCCCAGGAAAGGCCCGCGAAAAAATGTCGTCCGCCCCGAAGGGGCCAACGTCACGGACCACCGGGCAATCGCAAGCCGGTGGCATGGCGAGAGGTTGACACGCCGCGACGGCGCGCGATACTCGAATGGAAACAAAGCCGCTAACCACTAACCGCTAACCACTTCCCCCATGCCTCGACGCAACCTCTTTCTGCTCTCGGCGATCGCCCTGGTCTCGTTGGCCTGTTACAAGAAGGCCGACAGCGCCTATCGCAGCCACTACGGCCAGATGGTCGCGACGATCGTCACGGTGTTCGAGGAGATCGACCGCAACTACGTCCGCGAGGTCGACGAACGTCAGATCTTCGAGGGCGCCATCAAGGGGATGGTCGATCGGCTCGATGACCCGTACTCTGGCTATGAGCCACCCCAGGAGGCGCAAGCGTTTCAGCAGAGCCTCGATCAGAAGTTCGGTGGCATCGGCATCGAGTTGGGGATCGACCCCACGACGAAGCGTCTGACCGTCATGAGCCCGATGATCGGCACGCCCGCCTATACGTCGGGCGTCCTGGCCGGCGACCAACTGCTGGCGATCGACGGTGAGGACACGATGGGCTTCGACATGGACGACGCCCTTCGCCGGTTGCGCGGAAAGCCCGGCCAGAAGGTCCATCTCACCGTGCTCCACGCGGGCCAAGCGACGGAGGTCGAAATCGAGCTGCGGCGCGACGTCATCAACGTACCCAGCGTGCTGGGCGACTGGCGTGACGCCCAGGGCCAATGGAAGTTCGTGCTGGCCCGCGATCCGACGATCGGCTATTTGCGCGTGACGACCTTCGGCGAACAAACGGTTCGCGAGCTGCGCTCGGCCTTGGAAGAGTTATCGCGAAGCGGCATCCAGGCGCTGGTCGTCGATTTGCGGGACAACTCGGGCGGATACCTCTCCGCGGCCATCGACACATGTGACTTTTTCGTCAAGGAAGGCGAGATCGTCAGCATCCGCGGGCGAGAAACACAGCCGGTCGAAGCGATACCGGGAGGCCCCGTCGACGGGGACCAAGTGCCGGGCGAGAAGGTGCCGGGCGAGAAGGTGCCGGCTACTGCGGCGCCGCGGTTCAAGAACGAACAGCGACGCCTGGCAAGCGGCAACGCGGTATATACCGCCTGGCCGATAGTCATCTTGATCAATCGGCACAGCGCCAGCGCCAGTGAAATCGTGGCTGCCTGTCTGCAAGACCACCAGCGCGCTCTTGTCGTGGGCGAGCGGACCTGGGGCAAGGGGACGGTGCAGAACGTCATAAAGCTTGAAGGGGGCAAGAGCGCGCTGCGACTCACGATCGCCAGTTTCTGGCGCCCCAGCGACAAGAACATCCACCGCTTCGCCGATGCCAAGGAGTCGGACGAATGGGGCGTGCGTCCGAATCCGGGCTTCGAGGTCAAACTGACCGACGACGAACAAAAAAAACTGTTCGAAGACAGGCGTACCCGCGACGTGATCCAAAAGCCCGGCGCGGCTGATCCAGCGGCGAGCACGCCCGGATTCGACCCGCAACTCGACAAAGCGGTCGAAGTCCTGCGCGACCGCCTATCCGGTCCACCCAGCGGTTAGAGAGTAGAGGTTAGGGGCTAACCTCTAACCTCTAACCTCTACGCGAGGCGTTTGATTTTGCAATAGGCGTGTATCATTTTGCAAATCCGGGATGTTGGGCGTGCTTGCAATCAGCGTGGCCGTCAGACGGCCCGCCTGGGCGTAACTCCTTATGTCAGTGCCAACTGCAACCCGGCGGCGGCCGGCGGAAACGGTTGCTCTTGCGATTGGCCCCGGAATTGCTCTAGGGTAGGATGCGGCTTAGGAAGCTGCCAAACCCTCACGCAAGATGACTCTGCCCTCAAGATGACTCTGCCCTCAAGATGATCGAGGAGATCGCCATGCTATTCAAGCGCGTCCGCTGCACCGTGGTGGAAGTTCCGGTTGGAAGTGATGGCGAGCCCCTCATGGACATCGCCGCCAACGACCTGCTTCCGTGGGCCGACCCGTACATCGCGAAGCTCTTGTCCAAGCACCGCCTGCAAGCCGCGTTGGACGATTCCATGCAATTCGTCGAGGACGAAGCCGCCCGTGGCGGTCCCGCCGCTTGGGAACGATTTCAGGGAGGCGTGCCGCCCCGTTCATCGCACGGCTGGCAGTCGTATTTCGACTAAACTGTGCGCGGCCCAGAATGAGACGTTTTGTCACGAGAAGGTGGTGGCTGGTGGCAGAGCCTAAGCGATACCCCGGCTACATAGCGACCGGGGCATCGCTTAGGCTCTGCCCCAGCCACCGTGAACGTCTCATTCTCGGCCGCGTGCAGTATCGATTCAGAGTTGGCGCATGAACGCCACCAGCGATTGTTTTTCGTCCGCGTCGAGCTTGAGTTCCAACACCAGGTTGAAAAACTCGACGGTGTCTTCCAGCGTCAACAGGCGACCGTCGTGAAGGTACGGGGGCGATTCCTTGATCCCCCGGAGCGGGAACGTCTTGATCGGTCCCTGTTGGGTCGCCACCAGTCCGTTGACCGTTTGAATTTCGTAGAAGCGCTCGACTTGCAAATCGTGCATCAAGTTATCCGTATAAAACGGCGCCGGGTGGCAGACGGCGCACTGAGCTTTACCGAAAAACAGCTTCTGGCCCCGCATTTCCGCTGAATCCGCCTCGAATTTCCTGCTGTCGAGCTTCCCGTCCCAGCCCAGGCCGGGGGCCGGCGGAAAATCCAGGAACTCTTGTACTTCCGCCATGAAGTGGACCTGGCTGCCGCGCTCCAGCGGATTGACTCCCTTGGCGGCCGCCGAAAGGATGTCGCCGTCGAAATAGGCGGCCCGCTGTTCGAACTCGGTGAAGTCCTCGATGGTTTTCAGCGCCCGTTGCGAGCCGAACAGCCGCTGGATGCGGACGCCGCGCAGGCTGGTCGTGTCGAGGCGCCGGCGGTGCGATTGCGGCCGGATGTCGCCCACCAGGTGCGTCGCTCCCGACGTGTGACCGTTGACGTGGCAATCGAAGCAGGCGACGCCCTGGCTGGGCGCTTCCGACTTACGGTCGGCCGTGGCGTTGAACTGCTGTTGGGGGAACTGGGTGACGAGCAGTCTCAGCCCTTCCATGTCCTTGGAATTCAAAATGCCGTTGAAGAGCTCGAAGTAGTTGTCGAGCGTGACCACCTTCCCCCGCGAGACGTCGCCCAGGTCGAGCCGGGTCGTCAAGAACATGGCCGGTGGAAACTCGGGCAGGAAGTGCTCCGGCAAGTCGAAGTCGAGATCGAATCGAGCCAAACGCTTGAACTGCTTGACTTCTTTTTGCGGGAACACCATGCCGCCCACCTCCTGATGGGGATGCGGCAGCGGCAAGAATCCTTTGGGGAACCAATCCTTCTCGCGGATGTCGGTGGCGGAAAGGGACGCCAACTTTTCCCATGTCGTCTCTTCCGGCAACTTCGTCGCCGGGCCCACCGGGACCGGCTTGCCGCGCGTCATCTTGACTTCCCGATCGCCCCGAATCGACAAATCGTAGCGTTCTTCCAGCAGTTTTTTCTGTCGCATGGCGACCGCGTCCTTGTTGGCCTTGTCCTTGGCCATCATGGCCTCGAAGCTCTCCTGGCCAAGCAACACTGGTGTCACCTGATCGTAACTCGATGGTGAGTCGGCATGGCGTTTCTTCTTGTCCGCGTTGTCTTGCGCGCCGGTTTCCAAGGGGCCAATCCACCCGGTAAGCACGGCCGCCAACCCCAACAGCCGTAGGGTGGGCACTGCCCACCACGTTGGCCGGGTGGCGCCGCCCACCCTACGGTGGGCAGTGCCGACCCTACGGTGGGCAGTGCCGACCCTACGGTGGGCAGTGCCCACCCTACGGCCACGGCCATGCATTTTCCGACGTGACGACCGGGCCTGGTAGGCAGCGGATGGCGAGTTCAATTTTGAATCTCCGGTTTGAGGGGATGGGCGTGCCAATCCGATAATAGCAATAACCGTGCCACACGGTCGCATCCAGCGGCTCCTGCCGCGTCAGCGTGGTAGCCGGGCGACCACCTCGTAGCCGACGTGGTGGGAAATTGCTTCGGCGTGGCGCGTGGCATGAGAGTTGCGGGGTCGTGAAGCTACCTGAAGCTACCAGAAAACGAAGATCACATGCCCAGATTATTCATGGCCAGTCCGGGCAAGGAGTCGCAACCATGATGCGGATTCATCTGCTTACCATTTGTTTGATTGGTTCCGTTAACGTGGCGACGGGCCAAACGGCCGCGAACATTTCGCGACCTGCTCTCGTGCGAGCATGGCATCGCCAATTTCTGCACCGCGAGCCTGACGCGCGAAGCGTGGCCGCCTGGAGCTACTGGTTCCGGCTGGGACATTCCGAACAAGAAGTGTTGGCCGCCGTGCTGAGCACGGATGAATATTACCGCCGCGCCGGCGGAACTTCGGAAGGGCTGGTGCTGGCGATGTTTGAGGATGGCGCTCAAGGCCAACTCACCCATGAAGGACGACAGGCGTTGCTGCGTCGCGCCCGCGACCGGGAAGCCCTGGCGGCGGCGTTCGTTCAGACGTATCCCGAGGCGATTCGGCCCCGACCCACAAACTCCAATGTCCTATTGGCCAAGAGCCAGGCCCCCCTCAAGGCGGAGGCGAGGCGTTCTTCTCCGCCGAGCCGTCGTCCGGCAGTGGCCGGGGCTCCGGCGACGCGTCGACGCCCAAGATCTCTTCGGCGGTAGGCGCGTTCTCATAGAAGAAGTGCAATCGGAGTTGTCGTGCCGCGCTGGGAACGTCGGCGTAGCGAGTCCAGCGGTGCGACGTTCCCGCCCAGAGGGTGTCGAACGGGGTCAGTCTGAACCGCAGGTCGCCAAGCCGTTGGCGATTGGGAACGCCGGTCAGGCCGAGGGCGCGCACGCCACGGGGTAAGAACCTATCGGAATAGAACCGCAAGAGGCGGTCGTTGGGGTTGCGCGTCACCAGCATGCGATCGACTTGCGTCAAAGCTTTCCCGTACCGCCAGCCCGGCCACAGCCAGCGATTGTCCATTGCCGGGGCCACCAAGGCGGCTTGCATCGGGCGCCATTCGGTGTGACGGCGCGGCCCCAGGTCGTAGCCGGCCATGCAATTGGTGGCCAGCCCCTGCAAGGCCGCGGCCACGGTTCGTGAGCCGAAGCTATGTCCGACAAGGCTCAGCGTCGTGCGGGGGTTGATCTTGTCCACCAGCCAAGCCAGGTAGTATCCCTGCGACTCGCTCCAGCGCGCTTTGGTCAATGTATTGTCTCGAATCCCCAGCCCAAAGCGGTGCTGGCTCGGCCACGTCCAAAGGACCATTCGGTAGGCGGGGACATTGCGGCCCACGCCATTCATCACCTTGTCGGCGATCTTGAGGGCGAACCGCCTGTTGACCGTGTTCCCGTGAACGTAGATCATGGTCGTGAGCGAGGGGTCGACGCCGGCCAAGAACTCCTCGAGCGACTTGCGCACCAGGCGTCGGCCGTGCTCGCGCTTCCAATAGGTGATCTGGTTGACTCCGTGATTGAGGCCCGCGCAAACCGGTGCGCCGCGTGTGTTCACGACCCAAAACTCGCGACGGCCGCAGGCCATGCCGTCGTCGGCGGCCGTCGCCGGTCGATGGGCGCCGGCCCACGACCCCAGCACCAATAGACAGAACAGGCCGAACGGGCCGACGCGGCGGAGGGTTTGCGCGTTGGCTCGTCGCACGGTTCGGTTCCACAGCGCCAGGGCGGGTCGGTTCGTGTATTCAAGATTGTCATCGACACGAGCTTCCGGTACTCTGCAATCAGCCCGACCATTAAGTGAGTGACGGGCGCAAGAATCGTTACGACCGTTCAGGCTTGCTTGCCGAGAGCTTCCCGCAAGCGCGCGACGAACGCGGCATGTTCCGCCGACGCCAGCCCCAGTTGGGCCACTTCCGCCACTTTGGTCATGTTACCCCGCAGCAGGGCGTCGGCATCGAGCCACAGGCCGGGGAAGACGACGCTTTTGAAAAGGGTGCAGTCTCGCTCATGCGCACTTTTTCCGGGGTTTTGGGGGTGTATCTGAGGGTGAGGATGCGGGAGTCCAGATGTGGGGGGCACCACGCTGCTTGAGGATAGCTGCGTAAACCGTGTCCCA
>Ga0307372_10003588_pt1 | contig 24594 bp, 23 predicted proteins | sample OX1MG_FD_202533 | JGI IMG/M metagenome (GOLD analysis project Ga0307372, IMG submission 202533) | Soil microbial communities from Risofladan, Vaasa, Finland - OX-1 | ecosystem: Environmental > Terrestrial > Soil > Coastal area > Acid sulfate soil | place: Finland: Risofladan, Vaasa | collected...
GATCGAGCGCGCCCGTGCCGGATTCCGGATCGCAAATTGAAGGGTGGCGGCCGAGCCCATCGATACGCCGACGAGATGCGCGTCCTCGAGCCCGAAGCCGTCGAGCACCGCGCCGATATCGCTTGCGGCAATATGTTGCGAATAGGCATCGACCGCGGGCGGCACGTCCGAGGGCGGATAGCCGCGCGCGCTATAGGCGATGCAGCGCCAGCGGTCGCGCCAGGCCGCGACTTGCAGATCGAACGAGCGGCACGAGCCGGCAAGCTCATGGACAAAGACGATCGGCGCACCGTCGCCGGTGCTTTCGGCATAAAGCTTCGTGCCGTCGTTTGCGGGAACGAGCGTCATGTCTGCCTCAATGCGAATTGGCGCGGGCGAGGGCGCCGCCATCGACGTTGACCGTGGTGCCGGTCACATATTGCGCGTGATCCGAAGCGAGGAACACGATCACCGCGGCCATCTGTTCCGGCGTCTGGATACGGCCGAAGGGCCGCGTCTTATCCATCTCCTTGTCGATCTCGATCCAGCGCGCTTCGTCGCCGAAGCGCTGGACCGCGACGCGCTTCAATTGCCGCACGGTGCGCTCGGTTCCGACCGAGCCGGGATTGACGCCGAGCACGCGGACATTGAAGTCGGGGCTGACGCCGCCAAGCGCTTTCGTCAGCGCCATCAGCGACGCATTGGCGACCGAGCCGGCGGCGAAGCGGTAATCCGGGCGTTCGCCCGCGGAGCCGATGACATTGATGATCGCGCCGCTGCGTTTCTCCTTCATGCGCAGGAAATAGGCGCGCGTCAGATCGAGCGACCCGAAGAGCTTCAGCTCCCAGGACTGGCGCCATGCCTTTTCGTCCATTTCCTCGATCGTCGCGCGCGGGATCGCACCCGCCGAGTTGACGAAGATGTCGACCTCGCCGCAGGCCTCGACCAGCGCGGCGCGTTGCTCGGCGAGCGCGAGATCGAAGCCATAGGCGTGGATATCGGCGGCCCCCGTCGCCCGCAAGGCGGCCGCGGCCTTGTCGAGCCGCTCGCCCGGCCGCGCCGCGATGCGCACGGCGGCGCCTTCGGCGACGAGGCGCTGCGCGACGGCGAAGCCGATGCCACTCGAGCCGCCCGTGATCAGCGCTTTCCGGCCGGTCAAGTTGAGGTTCATGGTGCTTCCTCCGCCATCATTGCGAGCCAAGCAATCCAGCATGTCGTGCCGTTCTGGATCGCCACGACCGCTTCGCGGTCTCGCGATGACGAACGTGTAATGCAAGAGGCGTAATCGCGCAATTCGTTGACCCACGCGTCGGAAGCGCTCTAAGACTCGCATAACGAGTAAAGGGGAGGCTCTGAGTGAGCAAGAAAACCATCGCGGTCGAATCCGTCGCCGAAGCCTATCTCACGCTGATGGCCGAGCGCGGGATCGAATATTTCTTCGCCAATGGCGGGACCGATTTTGCGCCGATCATCGAGGCGCTGGCCGCGATCAACGCTAAAGGCACGACGCCGCGGCTCAAGGTGATCTCGGTCGGGCACGAGAACGTCGCCACCTCGATGGCGATGAGCTACTACCTTCACACCGGCCGGCCGCAGCTCGTGATGTTCCACGTCAATGTCGGCACCGCCAACGGCATCAACGCGCTGATCGATGCCGCGCGCGACCGCGTGCCGATCATCTTCACCGCCGGCCGCACGCCCCTGACCGAAAGCGGGTTCAAGGGCTCGCGCGATACCGGCATCCACTGGCAGCAGGAGATGTTCGACCAGGCCGGCATGGTGCGCGAGTTCTGCAAATGGGATTACGAGCTGCGCAATTTCGAGCAGCTCGAAGCGGTGGTCGATCGCGCGCTCGAGATCGCGACCACCGAGCCCTGCGGGCCGGTTTATCTCAGCCTGCCGCGCGAGGTGATGGCGCAATCGATCGCGAGCTTCAGCTTCGAGGCGCAGCCCAGGCGCGGCTTCGGCACCATGTCGGGGCCGACCGCGAATCAGATCGAGCGCGCTGCCGACATATTGGCGCGGGCCGAGCGGCCGCTGATCATCGCCCAAGGTGCGGCACGGCTTGCCGCCAGCGCGCCGGCGATCGCCGACTTCGCGCGAGAGTTCGCCATGCCGGTGGTCGAGTTCCGCACCAACGTCAACGTGCTCTCGACCGAGCATCCGATGCTGGCGGGCTTCGTGCCCGGGCCGTTGTTGAAAGACGCGGACGCGGTGCTGTGCCTCGAGGCCGACACGCCGTGGATTCCGACCCAGCACGGCAATCCGCCCGAAGGCTGCAAGGTGATCCAGCTCGGTGTCGAGCCGCTCTACCAGCGTATTCCGATCCGCAGCTTTCCCTGCGATGTCGCCGTCACCGGCAGCCCCGCGCTGGCGCTGCCGCTGATCGCCAAGGCGATGGCGGGCAAGACCAAGCCCGCGACGATCGAGACGCGGCGCACGCGCATTGTCGCGGCGCGCGAGGGTGGCCGCGCCGAGCTGCGCGCCAATGTCGAGCGCGCGTCGAAGGACATGCCGATCAATCCGGTCTGGGCCGCGCATTGCATCAGCGAGGCCAAGGGCGACGATGCGATCGTGATCAACGAATACTCGCTGATCCTGCGCTATGTGCAGTTCAAGGAAGCGCGCACCTGCTTCGGCCCGCCGGGCGCGGGCGGGCTCGGCGTCGGCGTCGGCTCGGCGGTCGGCGCCAAGCTCGCCAATCCCGACAAGACCGTGATCGCCGTGCTCGGCGACGGCTCCTATATGTTCGGCAATCCGACCGCGGGGCATTACGTGCTGAGCGCGCTGTCGCTGCCGGTGCTGTTCATCATCTTCAACAACGGCATGTGGGAAGAGGTCGAGGGCTCGGCGCTGCGCGTCTTCCCCGACGGCCAGGCCGCGCGCGCCAACCGCGTGCCGGTGGCGCAGCTCGGCCCCAATCCGCATTACGAGCATCTGATGGATGTCTATGGCGGCTATGGCGAGCGCGTCGATCGCCCGGACCAGCTACCGGGCGCGCTGCAGCGCGCGCTCCATGTTGTCCGCGTCGAGAAGAAACAGGCGCTGATCAACCTGATCGTCGGCCGCCGCGGGGCGGCGCCGTAATTGCGTTCGCCGCCAAAGAAAGTAAGGTCAATGCCATCCATGCCGGGAGGGCGTCCATGAAAATCACGCGCATCGAATCGCTGCTGTTCGGCGTCGAAGACGTCGAGACCAGCGCGCGCTATTACGACGATTGGGGATTGACGCGCGTCGATCAGGGCAAGAGCGGCGCCGATTATCTGCTGCCTTCGGGCCAAACGCTGAAGCTGCGCAACGCCACCGACCCGTCGCTGTTGCCACCGGTCGAGGGCGGCTCGACCTTGCGCGAGGCGGTCTGGGGCGTCGACGGCGCCGGCTCGCTCGACGAGATCGGCGCCGAGCTTGGCCGCGACCGCAAAGTGACGCGCGATGCCGCCGGCACGCTGCATGCGCAAGACCCTTGGGGCATGCCGATCGCGTTCCAGATCGAGCAGGTGCGCGAGGTCAAGCCGGCCGAGCGGCTCAATCATCCGCTGCAGCCGGCGCCGCATGTGACGCCGACCCGCATGGGCCATGTCGTGTTCTTCGTGCCGAAGAGCCGCGCCCGCGAGATTTCCGATTTCTATACCGAGCGGCTGCAATTCCGCTTGAGCGACCGCTCGGGGGGCCTCGGCGATTTCATGCGCTGCGCCGGCGCCAAGGATCATCACAATCTGTTCCTGCTCGCGCGTCCCGAGCGCGGCGGCTTCAACCACGTCGCCTTCGAGGTCAACGGCTTCGACGAGGTGCTGCAAGGCGGCAAGTTCATGAAGGACAAGGGCTGGAAGCCCGCGACCAAGCTCGGCCGTCACATCCTCGGCTCCAACATCTTCTGGTATTTCGACGCGCCGGCCGGCGGCAATAGCGAATATTTCGCCGACATGGATGTGATGGACGACAATTGGCAGCCGCGAGTCTGGGAAAAGCATCCCGGCTGGGCGTTCTGGGAAATCGATCAATAGCGGCCGCGTGGCTTTGATGAGCGAAAAGCCCGCCACGCAGCGCATGTCCACGGCGGATGCCGTGGTCGGATCGCTGCTCGCCAATGGCATCGATAAAATCTTCTGCCTGCCGGGCGTGCAGAACGACGTGCTGTTCGCCGCGTTCCACGATGCGCAGGATCGGCTGCGCGTCATTCATACGCGGCACGAGCAGGGCGCCGCCTATATGGCGCTGGGCGCCGCGATGGCGACCGGCAAGCCGCAAGCCTATGCCGTGGTGCCGGGGCCCGGCTTTCTCAATTCGACCGGCGCGCTCTGCACCGCCTATGCCTGCAACGCGCCGGTGTTGGCGTTGACGGGGCAGATTCCGCAGGCGCTGATCGGCCGCAATCTCGGCATGCTGCACGAGCTGCCGGATCAGCTCGGCGTGATGCAGCGCCTCGCCAAATGGGCCGAGCGCATCCGCAGCGTCAACGACGCGCCCGCGATCATGAACGAGGCGTTCCGCCAGCTTCGCTCCGGCCGGCCGCGCCCGGTCGCGCTCGAATGCCCGCTCGATGTGTGGGGCCGGCAGGCCGATCTGCCCGCGCCGGTTCGGGTCGAGGGCGACGTGGCGCCAATCGACAGCGACGCGGTCGAGCGCGCGGCGAAGCTCCTCGGCGCGGCGAAGCATCCGCTGATCGTCATCGGCGGCGGCGCGATGGAAGCGGGCGCCGAGCTCCTCGAGCTTGCGCAGATGCTGCAGGCGCCGATCGGGCATCACCGCTCGGGCATCGGCGCATTCGATGGCCGCAATCCCTGGAGCGTCTCGGTCCTGCCGCAACAGAAATTATGGGCGGATGCCGATGTCGTCTTGGCGGTCGGCACGCGGCTGCAGATACAGCAGATGAATTTCGGCGTCGATCCCGGCCTCACGATCATTCGCATCGATGCCGATCCCGAAGAGATCGACCGCATTCGCCGGCCGGCGGTCGGCATCATCGGCGGTGCGGCGCCGGTGCTGCGCGCGCTGATCGACGCGTTGCCCAAGCACAACCAGAAGCGGGAACCGCGGCGCGACCAGGTCGCGGCGCTGAAAGCCGAATTCCGGGCCGACGCGCAGCAGCGCTTTGCGCCGCAAGCCGCCTATATCGCGGCGCTGCGCGCGGAGCTGCCGGAAAACGGCATTTTGGTCGACGAGGTCACGCAGATCGGCCACGTCATCCGGCTGTTCTGGGAAGCCTATGCGCCACGCACGTTCCTGACGCCCGCCTATCAAGGCACGCTCGGCTGGGGTGTCGCGACCGCGCTCGGCGCCAAGGCGGCGCGGCCCGATTTGCCGGTGGTCTGCATCGCCGGCGACGGCGGCTTCATGTTCAACGTGCAAGAGCTGGCCTCGGCGGTGCGACACAACCTCGCCGTCACCTTCGTCGTCTTCAACGACGACGCCTTCGGCAATGTGCGCCGCAGCCAGAAAGAGGATTATGGCAATCGCGTCATCGGCAGCGACCTCGCCAACCCCGATTTCATGAAGCTGGCCGAAAGCTTTGGCATCGCCCATGAGCGCGCGGCGAGTGCCGAGGCGTTGCGCCCGGCGCTGCGGCGCGCGATCGCCTCCAACGCGCCCGTGCTGATCGAATGCCCGGTCGGCGAAATGCCGAACCCGTTCGGCCTGCTGCGCTTCGCAACGCCGGTCCGGCCGAAGCCGAGAAATGGTTAGGTGATGGCTCCCCCTCACCCCAACCCTCTCCCCGCTGGGGAGAGGGTTGGGGTGAGGGGGCGGGCGCTTCTACCCCCTCGGCGGCAGCGTCACCCAGGCGCTGCCTTGGTCGGACGAGGCCATGATCGCTTGCATGATCGCGACATTGTGCAGCGCCTCGGCCGGGCGCACCGGGAATTTCGTGTGGTTGGCGCAGGCTTCGGCGAAGGCGCGCAGCTCCTGCTGCACGGTATCGTCGATCTCGTAGCGTTGGCGCACCGCCGGTTCTTGCGCCGAGACCGGCGTCACGATCAGCTCCTTGAAATTGTCGCGCGCCTCGATGTTGGCCTTGGTGCCGTAGAGCTTCAGCGTCGCGTTCATCGCCGAGGCGAAGATGCAGCCGAGCGTGCCGGTGGCGCCGCTCTCGAGCTCGAACAGCGCGGCGGCGGTATCGTCGAGCTCGACCTTCACAGCCTGGCGCTTGGCGATGCCCGAGAGCCGCGCGACCGGCCCCAGGATCCAGGTCATGGTGTCGATGACGTGAAGCGACATCGGCGCGAGGCCGCCGCCCGGGCATTCCTCGCGCTTGGCGCGCCACATGCCGGGCTGATAGTTCATGCCGCCGGCGCTCGAATAATTCGCCTCGACATGGAGGATTTTGCCGCCGGCGCCGCTGTCGACCATCTCCTTCATCAGCCGCGCCACTTTCGAATAGCGCCGGTTGTGGCCGATGCCGAGCGCGACATGCGCCTCCTCGCAGGCCTTCACCGCTTGCGCTCCGGTCTCGACCGTCAGCGCCAGCGGCTTTTCGACAAAGACGTTCTTCTTCGCCTTGGCGGCGGCGATGATCTGCGTCCAATGGCTCGAATGCGGCGTCGCCAGCAGCACGGCATCGACCGCCGGATCGGCCAGCGCGTCCTCGTAGCGCGGATAAATCTTGCCGCCGAAGCTGTTGCGAAAAACCGCCGCCTCTTTTTCTGACAGCGTGCAGCAGCCGGCGATCTCGATCACGTCTTTCAACGGCACCGAGTTCTTGGCGAGCTCCATTCCCCACCAGCCGGTCCCGATATAGGCAAATCGCTGCATTTTTTCTCCCGCGCACACATCATGGGCGCCCTTGGCGCGACGATAGGTGGTGTGCGCCGAATGCGTCAATGCCGGGGCAGGTCTTGTACCGCCGCGCGCAATCTCGATAAGATGCGCCGAGGGTTTCATCGGGCGATCGACATGGATCTCGGAATCACGGGCCGCAAGGCCATTCTCTGCGCGTCTTCCAAGGGCCTCGGCAAGGCATGCGCGCTCGCCCTGGCGCGCGAAGGCGTCGCGGTCTGGATCAACGGCCGCAACCAGGGTGCTTTGGACGAAGCGGCGGCGGAGATTGCCGCCATCAAGGGCGCGCCGGTCGCGGCCGTCAAGGCCGACATCAACACCGATGCCGGGCGCCAGGCGCTACTCGCCGCCTGCCCCGAGCCCGACATGCTGATCAACAACAACGAGGGCCCGCCGCCCGGCAAGCTCGCCGATTGGGACGAGGCGCAATGGCTCGCGGCGCTGGGCGCCAACATGCTGCCGGCGGTGCTGCTGATCCGCGCGGTCATTCCCGGCATGCAGGCGCGCAAATTCGGCCGCATCGTCAACATCACCTCGGCGATGGTGAAATCGCCGCGCCCGCATATGGGGCTTTCCACGGCGGCGCGCGCCGCGCTCACGGCGTTCAGCAAGTCGCAGAGCTTCGAGGTGATGGCCGACAACGTCACGATCAACAATTTGCTGCCCGAGCGCATCAAGACCGGCCGGCAAGCGTTCATGGCCGCGCGCATGATGAAGGCCGAGGGCATCACCACGGACGAAGCCTATCGACGCATCGCCGCGACCTTGGCGGCCAAGCGCATGGGCACGCCCGAGGAATTCGGCGACGCCTGCGCTTATCTCTGCAGCGCGCAAGCCGGCTTTATCTCGGGCCAGAACCTCCAGCTCGACGGCGGCTCTTACGCCGGCGTGATCTGATGCCCGTCGCCAAAGTGAGGGATATCGCGTTCGGTCGGCTGCGATCGCCGGACCTCGATCAGGCCGAGGAATTCCTCCTCGCTTTCGGCATGGTGCGCGCCGAGCGGACCAAGGACGCGCTCTACATGCGCGGCACCGATTCCGCGCCCTATCTTCACGTCACGCATCGGGGCGAGCCGAAATTCCTCGGCATGGCGTTCACGGCTGCGCGCGCGGAAGACCTCGACCGGCTGACCAAGATCGAGGGAGCGTCGCCGGTCGAGGCGCTCGACGCGCCGGGCGGCGGCCAGCGCGTGCGGCTGCGCGATCCGCACGGCTTTGCGATCGAGGTCGTTCACGGGATCGCCGAAGCGCCGAAGCTGCCGGTCAAGCGCAATATCCTCAATTGGGGCCATGAGAAATTCCGCCGCACCGGCGAGCCGACGCGGCTGCCGGCCGGCCCGGCGCAGGTGAAGCGCATGGGGCATGGCGTCATCGCGACCACCGATCTCGCCAAGACGCTCGCCTGGTATCGCGAAAGCCTCGGCTTTCTCTGCTCGGACGATGTCTGGGCGGGCGAGCCCGGGAATATCGTCTCGTCCTTCAACCGCTGCGATTGCGGCGACGTCTATGTCGATCACCACGCCTTCTTCACGATGAAGGGCCCCGAGGCCGGCCTCAATCACTTTTCCTACGAGGTCCGCGATATCGACGACGTCATGATGGGCCACGAGCATCTCGCCAAGAAAGACAAGTATCGGCATATGTGGGGCATCGGGCGGCATCGGCTCGGCAGCCAGATTTACGATTACTGGTGCGATCCCTGGGGCCGTGTCCACGAGCATTGGACCGACAGCGACGTGCTCAACGCCCACACGCCGCCGGGCCTGGCCGAGGCCGGCAAGGGCACCTACGCGCAATGGGGCGAATCGATGCCGGCGCGGTTCCAGACCTACGCGGTTCGCTAGCGGCGCCCGTTGCGGCGGCCGGTTGCGTCGCCCATCTGTATACCTTAAAAATACATATCGGAGGATACGGGGAACCGGGCATGCCCAGCATCGTCGGCGCTCAATCCAGCAAAGCGAAGCCGCGCCAGCGCGCGGGCAAGCCGGCACGCGCCAAGCAGACCGGCAGCCAGATCGTCTATGACGCGCTGCGCTACGCGATCATCGCGCTGGCGATCGAGCCGGGCTCGATCCTCGAAGAGACCGTCCTTTGCCGTCAGTACAAGGTGTCGCGCACGCCGGTGCGCGAGGCGCTGATTCGGCTGTCCTCCGAGGGCTTGGTCGAGCTGCAGCCCAATCGCGGCGCCAGCGTCGCGACCCTGCAATTCATCGACGTCGTCGATCATTACGAGGCGATGGAGATTTTCCAGCCGATCACCTGTCATTTCGCCGCCGTGCGCGGCTCGCCCGCCGACATCAAGACGATCAAGGCGCAGCTCGCGAAGTTCTGCCGCGCGGTCGAGGGGCGGGATTACGAAGGCATCATCCGGTTCAATTACGATCTCCATTCCGCGATCGCGACCGCGAGCCACAATCGCTGCATCGAGCGCGGTTATCGCCAGATGCTGGTGGACAAGCTGAGGATCGCCCAGCACGGGCTGCCCAGCGCCTCGCGCAACCGCGCCGCGGCGCTGGCCGATCGGTTTTCGGGGACGGTCCGCATCTCGCGACAACTGGTCGAGGCGATCGCGCGCGGTGCGGCGCAGGATGCCGACCGGATCGCGCGCGCGCTCAACGAATATGTCCGCGCCCAGGTCGTCGCGCATTTCTCGGTCGATCTTGCGCATCAGGTGACGATGCCGACGCCGCAACGGCGGGCCGAACCGCGCGGAACCGCCGGCCAGATCGTCAAGCTCCATGCCAAACGGAGCGCCAGCGCATGACGCCGCGCCGCTTCGCGATCACGCTTTTCCAGGGTTTATTTTCCGAGGGTCATTCATGAGCGATCAATCGCAACTCCGGCTCGCGGCCGATATCGGCGGCACCTTCACCGATGTTGCCGTATTCGACGAAAGCACCGGCAAGCTCGCTTTCGGCAAGGCGCTGTCGACCCCGAAGCATCTTGTCGAGGGCATCAACAACGGCGTCGCCAAGGCGGGCGCCGATTACCGCAGCGTCGGCCTGTTTCTGCACGGCTCGACCGTCGGCATCAACACCATCCTCGAGCGCCGCGGCGCCAAGACCGCGCTCATCATCACCAAGGGCTTTCGCGACATCTACGAAATTGGCCGCATCAACCGGCCGGATTCGTATAATTTGTTTTTCCAAAAGCATGTGCCGCTGGTCGAGCGCGCGCTGCGCTTCGAGGTCAACGAGCGCATCCTCGCCGACGGCGAGGTCGAGAAGCCGCTCGACGATCAGGAGATCGAGGCGCTGGGCGATCATCTTGCCGGCCTCGGCATGGAAGCGATCGCGATCCTGTTCCTGCATTGCTATCGCAACGCCGATCACGAGCAGCGCGCCAAGGCGATCCTGCAAAAGCGCCATCCCAACATCTTCGTCTCGGCGAGCCACGAGCTGAGCCAGGAATATCGCGAGTTCGAGCGCTGCTCGACCGTCGTCGCCAATGCCTATATCGGCCCGATCGTCGACCGCTATGTCGGCGGCATCGACGATCATATCCGCTCGGCCGGCTTCAAAGGCTCGTTCCTGATCGTGCAATCGACCGGCGGCCTCTACGAGGCGGCGCAGGCGCGGCAATTCTGCATCCGCATGCTGGAATCGGGGCCCGCCGCGGGCGTCATCGGCACGCGCACGCTGTGCCAGACCTTGGGCCTCAAGAACGCGATCGCCTTCGATATGGGCGGCACCACGGCGAAGGCCGGTGTCATCCATGACGGCGAGCCGCTCACCACCGGCTCGGCGCTCTTGGGCGGTTATGAGAAAGCGCTGCCGATCCAGATCGCGATGATGGATATTTTCGAAGTCGGCACCGGCGGCGGCTCGCTCGCCAAGGTCGAGGACGGGATGCTGCGCGTCGGCCCGCAAAGCGCCGGCGCCGCGCCCGGTCCGGCCTGCTACGGTCTCGGCGGCGCCGAGCCGACGGTGACCGACGCCAATCTCGCGCTCGGCCGCCTGGGCGCCGATCGCTTCCTTGGCGGCGAGATGACGCTCGACGTCGCGGCGGCAAAGCAAGCGCTGACGACCCATATCGGCGAGCCGCTCGGCATGGATGCGACCGCCGCGGCCGACGGCATCCTGCGCATCGCGGTAACGGCGATGTCCTATGCGGTCAAAGGCGTCACCACCGAGCGCGGTCTCGATGTCGGCGATTACGTGCTGGTCGCTTATGGCGGTGCCGGCCCGCTGCACGCGGTCGAGGTCGCGCGCGAGCTTGGCATGCGACGCGTCATCGTGCCGATGGCGCCGGGTGTGTTCTCGGCCTACGGCATGCTGTTCTCCGATTTGCGCTACGATTTCGTGCGCACCTGGTTCACGCGGCTCGACGACGCGTCCTTCGAGGAGATCGAGAAGGTCTACAAGGAGCTCGAGGACGAGGGGCGGCGCAGCATCGCGGCGACCTCGGTCAAGCCCGACGAGATCGCGATCAAGCGCGCGGTCGACATGCGCTATGTCGGCCAGGAGCATGCGGTGACGGTCGATCTGCCGACGACCGTGTTCGAGAACAAAGACCGCAAGGCGATCAAGGACCATTTCGACGCGCAGCACGAGCAGCGCTATGGCACCAACGCCCCGGCCGAGCGCGCCGAGATCGTCAGTCTGCGCACGGCCGTCACCGGGGTGATGCGCAAGCCGCCACAGGAAAAGGTGGCCGCCGGCGGTCCTGAGCCCGCGAAGGAGGCTTTCACCGGCAAGCGGCCGGTCTATTACGAAGGCGCAGGCTTCATCGACACGCCAACCTATGCGCGCGCGGTGCTGGTCGCCGGCAACAAGATCGCGGGGCCGGCGCTGGTCGAAGAGCACGCCTCGACCACGGTGCTGGCGCCGGGCGACCTTTTGACCGTCAACGCCTACGGCCATCTCGAAATCGCGGTCGCGGGGAGGAAATAATGACCACGGCGACCACCACAACGACGGGCGCCACCGCGCGCAAGGCCGATCCGGTCGTCACCGAGATCATCCGCAACGGCGTCATCGCCGTGACGGAAGAGATGAAGACCAACCTGATGCGCACGGCCTACAACACCATCATCTACGAGGCGCTCGATTTTACGACCGGCCTCTTCACCGCGAAGGGCGAGACCGTGTCGATCGGCATCGGCTTGCCGATGTTCATTCGCGGCATGTCGGAAACCGTCAAATCGAAGATCAAGCATTTCGGCTATGACGGGCTGAAGCCGGGCGACATCCTCATCACCAACGACAGCTACACCACCGGCAGCCACCTCAACCACGTCACCCTCACCATGCCGATCTTCCACGGCGGTGAGCTGGCGGCGTTCTCCTGCTGCATGGCGCATTGGATCGACATCGGCGGCGTGCTCGGCGGCGTCACCACCGACATCTATTCCGAAGGGCTGCAAATTCCGTTCCTGAAGCTTTATCGCGAAGGCGTGATCAACCAGGACCTGGTCGATTTCATCCGCATGAATGTGCGCATCCCCACCCGCGCGCTCGGCGATCTGCGCGCGCAGGTGACGGCGGTGAAGACCGGCGAGCGGCGCTTCACGCAGCTCCTCGACCGCTACGGCCGCGAGCCGGTGCTCGATGCCATCGCCAGGATCATGGATCATTGCGAGGCCGCGGCGCGCGCGCGCACCAAGACCATCCCCGACGGCGTCTACGAAGCCGAATCCTACATGGACGATGACGGCATCTCGATCGGCAAGCAGATCCCGATCCGCGTCAAGGTGACGGTTGCCGGCGACGAGATCACGGTCGACCTGACCGATGTCTCCAGTCAGGTGCAGGGCTTCTATAATTCCGGCATCACCACCGGCTTTGCCTGCGCGCAGGTCGCCTATAAATGCCTGACCTCGCCGACCGATTATCCGATCAATGACGGCTCGTTCCGCAGCCTCAACGTCATTGTGCCGCCCGGCCGCGTCATCAGTGCGGTTCGGCCGGCGCCGATGCGCTGGTGGATGACTTTCCCGATGACCATCGTCGATACCGTCTTCAAGGCGCTGGCGAAGGCGATCCCTGATCGCGTCATCGCCGGCCATCACGCCGATCTGATCGCCGCGGGTTTTCATGGCGTCGATCCGCGCACCAAGGAATTCTATTTCGGCAATTTCGGTCCGCTCGGCGGCGGCTGGGGCGCCAAGATGACCGAGGACGGCGTCTCGGCGACGGTCTGCATCAATGACGGCGACACCCATAACAGCGCCAGCGAGATGGCCGAGGTGAAGACGCCCTGCGTGGTCGAATCGCTGCGGCTTATTCCCGACAGCGGCGGCGCCGGCCGTTATCGCGGCGGGCTCGGCGTCGAGCGCATCGTTCGCGCCCGCGCGCCCTGCGTGTTCTCCTCGCAGATCGAGCGCGCGCATTGCAAGCCCTGGGGCCTCGAAGGCGGCGGCGAGGCAACCGGCAACTCGATCGGGCTGCGTATCGACGGCAAATGGAAGGACGATTTCCCGAACGCCAAGATGGTGATGGCCAATCTCAAGGTCGGCGACGCCTATGTGCTGCGCTCGGGCGGCGGCGGCGGCTATGGCCCGGCATGGGAACGCCCAGCCGATCATGTCGCCGAAGACGTGCGCCAAGGCTATGTCAGCCGCGAGGCCGCGGCCGAGGATTACGGCGTGGTGGTCGATGTAAAGACCTTCGTCGTCGATGCTGCCGCGACCGAGAAACGGCGTGCGGCGCTCAAGAAGGCCGCTCCCGTCGCGGCGGAGTAGGCACGGCCGCTTTCACAACATTGTGCATCGCCCCGGCGAAAGCCGGGGCCTATTTTTCCGCATCGGGATGTAGCGAATGGACCCCGGCCTTCGCCGGGGTAACGAATAGAAGGTGTGCGTCAATCCTTAAGCTTGATGCTCAGCGACACGCCGCCGCCGCCGCAGCATGGGCAGGACATCGAGACCAGGATCTGCTGCTTCTGCTCTTCGGTGAGGTCGGAATTGGCGAGCAGCTCGGCGACCTGTTGACGCATCACGTCATGCATCGACTGATCGCTGGTGAAGACTTGGATGCTGCTTTCCTCGTCGGCCATTCCGGATATATGAGCCTCGCTGCCTAGATTTTCAACTTCCGCAGCCGCGGGAACAGCTTGAACGCGTTGCCGCGCTCGATCGCGACGCGGGTGGCGGGCCCGAGATCGAGCTTGTCGAATTTATGGACCGCCTCGCGCGCCGAGAGGAACGGGTAGTCGCTGCCGAACATGATATGGCTGGTCGGCACGAGGTTCATCAGCGCCGCCATAGCGGAGCTATTCCAGGCGCTGGCGTTGTCGTAATAGAATTTCCGCAGCTCGGCGCGCATGCCCGCCGGGAAGTTCTTGCCGATCGGCCGGTGATCTTGCTCTTCCAAGCGCCCGATCAGCATCGGCGTTGCGCCGCCATTATGGGCGAAGATCCAGCGGATATCGGGAAAGCGCGTGGCAGTGCCGCTGAGCACGAGGTTGGCGATTGTGCGCGTGGTCTCGAACGGAAACTCGACCAGTTGCATCGCCGCGCCCGGGATCGTGTTGGTGACGCAGGGCGTGAAAGTCGGGTGGACATAGACGATCGCCTTGCGGCGGTTGAGCTCGGCCATCACCGGCGCGAAAGCCGGATCGCCGAGCCATTTGCCGTCGTAATTGGCGAGCAGGCCGACCCCGTCGGACTTCACCTGGTCGAGCGCATAACCGATCTGGGCGAGGCTGCCCTCGGTGTCGGGCAGCGGCAGCGGCGCGAATAATCCGAACCGCGTCGGATATTTCGCGATCGCCGCGGCCGCCGCATCGGTCCATTCGCGTGCGAGGCGCCGGCCGAGCTCGACATCGTCGTACCAGACGCCGGGGGTCGAGGTCGAGGCGAAGGCGAAGGCGACGCCGGCCTTGTCCATCTCGGCGATCGACTTCTCCGGCGTCCAGCTCAGCATGTCGGTGTTGCCGTGGGTCGCGCTGCTGCGCTCATGCTCTTCCCGCATATAGGCCTGCGGCAGGAAGTGGTGATGCAGGTCGATCCGCCCCAGCGGCTTCTTTGACGGCGCCGGCCTCGGACTCGCGATCTTGCGGGCTTTCTTCTTCTTGCTGCGTGCGGGCATATCCAATCTCCGATTGTCAGATTTTCGCGATGCGCGGCAGGAGACGGATCGCATTGTCGCGCTCCACCGCCCGCTTCAATGTCGATGAAGGCTTGTAGGCTTCGAACTCCTCGACCGCCTTTTTCACCATGACATCGGTCGGCGGCGGCCCGGCGAGCGGGTAGTCGCTGCCGAGCAGGACCTGCGTCGGCGGCACCATCTTGAAGAGCGCCGGCAGGGTCACGTCGGGGTCGAGGCTCGCGGTGTCGTAATAGAGCTTTTGCAGCTCGGCATGCATGCCCGCCGGGAACTTGCCCCGGAAGGCCGGCATGTTGCCCATTTCCTTGACCCGGCCGTAGATGCCGGTGATCGCGCCGCCGCCATGCGAGAAGACGAAGCGGATATCGGGAAACCGCGTCGTCGTGCCCGAGGTGACGAGGCTGATGATCGTGCGCGCGGTGTCGAACGGGAATTCGAGGCTCGGCGCGACCAGTCCCGGCACCATGTTGGCGGTACAGCAGGGCGAGAAGGTCGGATGGACATAGACGAGCGATTTGCGGCGGTTGAGCTCGTCCATCACCGGCGCGAAGCCCGGATCGCCGAGCCACTTGCCCTCGTAATTGGAGAGGAAATTGATGCCGTCGGCATGGAGCGTGCCATAGGCATAATCGATTTCCTTGAGCGTGCCGTCGGTGTCGGGCAGCGGCACCGGCGCGAAGAAGCCGAAGCGGGTCGGGTGATCGTGCACGGTTTGCGCCGCGGCCTCGTTCCATTCGCGCGCAAGGCTGCGGCTCAAGGCGACATTGCCCGGAATCCACACGCCGGGCGTCGAGATCGAGGCGACGGCAAAATCGACGCCGCCCTTGTCGAGCGCCGCGACATCGCCTTCGGCGGTCCACGAGAACATCGCCGAATTGCCGTGCTCGTTATGCGAGCGCTCGGCCTCTGCCTTCATGTAATACTCGGCCGGACGAAGCCGGGTGCGAGCGCGATCGCGCCGGCCGCCGCGACGCCGGCGATGAAGTCGCGGCGCGATGCCGTGCCGAAACCGAGCGCGCGATCGTTCATGGTCCCCTCCCTCGAAGCCGGCCCGGTTCGTGCCGCGGCGCGGCGGTTTCGTCAGATCGCCGGCATCGCGCTCAACTGGTGCTTCAGCCGCCGCCAGATGTCGTTGCGGTAGTGGATGAATTTGGCGCTGGTCTTGATCGCCTCGTCATCGGTCCAGCGCGGCCGCGGCAAGTCGATGGCGAGATCGGCGACCACGCGTCCCGGCGAGGTGCCGAACATCACGACGCGATCCGACAGAAACACCGCCTCGTCCACGCTGTGGGTCACGAATACCACGGTCTTGCGGTCATTGTCCCACAGTTTCATCAGCTCGAGCTGCATCATCTCGCGGATTTGCGGATCGAGCGCGCCGAACGGCTCGTCCATCATGAGATAGGCGGGGCCGACGCCCAGGGCGCGTGCGAGGCCGACGCGCTGCTTCATGCCGCCCGAAAGCTGATGCGGATAGAAATCGCCGAAGCGCTCGAGCCCGACCTGCGCCAGCACGCGATCGACGACGCGTGCGCGCTCGGCGCGGGCCATGCCCTGAACTTCAAGGGGGAACTCGACATTGCCGCGCGCCGTACGCCACGGCAGCAGGTTGAATTCCTGGAACACCATCGCGCGGCCGGGCGCCGGCCCGTCGACGCGCTCGCCGCCGATCCAAATTTCGCCGGCGGTCGGCGTGACGAGACCATTGATGATCCGCAACAGCGTGGTCTTGCCGCAGCCCGACGGCCCCAAAAACGAAACGAAGGTGCCGCTCTCGATCGTCATCGACACATCGGATAGCGCCTGAAACACAGTGACGCCGTCGCGCGCGGTGTAGCCGTGGGAGATGCCGCGTATCTCGATCACGATGCGGTTCCGATCCGGGCGCTCATTCGGCGTGCAAATGCTGCCACGGCGCGAGCTTGCGCTCGAGCCAGCGTAGGAACGAATTGAAGATCACGCCCGCGCCCGCGAGAATCACGACGCCGACGAAGACCTGGGCCGTGTCGTACATGCCGCCGGCCTGGAAGATCAGATAGCCGAGGCCCTTGGTCGCGGCATAGATCTCGGCGACCACCACCATCACCAGCGTGCGCCCGACGCCGAGCCGCATGCCGGCGATGATGTAGGGCAGGGCGGAAGGCAGGATGACCTTCATCATGATCTGGCGCTCGTTTGCCATGAACGAGCGCGCGGTCTCGATCAGCCGGTTGTCGACCTGGGCGACGCCGGTCTCGGTGTTGATCACCATGATGATGAACGAGCCGAGGAACACGAGCGCCACCTTCGAGGCGATGCCGATGCCGAGCCAGATGATGAGCAGCGGCAGGAAGGCGACCTGCGGCGAGGCGTTGAGCGCGGTCGTGAACGGGTCGAGCGTCGCGCGGATGGTGAGCGAGCGGCCCATCGCGAGACCCAGCGGCACGCCGACCAGAACCGAGAGGCCGAAGCCGAGGCCGGCGATGTTGGCGCTCGCCAGCACATGCGGCCAGATGCTGCCGTCGGCGATCATGTCGGCGAGCTTCTCGACGATCAGCGACGGGCTCGAGGCAAACAGCGGATCGAGCCAGCCGACGCGCGAGGCGCCTTCCCACGCGCCGATGAAGACCGTGAGCGCGCTGAGCCGCAGCGTGTTGACCAGGCCCTTGCGCCGCAACCAGCGCGCGAAGGCGCCGGGCATGCGCCGGGCAGCCGGCGCGACCGGGGCGGCGGCGGCGCGCTCGCTCATGGGTTGGGTTTTCCCGCGATGAATGCCGTCAGCCGCGCCTCGAATGCCGCCGGCTGCTCCCACGGCGCCCAATGGCCGGCATCGGCGATCGTGTCGCAATAGAGTCCCGGCCGTAGCCGGCGCAAGATGGCGAAATTCTTCTCGATATGAGGGACGGCCGTGGCGTCCTGCTCGCCCCAGATCGCCCCCAGTCGCGCCGTCGCCTTCGGCAGCGTGTGGACCAGCGTATCGGTGAAGGCGATCGGACGGCTGTCGAGCCGCGCCCGGCGCGTGTTCTCGTTTTGCAGATAGACCGCGAGCTCGTCGACCCGGCTTTCGTCGCCGAACATCAGCGCGACGAGATTGGCGCGCTGCACCGCGGCGATCTGCGCCGGATTCATGCCGGTCTCGACCCGCGTCAGCGCCAGCGGTCCGCGCGGCAAGCCGAGCCCCGCGGCGCCGATCATGAGGAAGCAGGCGACGCGCTCGCCCATCTGCGCCGCGACATGCCCGCCCAGCACCGCGCCGAAGGAAAATCCTGCCAGGGCGACGCTGTCATCCGGCGCCACGCGGGCGATGCCGGCGGCGATGATCGCGGCGAGACTCGCGGCGGTATGCGGCAGCGGCGGGGTCGCCGAATCGCCCAGCCCGGGCATATCGGGCGCCAGCACGGTGTAGCGCGCAGCAAGGCTCTCGACGTTGCGCAGCCAATGCGTCCATGAGCCGTAGCCGCCGTGCAACAGCACCAGCGTCGGCCCGGAGCCCCAGCGCCGCCATGTCATGCCGCCGTTGCCGCACGGGGTCTCGATCCGCTGCGCCCGCCCATCGATCGCCGCCACGATCTCGGCCGGGACATGATCGGCATGCAGGCGCGATGCTTGGTCGGGCGGCATGGGGCGATTTCCCTCCCAAATTGTTGTCGGCGCTCGGCAGGCCGCGGGTAGATAAGCCGCTGCGGTCCGGGACTGTCAACCGACGCGGCGGTGACGAGGCGCCGTGCCGCCGAGCGAGAAGCCGGGTTTTGCGGCTTAAATCCGGGTCGAGAGCCAGATCGCCAGCCGCGATCCGGCCTTGATGGCGATGCCGAGGAAGGGCGGCCCGCTTTGGCCGCCCGCAGCCTCGGCGATATCGCGATGCTCGATTTCGTCGGCGCGGAATTCCTCGAGCGATTTCTTGAGCGCCGGCTCGTCCTCGCCCAGCGCGTCGATCTGGCGGCGGTAATGCTCGTCGATCACTTCCTCGACCGCGACCGTGCAGGCCATCGCCGCGCGCTCGCCGAGAAGCGCGGTCGCGGCGCCGAGCGCGAAGCCGGCGACATGCCACAGCGGCGACAGCGCCGTCGGCCGCACCCGCCGCTCGCGCACCAGCGCATCGAAGACGTCGAGATGGCGCTGCTCTTGCTTGGCCATGTGGCGAATTTTTTTCGCGGTGCGCGATTGTCCCAGCACCGCAAGCTGCCCGTCATAGATGCGCTTGGCGCCGTATTCGCCGGCATGATCGACGCGGATCATGCGTGCGACCTGGCGCTGCGGGCTGGGATCGCCGGGCAGCCGCTTCATCGCCGGCCCCGGCGCCGCGCTGCGCTGAGCGAGAACACCAGCAGCACCAGCGAGGCGATCAGGTTGAAGCCGGCGAGCGAGATGCCCAGGAACGACCATTGCACGACATCGCATTGCACCGGCTGGCGCGCTTGCAGCAGCTTCAGCAATTGATCGGGCGACGACGCCCCGCCGAGTCCGCCGGTGCAGGCGGTCGGTCCGGCAATCCAATGCTGCTCGATGCCGACGTGATAGGCGGAAAGGACGCTGCCCGCGGCGAAGATCAGCGCCACCAGCCACAGCACCGCGCGCCGCGCATGGTTGCGCCGCGGCACGAGGCCGAGGAGCGTCACAACGATCGCGGCGTAATAGGCCCAGCGCTCGTCAAGGCACAGCTCGCAGGGCTGCAGCCCGCCGATATATTGCGCGCCAATCACGATGGCGATGATCGCGACGCTGGCGAGCAGGATGAGGACGAGCGCGGTGCGGGGCGTGGTCATGGGGCGGCGCTCAATCCTCGGCGCGCAGGCGGCGTCGCCAGTGACGCGCGATGTACCAGACGATGGCGATCAGGAACACGCCGACGATCGCCGCATCGAAGCGATGAAAGACTGAGCGCAATTCCGGATCGCTGTTCCAGCGCGCGCCGAGCTGCTCGCCGATATAGGCCAGCGCGAGGCACCACGGCCACGACCCGATGAAGGTATAAAGCTGGAACTTTCCTTGCGGCATGCGCGCGATCCCGGCCGGCAGCGCGATGAAGGTGCGCACCACCGGCAAGAGCCGGCACACGAACACGGTCGCGCTGCCGAAGCGGGCGAAGTAGCGATCGACCCGATCGAGATCGTTGCGGCTGACCAGCACATAGCCGCCCCATTTCTCGACCAGTGGCCGGCCGCCGTAATAGCCGACCGCATAGGCGATGCTCGATCCGAGGTTGCAGCCGACCGCGCCGGCGGTCGCGACCAGCAGGAGATCGAAGCGCCCGGTCGAGACCAGATAGCCGGCAAACGGCATGATGATTTCGGATGGCAGCGGGATGCAGGCCGATTCGATCGCCATCAGCAGGGCGATGCCGAGATAGCCGATCGAGGAGATCGTCGCGACGATCGTTGCGGCAACGACGCCGATGAGATTATCGAGCACGAAATGCGGGTCCTTGCGCCGTGACGCGCCTGCTCTACCCCGCGGCGCCGGGCGGCGGCAAGGGGCGGCGGGAAAAGAGCGCGAGGGTGCGCACGGTCATCACCAACTCGGCGTGCTGGTTGCAGACCGTGCAATCATGTTTCACGAGGCCGCGATCGGGCTTGGTGCGCGACGGCGCGGTCTCGATCACGGTCGCTTCGGCGTGCAGCTCATCGCCCGGCCGCACCGGCCGCAGCCAGCGGATGCCGTCGACGCCGGGCGAGGCGATCGCGCTCGATTCCATCAAGAGCCCGTCGACCAGCAAGCGCATGAACATCGCGCTGGTATGCCAGCCGCTGGCGATCAGCCCGCCGAAGCCCGATTGCCGCGCGAATTCCGGATCGGTGTGGATGCGCTGCGGGTCCCAGGCGCGCGCGAAGGCGAGCAGCTCGGCCTCGGTGACGGCATAGCGGCCGAGCGCGATTTTCTCGCCCAGGGTGAAATCCTCGAAATAGCGGAACGCCATCGCGCTGCTTTAGAGGGCGGGAAACCGCGCCGCAAGGCTTGGCGGACGCGGGTGGGAACGCTATAGAGATTTCCGGTGCCGGTGTGGCGGAATGGTAGACGCGACGGACTCAGAGCAAGTTGAGTGCCCCGGTGGAAATGCCGGGAGTAGAACCGCTCAAAGTCGGGGAAGGCTTCGCTGCTAATCCCGAGCCAAGCCCGAGCGATCGGGAAGGTGTAGAGACTGGACGGGTGGCACCTAAGGCGGCGACGCGCCGCGATGGTGAAGGGACAGTCCGGACCACGAACCCAAGGCTGGGGCGGCGAAAGCCGAGGTGGTGCGAAAATCCGTTTCTCGCAAGGGAGTGGGGGTTCAAGTCCCTTCACCGGCACCAGTTGAACGAGGATGCGAGCGCCTGCAAGGCGCCGCGAAGGACAAGGGAGGATACCGATGCGAGCGTTCATATCTGCCATTGCGGCTTTGTTGTCGCTTTCCCTGGCGCTGCCGGCGCGGGCGCAAGACGCGGTCGAGCAATTCTATAAAGGCCGCGAGCTCAAGCTTTATATCGGCTCGACACCCGGCGGCGGCTATGACAGCTACGGCCGGCTGCTGGCGCGCCACCTCGGCGCTTACATTCCCGGCCATCCGAGCATCGTGCCGGTCAACATGCCCGGCGCCGGCAGCAACCGGCTCGCCGCCTATATGTATTCGATCGCGCCCAAGGACGGCAGCGAGCTTGCGATCATCTTTCCCGGCGCGGTGCTGAACCCGCTGATCGGCATGCAGAAGGTCGCGGACGATCCGAGCAAGTTCAACTATGTCGGCAGCGCCAATATCGAGGCGTTTCTGTGCCTGATCCGGTCGGACGCGCCGATCAAGCGCTATGAAGATATCTTCACGACGCCGGTCACCTTGGCGGCGAGCGCCGCGGGCGGCTCGACCGTCGATATGCCGGCGCTCGAGAACAATCTCCTCGGCGCGAAGTGGCGCGTGGTGCGCGGCTATCCCGGCTCGCGCGAGATCAGCCTCGCGGTCGAGCAGGGCGAGGCCCAGGGCAGTTGCGGCATCGGTTGGTCGAGCGTCGAGATCGAGCATCCCGATTGGCAGAGCAGCGGCAAGTACCGCATCGTGGCGCAAGAGAGCAACAAGGCCTATCCGGCGCTCGCAGCGCTGCATGTACCGCTCACCTACAGCTTCGCCAAAACCGATCGAGACCGCGCGGTGATGGAGCTCGCCTATAGCCAAGAGGTGTTCGGCCGGCCCTTCGTCCTGCCGCCGGGCGTCCCGCCCGAGCGCGTCGCCGCCTTGCGCAAGGCCTTTATGGCGGCGCTGCAGGACAAGGATTTGCGCGCCGAAGCCAAGACGCAGCGGCTCGATATCGCGCCGCTCTCGGGCGAGGAGGTCCAGGCGCTGGTGGCGAAGGTCTACGCGATGTCGCCCGCCATCATCGCGCGCGCCAAGGACGCGTTCGTCTACAAAGAGAAGTAAGGCATTCTCAATGAATCCCTCTCCGCCTTTAAGGGCGGAGAGGGATTGAAAGCGGCGAGCAAATCGTAATTTAAAACGGCTCGAAATCGCGGAGCTGCGGCATCACCTTCTCGCCGAAGAGACGGATCGAGCGCAGCACGTCGTCCTCGGCGAGGTTGCCGAAATTGAATTCGCCGAAGAAGGTGTTGAAGACGCCCTCGCCGGCGATCTTCTTGAGCTTTTTCGCGACCGTCTCGGGCGAGCCGATCAGGATCAGATCATGCGCCAGGAGCCAATCGCCATCCAGCAAATGGAGCGCGATATCGGCGGCGCCGAATTCTTTCCGCTCGATGTAGCGTTGCGCGTGCTCCTGCTGGTGGCGCTTCAGCTCCGCCGGATCGTCGGTTTCGGGCAGGAAGCCGCGATAGGCCTGGCCGGCATCGGCGAGCGCGGTCTTCACCGCCTTCTCGTCGGTCTCGTCGACATAAACGACGGTCGAATAGGCGATGTTGGGCGTGGCCATATGGCCGGCCTTCTGCCAATCGGCGAGGAATTTGCGATAGCGCGGCGCGCAATCCTCGCGCGGATAGATGAGGAAATAGCCGACATTGATGGCCTCGCGCGCGCAGAATTCGAGCGTCGCGACGTCGCGCGTCTCGATCCACAGCGGCGGGTGCGGGCGCTGCACCGGATTGACCGAGAGCTTCGCGTCCGCGACCTGATGATACTTGCCCTTGAAGCTGAAGCTCGGCGCATCGGTGAAGGCGGCGCGCAGAAGCGAGACGAATTCCAGCGTCACCTCGCGCCGGGTTTCGAAATCGACGCCGAACGGCGTGAAGATGCGCGGCGTGATGCCGGGCACGAGGCCGATCTCGACGCGGCCGCCAAGCATCTGGTCGGCGATCGCGATCTCTTCGAGCAGACGCAAGGGTTGATGCAGCGGCACGACGTGACCCATGCCGCCGAGGCGGATGTTTTTGGTGCGCGCGCCGGCGCCGACCGTGTAGAGGCTCGGCGCCGACATCCAGCTTTCGTTGGGGCTGAAATGATGCTCGACGCAAAACCCGTAATCGAAGCCGAGCTCGTCGGCGAGCGCGAGCTCGCGCCAGAGCTGGCCGTAACGCTCGGCCGGCGTCATTCCCTTCTTGCCCCAGACATGCGCGAAATGAGCAAACTTCATAGATCACCCTTTTGTGCCCGCCCCGGCGTTGTAGCAGGTCACGGCCGAAATTGCCTACGGCCGGTGCTCATGGCGCTCGCGCGAGCATCCTGCGTCCCTCGACATCGCTCGGGACGAGGAATAGCTATTCGGCCCCTTTCAATGCCATGCACCGATCTCCCCTCGTCCCGAGCGAATTCGAGGGAGGCGGGCGCGTTCGGCCAAGAAAGCGGTCTCCGGCATTGACCGCGGCAGGCGCGAGGGGCAAAATTCCCGCCATGATCTCGCGCAATGCCCGCGTCAACATCCTCATCGGCAACGGGCATTTTCTGTCGCATTTCTACACCCTCAGCCTGCCGCCGCTGTTCCTGTTCCTGCAAAAGGATTTCGCTATCTCCTATGCGGAGCTGGGGCTCGTGCCCGTGGTGATGTCGCTGACGGCGGCGCTGATGCAGACGCCCTACGGGTTCCTGGTAGACCGATTCGGCGCGCGCCGGTTTTTGGTCATCAACACGCTGGTGATGTCGCTGGCCATTTCGGCGATGGGCTTCGCCGGCTCCTACTGGCAGTTGCTGATCCTGGCCGGCATCTCCGGCGCCGCCAACGCGGTCTATCACCCGGCGGATTACACGATCCTCGCCGCGTCGATCAAGCCCGAGAAAATGGGCCAGGCCTTCGCCATTCATACCTTCACCGGCAATGCCGGCTTCGCGCTGGCGCCGCCGGTGGTCGCCGTGCTGGCGAGCTTCTTCGGTTGGCGCGAGGCGCTGATGATCGTCGGCCTCGCCGGCGTGCCGGTCGCCGCGGCGATCGTCTGGCAAAGCTCGATCCTGCAGGACGTGGCCGGCACCGAGAAGAAAAAAGCGCCCGGGATGAGTCTCGGCGCGCTGGTCTTCGATCGGACGATGATCTTGTTCTTCTGCTTCTATCTTCTGGGCTCGGCGGCGGGCAGCGGCGTCCAGGCCTGGCTCATCACCATCCTGCACCAGGTGAAGGGCATCGAGCTGGCGCTCGCCTCCTCGGCGCTCACCGCCTACATGCTCGGCACGATGTCGGGCATCATTTTCGGCGGCTGGGTGGTCGATCGCTCCAAGCGCCACGTTATGCTGATCGTGGCAGGCTTGACCGGCGCGTCGTCGCTGCTGCTGCTTTTCGTCGGCGCGGCGCCGGTCACCGGCCTCATCGCGATCGTCCTGATGTTCTTCTCCGGCCTCGGCCTTGGCGGCAGCCGCACGCCGCGCGACATCATGCTGAAAGACGCCGTGCCGCCCTCAGAGATCGGCAAGGTCTTCGGC
>Ga0307372_10003589_pt1 | contig 24589 bp, 17 predicted proteins | sample OX1MG_FD_202533 | JGI IMG/M metagenome (GOLD analysis project Ga0307372, IMG submission 202533) | Soil microbial communities from Risofladan, Vaasa, Finland - OX-1 | ecosystem: Environmental > Terrestrial > Soil > Coastal area > Acid sulfate soil | place: Finland: Risofladan, Vaasa | collected...
GCGCAGCAGGCTGTCGCAGCGATCGATCGCGGCGCGGAACACCGGCTCCGTCTCGTAGAGCCGCCGGCCCATGCCCGGGTACTGCGATCCCTGGCCGGTGAACAGGAACGCCACGCGCAGCGCGGGAACGGGGGAGGCCTCGCCGGCTGCCGGCCGCGCCAGCGCGTCGATCAGCTCCTCCGGCGTCCGGCCGACCACCGCCCGGCGGCAGGCGAACGTCTCGCGGCCGGCCGTCGCCGTGAAGCAGATGTCCGCCAGCGGCGCCTCGCCGGCCCATCCGAGATAGGTGGCGTAGCGTCCGCTCAGCTCGGCGAGCCCCTGTCCGTCTTTCGCCGAGAGGGCCAGCAGGTGGACGGGGCGCCCGGGCGCGGTGGCGGCCGGCGCGGCCGGCGCTTCTTCCACGATGAGGTGCGCGTTCGTGCCGGTGAAGCCGAACGAGCTCACGCCGGCGCGGCGCGGGCGATCCGTGCGGGGCCACGCCAGCGGCCCGGTCGGCACGGTCACGGGCAGCGCGTCCCAGGGAATGTACGGATTCGGCGTCCGGAAATGGAGGTTGGGCGGAATCGTCCCGTGACGCAGCGCGAGCACGGTCTTGATCAGGCTCGCGATCCCGGCGGCCGCCTCGAGGTGGCCGACGTTCGTCTTCACCGACCCGATCGGCAGCGGCGTCCGCCGGCCGTCGCACAGCACGGCGCCGAGCGCCCGGACCTCGATCGGATCGCCGAGCGACGTGCCGGTGCCGTGCGTTTCCACGTAGTCGATGCCCGACGGCGGGACGCCCGCGTCGTCCAGCGCGCGCCGGATCACCGCCTCCTGCGCCGGGCCGTTCGGGGCCGTCAGCCCGTTGCTGCGGCCGTCCTGATTCACCGCGCTGCCGCTGATGACCGCGAGGATCGGGTCGCCCGCCGCCACCGCGTCCGCCAGCGGCCGCAGGATCACCACGCCGCAGCCTTCGGCGCGGACGTAGCCGTCCGCCGCGGCATCGAACGTCTTGCAGCGGCCGTCGGCCGCCAGCATGCCGGCCTTCGAGAAGGCGACGGTCATCTCGGGCGACAGCACCAGGTTCACGCCGCCGGCCAGCGCGACCCGACATTCGCCGGATCGGAGGCTGCGGCAGGCGAGGTGCACCGCCACCAGCGACGAGGAACAGGCGGTGTCGACCGCGAGGCTCGGGCCGCGCAGCCCGAGGAAGTACGACAGCCGGCCGGCCGCCGCGCTGAACGCATTGCCGGTGCCGGCGTACGCATCCACGCGACCGGGGTCGCCCCCGCGGAGCTGCCGCGACAGATAGTCGTGCGTGCTGATCCCGATGAACACGCCGGTGTCGGTGCCGCTCAGCCGGCCGGGCGGCAGCCCGGCGTCCTCCAGCGCCTCCCACGCGGTCTCGAGCAGCAGGCGCTGCTGCGGGTCCATGCCCGCGGCCTCGCGCGGCGCGATGCCGAAGAACGCCGGATCGAACCGATCGACCTCGTCCACGAATCCGCCCAGGCGGACACGGGCCTCGCCGGGCCCGCCGGCCGCCGCCTCGAGCGCCGCGGCGTCCCATCGATCCGGCGGCACCGCGCCGATGGCGTCGGCCCCCTCGCGCAGCAGCCGCCAGAAGGCGTCCGGTCCGTGCGCGCCGCCCGGCAGCCGGCAGCCGATGCCGATGATGGCGATCGGCTCGCGCCTGCCGGCCGGGCGGGCGGCCGCCTCGGCCGGCCCGGCGCCGGCGTCGCCGGCCAGCCGCCGGCTCAGGCGCTCGATCGACGGGAAGTCGTACAGCAGCGTCGGCGGCAGGTCGCGTCCGACGAACGCCGACAGGTCGCCCGACAGGCCGACGATCGTCACCGAGTCGAGGCCGAACGACGAGAACGGGGCCTGCGGCTCGATCCGGTCGGCCGGGCGCTTCGCCAGGGCGGCGATCCGGGTCGTCAGCCAGGCCGCGATGGCGGCGGCGGCCGGCGCGAGCGGCGCGGCTGGCGTCGCGCGGGCCGGCGCCGCCGCCCGATCCTTCCACCGCGCCACGACCTCCAGTTCGCCGTTCAGGTACCGGGCGCGGCAGGTCCGCCGTTGAATCTTGCCGCTCGACGTCTTGGCAATCGTGCTGGTCTTGATGAGCACGATCTCGTGGAGCGGCGCCTCGTGCTCCTCGGCGACCGCCTGCGTGACGGCGCGCACGATGCCGTCCACGTCGGCGGTCTTCAGGGCCGTCCGTTCGAGCTCCTGGACGAGGATCAGCCGCTCCTCGCCGTCGAGGTCCACGGCAAACGCCGCGTTGCCCCCCAGGCGCAGGGCCGGATGCGCGCGCTCCGCCGTCGCCTCGATGTCCTGCGGATACAGGTTGCGGCCGCGGATGATGATCAGATCCTTGAGGCGGCCCGTGATGAACAGCTCGCCGTCGCGGATGAAACCGAGGTCGCCCGTGCGCAGGAACGGCCCCTCGCCCGTCTCCGCGAGCGTGGCGTGGAACGTGGCCGCTGTCTCGTCCGGGCGCTGCCAGTACCCGAGGCAGACGCTCGGCGCGGAGATCCAGACTTCACCGACGCGATCCGGGAGGGACAGCCGGCCGGTCTCGTGGTCCACGATCCGCACGTCGGTGCCGAGAATCATCCGGCCCGACCCGACGAGATCGACCGCCTGATCCGGCGCGGGGCTGTCGGATTCGCGCACCATCCCCTGTTCGAGCGCCGGTTTGTCGACGCGGCAGAAGACCGGCTCGGTCGTCACGTGGCCGCCCGACACCATCAGGGTCGTTTCGGCCATGCCGTAGCACGGGTAGAACGTGCGCAGCGAGAAGCCGGCCTCCCTGAACGCCTCGCTGAAGCGGAGCAGCGTGTCCTTCCGGACCGGCTCGGCGCCGTTGTAGGCGCTCTCCCAGCAGCGCAGGTCGAGGGTCGCCCGCTGCTCCGGCGTGATCTTCTGCGTGCAGAGGTCGTACCCGAAGTTCGGGCTGCCGCAGTGGGTCGCGCGATACCGCGACACGGCGTCCAGCCAGCGGAACGGCTTCTGGATGAAGCTGACGGGCGACAGAATGACGCCGAGGAATCCGGTGTACAGCGGCTGGATGACGCCGTCGATCAGCCCCATGTCGTGGAAGCTCGGGAGCCACGACGTCGAGACGCTGGCCGGGTGCAGCGAGAACGACCGCTGGATGTAGAGCGAGTCGTACAGAATGTTGGCGTGACTCACCATCACGCCCTTGGGCCGCCCGGTCGACCCGGACGTGTACTGCAGGAACGCGAGCCGGTCGGACGCCGGCGCCGGCGCGCGCCAGGCGGACGCGCGCGCGAGGTCCGTTTCGTCGGTCGCCATCCACTGCAGGCCCGCGAGGTCCGGATAGGCGTCGAGGTTGGACTGGATGCCGGCCAGCGTCCTGGCCGTCGTCAGGGCGAGGCGCGCGCCCGAGTCGGCCATGATCGCGCCGATGCGCGGCATGTGGCTCCGGTTGCGCGGAGGGTACGCCGGCACGGCGACGATGCCGGCGTACAGGCAGCCGAAGAAGGCGGCGATGAACTCCAGGCCGGCCGGATAGAGGAGCAGGGCGCGCGCCCCGGGGGCGCAGCGCGCCTCCAGCGCGGCCGCGATCGCGCGTGCCTGCCGATCGAGCTCCCCGTACGTGACCCGGATTTCGTCGCGTTCGCCGTCGGCCAGAAAGATGTGCGAGAGCTTTTCCGGCTGGTGGCCGGCGCGCCAGCGTAGAATATCGACAATCGTGGTCGCTTCCTGGTCGGCATGCCCGCCGGCGGCGTGGGGAAACCACGACCGGCGCGCAAGGGCGGAAGGCGAGCGATCGTCAAACGATTGCATGAAAGGTTCGCTGATACGGCCGGCAGGACGACCTGCTGTACTGCATGGATGTTCGGCGCCCCCGCCCCGTGCGCGCGGCGCGCACCGGCCGGGCAGAAGCCGTCTCAAGGCACGGCGGCTCCCTGAAGCCGAGACCGATAATTCTCTGATGTTTTCCCCGCGTCCGCAACTCCAAATCGCCCGGTTTCTGCTGGGTTTTTCGGCGGTTTTCACACCTCTGACGACACGAAGTGCGTATGTCCGCGGCGTAACAGCCATGACGGTCGTGCACGTCAATCCGAGCGCGCCATGTCGGCAGACCTGATCGCCCTCCTCAACGAGCTGTCGGCCCGGGGCCTCCAGCTGCGGGCCGACGGCGGCCGCCTGCGCGTCCGCGGCCCGGAGGGGGCGCTGACCGGTCCGCTGCGCGAGCGGCTCGCCGCGCAGAAGGAGGCGCTGCTGGCCCTGCTGCGCGACCGCGAGGGGGACGACCGGCGGCCCGATCCGGTGCCGGCCGCGCGCACCGGCGAGCTGCCGCTGTCGTTCGGCCAGCAGCGGCTCTGGTTCGTCACGCAGCTGGCGCCGGCCAGCAACGCGGCCTACAACATCGTGGCGGCCGTGCGCCTCACCGGCGCCCTGCGGGTGGAGGTGCTCGAGCGCAGCCTCGACGAACTGATCCGGCGGCACGAGACGCTGCGGACCGGCTTCGTCTCCGTGGAGGGGCGCCCGGTCCAGCGGATTCACGACGCCGCCACACTGGCGCTCAGCCGTGTCGATCTGTCGGCCCTGGCTCCCGACGGCCGGGATGACGCGGTGGCCCGGCGTCTTCGCGAGGAGAATCTCACGCCGTTCGACCTGACGCGACCGCCGCTGCTGCGCGGCACGCTGCTGGCGCTGGGGGACGATCGACACGTCCTGATCGTCGTCATCCATCACCTCGTCTCCGACGGCTGGTCGTCGGGCGTCATCATCCGCGAGCTGGCGCAGCTCTACGACGCGTTCAGCGCGGGACGGCCCTCGCCGCTGCCGCCGCTGCCCATCCAGTACGTCGATTACGTCGTGTGGCAGCGGAGCTGGCTGCAGGGCGCCGTGCTGCAGGACCAGCTCGACTTCTGGAAGCGCGGCCTCGCGGGCGTGCCGGTGCTGGACCTGCCGGCGGACCACCCGCGCCCCGGGGTGCAGCGCTACGCCGGCTCCTCGGAATCGTTCGTTTTGCCGCCGCCGCTGTCGCGGCGGCTGAACGATCTGAGCCGCCGCGAGGGGGCGACGCTGTTCATGACCCTGCTCGCCGCCTTCGCCGTGCTGCTGTACCGCCGCAGCGGCCAGGACGATCTCGCCATCGGCTCGTCGATCGCGAACCGCGGCCACCGGCGGCTGGAGGGCCTGATCGGGTTCCTGACCAACACGCTCGTGATGCGGACCGATCTGTCGGGCAACCCGCCGTTCGTCGGGCTGCTCGCGCGCGTCCGGCACGCGGCCCGCGAGGCGTACGCCAGGCAGGACGTGCCGTTCGAGAAGCTCGTCGAGGCGCTGCAGCCCGAGCGGGTGCTGAGCCAGAACCCCCTGTTCCAGGTGGCGTTCTCGCTGCTGCAGGCCCACCGTGATTCCCTCAGGCTCGGCGACCTCACGATTCAGCAGCTGGACGTCCCGTCCGCCACGTCCCGATTCGACCTCACGCTGACCATGGAGGACGCGCGCGAGGGGCTCATCGGCAGCTTCGAATACAGCACCGACCTGTTCGAGCGCGACACCATCCGGCGGATGATCGAGCACCTCGGCGTGCTGCTGGAGGCGATCGCGGAGCGTCCCGACACGCGCCTGGCCGATCTGCCGGTGATGACCGGCGCCGAGCGGCAGCGGGTGACCGACGGGCTGAACGCGACCGGCACCGCCTATCCGCGCGACGCCTGCGTGCATCAGCTGTTCGAGGAGCAGGCCGCGCGCACGCCGGACCGCGTGGCGCTCCGCTCGGGCACGCGCACGCTGACCTACGGCGATCTGAATGCCCGGGCCAACCGGCTGGCCCGGCAGCTGCGGGCGCGCGGGGTCGGGCCGGACACCGCCGTGGCCATCTGCGCCGAACGCTCGATCGGCATGATCGCCGGCCTCGTGGCCATCCTGAAAGCCGGCGGATTCTACGTCCCGTTCGATCCCACCGATCCGCCCGATCGGCTGGCCTACCTGCTGTCACAGGTCGGGGCCCGCCTGATCCTCGCGCCGGAGGATCGCGAAGCGGATCTCGCGCGCTACGGCATCGAGGTCTACGTCCCCGCCCGCCACGCCGGCGAGCTGGCCCGTGAGGCGGCCGGCGATCTGCCGAATCCCGCCCATCCCGACAACCTGGTCTACACCACCTACACTTCCGGGTCGACCGGGCTGCCCAAGGGGATCTGCATCCCGCACCGCGGCGTCGTCCGGCTCGTGCGCGACACGGACTACATGCGGTTCGAGCCGTCGCTCGTGTTCCTCGAGATCGCGCCGGTCTCGTTCGACGCGTCCACGTTCGAAATCTGGGGCGCGCTGTCGAATGGCGCGCAGCTGGTGATCATGCCCCCGGAGATCCCGTCGCTGCGGGAGCTCGGGGAGACGATCCGCACGCAGGAGGTCACGACGCTGTACCTGACGTCGGCGCTGTTCAGCCTGATGGTGGATGAGCGCGTGGAGGCGTTCGCCGGCGTGCGGCAGCTGCTGGTGGGCGGCGACGCGATCTCGGTGCCGCACGCGCGGAGGCTGCTGGCCGCGAACCCCGGCCTCACGCTCATCAACGGCTACGGGCCGACCGAGACGACGACGTTCGCCGCGTGCGGCATCCTGACGAAGCCCGGGCAGGTCGGGCACACGGTGACGATCGGGACGCCGATCGCCAACACGACGACCTACATCCTCGACGGGCGGATGAACCCGGTGCCGATCGGCGTCCCCGGCGACCTGTACATCGGCGGCGACGGCAACGCTCGCGGCTATCTCATGCTGCCCGGTCTGACGGCCGCCAGCTTCGTCCCCGACCCGTTCGGCCGCCCGGGCGACCGCCTGTACCGGACCGGCGACCTGGCGCGCCACCTGGCCGACGGCACGATGGAGTTTCTCGGCCGCCGCGATCACCAGGTGAAGCTGCGCGGGTTCCGCATCGAGCTTGGCGAGATCGAGAACGTGCTCGGCGCCCTGCCGGCCGTCAAGGAGGCGGTGGTGCTGGTGCACGAGGACCGGCCGGGCGACAGGCGTCTCGTCGCCTACGTGCAGCCGGGCGCCGGCGGCGTCGTCACGGAGGCGACCTGTCTCGAGGCGCTGCGCCTCAAGCTGCCCGATTACATGGTGCCGTCGGCCGTCGTGGTCGTCGAGGCCTTCCCCCTGACCCCGCACAACAAGATCGATCGCCAGGCGCTGCGGGCCCGCGGCGCCGCCCGCGCGGCGGAGGAGCGGCGCTTCGTGATGCCGCGGACCGCCGTCGAGGAGGTGCTGGCCGGCATCTGGCGGGACGTGCTGCAGGTCGACCGGGTGGGCGCCACCGACGACTTCTTCGATCTCGGCGGCCACTCGCTGCTGGCCACGCAGGTGATGTGGCGCGTGTACGAGACGTTCCAGGTGGAGCTGCCGCTTCGGCACCTGTTCGAGTCGCCCACCGTGGAACACTTCGCGGCGGCGCTGGAGCGGGCCGATCCGCGGCCGGGGCGCGTCGAGGCGGTCGCCCGCGTGCGCCAGCAGGTGGGCCGGATGTCGGCCGACGACGTGCAGCGGCTGCTGCGCGAGAAGACGGCGTCGTCGTAGCGGCCGGCCGTCACGCCCAGTAAATCACCGTCTCGGGATCCCTGAAACCCAGCAGGCAGGAGATCGTCGAGCGGTAGCCGTGCCCGGTGCCGAGCGCCTGCACCGCGTGCACGAACCGGCCGTTGAAGAAGTAGACGTCGCCGCGCTCGACCGGGACGACGAGCTTCGGCACCCCGTCGAGGGCGCGCAGGGGGTACGGGTAGCCCGTCTCCTCGACGCCGAAGGCCCGTCGGTCGGCCTCGTTCGGCTCGACGTTCCAGTAGTGCAGCTGCCCGTCGCCGTCGTTCTCGAGACAGATGTTCATGGCGACGACCGGCGCCTCGGTGATCGCCTGAATCTCGAAGCCGGCCTGCGCCTGCTGCCGGAGTTGCGCCCCGTCATCGTGCGGCTCGAGCGCGAACGTGCCGGCCCCGCGCCAGGAGCGCATCACGAACGGCGACGCCTCGCGGTCGCCGTGGCGGGCCACCCGCAGCGTGACGCCGCGCGCCTGCAGATGGGCGCCGAGCGCCCCCATCACCTCGTGAAACACGTCCCGCGATCCGGCGAACACGTCACGGAGCGACTGCCGGACGCCCTGCGCGAGGTCGAGATACGTCCCGAGCGGGCGGCCGTAGTGATACGTCCCCAGGACCCATGCCGGCACGTCGTCGTTGCGGGTCTGCAGGTGCGGATGCGCCCAGAAGTTGCGGGCGACCTGCTGCGACACCTGATGGTCGACGATCTGCTTGAAGAAGCAGCCGGCCAGCTGCCCGGTCAGCACGGCGTCGATGAGGCTCAGGTCGAGCTGCGGCCGGGCCGGCAGCTGGAAAAAGTCCGGGTCGCGGACCGGGCCGGACAGGCCGTGGAGCGCCTCGCCGGCCTGGCTGGCGCCGTCCGGACGGCCGACATCGCTCAGCGGGGGTGTTGCAGACATGACGTACTCCGGAAACAGGGCGCGCGACCGCGCGGGCGGTGGCGCACGCAGGGGGGCGGTTCGCCATTATCGCATGGGCGATACGCCGGAAGGCTCGGGCCGGTTCCGGCCGATATAGGAGTGTGCAATCGATTCGCCGCAGATTTGCCTGCCCGTAGGCCGTCATGTATACTCGCCTACTGCTGGCGTCTTCGCAGGATCCGACCGCGAGCGCAGGAGGAGATATGACCGAAAAAGAGCTTGGTGCCAACCGTCTCGTGAACAAGTTCGTGCTGTATTCGGGCGCAGCCGGACTGGTTCCGATTCCCCTGTTTGACATCGCGGCGATCACGGGCGTGCAGCTCAAGATGCTGAGCGATCTGGCGAAGCACTATCAGCTGCCGTTCTCGGCCGACCGCGGCAAGTCGATCCTGACGGCGCTGCTCGGCGGGCTCGTGTCGACGAAGCTGGGCTTCGGCGAGGTGGGCAGCCTGCTGAAGGGCGTGCCGGTGGTCGGCTCGATTCTCGGCATGTTCACGACGACGATCTTCGCCAGCGCGGCGACTTACGCCGTCGGCAAGGTCTTCATCCAGCACTTCGAGTCGGGCGGCACCTTCCTGGACTTCGACCCCGACAAGGTGCGGAAGCACTTCGCGGACGAGTACGAGAAGGCCAAGACGAGCCCCGCGGCCGCGGCGTAAGCGCGCGCCGGCGCTCGGCACTCCCCGCTCCCCGGTATCCTGAGCCTGGCGGATGCGGCTGGTGGGACACACCGCCGCATCCTGCCGGGTTTCCCACCCGTGCAGAGGGACGATGCTCATCATCCTGTGGATCCTGCTGAGCCTGTTGATCGGCTACGCGGGCCGGCGCCGGCGTATCGGATTCCTGGGGTTCTTCCTCGGGTCCCTGCTGATGGCGATGGCCCTCGCGCTGGCGATCACCGCCATTCCGGCGCTCGTCGCCACGACGGTATTCTTTCTGATCATTCTGCTGATCACCGCGCCCAGGCGGGGCAAGGCCTGAGACCCTGAGCGGGCCCCCCGCATCCGGTCAGCCGGCGATCCGGTTCCGCAGCACCCCGACCCCTTCCACCTCCACTTCGACCACGTCGCCCGCCTTCATCGCCTGCGTCGTGCCGGGCGTGCCGGTATAGATGACGTCGCCAGGCTCGAGCGTGACGAACTGGCTGACGTAGCTGACGATCTCGCCGATCGGGAAGATGAGGTCGGAGGTGCGGGCCTCCTGCCGGAGTTCGCCGTTGAGCCGCGTCTGGATGCGCAGGTCGTTGTAGTCGAGACCGCGCACGATGGCCGGGCCGAGCGGCCCGAAGGTGTCGGAGGCCTTGGCGCGGAACCACTGCAGATCGTTCTTCTGCCACTCGCGCTCGCTGACGTCGTTGCCGGCCGTGACGCCGAAGATGCAGGCGTCCGCGTCGGCGCGCGACACGCGGCTGGCGCGTCTGCCGATCACCACGACCAGTTCGCCTTCGTAGTGCACCGTGCGGGCGCCGGGAGGGAACACGATCTTCTCCTCCGGGCCGATGATGCTGGTGGGCAGCTTGATGAAGAGGCCCGGGGAGGACGGGGCGGGACGGTCGTGCAGGTGGCTCCGGTAGTTCAGACCGACCGCAATCACCTTCGACGGGGTGCACGGCGCCAGCAGGCGCACCTCGCCCGCGGCGACCTGCACGTCCGTGGGCCGGCCTCCGTCGAACGGGCTGGCGGACAGCTCCCGGACCGTGTCGCCGTCCAGGATGCCGAAGGCGATGGCGCCGCGGCGTTCGTACCGGACGTATCTGGTGATCGGCTCGCCCGGGGATCCGGCGAACGTGCGCATCGAGGCGACGGCTGCGAGCCAGAAGGGCCGTGTCATGCTGACCTCCAGCGGGAGAGCCCGCTCAGGGCCGGCATCGTGCCGGCCGCCCGCCCGGCGCGCGCCCGCGCGCCGGGGCGATCAGGCTGCCGGCCGGCCGGCCATCACCCGCAGGGCGATGGCGAACAGCAGCAGACCGATGGCCCCGCGCCAGTACGCGACCGGCGCGAGGATGAACATACCGTGCGTGAACGCCAGCGCGGCGCCGACGACGAAGGCGAGCGCCGCAAGCCCGATCAGCAGCCAGCAGAGACTGGTCATGTGCGTGCCTCCGGATCCGGACAACGACCGACGGATGGACGGGCGTGACGAAACGCGGAGAGCCGTGCCGGGCCTGCCGCGCGGGCCTGGCGGGCGCCGGGGAATCATAGCAGATGACGCGGATCCCCGCCGGCCGGGCTGGCCGGCTCCGCCGTGGCGCCGCGGCGGGTGAAACCGGCTGCCGCGCGGAGCGGCGCGTGGTAGGGTAGAGTCGGACCGTGCCCCGTGCCGCGCGCATCGGGCGGGGCGGCGGTCAGCCCGAATCATGCCCGGCCGATCCGATCGCCCCTTCCGCCCGTGGGTGCCGTACTTCGTGCTCGTGGTGTCGGTGTTCTTCAGCGTCGGCGCCGCCGGCTACGTGGCGATGGCCGCGCGCCAGCGCGACCAGATCCGCTTCCAGAACGCCGTCCAGGACGTCAGCGACAGCATCCAGGGCCACATCGACACCTACATCGCGCTGCTCCGCGCCGGCTCCGGCATGTTCGCCGAGAGCGGGATGGTGACACGGCGCGGGTTCCGTGAGTTCGTCGAGCGGCTCGACCTGCCCCGGCGCTATCCCGGCATCCAGGGGATCGGCTACATCGTCCGGCTCGAGCCGCGCGACGTGCCGGACATGGTCCGGTCGATGCAGATCCAGGGCGAGGCCGGGTTCCACATCGATCCGGCCGGCGACCGGGCGGAGTACTACCCGATCCTGTTTCTCGATCCGGAGAACGGGCGGAACCGGACGGCGATCGGCTACGACATGTGGACCGATCCGGTCCGCCGGGCGGCGATGGTGCGCGCGCGCGACACCGGCATGCCGGCCGCCTCGGGGCGCGTCATGCTCGTCGAGGAGGGCAACGGCCGGCGGCAGCCGGGCTTCCTGATCTTCGTGCCGGTCTACCGCGGCGGTCACGTGCCAGAGACCGTGGCGGGGCGCCGGGCGGCGCTGACCGGCTTCGTCTACAGCCCGTTCCGCGCGAGCGACGTGCTGCAGGAGATCATCGGCACGCACGCCCGGTATCACGTCGGCCTGCAGGTCTACGACGGCACGGAGCACGACCTGGGTCATCTGCTGTTCGACAGCGGCGTGCCCGAGCACAACGGGCCGTCGCTCGGCCCGCGCTTCATGACGACGGCATCGCTGGCGATTGCCGGGCGGAGCTGGGATCTGAAGTTCGCCACGCGGCCGGACTTCTACGAGGAATCGTCGGCGAGCCAGCTGCCGCTCATCCTGGCGGGCGGGCTCATCATCAGCCTCGTCCTGTTCGGCGTCTCCCGGGCGGAGGCGCAGGCCCGGTCGGCCGCCGAGCGGGCGGCCGACGAGCTGCGGGTGTCGGAGGAGGCGCTGCGCGAGAGCGAGGCGCGTCTCCGCCGGCTGGTCGATGCGAACATCATCGGCATCATCATCGCCGGCCTCGACGGGCGGATCATCGAGGCGAACGACGAGTTCCTGGAGATCGTCGGGTACGCCCGCAACGACCTGCAGGCGGGGCTCGTCAGCTGGAGCACGCTGACGTCGGCCGATCACGTTCCGGTCATCGAGCAGGCGCTCGACGAGACCCGCAAGCTGGGCCGCCACGCGCCGTTCGAGGTCGAGCTGATCCGCCGGGACGGCGACTTCGTGCCGGTGCTGGTCGGGACCGCCTTCCTCGGCGGCCGCCAGAACCTCGTCGTCGCGTTCCTGCTGGATCTGACCGAGCGGAAGCGGGCCGAGCGGGAGCGCGAGCGGCTGCTGCAGCGCGAGCGCGAAGCGCACGCCGAAGCCCAGGCGGCCAACCGGGCCAAGGACGCGTTCCTGGCGACCGTGTCGCACGAGCTCAGGACGCCGCTCAACGCCATTCTGGGCTGGGCCAAGATGCTGCGCATGGGCCATCTCGAGGAGGGACGGAAGGAGCGGGCGATCGAAGTCATCGAGCGCAACGCCCAGATGCAGGTCCGCCTGATCGAAGACCTGCTCGACGTCTCGCGGATCACCGCCGGGAAACTGCGGCTCGACGTCCGGCCGGTCGAGCTGGCGCCGGTCGTCCAGACCGCCCTCGACGCCGTCCGGCCGGCCGCGGAAGCCAAGAGCGTGAAGCTCGCATGGCGGCTGGACCCGTTCGGCTTCGTGATCGGCGATCCGGAGCGCCTGCAGCAGGTGTTCTGGAACCTGCTGTCGAACGCGATCAAGTTCACCCCGCAGGGCGGCGGCGTCACGGTCGCCCTCGAGCGCGTCGACGGCTTCGTCGAAGTGCGCGTCACCGACACCGGGATCGGGATCGCCGCCGACTTCCTGCCGCACATTTTCGAGCCGTTCCGCCAGGCCGACAGCTCCACGACGCGCGCGCACAGCGGGGTCGGCCTCGGCCTCGCAATCGTCCGCCATCTCGTGGAGCTGCACGGCGGCACGGTCCACGCCGAGAGTCCGGGGGAAGGGCGGGGCGCGACGTTCGTCGTCCGCCTGCCGGCCCGGCCGTGGCCCGAGGCCGGCGGGCCGGACGAGGCCGCAACCGACGGCGCTTCCGGCGACGAACTCGAAGGGGTGCGCGTGCTCGTCGTCGATGGCGACGCCGGATCGCGGGAGACCGTGGCGCGGGCGCTCGCGCAGGGCGGGGCCAGTGTCGCGACCGTGGAGTCGCCGGCGGCGGCGCTGGCCGCGCTCGACCGGCAGACCGCGGACATCGTCGTGTGCGACGTCCGGACGCCGGGCGTCGATCACGAGGCGCTGCTCCGGCACCTGCGCACGCGGGACGGCGCCGGCGGGCGGGTGACGGCCGTGGCCCTCACGGCGTCGGACCGCGCCGAAGACGTCCAGGCGGCCTACGCGGCCGGCTTCGAAGCGCACGTGCCCTGGCCCGTCGATCCCGCGGCCCTGCAGCAGAGCGTCGCCCGCCTCACACACCAGTCCTGACCGCCGGGTGGACGCGCCGGTCGGTCCCGACAGCGCGGCGTCCCGCCAACCTTCCCCCGCGCCGTTCCGTCCAAGAGGCCGGGGTCCAGTGTGCCGGCGCCGTGGCTGCGCACGAGCGGGCTCCGCGGATTCCAGACATGAACACCTTCATCCGCGACGTCCGTCATGCGCTCCGGCAGCTCCGGCGGGCGCCGGCCTTCACGGTCACGGCGCTCGTGACGCTGGCGGTCGGCATCGGCGCCAACACCGCAATTTTCACGCTGGTCCACGGCGTGCTGTTGAGCTCGCTGCCGGTGGCCAATCCGGCGCAGCTCTACAAGTTCGGCGACGTGTACAACTGCTGCGTCGAAGGGGGTCTGCTCGGCAACTGGTCGATGTTCTCGTACCCCTTCTACCTCGACGCGCGCGATCACACCCCCGCCTTCGACGCGCTCGCGGCCGCGCAGGCCGGGCGCAGCGATCTGGGCGTCCGCGTCGCGGGCGGCCCGGCCGAGCCGTTCCTCGGGGAGTTCGTCTCCGGCAACTACTTCTCGACGCTCGGCGTGCGGACGTTCGCCGGCCGCCTGCTCGGACCAGCGGATGACCGGCCGGGCGCGGCGCCCGTGGCCGTCGCGAGCTATCGTGCCTGGCAGAAGTACGGGCTCGACCCGTCGCTGATCGGCCACGGCCTCACGATCAACGGCATGGCGGTGACGCTCGTCGGGGTCACGCCGCCGGCGTTCTTCGGCGATCGTCTCGACAGCGACACGCCCGACTTCTGGATCCCGCTGGCGCTCGAGCCGACGTTCCAGGGCCGTAACGCGCTGCTGCACTCGCGATCGGAAGCGTGGCTCTACCTTATCGGTCGCCTGCGTCCGGGCGCCCGACCCGCGCAGGTCCAGGCGCAGCTGACGACCGAGCTGCGGCGCTATCTGCTGACGCCGGGCAATGCCAGCGCGCACTACGACCTGAAGAAGATCGGGGCGCAGGTCATCAGGCTCGTGCCGGGCGGCGGCGGTATCAACGCGATGAAGGACGACTACGAGCAGGGCCTCCTTCTGCTCATGGCCGTGGCGGCGGCGGTGCTCTTCATCGCGTGCGCGAATCTGGCGAACCTGCTGCTGGCGCGCGGGACGACGCACCGCGTTCGCACGGCCATCGAGCTGGCGATGGGCGCCTCGCGGGGCCGGGTCATCCGGCGCCACCTCACCGAGAGCGTCGTGCTGGCGCTCGTCGGCGGCCTCGCCGGTCTGATCGTGGCGCTGTACGCGAGCAAGGCGATCCTGCTCATCGCCTTTCGCGGGCCCACCGATGTGCCGATTGCCGTTGGGCCGTCGTGGCCGATCCTGCTCTTCACCTTCGGCGTTTCGCTGCTGACCGGCATTCTTTTCGGCGCCGGCCCCGCCTGGATGGCGTCGCGGTCCGACCCGGCCGACGCGCTGCGCGGCAGCGGGCGCGTGCGCGGGGATGCCTCGGCCGTGCCGCAGCGCACGCTCCTCGTCCTGCAGGTGGCCGTCTCGCTGGCGCTGCTGACGGTCGCCGCTCTGCTCACCCAGAGCCTGCAGCACCTCCAGCACCGATCCTTCGGCTTCGAGGAGCGGGGCCGCCTCATCGTGCGGATCAATCCGCGGAGCGCCGGGTACACGTCGGTGCAACTGCCCGACCTGTACCGGACGCTCGAAGACCGCCTGAAGCGCACGCCCGGGGTGATCTCCGAGAGCCTGTCCCTGTACACCGCGCAGCAGGGGAACAACTGGGGCGAAGGGGTGTACGTCGAAGGGAAGTCCGGCGAGGCCGGGTCCTCCTGGGACCGGGTCAGCGCCCGCTACTTCGAGACGATCGGCACGCCGATCGTGCAGGGACGAGGCTTCACCGACCAGGACACGGCGACCTCGCAGAGAGTGGCGGTGGTCAACGCGGCGTTCGCCCGCCGGTTCTTCCCCAACGAGGATCCGATCGGTCGCCACTTCGGAAAGGACGAGCTGTCGCACGCCGGCGACTACGAGATCGTCGGCGTCGCCGCGGATGCCGTCTATCACGATACGGCGCGCGCCGTCCGGCCGATGTTCTTCGTGCCGCTCATGCAGACGGTCACCTACGCCGCGCAGGTCGACAATCGGGTCGAGGACGGCTCGCTGTACATGGGGTCGATCGAGCTGCACGTGCGGGGATCGGCGGACGCCATGGCGCCGACGATCCGGCACGTGCTGGCGCAGGTCGATCCGAACCTGACGCCGATCTCGATGTTCAGTTTCAGCGACCTGGTTGCGATTCGGACGAGCGCGCAGACACTGATCACCAGACTCAGCAGCGGGTTCGGCCTCATCGCGTTGCTGCTGGCGGTCGTGGGGCTCTACGGCGTCACGTCGTACCGGGTCGCCCGCCGGACCGGCGAGATCGGGCTGCGGATGGCGCTCGGCGCCGATCGCCGCGACATCCGCGTGCTCGTGCTCCGGGGGGCCCTCGTGCACGTCGGGCTGGGGCTGCTCATCGGCGCGCCGCTGGCGTTCGTGGCCGCCCGCGCCGTGCAGCACCAGCTCTACGGGGTGTCCCCCTTCGATCCGCTGATGCTCGCGCTCGCGGCCGTCGTGCTGAGCCTCTGCGCGCTCGTCGCCAGCCTGCTGCCGGCCCGCCGCGCCGCCGCGGTCGAGCCGGTGGTCGCGCTGCGGTACGAATGATGCGGCCCCGCCGGGCCATCACGGGGGAGCGGCCCCACCGCTCCCCCGGTGATCGCCACGTCACTCGTCGCAGCTGTCCTTGACCATCGTCACCGTGCTGACCGTGACGTGGCCGCTGACGGCGTCACCCTCTTCGGCATCGGCGACCGTCCCGGTGACCGTCACCGTGTGGCCGACGTGCGCCGCGACGTTGACCTCACCGCTCAGCAGGTAGGTCTTGCCGTCCGCGGTGGCGAGGACGATCTCGTCCTCCCCGGATCCTTTCTGAACGCAGCCGGTCAACGTGACGGAGTCGTCTTCCTGCATTGCGGCGCTGGCCGCGACCTGTCCGGACGGCAGGGCAAAGGCGATGGTACAGAGCCCGAGGGTCAGCACGAATGCCGGCACGTAGGATGCGCGTGCCCGTCTGGTTGCCTTCATCTTGATCTCCATGTGAAAGAACGGCGGTGGTGACCAACGGCGCCCGGCTTCGCGAATCCAGACGCACGAACGTTCGACGCTGCGTCGCCGTTCCCTCCCTTGTTGCGCCGGCCGGTCCGGCCGGCAGCTGCCGCGGATTCGACGCCACGATCCGATCGCTGGCATCCGCCGCCTCACGTTCAGCGCGAGGCGGAATGCGACCGCTTCACAAGGTAGATACGACGGTGTGGCGCGCGTGTTACCGGAGTGAGGGATGCGTGCGAGAGGGTGTGCGCGATGCGACGGGGCGTTCAGGAATCGAGCTGCCTGCGCATGTACACCCGTGCGTATCCGTCTTCCGTCCGCCGTTCCAGTTCGACGAAGCCGCGATGGCGATAGAACCGCTGGTTCTCGATCATCCGTTCATTCGTGTACAAGCGCAGCTCGTCGAGACCGGCGGCCCGCGCGAGCTGCTCGGCCCACGCCAGCAGGCGGCTGCCCAGGCCGCGGCCCTGGTGCGACGGCAGCACCGCCACATTCTCAATCAGCAGCCAGGTCTCGTGCGGCTCCGTGACCAGGACGGCGAGGATGCCCGACGGGCCGGGGACGACGTGCACGCGCCCTGCGGCGATCAACCGGGCATAGTCGGCCAGCATCGGCGCCGGTTTCCGGCCGATGCGCGGCACGTCGTGGACGTAGGCTTCGTGGACGCAGCGCTCGACGGCATCCCGGTCGTCGGATCGGGCGAGGCGGATCAGCGGGGCATCGGCATCGGGGGAGGCCATGGTATCGGAGCGCCGGGGCGCCTAGTCCCCTGGAAGCGAATCAGCTGGAAAACGAGTCAGCATTGCGATCTAAAGGGGCACGGCAAAGATCGGACGCCCCACGGCAGCGTTGGTCGTGACTGATGACGAACGAAGCGCGCTGACGCGGCTGACGAAGCGAGCGCGAGGGAACCGGTCCCTCGCGCTCCGGGCTCATCGAAGGTGGCACCGCGAGAAGCTCCTGTCGTCACGAACCGCACCACCGTCAGTGCTTTCTCATCACAATCCAGCCTGACCGGTCGAACAGGTCGTCGATCTTCTCGAGCCCGTCGCGCATGGCCACCGGTTCCACGTCACAATCCCGTATCTCCGCCCACGGCCAGTCGCAACCACAGGCGTAGTCGTGCGCGCCGATGACGTCTCCGGGCTTGAGAAATGCGGAAAACGTCTGTAACTCCCGCACCTTGTCTCCGCCATCGCAGAACACGTAGGTGGTGCCGGGACGCTGAATGAGCGCGCCGATTTCCTCGGTTCGGTCGAAGCAGTCGGCACGCCTGAACGCGGCGTCCGTGAACATCCTCAGCCGCTCCGGCCGCATATCGTTGATGTCATACGTCACGAACAGCGCATCGAAATTCGCCGCGGCAAGAGCCATGAGTGCGGAAAACCCTCCCACGCTCGTGCCGATCTCGATGAGCGTCGACGGATGCATGGCTTCGAGCAGCCAGTTCCAGGCCGCCAAAGCGTGGCGGTTCTGCGACATCGGGAACCCCAGGAAGCTGCTGTTCGGATAGTGACCGAACGCTGGAATGTCGATCTGCATCTCGGCCCATCCTGTCGTGTCGTGCGGCCGCCGGAAACCGGCGACGCCGCCGATCCGCGGGCTGCCTGGTTACAATCGAGAATCAGGCGACGGGAGCGCCTCCTCAACGTGCCCAGCGTCCCGCCGCCTCCTTTGGCCAGAGGAACACGTCGAAGCTGGTGTCCCACGGGTAGTTTCGCATGAAGGCCCTCGAGTCCTCGAACGTCCGGGCCAGGCCGAAATCGGTGATCACGTATCCGCGTTCGTAGATCCACCGGATCATGCACTCGCAGCAATCGCCGAAGAAGAAGGGAAGATAGGAGACCTCGAGCATTACCACGGGCCGGTGCCGCTCAAGCAGCCTTCGTGCGCCGCGCAGGGCCTTGGCTTCGTACCCGTCCACATCGATCTTGACCAGGCCGGGCACGATCGAGTGCGCTGCCACGATCGCGTCGATCGTCCTGAACTCCACCGCAAAGGCTGTCTTGTCCCGGAACTCGACGGCTCGCTCCAGCGCGGTCGAGTCTTCGGGCAGGAGGGACCAGGCGTTGAACACGTTCAGCCCCTCCTGGACACCCGCCTGGTCGCTGATGCCGCACCGATGGAGCGTCACCCGCTCGTCGTGGCCGAAGCGATCGACGAGACGAGCGTAGTTGTCCGGTACCGGTTCGACCGCGTGGACGGACTGCGCGCCGTGCTCCAGCCACAAAGAGACGGTTCCTCCCGTCTCGGCCCCGACGTCAAGAACTTCGCGTATGTCGAACGTACCGAAGATTCGGGTCCACAGATCCATAGCCTCTCCGTGACACGCCGGCATTTTCGCACGTGCGCGCCGGTCTGCAGCGCGGCCCGACCCGTCTCAGCCGCAGATGGGCGGGGTGCCGCGCGTCCAGGCGAGCTGCCCGGTGCGACCCACCAGGACGGCATCGGGCATCACCGGCGGCCGCGTACTGAGCATCACGTTCGGGGTCTTCATCTCGTGGATCGTTCGATGCAGCCGGATGTCGGCCACGAACAGGCGGATGCGGGCCGGCTGGCATTCCGTCGCGAAGGACACGAGCGTCTGCATCGCCCGGAACAGATCGCTCATGGACTCGCCTTCGTACCCGACTTGAATCGTCTCGAGCGGCTCGAACGGACACCGCTGGAGCTCCTGGCAGAGCTCGGCGCGGTCGAAGATCGCCACGCCCGTGTGGGCGTCGCCTTCGCCGTAGAACGCCAGCACCTGCCCGTTGTGCTCGAGGAGCGATTCCACGTACAGCACGCCAGGCTTGACCGGCTCCTTCACGCATTCGCCGTCGAGCAGGATCCCGGTGCGGTAGCGGATATCGAGATGCCGGTCGAGGAAGAACGCTCCCTGGACGTAACGACCGGCCAACTGCGTGTGCCAGAAGCCGAGGTATCCCTCCTCGAACGGAATCAGATTGGTCGAGTTGCTCAGCGTACGCTCGACCGAATCCGCCCATCCATTGTGCTTCTCCTTGACCAGCCCCCACGATCGATCCGGCTGCCGCACGAAGATGAGCAGGGGATCGAGCCGGTACAGGCAGTGCAGCGCGCCGTCGTGCACGAACAGCACCCAGTTCTTCTCGATGGGGTCGAGAGCGATCGGCAGGTCGAAGGGGTCGTCGTGCGCGAGCGCGTCGCTCAGCACCCGCGAGATGACCGGCTTGATGCGAGCGGGGCACACGAGACTGTGGACCGCCAGGTTCATCCCCTCGAACGTGAGGCACCGGAAGTCCTCGATCCGCTCGTCGAGCTCGAAGCCGACCTTCAGCAGCGTCCGGTGCCCGACGACCTCCAGCGTGTCGGGATCGAGCAGCACCAGCTCCGGAAAGACCAGCGGCGTCGCCCGAAAATCTATTTCCCGGCGGCACAGCAGCGCGATCGAATGCCCCAGACGAAGGCAGCCGGGGTTGTAGATTCCACCGTTGCTGCCGGGAAGATCTCCGCGCGAAACGAGCCGACGGCAGTTCGCTTCGGCGCTCATAGCTCCGACAGCATCCGCCCGTCGAACCAGTACGTCGTCGGAAAGCGGGACACGATGCCCGTCAGCGCCGCCTCGTTGAGCGTCTCGATCAGGTAATAGTTGCCCATCGGCTGGTTCGAGCGCGTCCCGTACAGAATGTCAATGATCATATGGGAACTGTCCCAGGCGCCGTTGACGCAGCGGCGCCCGACTCCGAACTCGCGCAGGCGGCGCAGATAGACGCTCGGAAGGGTCTTCCTGTCGATCCGCCATCGCGGCGTGCCGGCGCCGTGTCCCTCCTGGCTCTCGATCGTCAGCATGCGCCGGCTGTAGTAGATGGCCGCGCCGCTGAAGGTGACCCGAACGCCGCAGTGCGCGTCCTCGCCGCCGATGGAATCGCAAAGCTCATCGAACCCGTTGACCTCCACCAACAACGCACGCGGGGCGCCGAAACTGCACCCGAACAGCTGGCTGCCCTCGATGCGGACCAGCCGGGAGTCGTCTCCGGTCTGCCACCGCGTGTCGACTCCCGACGGATCGCAGCAGCTCGCCGCGAGGATTCCGTCCTGGACGACCATCTCGCGGTGCTTCTGATAGGCGCCGGCGACGACGTAGCCGTCCGCTGCGGCCCGCCGGACTTCGGACCACCAGTCCGGCATCAGCACGGCCAGATCGTCGCAGAAGACGACGTACGGCTTGGAGGCATGAACGATGCCGGTGTTGCGGGCCGAGGCTGCCGAGAAGAGGTCGCGCTGCGTGCGGCGGAACGGCCCGGCATAAGGGCTCGGCATGGGCGGCACATGCCGAAAGGCGAACCGCCCGCGCACCATTTCGCCGAATGCCGCTGTTCGCTCCGGCGCGTGCAGGCCATCCACCAGGACGACCTCGACGTCCGCGTCTCCAGCCTGCCGAGCCAGGCTGTCGGCAAACCAGTCGAAGTGCGGCACAGGCCGATACGTCGTGTAGACCACCGTGACGCCGGGGGCGGAACCTGTCATGGCTTGCGATAGACACGCCAGCCGCCGTGATCCTCGACCAGCGTGAACCCCTGTTCGACCAGGAGCGCCAGCGCTTCCTGCGTGGTGGTCCAGTCCGTATCGTCGGCCACCCAGTAGCCGCCGCGCGCGAGCTTCGGCGCCCACATGCCGACCTCGGCGGTCGAGACCTCCCGGGAGTGATTGCCGTCCTGGTGCAGCACGGACACGCTCTCGTCGGCGAACAGCCGCAGGGCCGTATCGGATCGCTCCCGCATGATCCGCACGTGGCGCGCGACGCCGCAGCGAAGCAGGGCCGCGAGGCAGTGTTCGTAGACGGCGTCGTAGTCGACCTTGGCCCACCACTCGTCGTTCGCCGCCTCGTTGCTCCCCTCGAGCGAGGCCTGGGCGCTCCAGGAATCGATCCCGGCGACGTAACCGCGGCCGAGCGCCTGGTGGCCGAGCGCCATCGCGATCGTCCCGCGACCGCCGAAGACGCCGATCTCGACGGAGACGGCGGCCCCGGTCTCGATGACGAGCTCCGCCAGACGGACGCCCTTCTCGGGCGTGGTCCAGCCATGGAGCGGCGTAATCGCTGCCGCAACACGCGCCGGCAGATCGTCAGGCACGTGGGTCATAGAGCCGACTCTCTCCGCAGCAGGGCATCGACGGACGTGATCGGCAGCCGGCACAGGCACGCGTCGCGGTCTTCGATCCCGACCCCGATAACCAGGGCCTCGCGGTCGTGCGTGACGGCCATTCCGCAGGCGAACTCGACTCCCTTGTGCGCAAAGACGAACGGACGTGAGATCCGCGTGATCGCAAACCCCGCGTCGCACTCGACGAACCGGTGGAGATAGACGCGGTCCCGGTGGCCGTCCGGCCCCTGGCGGGGGACCGCCTCGTGCACGAGCAGCAACAGCCGTCCGCCGCCCGCCCCGGGCCAGACCACCGGGCCGGCCGAGCCCCGCCAGTGCCCGGCGTTCAGGCCGTGCGCGCGCGACGTGGACACGGCATACGCGCCGGTCTCGGCCGACACCTCCAGCACCGTCACCGGATCATACCCATAGAAGGCGTGCAGACGCCCGTCGGGTCCGGCACACGGCAGCCAGTTCTTCTGGACCCGATCGTCGAACGGCCCGACGAGCGGCAGGTGGCTCAGCACGCGCCCGTCGTCCGCCACGTGGCACAGCGACTGATGCACCCGGCCGGACGGATGCCGATCGGTCGTGGCGGCCATCAGGAAGAGCGCGCCGTTCACGTGCACGAGCCGGCAGTCCTCCAAGCCGCGGATCCGCGTCTCCCGGAGCGGCGGCGCGTCAATCGTGATCAGCCGCTCGTCGAGCACCTCGAACTCCGCATCCAGGGACATCAGCACGTTCTCCGTCCGGTAGACGAGGTCATCGTGCAGCGGGCGATAGCGCAGGCGACGCTGTTCATAGTTCACGGCCCGGCAGTTGACCAGATAGCCATCGCGGGTGCGCACGATCCCCGGATTGCATGGCCGGTAGGGCGCCGGCAGATGCGGATGGAGCGAGAGGAAGCGGGCGCCCGGCAGGGGCCGGACATACGACAGTTCCAGTCGTCGCGCTTCGTCGACCACCGCGGCGGGCGCCGACCGCGACAGCGAGAGGCGTTCGCACGCGTCGAAGCCGGCCTCGTGCCGCGAGGTGCCGGCGGCCGCACGCGCCAGCTCAAGATCCAGCCCGCCCTCGTATACCTCGCGGTGGATGAACGCGTTCCGGGCGGCTGGAATGGGAAGATGCCGGCCCCGATCGGCGAATGACGCGGCCTCTTCGTGCCGCCCGTGGCGACGGTAGAGCGTCGCCAGCGCGTGCCACGGCTCGGCCCGCTCGGGGTCCGAGGCCGCCGCGTCCAGCAGCGCCGGAGTCGCCTGGTCGAGGTCGCCGGCCCCCATGAACATCGCGCCAATGGCGAACTTCGAGTACCAGACCTCCTCCGGCGATCCGCCGAGCGCAATCCGCCGGCGGTAGAGCAGGAGGGCCTTGATCGCATCGCCGACGGCCCGATACGACTGCGCCAGGTAGAAAAGGGTCCGGGGGTCGCCGGGATTGGCTCCCAGCTGTTGCGTGAGCAGCCGGATGTCGCGCGTGAACTTGTCGGCCCTCGACCCGCCGTCCTCGTGGTCGCGGATCCACAGACTCTCCAGGCGCTCCGGCCGGACCGCGGGTCTCGAGGCATAGTGCTCGTGCGTGGCGCCGACGACGCGCCAGTCGAGGCTGGCGCGCGCCAGCCTGAGGCTCCAGAACGAGACCGAATCGGACTGCTGGCACATCGTGAGCGCATCTGCCTGGAGCTGCTCGTAGCGAAAGTCGGAGGACACCACCAGTTCGAAATCGGCGTCGAGGAAGAGCAGGTAGGTCCGTTCGAGCGGCCACCCGCGTGCCCACGCGAACGCGCGGGCGGTCTTGAGCGCGGCCGTGCGGTTGGCGCCGAAGTCCCGCCATGGATGGGCTACGACCGCGGCGGGCCGATTGGACGCAGCCAGACATGCCACGGCCCGCCGTACGGTCTCATCGGTCGAACCGGTGTCGCACAGGACGGCGGCATCGACGATCGGGGCGGCCGACGTCAGGCAACGCTCGATCGTCGCCTGCTCGTTGCGGACGATCATCGACAGGCAAATGTGAGGTCGCACGGCGGTTCTCATTCCACGACTCCGCCGCACGCCCGGGGCAGGCCGCATCCTTCCGGTGCGGGGATCCCCGGGACGACCGCCCAAGCGGCGGCTCCGTCCGGACGGCTCTACCCTGGCCCGGCTCGACCGGCGCGTCGCGCCTTCGCGCCGGCACGGCGGCTGCCCGGCGCCTGACGGGGTCGCCGCGAGCCGCCGGAGGCGCCACCCGGCTGTCTAGTTACAGGGTTGCCGACGCCGCGTAGGCGGGCTCGGGCACCGCAATCGACAGAACGAGCGGAATGGCCGTCGCCCACGCCAGCTTCTTCATCATCTGACGACGGTCGTCGTCGAGCGGGGCGTCGTCGAGCCGCGTCGCCAGGAGAAAAGCGGCATCGAGCTCGGAGAGCGCCCGCCAGACCAGATTGACATCGGGCCGACCGCCCTCCGCTTCGGCCAGTCGGGCGGCGATCTCGTCGACCGAAGCCGTGCCATCAGCCTGCTGCCAAACCGCGGCTGCGATGCCGTTCAGACAATGGGCGTTGTGCCGTTCGAGATCGTAGACGAGGAGTTCTCCCTGGAACTCTTCGACTCTCAGGCCCTGCTCGCGCTTCTTCGGACGGAATCGTGCCATGGAGACTCCTGCAAGCTGATGGAAGATGCGGTGCACTATACTAGCGTTCCAATTTGGATGCCCATTCTTTTTTAGAGGATTCTCCGATGCCGTGGATGAGCGTTCGGCCAACGCCGCACCCTGCCTGCGGGCGGCCGGGGCCGGGACCAGGGTTGGCCGACGTCATCATCAACCGGGCGGAGATCCCGCGAACCATCGATGCCGACGCCTGTCATTGAGGCGTTCGGGCTCCGCGTGGCCATCGAGGTCGATCCCGATCATGCGGAAGTGCTCGCGCTGGCCGATCGGCTCCTGCCGCCATTCTCGCCCGGCGAAGGCGGGC
>Ga0307372_10003590_pt1 | contig 24584 bp, 25 predicted proteins | sample OX1MG_FD_202533 | JGI IMG/M metagenome (GOLD analysis project Ga0307372, IMG submission 202533) | Soil microbial communities from Risofladan, Vaasa, Finland - OX-1 | ecosystem: Environmental > Terrestrial > Soil > Coastal area > Acid sulfate soil | place: Finland: Risofladan, Vaasa | collected...
TCAGTGGCAGAATATTGGACCGCGTCAAGCCGCGGTCACACTACCACTGAAAGACTGTTAAAGGAAAAGTAGATATTTGTTGACCTCAACCCCCTACAAAGTAGGGGGAATTCTTAAGGTATTAAATAGCTCGCTGTCACTTAGGCTGCCTGTCCATCGCCCTGAACTTCGCCCACATCTTCTTGATAAAACAGCACGCTCACCGCTTTGGGAAGTTGAGTATGCATCCTCCTCCCTTGTCGGGCACTATCGAGCACTTCCCGAGCCGCGAGAAGTAGTTGTAGCTCACCGGACCGATTTCTGCGTCCTCATAGTCTAAAACCTCGAGCACGGCATTGTCGTTCTTGTCAAGCCTGAGCGCAGAGGCGAACTTGGCTATCTTCCCGAGATCCTCCTTGAGCTCCTCGGTTTTCGAGGTCCTCTGCATGTATGCGGCGTAGTCGGCTATGGAGATCTCCTTGCCCCCTGCTCGAATTATCAGATTGGAGCCATAGCCGTTCTCGTAGAAGAACTTGAAACGCTCGAATCCCGGGACCTTGCCGTCGTATGTGAGCGCCTTCCAGACATGAAGCGTGGCGAGCACGTGATATGTTATCTCGTTTGGGTTTTCAACCTCTAGCTTGTCGCTGAGCCTTATCGCGTTCCTTGCTATGCTGTTTAGCCCTGATGCGTTTGGATTTCCCGTGCTCTTTGCGTCGTGATACATGATCTGGCCCCTACTCCGCCCTGAGCTTTGACTTGATCAGCTCCTTGTCCTCCTCGGTCGCATCCAATGTGTCTATTATCGCCATCGCCTTTGTCTTGAAGCGCATTGTGGCGTCTGAGAGCATCTTCTCCATCGCTATAATATAGACCCTTGGCTTCTTTTCGCCGACAAACATCAGCCTCACAACCGCGTAGTTTGACTCACCATCGCTCTGCACCTTGTAGATCCTGATTGCCCCCTTTGCGGCAAGTCCCGATTCCAGTTTTCCCTCGACATAAACCATTCCGTCCACATGCTCCCTAAAGCTCCAGCTCTTGCCCTCATGCTCAATATTTGGGAGCTGCAGGCGGGGCAGCTCCTTGTTCATGAATCTCTCCCCTTCCTTTAGCAAATCTTTTTTCCTATTGAACATCTTCATCATCCTATTTGCCAAGCGAGTTTGCTCCGTATCCCCACTGGAACTCCGCGACCATGATCTCGCTGCCGTTTAGTCTGATCAGGCAGTTGTACGCGCCGATCTGGTAGTGGGTGTGTATCCTAAACACCTTGCTCTTCTCAAAGGGGGTCACCCGAAACACCGGTGCGATGCCGCTGGACATCGGCAGCCTCTCCTCAAGGTAATCGGCGATTCGCTTTATCCCCTTTCGAAAATCCGGCCTCTGCACCTCCCTCTCAGCATTTAGCACAAAGCCCATGAGGGTGTAGACCTGGCCTTCCTTCTTTTGTATGCGGATGTTTGTGTTGTAGCCGTTTGAGACGTAGAATCGCACCTGCCGAATGTTTGCGTCCATTATCGAATGCCACATTATGACAGACGCAAGGGCGTCGTAAAACCTATCGTCCTTGGGGGCGAAGCTGTTCATCCCGTCCCGTGTCCTAAACTCTGTCCTCAAAACGTTCTTTGCCAGCGTGCTAAGGGAGGACTTTGGCTTGTCGCCTCCTTTCTCAATCATGATCGGCATCTTACCAGATTGGAATTGCACGGGCGTTTTATAAGCCTAACTTATGGATTTGTTTTAATCAGATTCGAAAAAGGGGACAGAGTAAAAAGGACGTAAGTTTGCAAGCTCAATTATTGCGCCTGCAGACTTTTCACAGTTCTAAGGAGTACCGTTTCCGAGCTGGTTGAAGCTAATTATGACGATGCCAGAGCCGCCTGCGCCACCTGCAGTATTGCATGTGCTTCCGCCTCCCCCTCCGCCAGTATTAGCTGTGCCTGACGTGCCGCCGCCCACTCCGCTGCCAGCACCTCCTCCTCCCAAACCCCCAGCTCCTGCGGTAGTACCATCGCCGGAATTGGTTGCACCTCCTCCCCCACCTGCATAATAGACCGAACTTCCAGATATGCTGGACGCTAGACCAATACCTCCAGCACCTCCGCCGCCTGGAATATTAGTGCCTGCCCCCCCAACTGCCCCAGCGCCTCCCCCTCCCCCTCCGGAGATATGATCACTTGATGCTGTGCCTCCACTGTTTCCCTGTCCAGCTGTGCCAGAAGCACCCGCACCAGCGTAGCTACCTCCGCCTCCAGAGCCACCCGATAATGCCACCGATGACCCCGCCCCAAAACTTCCAGAGCCTCCTCCCCCGCCTACAGTAGTTATTGTGCTGAAAGTACTGTTAGCTCCTGAAAGGCCATTGTGTGGACTGGCAACGCCGCCGCCCGCGCCTCCCGTTCCCACAGTCACAGAATATACTCCACTAGATATTGAAATTCCCGAGCTATAAGAAAATCCGCCCGCGCCTCCTCCACCCGAGCCTGTATTGCAGCCAAACTCCCCTCCTCCCCCTCCGCCTGCCACAACAAGTGCGGCAACGCTTCCCGGACCGCCCGTCGCAGTAAATATTCCATTTGATGTGAACGTGTGTATCTCGTTTCCTCCAGCGAAGGTAATTGTTCCGCCGGTTGCAGAGAATGGCGCCGCGATATATCCTCCCGTTCCCCCATTGACCAGTTTCAACACGCTTCCCGCCGTGGAAACCTTTGCAGTTACAACACCTATTCTATCGATTATTCCCGTCTGCGTCGGGTTGTCATAGCGAATCCAGATGAATCCCTTGAATCCTGTCCCTATGCTGTTTGCGGCTATCGGGCAGCTGACTGCGATTCCAGAAGTCGATCCTGAATTGAGTGGCAAGTTTAGAAGCTGCGTGATGGAGGGCGTAGTCGAATTGGTAGTGCACCCCATTCCTGTAAGGGTAATTGTGGTCGTGCCAATCTGTCCGAATGTAACCCCAAGATACCCTGATGTGTTCATTACCGGATTGCTGCATATGTACCCGGGAGAGACGATGCAGGATTGTGCGGTAACGGACTGACTGCTCCCAAAGACCCCAAGCTGATAAAGCGCGCCGAGGACCACTGCAATAATCAGGATTGCCCATCCATAAGTCATCAGGTACTCCATTGCAGATTGGAGCCTTCTTTTTGGCATACTGCTCAATGGGCTTGTAAGGCTTAAATAGATTTGTTGCATTCTTTAATCGATTCAGTGGAGGATTTGGACAACGCAATGGAGGTGCAGGAGGCCTACGAGGCAAGGGAGCACAAGGGATACGTACAACGGGACAACGGCCACAGCAAGGCGCACATCGGCACGGTCGAGCACTTCTTCGACAAGATAAACGTGGTTGCGATAAAGCTCATCGGGCCGCTCAAGGTCGGGGACATAATCGAGATAGGGGACGAGGAGAACGCGGTAAGGCAGAAGATACTGAGCATGCAGATAGACCGCGAGGATGTGCAGAGCGCAGACGAGGGTGATTCGATAGGGATAAAGCTTGACCACAGAGTTGCGCAGGGAAGCCACGTTTACAGGATTAGGTAATCCGGTCAGTACAGAAATTCTTGATCAGTTTCGATTCCCCTAAGTGCGGCGATCGCCTCATCTTTTCCCCAACGTATTATTCTTGTCTTGTACTCTGGCGAAAGCGGCAAGAGCGTCTCATCGCCGCTGCCCCAAAACTTGAACAGCCCAAATTTCAGATCCCCCTCAACGTGGACCCCTAGGACCTTCTTGCCATCGTGAATCATCGGATGGTAGCTTACAACTTTTTCCCTTGGCTCTTCGCCGGTCCTGCGGTCCGTCACGTACTTGAATCTAATTATCGCCGCGCCAGAGTTTAGCATTTGGGCAATGGGATCGAACGGATTTCCAAACTTGTACTTCTCTGCCAGTTCCCTCTCCCTAAAGACACGCTCTATGTCGCAGTACATCTTCATGTAGATGCGGATCTCAAGGATGTCCTCAAGAAGTGCCGCCTCCTTGTCCTTATTATCCCCAATCACATTGCGCGGATGGAGCGAGCTGTTTAGCGCCGCAAGTATTGTGAAATGAAGATCTGAGAGCCGGCTTGAGATTTTTGGGGCAAGTGAAATGTGCTTCTTCTCCATGAACTCCTCTGCGATCGCGTCCGGGGCCGCAAGGGCCCTGCACAGCCTGGGTATGTCAAACTCATCCTCGTGCCCCTTGAGGTAAAAGGCGATCGTGCTGCTCAGCTTGGCCTTGAGCATGTTTAGCTGCGGCACCGATGAGTTTAGCTCATCAAGCGTCCTTAGTTTGTATGCCTGTTGAGGATTGAAGGCCTCAAACTTGCTGGCATCCGTGCTCTGGGGCACTTTTGTTTTTAGCATCTAATCCCATTTTGGCGCTTTGCAACATCAGGCTTTGTGGAGGGTTACCTTTACCGGAACAAGGCCCTCCACCCTTCGGACCTGCCGTATGGCGCTTGTAAAGTACGCATCAGTTATGACCCTCTCCACCCTTCGCAAATCCTTGATCTTCTCATCGTGGTTTCGTATTGTCTGACTCGCCTTGTCGCGCAGGATCGTATACCTTGCGTTGATCCGGTTCTCATCCTTAACCCTGCCGAATGCGTAGAGAATCTGCCTGTTTGACTGCAAATTGCGTATGCTCTTCTCCACTCTCTCACTCTCGCCTGAGTCTATGTCTGCATCAATCTGCTTCACTATGTATTCTGCTGCTATCGGCCCTACCCTTACGAATTCTGGAGAGCTTGCCATCTCCCTGAACCTGGAGTCCTCGAAGAGGCTGTCGCCCCACGCGGTGAGGGAGTGCAGCGTCTGCCCGAGATACTCAAGCGCAGCGATTGCACTCTTCTCCTTCGGCCCGTCCTTCTCGACCTGGTCGGCGATCTGAGACCAGACCTTTTTGAGCTCTTTCTCCACGCTTACCTTCTCAAAAGAATTTTTGTCAGCCTTGGGGACGTACTCGTATCCCGAGACGTCGGTTATGGTGTGCCATAGCCTTGAGGAGGTATGAAGAAGCCACAGCGAGTTTGTGAACTTGCCCTGCTCGGTAAGATTCCTTGCCTCACTGAAAAAACCCAATTTACCCGAACCGACATCAATATACGATGAATTGCGTGAGGACGACTTGATATTGGAGGAAGCTGAAGCCTATGAAGAAAAAGACGGTTCACAAGGCGATGGAAGGATATTTTATAAACTATCAAAGGAAGGCGAAGCTGAGGTTGCAAGAATAGAAAAGCAAGAAAACAAAGGAAGAAAAAAGGAAATGCTTGAAAAAGCCAAACCTCTTACCTTGAAAGAATTGGAAAGGCAAGTTGCATTAATACAGAAAGAATATGACATTAAGAGATTAAGGAATTGAGGTATTTACAATGACACAGGGTGAAGAAATATATACGGACTTTCTTAAGGCATATAATACACCGCCCTTTCCAAATATTAAAAAAGCTGGAGACGTTTATCGCAGTTTAAATAAAAAAGAAAGAAGAGAACTAACTGAAAGGAAATGGGCTCCAGCTTCTCAAACCACAGCACGTGGGATTACATCATGGACTGATAAATTACAGGAGATGTTTATAACGGTTGACAAAGAAGCCCCCTCACGTCCCGAAACTGCTGCAGAAAGATTAGCAGACCTGGAACGACAAGTCGCCGAACTCCAAAAGGAATACGACGCAAAAAGACTAAGGAATTAAGGTGATTTAAATGGAACGAACAAGAACAAATAGCAAAAAGGCGATAAACATAAAGAATCTGATTAACAAGACTTTCGTACTAAATCAGCTTCTGCAGGAAGTCGAAACGATAAAGCAGCATCCGGAAAAGTTGACGATTTCAAGGGTCAAAAGGCTGATTAAAAAATGCTACGATAGTCTAAAGGAGTTTCAGGACTACCCATTATTTAGAAAAAGCCTCGAGCCGAGTATGGAGTATTTGAGAGTAGTCGAGAAGAAGTTTAAAGATGAGAATTAATTGTGGGATGCGCATATCCCTGTAGGAATAGAAGAAGGATTATATAATACAGACTCATTTGGATATACAAAAACAGATTCAGTATCATTCCCGAAAATTACAGAGACATATCCACTGCATCCACTCGAAAGATTGAACCATTCATTTATTTGCGTACCATGATAATCATTTGTATAGTTTTTAAGAGCACAGAATAATGTTTCTCCGCATAATATAAATTCATTATATTGTTTGGCACTCAAAATAAGTATATTGATTGGAGAAGATGCATTTATTTTGATTTGATTATCAAAGGCATCATCTAAAGAACCAAATAAATAACCATTCGCCGGAATAGAAACATTATCCCCCCAAACCTGAACCTGATTTGATAAACTCAGATTAGATGTTGCCCAGAATTGCCAATACTTGAATGCTATAAATAAAGCCACGATTAGCAAAACAACAAGTATTCCAATTATAATCTGATATTTGTTCATTTTCCCACTTTACTATATAAGTATATGGTGTGGTCGCCGCTGTCGCATCTATGTATCTCTTGTATCTGCCTGTTTGCGGCATCGACAAGCCTTTCCGGTTTCCTAGATATTGCCAGCATTCCAACTCCCTAAAATCTAATCGCCCTGGAGATTTTATAAGCCTTCTGTGCCAATCGGCAGGAAAAGAACTGCGAAATGCGCGCCGCTGCACAAAAATAGTTTATCTTTTGGCGCTTGCCTTCTATCTCCTGTAGAGCCTTCTGAACTTCTTCACCTTGAGGAAGTCCACAAGGTAGATCAAAAATGAGATGAGCACTATGAGCCCTATCAGCGTTATCAGCGTGCTTGGCAGAAGTCCGAGGTTGCCCGCTATTATTAGCAGAACAAGAAGTATCAGGCCCGTGAATATGACTGTGAAGAAGTTTGATATCTCAACCTCCCTTAGAATCCCGTCCAAGATTTCTTCCTGCTTCATACTATCGCTTCTATAGCGAAGTCGAGATATTTAAAAGTATCCTTTGATAATTTAGTGGAGATAACATGGATGGAGTTATACACTTTGAGATACCGGCTGAGAACGTCAAGAGGGCGCAGGGCTTCTACAAGAAGGCCTTTGGCTGGAAGATGAATGAGATGCCCGAGATGGATTACACAATACTCATGACTACCGAGATGAACAAGAAGACGATGAGGCCAAAGGAGCCGGGGGTCATAAACGGGGGCATGCTAAAAAGGGGAAAGCTCGTCAAGGGACCGGTCATAACGATAAATGTTGATAGCATCGAGGCGGCCCTAAAGAAGGTCGTGAAGCAGGGAGGGAAGGTCGCGCGGGGCAAGCAGTCGGTGGGTGGAATGGGCTGGACTGCATACTTCACGGACACGGAGGGGAATGTGATCGGCCTGTGGCAGAGCAACATTTAGATTTATCCTGCAAATGATATCCTGTTAACAAATGTGAGCAGATGCACTACGTGGTCGCAATACCGGTCGACAAGAAGCTTGCCGAGTTCATAGGCAAGGGGGGAGCGGAGGGCAGCATCAACTTCTACAACAGAAAGATGGGGGACGACGTAATCGTGGGGCTCGCACCGAGCTCGCTTGAGGACAAGTTCTACGCAGTTGCAGAGACCTTCCTCATCTCGCAGCAGATACTTGTTAGCACCGCAAACATCGACAAGCTGCTCGGCGAGATACTGGTCGCCTGCTCGCTGCTTGACAAGCACGTCATATTCACAAACGAGAACGACATCTCAAACTTCCTCGCTGGAATAAAGATACCCGACTACGAAATAATACCTAGGGAGCAGCTTGTCGAGAAGATACTTGCGATAAAGAAGAATCCGACGGACGGAGAGCCGCGGGTGGACATAGACCACGCCTTCCCCGTGAAGGGAATAGGCTCGGTGGTCCTGGGGATTGTCACGCGCGGAACAATAAAGGTTCATGACGAGCTCTACCACAGCTCGGGAAAGATAATCAACGTTAAGTCGATGCAGAGCCAGGACGTTGACATACAGACCGCAGGCCCAGGCACGCGCGTTGGCATTGCGGTCAAGGGAATCGAGCATGACGAGATAAGCAAGGGCGACCTCTTCACAAAGGGCAAGACTCCTCGAATCGCCCAGATAAAGGCGACAATTAGGGTCAGCGAGATCGCAAAGGAGGAGGTCAAGGTGGGAAGCCGCTACACCCTGGTCACAAACTTCACTGACGTGAACGTGCTTGTCGAGCAGATCTCCGGAAACGAGGCGACAATCAAGTTCGAGAAACCGATACCGATAATGCCTGGAGACCAGTTCCTGCTTCTGAGGGAGAAGGCGCCGCGAATCTTTGCCGTTGGAAAGGTTGCCTAGATCTGATTCTTCTCAAAGAACTTGATGTTTGCGTCTATCCTCTCAAGAGTCTGGCTCAGAGACCTTTGCATGTCCTCACGCGAGTTGCCCTTTTTGGAGAAGAAGCGAATAATCTCCGCCTTTGTCTTCCTGTCGTGGACAAATGAGAACCCCTCAGGGAACCTTGGGAGCATGTGGGTTCCGCTGTCGTACTTTTCCATCAGCATCTTCCAGTTCTTCTTGACCCATCCGAAATAGAGCTCCCTTCCCACAAGGTTTCCGCTCAGCCTGATCGGTATTAGCATTGAGTCCTGGAGCCGAACGTCCTTTGAGTATGCGATCTTTAGCGCGCGTTCTATTACCTTCTTGTCGCTAAAGGCAGTGAGCACGCCGAGAAACCTTCTCTGCTCCTCCGGAACTTTCGCCTTCTTGTAGCTCTCAAAGAAGAAATCGAAGTTTGAAGGACCCATATTCCAGGCAACGGTCGAGAAAACCGCTCCCTTGATGTTTGCATCAAGCTCATTTCCCTTCTTGTAGTGCTCAAAGAGCGCCTCCGACTCATCGACTGTCTGCCTGTCCTTGGCGATTCCAAGGTTCGCGATCACTCCGCCCCTGAGCATGGTCAATATCTCGCGCTCTCCCTTCTTTTGGACCCATCCGAGTGTGCGCAGCTGGTCCCTGTTATAGTTGACAAACACCCTCTTGACGGACTTCTCCAGCTTTGTTCCGTAGGCCATGTTGAATAACCATCCGAGGTGGCCGCAGATATTAGAGCTGAGTGGATATCCAAGCCCGAAACAGTACTGCTCCACAAAGTCGAGGTAGTCGCCGACCGGCAGCCTTCCGGATCTTGTGAAGGAGAAGAGGTCGTTCTCTATCCCCCATGCGTCAAGCGCGCCCAGCTTCTTTCTCTTTATCATCTCCCCAAGTTGCGAGAGGATTGACTTCTCGTATTTCACCCTGTAGAGGCCCTTTTGGCCCAGGTTTAGCTTTATGAAACTAGAATCGGTCTTTATGATCTGCTCTTTCTTTTCCATCAGGATCATTCCCTCCCCATTTTCGGTGAGGTAGTGGATTGGAATTGGCCAGGCGTCCTCCATGTCCGAAAGAAGCGTGTACCTTTTCTGCGAGAGCCTAAATCCGCCGCTCACCTTCTTCACATCGACTACAGGGTGGCCCGATTTTGTCACCCAGCTGTGCATTAGCTGCGCCACTTTTAGGCTCTTGCCCTCCTTTTTGGCTTCCTGCGCTATTGCATTCCAGAGGTCCTCCTTTGTGGCGTTTGAGTATGCATGCTCTGAGAGATAGCGATGCAGCCCCTTCTGGAAGATTTTCTTCCCGACGTAGTCTTCGAGCATGAAAAGGACGCTTCCTCCCTTCTCGTAGCTTATTGCATCGAAGATCGAGTCTATCTGATCGGGCGAGTTGATGTGGACGCTGATTGGATGGGTGCTCTTAAGCGCGTCCGCGCTAAATGCGGCCCCAAGCCCCTCATCGATGTACTGGACCTCAAAGTCCCACTCCGGGAACACCTCGTCGATCGCCTTGCATGCGATGAATGTTGCGAAGCTCTCGTTGAGCCAGAGGTCGTCCCACCACTTCATCGTGACAAGATCGCCAAACCACTGGTGGACTATCTCATGCGAGATTGTCTCGGACGCCTGCTGCTTTATCGCAACAGAGCTGTCCTTTGTTATCACAAATGCGATCTCCCTGAATGTTATTGCGCCCCAGTTCTCCATCGCCTCTGCGGCGAAGTCCGGAATCGAGATGAAGTCGAGCTTTGGAAGTGGGAAGTTTATCCCGAAGTACTTTTGCTGCCAGTCAAGGAACTTTGTGGCGTACTTGATTGACTCTCTGACCTGCTCGACCTTTCCAGGAACGGTTATTGCCCTGAGCCGCAGCTTGCCCAATCTTCCCTCCACAGATTCGTAGTTTCCGACAAAGAGGTAGAGGAGGTAGGTGGACATCTTCGCGCTCTTCTCAAATCGGACCATCTTCTTTCCCCTGTCAAGGCTGCTTGTCTCCTTAATCGGCATGTTCGAAATTGCATCGAGACTGCGGTCGATTATGAAAGAGACATCGAATGTCGCCTTGAAAGAGGGCTCGTCAAAGCAGGGGAAGGCTGCTCTAGCATTTGGCGCCTCGAACTGGGTGGTGAGGAGGTATTTCTCTTTGCCGTTGTGGGTGTACTTGCTGCGGTAGAATCCATACATCCCGTCGTTGTTTATGCAGGTTGATGACATCGCAAGCTGTATCTCCCCGCTCACGCTATGCTTGAATGCAAAGATTGCGCGGCTCTTTTTCTTGTCGAGGGTTATCTTGGCCTCCTGAACCTTGCCGTTTGCAAAGACCGATGCGCCCTCAAATACAATCTCCTTTGCATTGATTGCGATCGTCTTTGTCGGCCTCCTCACGCGGCAGGTTATGTCCTCAAACACCTTCGTCTTGAACGCCTTGAAGTCCGGGACAAAGACAAGCTTGTAGTTGATCGGAATAACGTTGTCGCCGAGAGTTTCGTGGCCGGAGGTCATAGTATCACACATCTTTCAAATGCCAAGTTTAATAATATTCCTATGCACCCTTCCACAGATCCCAGAACTGATTGCTAAGTCGCCCTATCTCTTCCTTATCGTAGGCGACTTCCACGTGCTCCACGTTCTCGTACTGGCCTCGATATGTCAGGTTCGCCGAGCCGCGTATCGCCTCTCTCTCTGAGATGTAGAGCTTCGCATGCACGAACTCCTTTGGGATCTTCAGCTTTATGTTTGTGGGCTTGCCCGCCGCAAGGAATGCAACTGCGATTGCCATGAGAAGTAGGATTGCGCTCAGAAGGCCTGCGTACAGGTAGATCCCCATGTAATAGAGAAGCGAATCTGCAACTGCAAAGAGAATTGTTGATATCAAAAGGCCTGTGGGGAAGCGGCCTTTTGTGAGCAGGCGCTTTGCGTCCCCGTCAAGCGATGAGGAGATTATGTGGAAACTCTTTCCGCGAGAGTGGCTCAGCAGATAGTTTGCATAGTGGGAGTCAATGTATGGCGAGACGATGAGAATCTCTTTTCCATTCTTGATGAGCTTCTCGACATATTTGTGGACGTTCTTTCCAGAGTAAGAAGGAGTCTTAAATATGTTAAGCATGAGTAGATAACTCAGAAAGAGTATAAATTGATTTTCATGGCATCTAGGCAGGATCGTAAAATTGAGCTCGCGCACGAGTTCTTTGCCGATGAGTACGTTGACTACACCGTCTACTCCGAGCTTGCAAAGGGTGAGCGGCACAAGGAGCTCAGGGCCCTCTTCGAGAGGCTTGCGAGGATGGAGAGCGGGCACATGGTAGTGTGGGAGAAGATCCTCATGGAGGCGGGAGAGTTTCCGAAGAAGCCGATGTTTGTGCCTCTGCGGGTGCTCGGATTTAGGATAGTGAAGAGAATACTCGGCCCCTCGTTTATGACCAAGCTGCTTGAGAGGCACGAGATAGGCGGGATAGCCGCCTACGAACAGGCGGTTGACTCGGGGCTCTTCGGCTCATCGAATATCAGGTCGGTCAATGCGATAATAGTTGAGGAGAAGACGCACGAGCGAAACCTTCTGCGTGAGGTCGAGTCCAACAAGGGGAGCCTTGCTTACATCAACTCGATTGTGCTCGGACTAAGCGACAGCCTAGTTGAGGTGCTCGCAGCGGTAACGGGAATTGCCGCTTTCGCAACATCTCCCGCAATAGTCATAGTTGGCGGGATAATAGTCGGGGTTGCTGGAACCTTCTCGATGGCAGGAGGAGTGTACCTTGCATCCAAGTCCCAAAACATTGTGACCAAGGCAATAGAGGAGGGATCAAAGCAGAAATCCGCGATGACCGAGCCCTCAAAGGACGCCTACTACACAGGAGTGTTCTACTTCATGGGAGCTCTTATCCCAATCATTCCGTTCCTTCTAGGATTCAGCGGCTACATCGGCATACTGCTTGCCGTTCTGCTGGACGTGATAACGCTTGTCTTCGCCTCTACAGTTATCGCGATTGTGAGCGACACTAGCATTAGGCACAGGACCCAGGAGATGGTGGCGGTCACGCTTGGCACCGCCCTGATAACCATCATCATCGGAACGATTGCAAGGGTCTACTTCGGGGTCACGATCTGATTACTTTGATCCCTTCTCCCTCTTTCCTCCCAGCTTTATGCCCTTTAGCATCGGAAGCCTCTTCCAGAGGATGTATCCTGCCGCTGCGATTATCACAACGCCGATGATTAGGTACGTTGTTATCCCGCCTCCTCCGCTAGATGATGTGAGCCCGACCACGGCATAGTAGTTCTGCGAGCTGCTGTACTGCTGGCTCGTTGCGCCGTTAGGCTGCGACCACTGCTCGTAGACTGTGACCGGATAGCTTCCTCCATTGCCCTGCGCGTCAACATTCACGTAGAACGTCACGTTTGCCGTCTGGCCGGGAGCGAGCTGCGAGAGGTACTGGTTTGGCGATGCAGGCACTATCGGGTAGATGCTCTGCAGGCTGAATGTGACCTGCTGGGCCGTCTGTCCACCGATGTTTCTTATCTGGAATGTGAGCGGCACATATGTCGCCCCAGGAAGAAGCGTTCCGCTAACGCTGGTCACATTATATATCGCGGAGTTCTGCAGAGTAACGTTTAGGTAAAGGGTCCTTTGCACCTTGGTCTGGTAGTTTGCATTAGAGTAGCTCAGCTCTACCGGAACCCTGTAGTTTGTCTGGTTGTCATACTTGCTTGCTGAGATGAAAACCGACTGAGTCTGGGAGGCGCCCGGCTGCATCGTCCCTATGAAGATGCTGGATGCTGAGCTGCCGACGGTTATGTTCTGGGTCCCTATGAAGCTGACCGTCACGTTTTTTGCGACGCCTAGCCCGATGTTTTGTATCGCGACGCTAAGGGTCTGGTTGGATCCTGCGTATAGCGTCTGAGGCTGCGATGCTACTATGCTGGGTATCAGGTTCGGGGAGTTGATGATTACGCTGATTGGCACATTGATCACATTTGTAACGTTCGTTCCGTACTGCGTGGTGTATCTTAGCCTGACTGGGATGTAGTTCTGCCCGTCCCTCATCGTGCTGTTTGCCTGAAGCGTCGCAATAGCGCTGGCCGATGCGCCGCCAGACACTGTGCCCAGATTGAATGTAGGAGTCCCGGACACTGTGAAGTTGGCGCCGTTTAGCACAGTTATATTAACATTGGTCGCGGATGCAGTTCCGGAGTTGAATGCGTTTATCTGTATGTTAGACTGGCTTCCCGGAACAACTGTCGTTACAGGGCTTGCAGTGAGGGTGATGCTTGGCACTCCGCTGATGTAGAATGTTATCGGGATGTTGGATGATGCGGCAACATTTGTTGAGCCCCCGGAGGATGTGGTGCTTATCTGGTATGTGGCAGTTACGTAGAGGTTGTATGTTCCGGACTGGATGTTCTTTGGAACATTTAGGTGGTAGTGGAAGAAATATCCAATTCCCCCGTAGAGCCCAGGGCTCATCGAGTTTATCAGCTGCGTGTCTATAGGGGAATAGTTGAGTAGCGGGTAGCTTCCCGAAAGCCCGAGGTTCACGTTCTGCAGCGCTCCGTACGAGTTGTATAGCTGGAAGGAGATCGTGAAGTTCTGTCCTGCAAGAACCGGCTGGGGGGTTATTGCAAGATTGGTGACTGACAGCTCACCGTTCGCGCTGACTGTTCCCATCAGGATCATCAGCATGCTGAGTGCGGCAAATGCCGCCGTTATTCCAAATCCGTTTTTCATTTCCATTAAGACACCTATTAGTATTATTCCTCGTTTGAGGAGTTGAAGACCCTAAAGCTCATGTATATCATAACCACTGCAAACACGCTGAGAACCCCCAAATTGAAGAGCAGCGTGTTGATGGGTATGAATCCCTGCAGCGTTATCGCCCTTATCACCGTGTTTGCATATGTGAGGGGATCTACGACGGATACTGCGGAGAGCCACGATGGGAGGCTCTGCGTGGGAAGTATCCCTCCCGAGATGAACCAGAGCGGAAGCCCCACGACCTGAGAGAAAATTGCGTATGCGTCCACCCTCTTTATCTTTGATGCGATCATCACCGCGATGGCGATGAATCCCAGGCTGAGTATGACCGAGACAATCACAATGTATACAAGGGAAAGCCATCCTCCCGCCAGCTGCGCCCCATCAAGTATACCTATGCTGAGCGCAAGGAAGGCAAAGAGTATTCCCTGGGTCGCTCCTGAAAGTATTCTGCTGAGCACGATCGCGTTCTTGTTTATCGGGGTTATGAAAAACGCCTTGAGGTTCCCCATCTGCCTGTCTGAGATCAGTGAAATGCCACCGCCAAAGAGCGCGCTGAAGACCACGACCATCGGCACTATCCCACCGACAAGGAAATCCTTGTAGCTTCCCTTGGAGGCGTAGAGCGCATTGGAGGAAACCTCGCCGGCAGGATTCTGCTGCGTCTGGATCCCTCCAGGCTGACCTGCCTGCACGTTGTTTGTGTACTTTGATGCTGCGCTGCTGATCAGCGGAAGCGCAAAGCTGGTCACCGAAAACTGGGTATTGCTGTAGTAGACCTGGACTCCTGGTACTCCTTGCTGTGAGCTTGGGAATGTGGGGAGTATTATCACGACAAGCTGCACCTTTCCGTTTTTGAGAAGATTTAGCGCCGTGGGCTGGTCTGTTATCGAACTGATTTGAAGGTAGTTGTTTGACTGCAATGTGCCGATGAGCGAGAGGGACTGCGGGTTGTTTGCGTAGTTGACAACCGCGATGGGGACATTTAGAATCGATGACCCGACGTTTCCGAAGAAAAGAATTATGACAAGCGGAAACATTATCGACCTGACGAGGTTGACCCTCAGGTTGCTCCTGAAGATTAGCATCTCCCTTTTGTACAGCGTGAATGTGTCTCCCATCAAACTCATGTAATCTACCTCCTGCCGCCCATGCCTCCGCGCATCATCGCATCCATCCTAGATGAAGTATCCTCGTGTGTCGTGTCCCTTGTTGAGGAACCTGTGAGCGTCATGAACACATCGTCCAAAGTGGGCATGTGGAGGCTCACCGATGACACCTTTATCTTCTTCTTGTTTAACTCGGCGAGCAGCTTGGTCATTATCTTCTCCTCGTTTCCTACCTCGACCAGCGCCGTCACCTTGTCAACCTTCATCTCGGGCTTGAGCTTGAATATGCCCTTGAGCAGATTTGCTACAGCCGCTGCATCGGTGTGGTCCTCCGCCACGACCTCAAGGATCCTTCCCGTTCCGACCACTTTCTTAAGCTCCGAGACCGTGCCGATCGCCTTTATCTTTCCGTGGTCTATGATTGCAATCCTATCGCAGAGCGTGTCTGCCTCCTCAAGGTACTGCGTCGTGAGTATGATGGTGACTCCAATTGAATTTAGCTCCCTTATATGCTTCCACATATTCATCCTGTTTTGTATGTCAAGCCCGGTTGTCGGCTCGTCAAGTATCAATATGCTCGGGTGCTGGATCATCGACTTGACCAGCTCAAGCCTTCTCTTCATTCCCCCGGAGAATGTTCCCGCCTTCTTGTCTGCAAAGTCGGTGAGCTCGGATTCCTTGAGCGCCTCGGCGATTCTCTTGTCCCTCTCCGCAATCGGCGAGACATGGTAGAGCTCGGCGAAAATCTCCAGGTTCTCCCTTGCGGTGAGGTCTCCCTCTACCACCGTCTCCTGAGTCATCAGCCCGATGAGCTGCTTTATCTTTTCTCCGTCCTTTTTTATGTCAAGCCCGTTGATTGTTATTCTTCCGGAAGTGGATCTGATAAGCCCAAGGATCATGTTTATGGTGGTAGTCTTCCCCGCGCCGTTTGGGCCGAGAAGCCCGAATATCTCACCTTTCTTTATTTTGAATGTGATGTCGTTTACGGCAGTGAAAGTGCCGAACTTCTTGACAAGCTTGTCTATCTCGATTGCATATTCAGCCATTGAGCTCCTCCTTCATCAGCTTGTTAACCTCTGTGAACGACTTTATCATCGCCTTGCGCGAGGCTATCACGATCTTCTTTCCCTTCGTGGTGTGGATGTAGTGCTTTTGCGCCTGTGCCCCCTTCATCACCACCTTGCCTTTTATGAAGCCCTGTTTCTCTAGGGAATTTATCGCGTTGTAGAGGTCATTCTTTGTGAGGCCCTTGAACATGAACACCTTTTTGCTCTCTATCGCCTTGAGAAGTTCGTATGGGTAGCCGGCGTGCCTGCTGAGGTGGTTGAGCAAAATTATCTTGAGCATCTCATTGCGCAGGCCCTTGCTGAAGGTGGGTTCGGAATCTTTCGCCAAAATATCAACTAGCTTAAGTTTAAACTAGTTTAAAATTAAACCAATTAGATATATAAGGCTTCCAGATGCGTTTTAAACGATGGCTAAGAAATGCTTATAAAGCGGGAAACGAGAGGTTGATTGTTAATATGGAAATCCAAACCAACAGGCAGGAAATGTGGATAAGGGGAAAGTTTGACCGCTTTATCTCAAACTCAAACCGCGAGAAGCTCACAGACTACGTAGTCGCAAGGCTTGTGCAGGTCAGGGCAGGAGAGATATTCTGGGCAGGTCTGCCGGAGAAAGTTGTAAGGGGAGTCGCAAACGTGCTTGTTGAGACCGCTTATTCGGAGACTCTTAAAGCTCCCGCAAAGGATGGATCACTTGACAAGCTGCTTGTAAAAAGAAGGTTTTACACAGGCGACCCGGAGATAATTGAGATGTGCCAGAATGCTGGAATGTTCTACGGAAAGCGAATAGCAAAACTGATGAGCGATGTGCTTGAGAAGTTCGATTTCGACTCTGAGAGGGCAAAGGAGGTACTAAAGTATGTGGGAATGAGGAGAGGAGACAGCGGAATATACGACATTTACTCAATACTTAGGATAACTACCGATGCCTCTGAGCAAATCAAGGTGATCTCAAGCCCGCTTGGGCGAAAGCAGATCATGGATGTCGTGCTACTAAAGACAGAGAAGGATGAGGCTGAAGCAAGGGATACCGAGAAGCGCTGGGAGACGGAGAGGATAGAGCTTATGGAAGTAGATCCCGAGTACATAAGGCAGAACTCGGAGTTCTAAGGCGGATTCTAAAAGTATTTAAACCTCCAAAGCATATTCTATATCGGTGCTTATCTGGTAGTGGGAAGGATGCTCGGGCTCGGGGTAACCGGACTTAAAAGTAACTTTGTTACGCTAGAGCATCCGTACAAGCTCAATTTTGCGATAACCTATTGGTGCCAGTCGCACTGCATAATGTGCAACATCTGGGACATAAAACCAAAGGGGGAACTGAGCCTTGAGGAGATAGTCGAGTTCGCAAAAAAGAACAACCACTTCAAGTGGGTGGAGCTGACCGGAGGCGAGCCGTTTCTCAGAAGCGACATAGTGGAGATAGCAAGGGCGTTCAAGGAGAACTCTAAAGGGCTATACATACTGACGATGCCTACAAACTCGCTTTGCAACCTTGACATGGTTATAAAGAAGATAACACAGATCCTAGAGCTTGGGATCCCCAGGATTGCGATAACAGTGAGTCTTGACGGATACAGGGAGCTTCACGACATGATAAGGGGGGTTCCCGGAAACTTTGACAAGGCAATGGACATGTTCAAGCGGCTACAAGCCCTAAAGAAAAAGCACGGCAACCTCTTCTTCGTCTTTGGCTACACAATGCTCAAGCAGAACCAGGGACAGTTCATGAGAACCTTTGAGGAGGTCAAAAAGGAGATTCCCGACATAAAGTACAACGACTTCCACCTAAATTTGGGACAGATGTCTGACAACTACTACCACACAAAGAACAGCGACATAAAGGTGAGCAACGCGGAGCTTGTCTCAAATGAGATAGCAGATGTGATAAAGCGAAGGGAGTTTGACCCGAGCATGATACAGACAATCGAGCGGACCTTCCTTGTGAGGCTTGCCGAGTACGCAAGGACCGGCAAGCAGCCGATGAGAAGCAGAAGCATGGAGGCCTCGCTCTTCATGGACAGCTGGGGAAACATCTATCCCTCGATTATGTGGAACAAGAAGATCGCAAACGTCAGGGAGATATCATATGATCTCGAAAAGATATGGCACTCTACGGAGGCGGAGCAGGTTCGAAGGGAAATAAGAGAGGGAAAGGAGCCAGTCCAGTGGACATCCTGCGAGGCGTACCAGGCGATAATAGGCAACATAACTAGTTTTGTTAGCATGAAAAGCAGCAGGTAGGGTTTGATCAAATGTATGTTCTTGGTTTATGGGACGGGCACGATTCGGGAGCAGCCCTGCTTGAGGACGGAAAGATAATCTTTGCCGCAAACGAGGAGCGCTACACAAAGCGAAAGCTTGAGATAAAATTCCCTTACAACTCGATCCGCGCGGCGCTTGAGTACGCGAAAATAAAGCCGACGGATGTGGAGATAGTCGCATTCTCAACCACCTCATTCACAAAGACGCTTGAGCGTGTGCTTCCTTACACCAAGGAATACTACTACACCTTCAGAAGGAGAAAGATGCTCAAACCTGCGCTGACAGACCTGAGGCATTTTCTTAAGTACGAGATGACCTCTGTTGGGGTACTGCCGCTTTGCGGGACGATTAGCAAACGAATAATCGCAAACCAGCTGGACTCGATGGGCTTTAGTGGATATAGGCTTTATGCGGTTGACCACCATACTGCCCATGCGGCCACAGCTGCATTCACATCAGGCTTCGAAAAGTCACTTGTCATAACTCTTGACGGGCTCGGCGACGGGCTAAGCGGATCAATCAGCACTCTTGAGAAAGGAAAGCTGCAGAGGCACAAGGCTATCTCCGCGGGAAACTCCCTTGGAATATTCTATGAGCAGGTGACAAACATCGTCGGCATGCGGGAGCTTGAGGACGAGGGAAAGGTGATGGCAATGGCTGACTTCTCATTCCCGTTCGGATTTGAGAGGAACAGGCTCAAGGAGTTCTTCACGGTTGACGGAACGGATATAATTGCAAGGTACGGCCCCGTATCACAGTACAACATGCTGAGCAGGATTGCCTGGTCAATACCACGGGAGCAGTTTGCCTACATGGCCCAGCAGGTTGCCGAAAAGGTGCTATCCGAATTCACGAGCAATGCGATTGACCAGTACGGAATTGGCAATGTCGCCTTTGCAGGAGGAATCTTTTCGAATGTAAAGGCAAACATGAAGATCAAGGACCTAAAGAAGCTTAGAAACTGGTTTGTCTTCCCGCACATGGGCGATGGCGGACTTGCGATGGGCGCTGCGATGTACACAAACTATGTCGAGAACGGGATAAGCTCATATAAAATGGAGGATGCGTATCTTGGAAACGAGTTTGGCGAGCAGCAAATCAAGAACGCGCTTAGAAAGGAGAAGAATCTGCACTTCGAGCAGGTGAGCGACCCTGGCAGGCACGCAGGCGAGCTGATAAACAAGAACAACTACCTCTTCTGGTTCCAGGGGCGCATGGAGTACGGTCCAAGGGCGATGGGGAACAGGAGTATCCTTGCAAACGCGGGAGACGAGGATGTGAAGGAGAGGCTCAACTTGCATGTCAAGCAGAGGGAGTGGTACCAGCCGTTTGCGCCTGCAGTTCTGCGGGAGGATGCGGGTAGGCTCTTTGAGGGGCTCAAGGGGGATGGAAGGTTCATGACGATGGTCTACAAGGTGAGGAAGGAGTGCAAGGATGCAATGAAGTCGGTGATACATGTGGACATGACCGCAAGGCCGCAGATACTTGAGAACAAGAACGCGCAGTACGAAAACATAATGAAGGAGGTGCGGAAGAAGGCGGGATACGGAGTGGTTCTGAACACAAGTTTCAACATACACGGAATGCCGATCGTCCTCACTCCGGAGGATGCGATTGACACTATGAAAAAGACGAACACGCGCTACATGTTCCTCGGGAACTTCTTTGTGGAGAATAGATCACGCTGAAACTTCCTTTGTGCCGTCTTGCTTCTTTTTGTTCTTTATAATTGATCTTGCAATCAATAGCACCATCGCTGCACCTACCGCAATCCCGCCAATCAGCAGCGGGCTTATTCCGCTCTGTGCAGCGGGCGCGCTCTGAGAGATCTGTATAGGCGCAAAGCTTGCGTATGAGAGGTTGGCATAGACATAGTGGTCGACTATCGCACCGGTGTAGCTGCCCTGAGAGGTCGGATACTGCACGACGAACTGGACCTTCTTTGTCTGGTATGGACCGAGCTCAAGCAGGTAGCTGCGCGCGGTTACAAATGTGAATGAGGGCGGAAAGAGCGATGAGACGTTGACGGTCAGGTTCGCATCAATTGCATTTAGTGCGCTGACGTTCATTATTGATGTTCCGCTGCCGCTAAAGGTGTTGACGCTGAGGAAAACCGCAGAGGTCGTTGCCTTGCCCATATTTATCGTGCAAGGGAAGAGGGCAGTGAAGACCTGCGATCCCTGCTGGTATGTCGCCACAAATGCATCAATGTAGGTTCCCAGGGTGGAGATGTTTAGCAGGGGAATAAGAAAGAGGGTGTTTATTGTCGGAGTGAGCACATTTACAGGGTATGAGAGATTCTGCGGGCTTGCTCCGGTGATTATAGGGGAGAGCTGAAGGTTGTATGCGGTTTCGTTTCCTGTGTTGACAAGCAAAAAGTTCACTGTGTTTCCGGGCATCAGATCCGACTGACATGTTCCGGTCAAGGAGACTGTACCTGCGCTGGCGATTCCGGTGAGCAGGGTTAAGAGCAGCAGTGCGAATGGAATTTTGTTCATCGAGTTACCTATTTGCTTGCAAGGAAGTGACCGATGGTCAGGTACGCGAGCTTTGCCGCAAGGTAGTTTGGGGCATTCATCCCTGGAATCGGGCAGAGCTCGACTATATCGAGCCCCACAAGCTTCTTCTCCTTTGAGAGCAGCTCCATGAACCTCACCAGATCCTTAAACCTCATCCCGTCTGGCTCGGGGGTGCCGACGCTTGGCATCTCGCTTGGGTCTAAAACGTCAAGGTCGATTGTTATGTAGACCTCATCTGTCGTGATCTTTGCAAGCTCCCTTGCGATCTTATCTACTCCCTTTTCATGGACATCGCTCATAAGATATGTCGTGTGATTCTTGCCGCCGTTTTTGTCACTCTCCATGCTCCTTATCCCGATGCTGACTAGGTTCTTGCATAGCTCTCGCGTCCTTGCCATTGCGGTTGCGTGCATGTACTTTGTATTGAACATCTCATCGCGCGTATCGGAGTGCGCATCGAACTGGATCACGCTGACCTTCTTGCCAATTCTGCTAAGCGCCTCGGCAGCTCCGATTGTCAGGGTATGTTCACCTCCGAGGATCAGTGGGACTTTTTTGTCCTTTAATATTATCTCCACCTCCTTTGCAATCTGCGCGACCATATTCCTCGGAGAGCTAAAGTCCGGAGCCATCTCGTCCATTGTATAGATGCCGACCTTGCTTATGTCTGTGCCGAGCTCGTAGCTATACCACTCCATGTTGCGGCTCGCCTCGATTATCGCCCTCGGGCCCTCCCGCGTTCCTGACCGGTAGGTGACAGTTGAGTCGTAGGGAATCGGAAGCACGACTACCTTTGCCTTCTTATAATCTATCTCCTCGACCCCGAAGAGGTTGTACTTCGGAAGGGAATTAAGCGGCTGCATATGCTAAACATTGAATATTAATTTATAAATAGCTAAGCGAAATTGCAGAGATTAAGGCCAGGTCCTTGTTACTACATTACCTGAAGACTGGGTTGTAGAGCCTCCGGATCCACCAGCACCAGAATTCCCTGAGCCACCAGTTCCTCCTCCGCTACTGCTTCCGCCGCTGCCGCTTCCGGTTTGCTCATAGCCGCCACCCCCCTGCCCGCCGGCATTCGCCTGAATGGATCCGGTGTTAGTCAAGGTTGTATAGGCATAGAATACAGTTCCTCCCGAGCCACCCTCCCCTCCGCCTCCTCCGCCGTTAGCATAACTGCAATCAATGCAGCCTCCATGGCTCTGGGCTGCGCCATCACCGGTGCCCCCGATTGCACCGGTTGCTACTATGTTCCCGTAATTAATCAGATTCGAGGCGTAAATCTCGACAATTCCTCCGCCTTTGCCTCCAGAGCCCCCGCTATCGCCGCTGTAGTAGCAGCCCGAGCAGGTACTACCAGGCCCTCCTCCGCCTCCGCCGGCGCCTCCCAATCCACCGCTCAAGGTTATTCCGAATAGAGATGAGGTCCTTGAGGCGCCGCTTCCGCCAGCAGAACCAGCGCTCCCTGGATGGGCACTGTGTCCGTAATATCCGCCGCCCAAATAAGTGGTTGTCCAGTATCCTCCACCGCCTCCGCCGCCCGCTGCGCCACCACCACAGAGGTCGGTTATGTTTCCGTAGTTATACAGTGCAATGTTTGCCTGGATGTACTGGCCACATTCATCCAGAGTCACGCCTGGCTGCACTATAATTGCATTTGAAGCAATAAGGTTGCAAGTAAGACTTGTGGTGGATGAATAAATTGCATCTCCGACATAGCTTCCGCAACCAGGGTTAGCCGGAACAGTGGATGTTGAGGTTGATGAAGTAGTGCTTGTGGTTGAAGTTGAGTAGAAGTTCGCCTGTTGTGTTATCACTCCGTTGATCCCGATTGTCGGGGCAGCGGTGTTTCCTGAGAAGCTTCCGGTTCCGCTGCCTGTCCAGGATAGGAAGAAGTACCCACCATTTGGAGTCTCGCCAAGAGTCACCTGCGTCCCGGTGTTGTAGTACTGGGTTGATGGAGTTGCAGTTCCGCCTGCTCCAGGCGATGATGATGTTGTGAGCAGATACTGGGTTGTGTAGGTTGCGGTGAGAGTGCAGTTAGTGCTTGCAATTATTGTGCCTGACTGTCCTGAAGCGCCGCAGCCGCTTGCCGAGCTGAATGCATACTGGATTCCTGCAGAGCCTGCGACTGTCGAGGCAAAGGAGTATGAGTGGGATGATCCCTGCGCGTAGCAGAGGTTCTGAGGGAAGGATGAGTATCCGACCCCATCAATAGTCAGCGCGTTTGCTGACGGAGACGCAGAGCCCACGGAGAATGTGAAGCAGACTGCAGGTAGGAACTGGACGATAGTATTTGAAGTCGAGTTAGAGAAGTTTGCTCGGACCAGCACGTTTTCCGCTACAGGGTCGGAGAGGTATACGACTGCGTTGCCGCTCCCGTCTGTTGTCGCAACTGATGCGGTGAGCACAGCGTTTAGCGAGTTTGTGGTGAAGTTAACAGTTGCTCCCGAGAGAGGCGTTCCGAGAAGCTTGACGTTCGCGGTCAGCTTGTCCTTGACCGATGAGAGCGCAATCTGGGATGAGTTCTGGGCCGTGAGAATTATGTTGACGGTGATTGGGGAGAGAAGCGGTGAGGAGTGGGTGTTGAATGAGCCAGGGAAGAACTGCCTCTGGTTTGAGCTGCACAATGAGACGTTTCCACCAGGGCAGGGTATGTAGCTTACTATGAAAGTTCCCGATGCTAGAGCAGATTGCGAGATTGCCGGAGTTATCGTGGCGCTGCAGACTATCGCGCCTCCGGGCAGCACGAAATTTGGACTGCAAGTGCCTTGGATTGGTGCGATTCCGGATATGTTGACCGTTATCTGTGGCGTGATTATTGGATATGGGTTAGTATTGGACAGAAGAGCTGCAAGCTTTGAGAGAGACGAAGAGGATCCAAGAACCAGATCCTGGCAGTATGCGCCGGACTGGAATGAGCATGACGATGGCACTATGCCCGATGGGGCGAAAACAAAAAGGTATAGAGCTGCGATGACAACTACAGCAATAAGAAATGCCCAGCCGTAGGTGAGAAGGTACTCTGTGGCTGACTGAGCTTTTGTATTACGCAAACTAGCGGAGTCTGACATAAGGGTAGATTGAATCTACATCTATAAAAAGATTGTGGAATTTACACCAGGTCCATTTAGGATTTATATTCTTTGATTTCCTACTTGATTCATGGGCAAACTGCTTGCGATACTCAAGCTCACAAGGATAGAGCACAGCATAATGCTTGTGATAGCAGTGCTTGCAGCCGAGCTGATAGTAAGTGGCGGAGTCCTTCCAGGCCCTTCCATACTTGCATTCAGCCTGATAACCCCGATCTTCATCAGCATGGGCGCGTTTGCGATAAACGATTACTTTGACATAAAGGTCGACAGGGCAAACAAGAAGAACAGGCCGCTTGTGACTGGCGCTCTAAAGCAATCCGAGGCGCTCTACATCGCAATAGCCACAATACTTGTCGGGATCGCCTCAAGCTACTTCATAAACCTATACTGCTTTGCGATCGCGATTTTCTTTGGCGTGATGTCGCTGCTGTATAGCTACAGGCTTAAGGAGATGCTCTTCTGGGGGAACGCGTATGTCGCGCTCTC
>Ga0307372_10003591_pt1 | contig 24579 bp, 27 predicted proteins | sample OX1MG_FD_202533 | JGI IMG/M metagenome (GOLD analysis project Ga0307372, IMG submission 202533) | Soil microbial communities from Risofladan, Vaasa, Finland - OX-1 | ecosystem: Environmental > Terrestrial > Soil > Coastal area > Acid sulfate soil | place: Finland: Risofladan, Vaasa | collected...
TTGGTACGGTGCAGTGCGAGTACAAGGGCGCTCCCGCGAGGAGGGTGTGATGGTCGCATTAACCCGTTCGACGACTGATCAGTCGCGCGCAGCATCTGCCGAGCTCGCCGCGCAATACCCATGCATCCGCGCCCGTACCCTGCAGCTTTGCCGCACGCTGCGACCCGAGGACACCGTCGTGCAGTCGATGTCCGAGGCCAGCCCAACCAAATGGCACCTCGCGCACACCACCTGGTTTTTCGAGGAGTTCGTGCTGGCACGCGAGGCGGGCTACCGGCCGCTGCACCCCTCCTGGCGCTACCTGTTCAATTCCTACTATCAGTCGGTCGGACCCATGCATGCGCGCCCGGCGCGCGGGTTGATCACGCGCCCCAGCTGGGCCGAGGTGCTGGCCTACCGGATGCGCATCGACGAGCGCATGCAGACACTGCTGGCACGCGACCTCGCCGCCGAACTGGCAGCGCGGGTCATCCTCGGTCTGCAGCATGAACAGCAGCACCAGGAATTGCTGCTGACCGATCTCAAGCACCTGTTCTCGCTGAACCCTGAAGAGCCCGCCTACGACCCGGCATTGCCGCGCCCGCCGGCGGGCAGGGCACGCGAGCTTGGTTTCGTGCGCGGGCGCGAGGGTCCGGTCGAGATCGGCCATGCCGGCGCCGGTTTCGCCTACGACAACGAGGAGCCGCGGCATACCGAATGGCTGGCGCCGCACGCGCTGGCGGAGCGTCCGGTGAGCAACGCCGAATTTCGCGACTTCATCCGTGACGGCGGTTATCGCACGCCGACACTTTGGCTTGCTGAAGGCTGGACCTGCGTGCAACAACGCGGTTGGCAACATCCCCTGTACTGGGCCGACGATCTGCAGAGCGAGTTCACCCTGGGCGGACGGCGCGAGCTCGATCAGGACGCGCCGGTTTGCCACATCAGCTACTACGAGGCCGATGCCTTCGCGCGCTGGGCGGGTGCGCGACTGCCCACCGAGACCGAGTGGGAGAGCATGGCCGCGGAGCGGGATCCCGGCGGCGGCAATTTCCAGGAATCAGGCTGGCTGCAGCCGCGCGCGGATGCCGGGCAGACCGGCATGCGCCAGATGTTTGGCGATGTCTGGGAATGGACCGGCAGCGCCTACCTCAACTATCCGGGCTTTCGCGCCCCACCCGGCGCGCTGGGCGAGTACAACGGCAAGTTCATGTGCGGGCAGTGGGTGCTGCGCGGCGGTTCCTGTGTCACGCCCGGCGATCACATCCGCGCCAGCTACCGCAATTTCTTCTATCCCGCAGACCGCTGGCAGTTCATGGGGCTGCGGCTGGGGCGCGACGCATGAACACGGTCAAGCCGCTGCGCATCCTCGACCAACGTCCACTGGCTGAGGCGATCCTCGACGAAGTGAGCAGTGGCCTGCACCTGCGGCCCAAGCGGTTGCCTTCGAAGTTCTTCTACGACGCCGCGGGCTCGGCACTGTTCGAGCAGATCTGCGCCCAGCCGGAGTACTACCTCACCCGGGCCGAGCTGGAGATCATGCGCATGCACGCCGGGGCTATGGCGGCATGCCTCGGCCCGGGGGTGGCGCTGATCGAATACGGCAGCGGTAGTGGCCTGAAGACGCGCCTGCTGCTGCGCGAACTGGCCGATCCTACGGCTTATATGCCGGTGGATATCTCGCGCGCGGCACTCACGGCCAGCGGAGCGACGCTGATGCGCGATTTCCCTGCGCTGCAGATCCTGCCACTGTGCGCGGATTTCACTGCCGGTGTGAAGCTGCCAACCCCACGGCAGCCTGTTCGCCGCAAGGTGGTCTATTTCCCCGGCTCGACCCTGGGCAATTTCGAGGCACGCGACGCGGTGCGGCTGCTGAGCCAGATGCGCGTGCAGATCGGTCGCGGCGGTGCGGCGCTAATCGGCATCGACCTGAAGAAGGACCGCAATCTGCTGGAGGCGGCATACAACGACGCTGCCGGCGTCACTGCCATGTTCACCCTGAACATGCTGGCGCGCTTCAACCGCGAGCTGGGCGCCGACTTCAACCTCGCGCGATTCCGCCATCGCGCGCGATACAACGATCTGGCCGGGCGTATCGAGACCCACATCGTCAGTCGCGTCGATCAGGAGGTGCGGATCGGCGTGGAGCGTTTCCACTTCGCTGCCGACGAGATGATGCTGGTCGAGTACAGCTGCAAATACACCCTTGGGGAATTCGTGCGTTTAGCGGCCGCCGCTGGCCTGCGCGTCAAGCGTCACTGGACCGATGCCGCGCAACGCTTCTCTGTGCAATACCTGGTGCCCGATGAGATCTGACGCCCACACGGATCGATCGCGAAGATGGGTTTCGTCTGCACCCGAGGGGCCCGGATCACGCTGTGAAGACCGGAGCGGTGGATGATGAATGCAAAACTAAAACTCGCGCGCATCTGGCGCTCCTACCGCAGCCTGCCGGGCTGGGTGCAACTGTGGGTCGGACTGGTGCTGGTGCCGGCTAACGCGCTCCCGTTCCTGTTTCTTCAGACCTGGAGTGGACGCGCAGGCGCATTCGCGGCGCTGGTGGTGGTGGCGACGAATCTGCCGATCATGTGGTTCGCCGCCGGCATGTCGCGTGCGATGTCGCTGCCTCATCTGCTGGCGTGGATTCCGCTGGAGTTCGCCCTGCTGGCGCGGTTGTCGGGCATGGTGGGTCCGCCGTCCATGGTGGAGCCCGAAACCGCACTCGCCATGCTCTTGATCATCGTCAACGGCGTTTCTCTCGGATTTGATGGGCTCGACTCCTGGCGCTGGTTGAAGGGGGAACGCGATGTTCCGGGTGCACGGACATGAGCGCGGTCGCTTTCTTCGGTCCTGACCTTCGGCAACTGGTGAGGAGTGCTGGTCGCCATCGCGCGCGCCGCTGCGCGGAATCTGGCGAGTCGACAAGCCGCGGTTCCTCGCGCCGAGAATCGACGGCAGCTACACAGGACTTTGCGATGTGCCCCGGAATCCATACGAAACATCACGATAAATGGGCGCTCTATCCCCAACCTTCTGCCGACTACAGGGGTCCGTCATGAAAGCGATCTGGAATGGGGTCATCTTGGCCGAAAGCCAGGCCACCGTTGTGGTCGAGGGCAATCACTACTTTCCGCCGGGGTCCTTGCACCGTGAGTACCTGACCCCAAGCGAACAGCACACGACGTGCCCGTGGAAGGGCCGCGCGAGCTACTACGACATCGCGGTCGACGGCAAGGTGAATCCCGGAGCGGCCTGGTACTACCCCGACCCGGCATCTGCCGCAGCGAACATCAAGGGCTACGTCGCCTTTTGGCGTGGCGTGAGGATCGAAAGCTGAGCGCGCAGCACAACATTGCAGAGACGGTGGTTGGCAGCCCCTGCCTGTGTTTCGCCCAGCCGACGAATCGCCGCGCCGAGGCATTCCTTCACTGCACGCCTGAGGCCACTGGCACCCAGTGTTCGACGCGCTGAGCGGATTGATTGGTGACGTAGACGTTGCCGTCGGAGGCGACGGCCACCGCGCCCACGCTGTAGCCTGGTTGCCGCGGCGCATGGCCGAAGGCGGTCAGGAACTGCCCATCGGCCGCGAATTTCTGGACTCGGTTGTTTTCCTGGTCGGCCACGAACAGATCCCCATGCGGTCCGATGGCGACCGAGGTCGGCGTCCGGAACCAGCCCGGCAGCCCACCGAGAACATTGATCGAGTACGGCAGGTGCAGACCGAACGGGCCGCCCCACATCCGCAGGAAGCGACCCTGGGCATTGAACTCCTGTATGCGGTCGTTGTAGCCGTCAGCGACGTAGAAGTCCCCGCTGTGCGCGTTGACGGCGACGTCCGTGGGATAGTTGAAGCGGCCGGAGGCGGCGTAGCCTTTCTTGCCGGTGACCCCGATCTGGCGGATGAAGCGACCCGAGGGCGACAGCATCTGCACGCGCTGGTTATAGAAGTCGGCGACGACCACCGTGCCATCAGGTTCGGCACTGGCGCCGCCCGGCGCGCGGAACTGCCCCGGTCCTGATCCCGTCTTGCCGCCCAGTGTGCGCAGCAGGTGGCCGTCCAGGCTGAACACCTGCACCGCGTCATTCCAGTAGTCGGCCTCATAGAGTTTGCCGTCGGCGATGTTGAGGTTCATCGGGCGCGCCTGCGGCAGCAGGCCTTGCGGGCTGACCTCGATGCTGGCCCGATACTGCCCGTGCAGATTGAAGACCTGGATGCGGTGGTTCAGCGAATCGGCCACGTAGACGCGATGGCCGGCGACGGCGATGCCGTTGGGGCCATCGAACTGTCCTGGCGCCGCACCCAGCCCGCCCCAACTGGCGACCAGTCGATAGGGTGGCTGTGTGGCCACAGGCGCGAAGAACAACCACACCGCCGCAGCGAGCACCAATGCCAGCGCGATCAGCACGCCGCTGGTCCAGGCCAGGGACTTGAGCAGGAAGTGGCGCATGTCACTTCCCTTCCGCTGGAGTCGACACGATCCGCTTCAGCGTGAAACCCGCGTCCTTCACTGTCTTCGCAATCTGCGCCTGATCCAGGCGGGCACCCGATTTGACGTGGACGATGACAACGCCGTTGGCGAGGTTGACATCGGTGCCCGTGACACCCGGAAGACTGCTGAATTGCTTCTCGATGCCGTAAGCGCAAAACGGACAGGCCAGCCCATCCACGCGCACGACATAAGCATCCGCGTGAGGCGCCGGTGTCTGCATTTGCGTAACTGCTTGAACCGGGAAAACACCGGCCAGCGCGATGGCAAGGCCCAACAGGGCCGGGGCGAAGGTGCTGCCGGACATGTTCAGAACGTGGTGGCGCGTTTTACGGCTCATGGGTTGCTCCCGTAACGTCGGTCTGGCGGAAGGTATGCGCACGTTGCGCCTTGGAGTCCACTCCATGTCAAGCGACACGGCAAGCCGCTTGACATGGAGTGGACTCCAGGAATTACCGTGGGCTCCAGAATTCGGGGGCGAGGAGGCATCCCAACGCCCATCTCGCGCGCAGCGATCACGATCTCACTCAGGAGACGCCATGAAAACGAACATCCAGCCGCGCCGCTCTACGGCGCTGAAACGGGCCGGGTTGATGGCATACGCATCACTGTTGCCCGCCGTGGCGTGGGCCGCTCCGATCACCTTCAACACGGCGCTGCCGGTCTCGACGGGCCAATGGCTGATCCGCGAGCAGTACATGCAGATGCAGATGGACGACGCAACCGCCGTGCCTGACCTCAACGTCCACGTCGACGCGCTCGTCAACGTGGTGGCCTATGGCGTCAACGACAGGCTGGCACTGTTCGCGATGGCGCCGTGGTATCTCGACAAGACGCTCCAGGTCACTACACCGATGGGCCGTGTGGATCGCAGTGATGCGGGCATCGGCGATACCCAGCTGTTCGCCCGCTACACCTTCATCCAGCACGATGCGCCGGGGCGGGCCCTTCGCGTCGCGGCACTGGCCGGTGTCATCGCGCCCACCGGCAGCAGCGACAAGGCCGACCGCTACGGCCTGCTGCCGCGGTCGTTCCAGAATGGCACCGGTGCCTGGGGCGGTCTTGGTGGCGTCGTCGCCACCTACCAGACCTTGAACTGGGAAGCGGATGCCGATGCCACCTACCAGGCGACCGGAGCCCACGACGGCTATCGCGCCGGCCCAGTGAGTGAGATTGATGGCTCCTTCCAGTACCGGCTCTGGCCGCGTCGACTCGGGAGTGGTGTCCCGGGGTTCCTTTACAGCGTGCTGGAAACCAATCTGATCCGCACGGGGCACGACCGCATGAACGGTATGGATGTCGCCGATTCCGGAGGCACCCAATGGTTCGTCAGTCCGGGGCTGCAATTTGTCACCATGAACTATGTACTGGAAACCGCCGTGCAACTCCCGATCATGCAGAGCATGAGCGATCATGCGTTGCGCGATCGCTACATCCTCCACATAGGCTTCAGGGCTCACTTCCAGTGAGCACTCGCTGCGATCTGCCCCAGCGACAACACGTCAAGCCCTTGCACATGACGGCCATCGTCCTCGCCACCGCCTTGGGTGGATGCACGGTCGGGCCGAATTTCGTGCACCCCAGTCCGCCGAAGGCAGCGGCCTACACACAGGTGGCGGCCGCGCCGCATCTGGTGCCGGGTGCTGACGAGCCCGCCCAGCAGGTCATCGTCGGCCAAGCCATTCCGGCCGCCTGGTGGCAACTGTTCCGCTCGCCACGACTGGACCGTCTGGTGCGCTTAGCGATCGCCAACAATCCGACCATTGCGGCGGCCAAAGCCCGGCTAATTGGGGCGCAACAGGCGGTGGCCGAAGCACGCGGGGCCTATGCCCCGCAGATCGATGTCTCCGCTTCGGCCGAACGGCAAAAGGGCCCGCCGTTCGCCCTGGGAATTCGGCCCAGCCACGATCTGCCGACCTACAACCTGTACTCGGTCGGCGCCACGGCAAGCTTCAGCCCCGACGTGTTCGGCCTCACCGGGCGGCGCGTGGAACAGCAGCGGGCGTTGGCGCAGAACCAGGCGTATCAACTGGCAGCGGCACAACTTGCCGTCACGGGCAATGTCGTCCATCAGGCGCTTGTCCTCGCTACGGCCCGGCTACAGATCGAGGCGCTCGAAGCCACCGTCGCCGCCGACGAGAAAACCCTCGCGCTGGTACGGAGGGAATACACCGACGGCAAGGTGGCCCGAACCGATGTGTTGACCGTCCAGGCCCGGCTCGAGAATGACCGTGCCCTGCTGCCGCCGATGCGGCAACAACTGGCCACGGCACAGGACGCACTCGCCATCCTGATTGGCGAGGCGCCGGCTTCGTTCTCGCCACCAGACTTCGATCTGGCCGATTTCACGCTGCCGGCCAAGTTGCCCGTTGGCCTGCCCTCTGCGCTGGCAGAGCGACGTCCGGACATTCTTGCCGCCGAGGCTCGAATGCATGCCGCCAGCGCGGCGGTCGGGGTAGCTGACGCGCAGATGTATCCGAACTTCACCTTGTCCGCTTCGGTCGGGACGGCGGCGCTTGTCACCCGTTCGCTGGGCAACGGGTCGAATCTGGTCTGGACGCTGTTTGACGGTCTCACCGCGCCGATTTTTCATGGCGGTGCGCTGACCGCGCAGAAACAGGCGGCCATTGATCAATTCCACGCCGAACTTGCGGTATACCGGCAGACCGTGCTGGCGGGGCTTGGCCAAGTCGCCGACCTACTGCGTTCGCTCGGTCACGATGCCGAACGGATACAGGCCGAGCGTCTAGCACTCGACGCCGCCCGCGACGCGTTGAATCTGGCGCAACGCCGTTACGCGCTCGGAAAGACCGGCCTGCTGCCCCTGCTCGATGCCGAACGCCGCGATCAGCAGCAGCGCGTGACCTACATCCAGGCCAAGGCGCAGCGTTACTTAGACAGCGCCCAGCTCTTTGTGGCCCTGGGTGGAGGATGGTGGCGCGATGCCGACACCCCAAGCCAACGGGATAACCCGGCAGGGCATGCTCGCAAACCCTCTCCAGCCGCCGCCTCCGGCCGTCTGCGCGCCCCTGAAACGAACCAGTGAATGCACCCATGACAACTCTCATCCAAAAAATCCGCACAGCCTTCGGGTCCGTGAAGCCTGCGACCAACGGCTCATCCAGGACAGATGCTGAAGGCCCACGTCAAGGTGCCCGGCGTGACCTGCGTATCGGGATTGCCCTGCTCGTCCTGGTTGCCATCGTGGTGCTGTTGCGACTCACTGTGCTGCTGCCACCTCGCGTATCGGTGGTCACTGTGTACAAGGGCAACGTGACCGCTGAAGTGGAAGGGACCGGCACGGTAACAGCCGATGCGCTGGCTACTATCGCCTCGCAAATCACCGGGCGGGTGGAGCAAGTCTTCGTCGACGAAGGCGACAACGTCCGTAAAAATCAGATCGTCGCCACCCTCGATCAAACCGGTCTTCGCCATCAGGTAGATGTCGCTCAGGCGCATCTGGACGCCGCCCGCGCGAGCGCACGCGAACGACAGCGCGAGTGGGATCGCGAGAAACAACTCGTGGCCTCCGGCTCCGTCGGTGTCGAGGAAGCGCAGCAATACCGCGAGCGCAACGCCGTGGCGCAAAGTGCCGTACGTGTCGCCACGGCGGAGCTCGGGAATGCGCAATACGAGCTGTCCCTGGCCCTCATCCCCTCGCTGTCGGACGGCATCGTCACCCAGCGCTGGGTGGTGCCGGGGGCTTCCGTGGTCGCCGGCCAGCCGATGTTCACGATCGCCGACACCCATCTGATCTACGTGGATACCTTTGTCGACCAGGACGTCGCCGGACGCATCCGCAAGGGCGAGAAGGCGACGGTCATCCTGCGCGGCCGCGAGCACCAGCCGTTGCGGGGGCAGGTGCTGCGCATCCGTCCCCGCGCCGATGCCGCGACGGAGGAGACGGTGGCCGAAGTGAGCTTCAGCATCCCGGGCGACCAGTTCCAGCTCGGCCAGTGGGCCAACGTCTACATCCGCACCGGCGAAGCGAAGGACGCGCTGGTAGTGCCACAGCTGGCGCTGATGCCGATGGGCAATGACCTGTTCGTATGGGTGGTTGGCGCCGACCACACGCTTCGCCGTGTGCGTGTGACCGTGATGGCGCGCAGCCCGCGGTCATCGAAAGTAGCGGTCGCCGGTGACGATCTCCACGCCGGGGATCGCGTGGTGCTGATGCCGATGGGGCTGAAACCGGGTGAAGCCGTGCGTCCCGAGCCGGTCAAAGCCGCGATGCCGATGGGCATGTCGATGGGTATGGGGATGGCGCAGTGAATCTTGCACTCCGCGATATCAGCTACCACCGCTTCAAGTTCTTCAGTTCCACGCTCGGCGTGTCGCTGCTGATCATGGTGGTCATGGCAATCGGCGGCATCATCCGCGGCGTCATCCTCGACTCCGCCACCATCATCAACGAGACGGGCGCGGACCTGTGGGTGGTGCAGGCCTATGGCGCCCACCCGCAAGGGGGGACTCTCGGGCCGTTTGTCGAGACGTCCCGCCTGCCGCAGCAGGTCTATCACGCGATCGAGGCGATCCCCGGCGTGGCGCAGGCGAGCCCGCTGGCGACGGCGTGGGAACACGTGGCGGTGATGCCTCATCCCACCCGGCTGATGAAGTTCATGTACATCAACACGCTGCTCAACACCGCCACCATGGTCAAGCCTGGCTGGATGGCGATGCCCAAGCTGCAGCGGTTCATCGTGATCGGCTACCAGCGGGGAAAAATCGGCGGGCCGCCGATGATCGTCGCCGGGCGCGGCATCCAGGCCAGTCATTACGAGATCGTGGCGGACGTCAAGACCGGCTTCCAGATCGGGCAGCATGTGCGCCTGGGCAACTTCGACTACACGGTGGTGGGGCTGACCAGAAACATGGTGGGCTTCACCGCGGACCCGGTGATCTACACCACGTTGGTGGACGCCCAGAACATCATTTTTCAGCAGGACCCCACCCTGTTGCGCAGTCAACGTCCGTCGATCGCGCAACCGCTCACGGATCTGGCCGCCACGCAGCCGCGGCTGGCCGCCCCACTGGCGGCCACGGCGGCAGCCACGGCCGAAGGCACGCTTTTCATCAACGCGATCGCCGTCAAGCTGGCACCCGGCGTATCGGCCCAGAAGGTCGCGCAACGAATCACCCGTTGGCAGCATCTCCAAGTCTATACCGCGCCGCAGGCGGTGAACCTGCAGTTGATGGGATCCAATCGCCTGATCCTGTTTCAGCTGGCCTTGTTTCGCGACATCCTGGTGTTGATCGCGGGTATCGTCATCGGTCTGATTACGTACACGTTCACGTTGGACAAGCTGCATGAGATCGCCATGCTCAAGCTGCTCGGTGCACCCAGTGGCGTCGTGTATCGCATGATCCTGCAGGAGGCCTCGTTCATGGGCATCGTGGGCACCTTGGTCGGCAGCGCCCTGGAGCTGCTGATCGAGCCGTACTTTCCGCGGCGCGTGGTCGCCACTTATGGCGATATTGCCCAGATGCTGGTGGTCATGCTGGCGGTCGTCGTCCTCGCCAGTGTCCTTGCCGTGCGCCGGGCCATGCATGTCGATCCACGCAGCGTGCTGGGGGGAGGATGACCATGGCCGCCGACGATCGGCACGACGTCAACTACGCGATCAACGCTGAAAATCTGGCGATGGTCTACGGGCGCGGTCCCACCCGCGTGGAGGCCCTCAAGGGCGTCGAACTGGCTGTGCGGCCGGGAGACCTGTGGGCCATCATGGGTCCGAGCGGTTCGGGCAAGACGACGCTGCTGACCATCCTCGGGCTGGTTACCACGCCGACCGGCGGAAGCCTGCGAATCGACGGGGAAAACATCTACGCCGGCAAACAGCCGGATCTGGCGCGGCTGCGACGCGAGAAGATCGGATTCATTTTCCAGTCGCCCAACCTGATCCCGTTCCTGACCGTGAGACAAAACGTCCTGTTGCCCTTGCATCTGGCCGGCGTTCGCGGCCGGCCTGCCGAAGCGCGGGTGCAGGAGTTGCTGGGCTATCTCGACATCGCCGACCGTGCCGACCTGCACTCCAACCAACTGTCCGGCGGTGAGCAGCAACGCGTGGCGATTGCCCGCGCGCTGGCAAACAACCCGAAAATCATCCTCGCCGATGAGCCCACGGCCAGCCTGGATACCGAACGCGCATTGAGTGTCATGCGCCTGCTGCGACAAGTGACCAACGAACACCATGCGGCCGTGCTGGTGGTTACCCACGATCACCGCCTGATCAAGGAAGTCGACCGAGTAGTCCAGGTCATCGATGGTCGGATTCTCGAAACCGCATCCGATGCACCGACCGGAGCGCATTAACCATCGCGGGATCCTGAGCGATGAAGGCTGACGGTGCCCACCCGGGATACGGCAGCAACACGGTCACAGGCAAGCTGCGGCGCAAGGAGCTCGCATGAGCAGTTGGAGCGTCGGTGAACTGGCCCTGCGCGCCGACATGTCGACGGAAGCGTCAACGCTGCAACCAGCGCCGCAGCAATGACCGTATCAGCGGGGTCAGACGCGTGCGGTTATAGGCGTCCGCGGCCTGCTTGATCGCATCGGCCTGGGTCGGATAGGCGTGGATGACGCGCGCCAGCGTACGCAGACCGACCCCGGCAACCATCGCCAGGGTGATCTCGTTGATCATGTCGCCGGCACGCCGGGCAACAATCGTCGCGCCGAGGATGCGATCGCTGCGTTCGCGCACATGGATCTTGACGAAACCGGCTTCCTCGCTGTCGGCAACGGCACGATCGACGTCGTGCATCGGGATAGTGAAGGTCTTGACCGGAATATCGCGGTGGTTGGCCTGGCGTACATACAGGCCGACATGGGCAATCGCCGGATCAGTGTAGGTACACCAGGGTATGGTCAATGCACTCAGCCGTTGGCGGCCGGGAAACAGTGCATTGCGGACCGCGATCCGCGCCGAGGCGTCGGCGGTATGGGTGAACTTGTGCTCCAGGCAAACATCGCCAGCGGCATAAATACGCCGATTGCTGGTGCGTAGAAAATCGTCAACCCGAATGCCATCTTCTTGGTCGTAATCGACGCCCGCGGCCTGCAGATCAAGTGCCTCGACATTCGGCACCCGACCGGTGCCGGTGAGAATGGCATCGACCGCGACCGTGCTTTTGTAGTCCTCGCTGATCAGGTCGACAAGCTTCTGCCCGTTTTCCACGCGCACATTGACGGCCGTGGTGTTGAGCCGCACCTCGATGCCATCGCGCGCGAAGGCATCCGCGAGGAGCTGCGCCGCGTCGCGTTCTTCCCTTGGCAGGAACAACGGCCAGCTCTGCGCGATGATGGTTTGCACGCCGAAGCGGCAGAATGCCTGTGCCAATTCGCAGCCCAGCGGACCGCCGCCGATCACCAGCAAGCGGCGTGGCAGTTCGGTCAGGTCGAAGACATTCTCATTGGTCAGAAAGCCGGCCTCGATCAGGCCGGGAATCGAGGGCGTGTCCGGCCGCGAACCAGTGGCGATCACGGCCTTTTTGAAGCGCAGTTTCAAACCATCCACCGTGAGCGTATCGCCGCTGGTGAAGCGTGCCTGGCCGAAGAACACGTCCACGCCGGCCGCCTCCAGCCGCTGTACCGAATCGGCGCGGCCGATGCGGGTGCGAATGGCGCGCATGCGCGCCATCACGGCGGCAAAGTCGACCCGGATATCGGCCGGGATCTGCCCGCCGTACTGCTCGGCATGGCGCATCCCGGCGTACAAATGCGACGTGCGGATGATCGCTTTCGAAGGCACGCAGCCGACATTCAGGCAGTCGCCGCCGAGTCGATTGCGCTCGATCAACGCGACTTTCGCACCCAGCGCCGCAGCGGCATGCGCGGTCACCAATCCTGCGGTGCCGCCGCCGACGACCACCAGGCCATAGCAGTCTGCCGGCCGGGGATTGCGCCTCCCGACCGGATGCACACTTTCCAGCAGCTTGAGCTCACTGGGATCCTGCGGGCGGGTCGAGTCGTGGTTGTTGTGATGCGGCATGTTGGGCTCCATGGTCGAAGGGCGTTGCTACAGCCAGCCTCCGCGGAATCCGGCACGCTGCAATCCGGCACGGACATGAGGGCAATGGCGCATAAGCCGCCAGATCAGCTCGCTGCGATGGTTCTCGATCATCACCAACACGATGCCCTGGTCGAGCCCGAAGTGCCCGGCCGCCACCCACGCGGCCCGGTCGGTGCCGGCGAGGGATGGATTGAAGCTGCTCGCGTATTGGTCAGCCGACAGCATCTCGGGATAGCGTTGCTGCATGCTGCGTGACGCGCGCAGCACGGCTTCGGGTGCGAACGGCAGCGAGGCCAGCGCGGCCCAGCCGGCAAGGCTCCCGTCATCGGGGCCGTAAGGCACACCGCGTGCGGCATAGCCGAACAGACGGCGCCGCGGATCGGCCCGTTCCGGCAACGGCTGACTCGGGCCATCACAGGCGGTGAGACCCCAGCAGTTCTCGTCGTAACCGGCAAAGCTGTGCGGGTTGCGTCGTGCGTATTCGCGCTGTACCTCGGTGGCGCGACGGCTGTTCTCGAAATAGTCGCAGCGCTTTTCGCGCATGAAGCGATCCCGGATACCACGAAAATCGATCCATGCATGCGAGAACTGGTGAATGAACAACGGCCCCGCGTACAAGAAATCGTAGCCGTAGAGATTCTCCCACTGGTAAGTCGCGGTCCAGGCGCGGTAAGCCTCCTCGCCACCATCGATCGGGTGGCTCGGCGAGCCCAGCGCGAGCACATACAGCACGATCGCCTCGCTGTAGCCATCCCAGGCATAGTTGAGGAAGCCACTTTCGGGTTTCCAGCCCATGCAAACCGTTTTGCACTCGCTCTGCGACCAGCGCCAGTCGACGCGCAGGTACAGTGTTTCAACGAGCCCGCGCAGTTGGGCTTCCTGCGGCGTGTCCGCGGTGAAATAGCCGCCTGCGGTCAGCATGCCGGCGACCAGCAACGCGGTGTCGACCATCGACAGCTCCGAGTGCCACACGCGCGCACCGCTGTGCATGTCGAGAAAGTGATAGTAGAAACCTTTGTAGCCGGTTGCCTCCGGACCTTCGCCCTGTTCACTGTCGTGGAAGAAACGCAGTGTGACGAGCGTGCGCTCGACTGCGTCGGCCCGCGTCATCCAGCCGCGCTCCACCGCCATCGGATAGATTGACAAGGCAAACCCGACCACCCCGATGCTGCACGGCGAGCCGTCGCGCGAGGTGTCGGCGACGAGGCCGTTGGCCGGATTCACAGCCTCAAGGAAATAGCCGAACGCGGCACGCTGCAAGCCATCGAGCAGCGCTTCATCTGCAACGATGGACGTCTGAATTTGTGAGCGCCTCATGGATATGATCCAACCCTGGTGAATTCGCTGTCGCGTTCCGTTCGATTACCGGATCCGGGACGGATCATGCAGTCGAGCCTGGCAGCGAAAATGTGGGTAGTAGGCGGAGGATTGCGCGCACTTTCACGGCAACATGGATTCGATATCCGATGCCGCGGTTGGGTAGGCAAAGGTGGCGTGGCGGATCGCATCCGCACCGAGCCCGCTGCGCATGGCGAAGCCGAACAGATTGATGACCTCGGCCGCGTGGGGGCCGATCAGGTGGGCGCCGAGAATGCGCTCGCTGCCCTCCTCCACCAACACCTTGTAGCCGTAGCACGGCTCATTGACGCGGCGCGCGGTGAACCAGTCGGGCACGCTGGCGTGGCTGACCTTGTAGTGCAGGCCGCGTGCCCTGGCTTCGGCTTCGAGCAGGCCGACGCGAGCCAGCACAGGCAGAGTGAACACGGCGCTGGGGATGCCGGTGTAATCCACCGTGGCGTGCTTGTCGTGCAGCAGGTTGTCGACCACGGCGTGGGCTTCCAGCGCCGCGACCGGGGTCAGCGGCAGCGGGCCGCTGGCGGCATCGCCGGCGGCGTAAACCGACGGGTTTGTCGTGCTGTGAAGGTGCTGGTCCAGCGTGAGCCGGCCCTTGTCATGCGCGATGCCCGCGGCATCGAGGTCCAGTGTTTGCAGCGCCGGCTTGCGGCCGCCGCTGTGGATGGCCAGATCGGTGCCAATGACCACTCGGCCGCCCGCGCCTTCGGCCTCCACGTCGAACCCGGCGTCGGTCTTGCGTACCGCCTTGACCTCGTGGCCGAGCTTGATGTCCACCCCCAGCGCGCGGGTGCGTTCGACCAGCAGCTTCACCAGGTCCGGATCGAAGCCGGCCAGTGGCTGCTCGCCGCGGTTGATCAGGGTGACGTTCACGCCGGCGCGCGCGGCGATGTGCGCGAACTCGAAGCCGATATAGCCGCCGCCGACCAGCACCAGCCGCTCGGGCAGTGTCTCCAGCGCAAGGAAGTCATCGCTCAGCGCCAGATGCTCGAAACCCTCGATCGGCAGCGTGACCGGCTCGGCCCCGGCCGCAATGACGATGTGCTTCGCCTCAAGCGTTCTACCCTCGACCACCACCCTGTTGGGGCCGCTGAACCGCGCACGGCCGTGGAAGGCATCGATGCCCTGTTTGGCATAGGCCTGTTCGCGATGCCCGGGCACCGGATCGGTGAAGCTGCGCTTGTGCTTTTGCAGCGCTGCCCAGTCGATCGAGACGCTGCCAAGCACACCCTTGCTCGCCATGCGCTGCGCGCCGTCGATCACCTCGGTCGCGGCGATCAGCACCTTCTTCGGGTCGCAGCCGCGCAATGCGCAAGTACCGCCGAACGGCCGATGGTCGATCACCGCCACCGACCAGCCAGCCTTGCGGCAGTTGAAGGCAGTGACGTTGGCGGCGGTGCCGCTGCCGATGACGATGAGGTCGTAGCGTGAGGGGGGCATGCAAGTCTCCTGTCGATGGGGCAGCGGCAATGTGGTGTGCTCAGGGTCCGCAGGTCCTCACACGCCGTCCGTTGAAAAAGTCCCATCCGCTGGCGGCAACCAGCATCAGCAGGCCAAGCATTGCGGCCAGCGGATGGATGTACAGACCAACCACCGCCAGCAGGCCGCCGATCACGCCCAGCCAGAACGGGCGGCGATCCGCATGACCGCCGGTGACGCGCCACAGCAGCCACAGGTTCAAGCCCACGAACGCTACCAGCAGCGGGATCAAGATCGCGTCATGGATCAAAAAGCCCAGGCCGGCCGCCGACAGCGCGCTCAGCAGCAGCGGCAGACCCAGGCAGCAGGCGGCCGCGAACAGCGCACCGAGCAGGCTGCCCAACTGCTTGAGAAGATCTTTCATGCGATGGTCCCCCTCAACCGGCACAGCAGGACAGTTGCTTGACGTCCTTGCTGAAGGTCTGCGCGCACAGCTTCAAGCCTTCGACCATGGTCAGGTAAGGGAACAGCTGGTCGGCGAGTTCGGCCGCCGTCATGCCTGCGCGCAGCGCGATCGCCGCCGTCTGGATCAGCTCGCCCGCGCCGTCGGCCACGGCCTGCACGCCAAGCAGCCGACCGCTGGCCGCTTCCACCACGATCTTGATGAAGCCACGCGTGTCGAAATTGGCCAGCGCGCGCGGCACATTGTCCAGGCTCAGGCTGCGCGAGTCGGTTTCGATGCCCTGGAGATGCGCCTGGGCCTCGGTCAACCCCACGGTGGCGATCTGCGGTTCGGTGAACACCACCGCCGGCATCGTCGACAGATCCAGCGTGGCCTCGCCGCCGGTCATGCTGATGGCGGCGCGGGTACCGCTGGCGGCCGCTACGTAAACGTATTGCGGCAGATTGGTGCAGTCACCGGCGGCGTAAATATGCGCTGCCGAGGCCCGCAGTTGCGCATCCACCTCGATGGCGCCGCTTTTCGCCACACGAATCCCCGTGCGTGCCAGCTCCAGCGTATCGGTGTTCGGCCTGCGCCCGGTGGCCACCAGCAACGCGTCGCCACGCAGTTCACCGGCCGATGTGTCGAGGATGAATTCGCCATCGACGTGGCGGACCGCGTTGACCCGTGCTTGGCGCAACACACGGATACCTTCGTCGGCGAAGACCTCGCCGATCGCTTCGCCGATGGCCGGGTCCTCACGAACAAGCAGCTCGCCGCGAGCGATCATCGTCACCTCGCTACCCAGCCGTGCATACGCCTGCCCGAGCTCGGCGGCGACGACCGCCGAACCGATCACCAACAGTCGCGGCGGGATCGCGTCGGCCACCAGCGCCTCGGTGGAGGTCCAGTACGGCGTGTCCTTCAGGCCCGGGGTCGGTGGCACCGCTGGCCGCGCGCCCGTGGCAATCAGGCAGCGATCGAACGCCAGGGTGCGCTCGCCGCCTTCGGCAAGTTGTATGCGCAATGTGTGCTCATCCGCAAAACGCGCTTCGCCATGCGCCAGCGTGATCGCCGGATTCCCGTCGAGGATGTTCTCGTACTTGGCATGACGCAGTTCCTCCACCCGCGCCTGCTGCTGGGCGAGCAGCACATCGCGGCGGATCACCGGCGCACAGGCGTCGATGCCGCCATCAAACGGGCTGTGCCGGCGGGTGTGGGCGATGTGGGCCGCGCGGATCATGATCTTGGATGGCACGCAGCCGGTATTGACGCACGTGCCGCCCACCGTGCCGCGCTCAATCACGGTCACCCGCGCACCGCGCTCAGCGGCCCTCAGCGCTGCGGCCATGGCCGCGCCGCCGGTGCCGATCACCGCGATATGCAGGCCGGCACCCGAACCATCCCGCGCGGAATGCGACGTATTGTCGATCTGCGCAGGGGGGCGATCGGCTGCCGGTCTGCTCGCTTGTGCCTGCACCCGGTAGCTTGCGGGCAAGGCGGCGTTGAGCACGTCAATGGCCAGCGCCGCGTCGACCTGCAGTCGGGCGGTGGCCGCCGGGTAATCCACCTGCACCGTGTGCACACCCGAAACGGAAGACAGCGCCTGTTGCACATGGCGAGCGCAGGCATCACAGGTCATGCCGGTGACCCGGAGTATTTGTTCATTCATGCGGTTTTGCTGATTCATGCGTGTCATCACCTTGGGTTGCGGCCGTGGCCATCCGGCGCACGGCCAACCGAGCGCGAGCGTGGAGTCCGTCAATGAACGGCAAATGGTGGATCTCAGTCGTGGTTCGAGCCGCGCGTCGCACAGATCAGCGGCGCCGGCGAGATCCGATCCCGGATCGATACCACCACCATCAGTAGCAGCGCTGCATGACGATGCTGCCGACCAGGCCGGCCTTGTCGGCTACTCGTGCGACCAAGGTCATCAGCGCACCGGCGTCGATGGGTAGCCGGCGTCCGCAGTCGCCTTGGTCAATCCGGCCAGGCTGGTCTTGCTGTCGTCATAAGTGACGATGGCCTTGCGCTGGTCGAACAGGATCTGGGTCTTTTCGACACCAGGGACCCTAGACAACGCCGTCTTGACCGTGATCGGGCAGGCAGCGCAGGTCATGCCAGGCACCGACAACGTAGCGGTTTTGGTGGCTGCCCATGCGGGTGCACTGACGGCGGCGGCAAGAACGATGAGCACAGAAAGCTTTTTCATGGCATTTCTCTTTCAGTAAAACAATGGCAGAACGTAGGGAAACGCCAGCGCTACCAGCACCAGCGCCACCACGACCCAGAAAATGATCTTGTAGGTCGTTCGCACCTGCGGGATGGCACACAGCTCTCCCGGCCGACAGGCGGTAACGGGGCGAAAGATCCGGCGGTACGCAAACCACAGCAGCCCCACCGCCACCGCGATGAAGATCGGCCGATACGGCTCCAGTACGGTCAAATTGCCGATCCAGGCCCCGGAAAAGCCCAGCAAAACCAGTACCAGTGGACCGAGACAACAGGTGGAAGCAAGTATCGCGGCAAGCCCGCCGATGGCCAGCGCACCTTTGCTTCCGGAAGATTCAGACATGGCAGTTCCTCTTTCACGCTAACTGTCGATACGGTAGGGTATTCCCGTAGTCAAGTACGGAGTCAAGCGCATGAATACCAATCTGGACAACCTGTCCATTGGCGCATTCGCCAAGGCCGCCGGGATCGGCGTGGAGACGATTCGTTTCTACCAGCGCAAGCGGCTTTTGCTCGAAGCGAAACGCCCTTCCGGCGGTATTCGCCGGTATGGGCATGCAGACGTGGCCCGGATGAAGTTCATCAAGTCAGCGCAGCGACTGGGTTTCAGCCTCGACGAAATCGCGCAGCTGCTCACGTTGGAGGACGGTACCCATTGCAACGAAGCGGCGCAATTTGCCGCGCGGCAACTGGCCGACGTCCGCGCGCGCCTGAAAGATCTCAAGCGCATGGAGGCGGTCCTGTCCCGTCTGGTGGCTCAGTGCAATTCGCATCAGGGCACGATTGCCTGTCCCCTGATCGCCTCGTTGCACGGCAGTTGAGATGAGTGGTTCTCCTCCACCACCGTCCGCGCATTGATCACGCGTGCCTGCCCATACCGCCATCGCCAAGGGCATGCACGTGGACGACGCGATCACCGACGCGCTGCGCAATGAAACGCCGCTGCCCAATGCGCATCTCGAAGCGCTGCGCCGCTTCACGCTGAGCATGGTGCGTGGCCGCGGCAACGTTGATGACAGCGAAGTGCCGGCGTTCCTGGATGCCGGTTTCACCAAGCGCCAGGTACTGGAGATTGTTCTCGGCATCGCCCAGAAGGTGATGTCCAATTATACCATCCACCTCGCGCAAACGCCGATGGATGAGGTGGTCAGGAAATATGAGTGGCACAAAGTGGCCTGATCCCTTCGGCGGCCCCGGCTCGCAGGTCGGGGCCGCCCGCCTGGCGCTTTTCCGAAGGGTCAGAAATGGCACAACCCGGCTCCACCCAAAACGCGGCGTGGCCGCGTCATACCGGAAGACTTCATCATGACCCACACGCCGCCAACGCTGCAGATTGACATCGTCTCCGATGTGGTTTGCCCCTGGTGCATCATCGGCTACCGTCAATTGGCCCAAGCGCTGCAGGCCAACGGCACGCCACATGAGATTCGCTGGCACCCGTTTGAGCTGAACCCCGGCATGCCCCCGGAGGGTCAGAACATGCGCGAGCACGTGACCGAAAAGTATGGCTCCACCAAGGCGCAATCCGAGGAAAGCCGAGACAGAATGACCCAGGCCGGCGCCGACGTCGGCTTCGAGTTCCGCTTTGCCGACGACATGCGCATGCACAACACCTTCAACGTGCATCAGCTGTTGCATTGGGCCGACCAGCAAGGTCGCAAGCACGACCTGAAACAGGCCCTCTTTGCGGCGCACTTCACCGAGCGCCAGAACCTGTCCGACGATGGTGTGCTGGCCGACGTGGCCGCAAGCATCGGGCTGCCACGGGACGAGGCCCTGGTGATCCTTCAGGATCAACGCTTTGCCGATGACGTGCGCCAGGCCGAGCAGTACTGGCAAAGCCAGGGCATTCAAGGCGTACCGGCGCTGATCTTCAACCGTCGCCACTTGGTGAGCGGTGCACAGGGGGTGGAAAACTTCACCCATATCCTGGAGCAGCTGGCTACGATGACCGATTGAGAAAGCGTGCCCTGCGGATCCGACACTTGTCATGCATCCAGCGGCCTGCGAGCGGCAAGGCTGCCCGACCATCGAAAAAGCGAGACCGGAATCATGGCTGACACGAACCACTACACCCCTCCCGAAGTCTGGACCTGGGACGCCAGAAACGGCGGCGAATGGGCCAGGATCAATCGTCCCATCGCCGGGCCCATGCATGAAGCCGTGCTGCCGCGGGGCAAGCATCCCCCTGCAGCTTTACTCGATGGGCACGCCCAATGGCCAGAAGGTCACCATCGCGCTCGAAGAATTGCTGGCGCTGGGCGAGCATGGCGCGGAATACGACGCCCACCTGATCCGGATTGCCGAGGGCGACCAGTTCTCCAGCGGCTTCGTCGCGGTCAATCCCAATTCGAAAATCCCGGCACTGCTGGACACCACCACCGGCAGCCGGGTCTTCGAGAGCAGCGCCATCCTGCTCTACCTGGCCGAAAAATTCGGACACTTCCTGCCCACGCAAGCCGCGGCACGCACCGAGGTGATGAACTGGCTGTTCTGGCTGCAGGGATCGGCGCCTTACCTGGGCGGCGGGTTCGGCCATTTCTATGCTTACGCGCCGGAGAAATTCGAGTACCCGATCAACCGCTTCAGCATGGAAGTGAAACGCCAGATGGACGTGCTGGACCGCGAACTGGCCGAGCACCGTTACCTGGGCGGCGAGGAGTACTCGATCGCCGACATGGCCACTTGGCCCTGGTATGGCAACTTGGTGCTGGGCGAAGCCTATGGTGCGGGCGAGTTTCTGCAAGTGGAAAGCTACCGGCACCTGCGTCGCTGGGCCGAGGAGATCCTCGCCCGCCCCGCCGTGCAACGCGGACGCAAGGTGAACCGCACCTGGGGCGCGCCCTCGGAGCAGTTGCACGAACGTCACGACGCCTCGGATTTCGAGTTGAACACCCAGGACAAGCAGACACCGGAAAGCGTCGCCTGAACGGCGTACGCAAAGAAGGAAACACCATGTTGCTCGACACTCCCCTGTGTGACTTTGGCTGGCAGGCACCGGACTTCACCCTGCTCGATCCCGACGGCGACGCCTTCACCCTGTCCGGTCACCTGGGCGACAAGGGTTTGCTCATCATGTTCATCTGCAACCACTGCCCGTATGTGCAGGCCATTGCCTCCCGCCTGGCGGCTGACACGCGCACCCTGATCGACGAAGGCATCCAGGTGGCGGCGGTGATGTCCAACGACTACCGCTCGGTGCCGTCCGACTCACCGGCGAACATGAAGCGGTTTGCCGCCCAACATGGCTTTGCGTTTCCGTACCTGGTGGACGAAGACCAGTCCGTCGGCCGCGCCTTCGGGGCGGTGTGCACGCCCGACTTTTTCGGTTTCAACAACAACGGCGAACTGCAGTACCGCGGGCGGCTGGATGAGGCCCGAGCGGGAAGCGGCACGTCGCGCCAGCACGAACTGCTCGACGCCATGCGCCAGATCGCACTGACTGGCAAAGGGCCCGAACGTCAAATCGCAAGCATGGGTTGCTCGATCAAATGGCGCTGAACGCGCCGCTGTTGCGCCTGACCGGACAAATCACACCAGCCTCCCCCGCCCCCTGCGGCCTTCTGCCCTCCTTACGGAACCACAATGAGCCCAGCAAAGAAACGTGATCGCGTGATTGTCTTTGACGTGAATGAAACACTGCTCGACATCGATAGTCTCAAGCCCTTTTTCGAGCAGACTTTCGGCGACGAAGATGCACTGCGGCAATGGTTTAGTGAATTAATCTTGTACTCCCAGGCGTTGACCTTGAGCGGCACCTACACGCCGTTTGGGCAGCTCGCCGTGGCCGTACTCGAGATGGTCGCCGAGATTCGCGACCTGCCCCTTGCGACTGGCAGCGTCGATGAGTTCAAGGACCGGATAGCAAACCTGCCCGCGCACGACGACGCGGCACCCGCCCTGGTCATGCTTCGCGAGGCGGGCTTCCGCCTGGTGACCCTGACCAACTCGGCACCTGGCACAGGCACAAGCGCCCTGGACAAGGCCGGCCTTTCCCCGTATTTCGAACAGCAGTTTTCGGTGCACGCGGTGCAGCGATTCAAGCCCGCTCTCGAGACCTACCGCAGCGTTTCAACGGCACTGAGTACCGGGGCAAGCTCGCTGCGGTTGGTCGCCTCCCATACTTGGGACACGCTGGGCGCGATGGCCGCGGGCTGGCGGGCTGCGCTGGTGGCCCGCGCGGGAAATGCCGCGTTGCCCGTCGGTGAGCAACCGGACATCATCGAGAAAGACCTGCGCGCCATTGCCACGCGAATCATCGGCACGGACGCCTAGTGCAACATCCCGTAAATAGGTTTGCGGTGATGCCACGCCTGCCGCACATAGCTTCAAACCCGCGCCGGCATCCAGTTCATGGGCGCCTGCCAACGACCAGTTTCACTGAAGCCGCCATTGCAGCGCGAGCTTTTGCGATGCTATCTCCCTGCCTGACCCGCCCGCAGCACCGATCCCGGAAGGAAAAATTATGAGAGCTTCAGCCAAGCAACTAAACCAGTACCCGTGGATTCTGCGGCCGTTCTTCTGGAATCAGAAAAGGAAATATGGCGCGGTTCTGCAACCCGGACTGCTGTGGGCGAGAGTGCCCAGGTTGTTCGCGGCAGTGGCCATTCTTTACGGTGTGCTGGACCGAACAAAATCTCCATTGAGCCCGGTACTGCGTTCATTGGTGACCGTAAGGGTGTCGCAAATCAATTGGTGCCGTTTTTGCGTAGACATCAATTCCGCTACCTTGGCTAAGCGCTCCGGATCGATGGAAAAAGTCCAGAAGCTTGCGCAATGGAAAGAAAGCGATCTCTTCGAAGGGAAAGAAAAAGTCGTTCTCGAATATACGGAGGCCGTCACCTATTCGGATCAGCAAGTGACTGACGAATTGATAGAGCGTTTGAAAGTCTTCTTTGACGATGATGGCATCGTGGAGTTGACCGGACTGATCGCTTTCCAGAACTTGTCCAGCAAGTTCAACAGTGCGCTGGACGTGCCACCGCAAGGCTTTTGCGAACTGCCGGCCGACCAAAGCCCCACAGGGCCTGGCAGCCGGCCGGCCTCTACCAAGGAGCGTCCATGAAAGTGATTGGTCTCATCGGCGGCATGAGTTGGGAGTCGACCGTTCCGTACTATCGTCAGATCAATGAATCGATCAAGGCGCACCTGGGCGGACTGCATTCGGCGAAGCTGGTCTTTTATAGCGTCGATTTTCATGAGGTTGAGCGCCTGCAGCATGCCGGGGATTGGATAGCCGCCGGAGAGCCGCTGGCCGGTGCGGCCCGTTCGCTGCAGTCGGCGGGCGCGGACTTCGTGGTGCTGTGCACGAACACCATGCACAAGGTCGCATCGGCCATCGAGGACGCCATCAGCATTCCTCTGTTGCACATCGCCGGTCAAGGCCACAAACTCGTCGAGAATCTTGATCCGTTTACCGAACGCCGCGCCGCCATACCGCACCCGCAGTGCTTCGACCAACTCCTTGCGTGTTGTCATGCTGATTCGCCTCGTCACGTTGTGCCGCTCCCGCCGGACCATCCGACGGGTAGCAATTTACGTGAGGCAACGGGTCAGCACCGGTAGCAGAACTGATGAGTCAATGCGCCCTGGAGCGCCTGCGCGACAGTAAAAAAAACGTGCTCGATGCAAAGCACCTGCCGTACCCGAAGGCTTCCGCCCGCGTGGGGCTGGGGCCGATGCAGCGGCGTCAGCCATGGTCGATCGCCACCACGCGTTCCGCCTCGCCCGCATCATCGCGCGCCGGCTGTCACGCTGCCCGCGCTGCGGCAGGGCGTACCGAAGCCTTTGGCATATTTAGTAACACAGTAGAACTAGCCAACAAATATCGGTCGGCGTTGGCCACCACACATTCGAAATTCGGGTAACCATGTCAGGTCAACCGGATCAATCATCGGGTCCTACGATGCCAGCTGCGGATCAGTACTGATCAGGATGTGGCGAGAAGATGTTCCGGGATGCCTGTTTCTGTGAAATTGGTGAGGTCTTTGCTCCACTCATACCAGCCCCCGTCGTAAACCGATATGCGTGGATATTTCATCAGCCAGGCATTGAAGAAAGCTTCGCTGCCACGCCATCCGGTGCCGCAATAAAATGCAAGATGCTTGTCGGGAGTGATGCCATTTTTGATCCAGATGTCCGATATTTCATGGAATTCCCTCGTGGTATTGTCGAGGTTCCGGTAGTTTTCCATGTGGTAGGCGTCCGAACCGCAATCGGCGAAAATCGCACCTGGGATCCTTCCTTTAGGCTCGATGTAATTGTAGCCGCTTACTTCGCCGATATATTCGCGCCAACTGCGCACATAGACCAGTTCGCTATCGCGCGATTTCAGCATTTGCCTGGCTTCGGGAGTGTCTACGGCAAGCTCCGGTTTTGCGGGGATGGATGCGCCGAAAGCCTTCGCTCTTTTTTTTGGTTCGTCGCCGTATCCGATTTCAAGTCCAGCATCCTGCCATGACTGGAAACCGCCGTTCAACACCCTGACATCTTTCACGCCGGCATACATCATGATGAAAGCACATCGTATGGCGCCACCTGATTACCCAGATGTCGCAGCCCGTGATACGCGCGGGTCGTAGCGTGCAACCGTCTGATCCAGCGAGGGTTGCACCATGGCCAAGAACCAAGTCCAGTTTCAGCCCGGCATGAGCCTGCC
>Ga0307372_10003601_pt1 | contig 24552 bp, 25 predicted proteins | sample OX1MG_FD_202533 | JGI IMG/M metagenome (GOLD analysis project Ga0307372, IMG submission 202533) | Soil microbial communities from Risofladan, Vaasa, Finland - OX-1 | ecosystem: Environmental > Terrestrial > Soil > Coastal area > Acid sulfate soil | place: Finland: Risofladan, Vaasa | collected...
CGGTCGGTCCAAAGCCGACGCGCAGGGTGTCGGGAGACTCGACCAGCCACCCGTGGCGCGCCCCAATCGTGCGCAGGGCGTCGGGGGAGACCGTGTCGACCTGACGGCGGACGAACTTCACCGCGCCCTCGTGGCGACGAACTGTTGGCTGAGCCCGCCCATCAGCAGGCGATGGTTCACCGCGCGAAAGCCCGCACGGTTCAACATCGAGACGATTGTGTCGGAGTCGGGTAGGTAGGCCGTCGATCGTGGCAGGTACGCGTAGGCGTTCCGGTCCGAGAACAACGCTCCGATCAGGGGGACGACGCGACGGAACCACACTCGGAACATCATCCGCCACAGCCCGCCGGTTGGTTCGGCCACCTCCAGGAGCGACAGTCGTCCTCCGGCGCGCACGACGCGCGACATCTCATCGAAGGTCGCTTGCAGGTCCGCCACGTTGCGCAACGCGTAGCCGCACGTCACGGCGTCGAAGGCAGCCGTGCGAAACGGCAGCGCCGTGGCGTCGGCTTGGACCCGGGCGTGCCGGTGGCGCCCGATGCGCAGCATCTCGTAGCTGAGGTCCGTCGCGACGGCGCGAAGACCCTGGCGAGCCAATTCGCGGGTGAAGTCACCGGTGCCGGCCGCGACGTCCAGAACCAGGCTCGTGGGGGGCAGTCGCAGGTCCGCCACCGCGCGTCGGCGCCATCTCGCGTCGAGTCCCAAGGTCATGACCTTGTTGAGCATCTCGTAGCGCGGCGCGATGGCGTCGAACATCGCGCGCACGGCGCGCGTCTTGTCCGGGCCGAGCGGAAGCTCGGGAGACGACACGCGGTTAGTGGTAGTAGCGGTAGACAACCTGAGCGACGCAGGACGGCTTGGCAGCGTCGCGCACCTCGACCACGACGTCCAGGGCTACCTGGACGCCCCCGGGAATCTCGTCGACCGAGGCCAGGGTGGCGCCCGCGCGCAGGTCCGAGCCAACCGGCACGGGCGAGGGGAAACGAACCTTGTTGGTGCCGTAGTTGATGCCCATGGTGACGCCGTCGACGTGCAGCAGACCGCTCAGGAGGATCGGCAGCATCGACAATGTGAAGTAGCCGTGCGCGATGGTCGTCCCAAAGGGACCAGCCGCGGCCCGCACCGGGTCGACGTGGATCCACTGATGGTCACCGGTCGCGTCAGCGAAGAGGTTGACCGCCTCTTGGGTGACGGTGTGGTACTCGGAGTACCCGAGGTGGGTGCCGACCATCGCGGCTAAGTCGTCGGTGCTCGATACGCGCGTGGTCATCTCTACCTCCACGACGACTCTACCTGTCACCCTGGCGCCGGTTTTGACCTCCATAGACTGGCGTCATGTCCGAATACGACCACGGTGAATCCCACCGCCAACTCACGTCCGGTTGGTTTCGCGCGGGAGTATTCGGAGCCAGTGACGGGCTGGTCACCAACATCTCGCTGATCTTGGGTTTCGCGGGGGCCAATCCGGGTCACAGCGTCGTGCGGTTGGCGGGACTCGCCGGACTGGTGGCGGGCGGCTTCTCCATGGCGTCGGGCGAATGGGTCTCGGTGCGGGCGCAGAAGGAGTCGCTCGAGTACGAGATCGAAGTGGAGCGTCGTTCGTTGGAAGCCAGTCCGGGAGAGGAACGAGAAGAGCTCAAGGGTCTCTTCGTCTCGCGCGGCATCGACGCCGAGTTGGCCGACCGCCTGGCAACGGACCTGATGCGCGACCCCGACCTGGCGCTACGCACGCACGCGCGCGAGGAGCTCGGCGTGGACCCGTCGGCGACGGGCTCACCGTGGGCCGCGGCGACCTCGTCCTTCGTGGCATTCTGCATCGGGGCATTGATTCCCTTGCTTCCCTGGCTCTTCACCACGAGCGGGAGCGACGCCGTGTGGTCGATCGTGCTCGGGGCGGTGGCGTCACTGATTTTCGGCGGCGCGATTGGCTGGTTCATACGTCGCGGCACGGTGCGCTGGGCGCTGCGTCAGCTGCTGGTGACGACGCTGGCCGCAGCGGTCACCTTCGGAGTGGGGCGACTCGTCGGCAGTTAGGTGGCTTCAAAGCTCACCAGTTGATCCTCGCGAACCATGGTGAATCCGAGCGAGGCGTAGAGATGCCGCGCCCCGATGTTGGACTGGTCAACGAAGAGGATGGCCTCGGTGACTCCCTTGCGGCGCAAGACCTCCAAACCCTGGGTCACCATGACCCGGCCCAGGTTGCGACCTTGGAAGTCGGGGTGCACGGAGATCACGTAGATCTCGCCGAATCGATCAGGGTGAAGTTCGTGCACCTTGGTCCAGCACGACGCGGCCAACCGACCATCGATCTCCAGGAGCAGAAAGCCCGAGGGGTCGAACCAGGGCTCGCGGCATCGCTCGTCGAGGTCCTCCTCGCGCCAGGCGCCCTGTTCGGGGTGATGGGCGAACGCGGCGTTGTTCTGGGCGAGCCAGCTCTGCTCGTCACGGCCGGGCTCGAAGTTGCGCAAGGTGGCGCCCGCTGGCACGGGAACGACGTCAACCGGCAGGCCCACCTCCAGCATCTCGAGCGTCCGAATGACGTGTCCGGGCGTCACGTCGTGAACGCCGCGCGTCCACCAGTGAAGATTCGCGTGGCTCGCCAGGACCGCGGACAGTAGTCCGGCGTCAAACCCTCCGCCGCACATCTCGAGCGTCGACGGATTCGAACCGGTCAGCAGCGCGTAGCCGTCGAGCGCGTTCGCGCCGTCGTGCAGCCAGTGTTCTCCCGGCCACCCGTGCACGACGATGCGCTGGCGACCCTCGTCAATGGCCTCGCGTCCGAGCCGTACCTCGGTGCGATTCAGCAGGTGCAGGACGTCGAGGCGCTGGTCGGGCGTGAGCGAATCGGTGCACGTCCACGGGCCAACCATGTTCGAAGACTACCGTCGCGTCTCAGCGAACCCGGGTGGCTACGCGGTTGAGTCGACGCAGCAACGTGCCGATCGTGCGCTCGGCGGCGACCAGCTCGGTGTAGACGTCCGCGGACATGGTGGCCCCCTCGTGTTCGACGAGCGCGGTGATGCGCGTCGCCAGCGCGTCGAGCGACGAGGTGAGGGTGTTGAGTTCGGTCTGTATCGTCACGCAACCCCCTGGCGACCGAACGACGTGTGCGCGGTCGCGCCTACTGTAATGGTCGATGAGCGACGCGACCCAGACCGTGAGCGTGGCACCCCTCGAATGGTCCCTGATCAGAGCGCGTGGTGGGCAGGCTCTGTCGTTTCTCCAGGGTCAACTCACCCAGGACCTCGAGGGGCTCGACGAGTCGGAACGTTGGTCGCTGCTGTTACGTCCGGACTCCATCGTGGTGAGTGCTCTGCGGGTTCGCGGCGTTGCTGGGGGAGTCGACCTGGTGGTACCGCGCGAGGTGGCGGATGACGCCGCGTCACGGCTGCGGCGTTTTCTTCTTCGCGTCGACTGCACACTGGACGTCGCCGATGCAATGGACGGCCCGTTCGCCACCACGTCGGATCTAGTGACCGCGGGCTGGCCCGGGGCTAACGAGACCGCGCGCGAACTTAGTCCGCACAGTTTCGGCTCGGCCGTCGTCGCGGCCACGATCTCGTTCACCAAGGGCTGCTACACGGGCCAGGAGTTGGTCGGACGGTTGGACGCGCGCGGGGCCAAGGTGCCGTGGCGTCTCGTACGCGCGACCGGAGCCACGCTGAAGGAGGTCGACGCGGTGCTGCGCTCGAGGGGGCCGGACGGACCCCAGGGCGTGACGACCGTGGTTCCCGCCGACGAGGGAGTGCGTGCACTCGGTGTGGCGCACCGCACCCTGGTCGATGGCGTCGTCGACGGAGTTCTCGTCACCACTCTCTAAAGCCGCGCCGCGACGGTGAATTAGCGTGGTCGCCGGGAGGACCTGTGCGGCTGTTCGTCGATGACCTGTTCATAAAGATCTCTGGGGTCACCTCCGAGGAGGACGCGCTCTTCTCGATCGGGCTCGGGGCCACCGCGGTGGGCTTCGAGTTCGGACCCACCCCGCGGCGTGTCTCACCCGAGACCGTGCACGACGTGATACGTCGGCTGCCGCACGGGGCAATCACCGTCGGGGTCTTTCGCAACGAACTGCCCCAGCGGGTCGTCGAGGTTGCCAACACCCTCGGGCTCAGCGCGGTCCAGATCGACGGCGCGATGTCACTCGATCAGCTGCGCTACGTGGCCGAACGGGTCAACACGGTCTTTCGGACCATTCCGAGCACGGGTGTTATCGACACGGAGCTGCAGACATCCGGGGTGGACTACCTGGTGCTGCCCGAGTCCGACGACCACGACTCGCTGGTCGACTGCCTCAGTGTGTTTCTCGACGAGTCGATCCGCACTCCGCTGGTGGCCTCCGGAGGTTTGACCGCCTCCAACGTGGTGGACGTGGTGCAGAACTACCCCGTGTGGGGCGTCGACGTGCGCGCGGGCGTCGAGACCGCGCCGGGCCTCAAGGACCCGGTGCTGTTGGGCGACTTCATCGCCAACGCGCGCTGGGCGTACGAGAACTCGCTGGTGGACCGCCACCGCGACGATTGGTTTGGTCTCTAGCGGTTCGGAGCAGTTCGGGTCGCGCAGATGGTGCCGCCACTAGGTTGGGCGCCAAAACGCATTGCCGTCGGCTCGAATGCCCTTGGCTAGGTCGGCGTGACCAAGGAAGAAGGGAAGACCATGAGCGAATCGTCAACTCAGGGCATCAAGATCGTGCTCCATCCCGTGTCGGACCTCGCGGCCTCCAAGGCCGTCTACACCGCCCTGCTCGGCGTGGAGCCGCAGGCAGACGGGCCGTACTACGTGGGCTACGACGTCGAGGGCCAGCACATCGGTCTGGTGCCAGGCGGCGGTCCTCAGGGGATGACGTCGCCCGTCGCGTACTGGCAGGTGTCAGACATTGAGGCGAAGTTGGCCGAGGTGACCGCCGCGGGTGCGACCGCGAAGGATCCCGCGCGCGACGTCGGTGGTGGACGTCTCGTGGCCAGTTTCACGGACCCTGACGGCAACGTCCTCGGGCTGGTGCAGGACTCCTAAAGCCGGTCCCAAACCTCCGCACAGCGCGCAGGTGACGGGTCGATGCGCTCTAGGCGGCGTAGCGACGAAAGACGACCGAGCCGTTGTGACCGCCGAACCCGAAGGAGTTCGACAGGACGGTGTCGATCGTCGCGTGGCGCGGCTTGCCGAGTACCACGTCGAGGTCGATCTGGGGATCGATGTTGCGCGTTCCGGCCGTTGGCGGGATCAACTGACGCAGCAACGTCATGACCGACGTGACGCCCTCGAGCGCGCCCGCCGCGGCCAACGAGTGCCCCAGGTGTCCCTTGATCGAGGTGACCGGTGGCGCGTCGGAACCGAAGACGCGGTGGACCGCGACCGCCTCGGCGAGGTCGTTGAGGGGTGTCGACGTGCCGTGGGCGTTGATGTGCGACAGATCGTGAGCGGCCAGCCCCGCGTCGTCGAGCGCGAGTTCCATGCAGCGCACCGCGCCGTTGCCGGCGGGGTCCGGAGCGGTGATGTGGTGGGCGTCGGCGGTGGAGGCCGCGCCGACGACTTCGGCCAGGATCGTCGCCCCGCGCGCCAGCGCGTGCTCCCACTCCTCCAGGATCAGGACGCCGGCGCCCTCACCCATCACGAAGCCGTCGCGATCGGTGTCGAAGGGCCGCGACAGGTCCTGGGCGCTGAGGGCCGTCATGTTGCGGAACCCCGCTTCGGCCATGGGGACCATGACCGCCTCGGCCCCTCCGGCCACCGCGACTGGGCATCGACCTTGGGCGACCAGGCGCGCGGCGTTGCCGATCGCGTGGGTGCCGGCGGCGCACGCCGTGGTGACCGTCTCGCACGGACCGCCCAGTCCGAATCGCATCGAGATCGCGGCCGTCGCCGCGTTGGGCATCATCATCGGGATCATGAACGGCGAGACGCGGTCCGGACCGCGGTCGGTGAGGACGGCGTACTGCTCGAGGATTGTCTGCAGCCCGCCGATGCCGGTCGTGACGATACTGCCGGCGTCCACGAGTGGACCCTCAAGTCCACTCTGGCGCCAGGCTTCGTCGGCCGCGGTCAGCGCGTACAGCGTGAAGGGATCCAGGCGCCGCAACTCCTTAGGCCCGCCCAGGTGCGTGGCGTCGAAGGGGGCCACACGCTTCGAGGGTGGCGCCACGTCCATCTCGAGCGCGCTCCACAGCGCGTCGACGCCGACGCCGGCACACGTCAGCGCGCCGAGACCGGTGACGGCTACTCGACGTCCCTCGACCGGCCCGCTGGGAGTGACGGCCGCCCGCACTACAACTTTGCGTAGATCAGTTCGAAGGCCTCGCCGACGGTGCGAATGTCCTTGAGTTCATCCTCGGCGACCTCGATGTCGAATGTCTCCTCGAGCGCCATCACCAACTCGACGAGGTCCAGGCTGTCCGCACCGAGGTCATCGGCGAACGAAGCCCCCAGAGTGACCTGGGCGGGGTCGACGGCGAGGACCTCCACCGCGTTGTCCGTGAATTTGGCGAGCGCTTCGTTGCGGTCCATCGTGGTACCCCTTGGCTTTTATCTCGTTCCATGGTAGTCAACCGGTCGCGAGACCCGTCGCCTACATTCCCAGCGACAGACCGCCGTCGGGCGCGATCACCGCACCGGTGAGGTAGCGAGCGTCGTCACTCGCGAGAAACCCGACCACGCCCGCGATATCGGAGGGCTGGCCCACGCGACCCATTGGTATCTGGGCGGCCATCTGCTCGCGCGACTCACCCAGTTCGCTCGTCATATCGGTCTCGATCAGGCCGGGGGCCACGACGTTGACGGTAATGCCGCGCGTGGCGACCTCCTTGGCCAGGGACCGCGCGAGCCCGACGAGGCCGGCCTTGGCGGCGGCGTAGTTGGCCTGGCCCGGCACCCCCACGAAGGGACTTATGGATCCGATGAAGATGATCGATCCCGCGCGGGCCCGCACCATCGAGGCCAGGACTGCGCGAGCGGTGTAGAAGGCGCCGTCGAGATTGGTGGACAGCACGTCACGCCACTGCTCGTCGCTCATGCGCAGCGCGAGACCGTCACGGGTGATTCCCGCGTTGGCCACGGCCACCGCGACGGGGCCGAAATCGGTCGTCGCGGCCTTGATGGCGTCGGTGACCTCGCTGGAGTTGGTCACGTCGACGCGCACCGAGCGAGCGCACGAGCTCGGTGCCTCACCCGAGCGCGATAGCGCCACGACCTGGTCGCCGCGCGCGGCGAAGTGCTCGGCGATCGCGGCGCCGATCCCGCGACTGGCTCCGGTGACCACGACCAGGCGGCTCACAGGACAATCTCTCGCAGGGCCAGCGGCGACGCCGGGCTGTACTGCTCGTCAAAGTCGCGGATCCGTTTCGTGAGCCCGGTGAGCACGCCGCCCGGCGGCATCTCGATGGTCGTGACCACGCTGTCGGGCAGCGTCAGGGTCGCGTCAAGGAACTGCACGGGCGAGGTCAGTTGGCGAGAGAGCAGGTCGCGCCACTCACTGGCCTCGGTGTGAATTTGCCCGTCAACGTTGGCGATCAGCGTGGCGTCAGTGCTGGCCCACTTTGTCGTGGCCAGCGCTTGGTCGAGCTCGGCCTGGGCCGGCGCCATGAGGGGCGAATGGAACGCCCCGCCGACCGGTAGCGGCGTCGCGCGACGCCACCCCAGTTCGCGGTGGCGACTGATCAAGTCATCCAGGCCGCGGCGCGTGCCGCTGACCACGAGTTGGCCGGTGCCGTTGACGTTGGCCAGCCACACTCCCTCAAGGTCCCTGAGTGCGTCACGGGCCCCCTCGTCGCCCCCCATCAGGGCCACCATGGAACCCTCCTCGGCCGACGCGGCCCGCGCCATGGCCGACCCGCGCACGGCGATGAGGCGTGCCCCCTCGTCGAGGCTGAGCAGGCCCGAGGCCACCAGGGCCGAGAACTCGCCGAGGCTGTGGCCGAGAAGGTAACGCGGTCGCACGTCGTCGTCGAGCAGTTCGCCGTAACCGACCATGGACAGCGCGAAGGTCGCGAGCTGCGCGTTATCGGTCCGCACGACCTCGGCGTCGGACGCGCCGAGCAACAGGTGTTCGACGTCGACGCCGCTGACCTGACTGACGCGACCGACGAAGTCCCAGTGGCGCGAGGTATGCCAGGGGATGCCCGCGCCAGCACTCAGCGAGCCCTGACCAGGGAAGAGGGCGACCGCGTGATCGCTGAAGGGGAGCACCGGCCAGTCGGACACGACTCCACGGTAACCGCGCCCGCGGTGCCCGGAGTGGTGCCCGGAGTGGGACTTGAACCCACACACCCTTTCGAGTAAAGGCTTTTGAGGCCTCCGCGTCTGCCGATTCCGCCATCCGGGCTGAGCCGTCCACGGTAGCAGGGTCCCTAATGTGACCGATGTGAGGCTCACCCTGTGGCGCGACGACGCGACGCTCGCGCACCCGATCGAGGCCGCTAGCGAGCGTCACGCGTTGCGTCCGCGGTTGTACCTGGAGGTCGAGCACGACGAACAGCGAGGCTACGGCGAAGTCGCCGCGCAACCGAGCGCGCTGAACGGAGACCCGTCCGTGGGAGAGGTCGTCGAGACGTTGAGTACACGGCTGTTGCCGCTGGTCGCCGAGGTCACCCATCGGGAGGGTGCGCCGCCCGACTGGGCCCGAATCGCGCGTTGGCGCGGGGCGCACACGTCGAGCCGTTTCGCGGTGGCCCTCATCGAGATGGCGGTGCTCGACTTCGGACTGCGTTCCCAGTCGCGTTCCCTGGCGGAGGAGTGGCCGGCCAACTTCGCCACGCCCGCGCTCGCGACCGTCTCGGTGCTCGACGGGGCTGCGTGGACCGTTAGGTCCGCTGCGGCCCGCCTGCGGGTCAAGACGCGCCCTGGCGCGCTGACCGACGACGCACTCTCGCGTCTGGCCGAACTGAACAAGCCCGTGCTGTTGGACTTCAACGCGTCGGCGCGGATGGCCGAGGAGGTCCTTGAGCAGGTCAAGCGCGTGAGCGCCGTGACACAGGTCGTGGCGGTCGAGCAGCCCTTCGACGTGGGCAACGTGCTCGACCACGCGGCCTTGGCCGCGCGCATGTCCGTGCCCGTGAGCCTCGACGAAGGCGTGCGCACCCGCAGTGACCTCGATCACATTGCGCGTCACCTCACGGGGGCAATGGTCTGCGTGAAGCCCGCGCGCGTCGGGGGACTGGCCATGTCGCTCGCCATGATCGCGCGGGCCAACGAGCTCGGACTGGCTGTCTATCTTGGCGGCTTTTTCGAGTCCGACTTCGCGCGCGCGGTGCACCGACGCCTGGCCCAGCACGCGGTGAGCGAACCGAGCGACATCGCGCCGGTGCCGCGTGGGGATCTCACGGAGCCCGAGGCGATCGAGACGTCCTTCGGACTCGGCGTCACGCCGTCCCAAGCCGTGTTGGACCATGCGCGGCGCGTTGTGACACTGTGAAAGTGACGGTCTTACACTTTCGAACGTGGGATCACGGACCCAGAAGCGGCACCTGGAGGACATTCAGCGCCGACTGAGTGCCGCACGTGAGAGCCTCAAGATCCTCGAAGAGCAGGTCGTGGTGTGGAACGACGCCCTCGATGACGCGCGGATCCGCTCGTTGGTCTCCGAGACCCCGCTCCAGGCGGCAGAATATAGCGAACTGTCCAAGCACGTGATGGCCGCGAACGCCGAATTGCAGCGCCGCGGCGCGGAGGTGCGAGGATTGACCGCCGAGCGTGACGAGCTGCTGCGCGAGTGGACCCCCGAAGGATGACGATGGACAAGCGAGTGGTGATTGCTGACGACGAGTCCATCATTCGTCTCGACCTTAAAGAGATGCTCGAGGGCGACGGCTACCTCGTGGTGGGTGAGGCCGCGCGAGGAGACGACGCGCTCGCACTGATCCAAGAGCACCATCCCGACCTTGCATTGCTGGATATCAAGATGCCCGGGATGGACGGACTCGAAGTGGCCCGCGAGCTCAAAGGTTCGGACACCGTCGTTGTCATCTTGACGGCGTTCAGCCAGCGATCGCTGATCGAGAGCGCCCGCGACGCGGGCGTCGTGGCCTACCTGGTCAAGCCGTTCCGGTCCAGTGAAATCCTGCCCAAGCTGGCCGCGATCCTCGACCCGTCGGTGGCTGAGACCGGCCCGGTGGCCAGTGCGGGCCACGCCGACGACAAGATCGAGACCCGCGAGATCGTCCAGCGCGCCAAGGAGTGGCTGATGGAGAATCGCGGACTCGACGAGCCGACGGCCTTCGAGGTCATCCAGCAGTCGGCGATGCGAGCGCGTACGCGTATGCGCGACGTGGCCCAGCAGGTCCTGAGGGGCGAGTTCGTTGGCTAAGGACACCGACACCCAACGGCCCCTGGTGCTGTTGGACGGGATGTCGCTGGCATTCCGCGCCTTCTTCGCCCTGCCGGTGGAGATCGCGACCTCCGAGGGCGTGGTCACCAACGCCCTGCACGGCTTCGCCGGCATGCTCGACCTACTCATCCGCTCGAACCGACCGCGCGGGGCCGTCGTCGCCTTCGACCTGCCGGGCGGGACCTTCCGCGACGCGATGACCGAGGACTACAAGGGCGGGCGCGCGGAGACGCCGGTGGAGATCGAGCACCAGTTCGACCTGATCCGGGCCATGTGCGAGGTGCTGCATATCCCGGTGATCGGCGTTCCCGGCTTCGAGGCCGACGACGTGCTGGCGACCCTGGCCACGGAGGGGCGCGACGCTCAAGTCCCCGTCATCATCGTCTCGGGGGACCGCGACACGTTCCAGTTGGTCCAGGACCCCTACGTCAAGGTCCTCTACAACCGACGCGGGGTTTCGGACTACTCGCTCTACGACGACGCCGGCATCGTGGAGCGCTGCGGCATCGAGCCGGAGCGCTACCCACTGCTGGCCGCTCTACGCGGTGACCAATCCGACAACCTGCCCGGCGTGCCCGGCGTGGGGGAGAAGACCGCGGCCAAGCTCTTCGCCCAGTACCGCGACATGGACGACCTCTACGCCCATTTGGGCGAACTGACCCCCAAGCTGCGCGAGAACCTCGCCCAGTACGAAGAGCGAGCGCGCAACAACGAGAAGATGATGCGTCTGGTGCGCGACGTTCCCCTCTCGATGACACCCGACGACCTGCAGCTGGGGGGCTGGGACCGCTCCGAGGTGATGGCCTTCTTCGAACGCTTCGAGATGAACTCGATGCGCCTGCGCTTCGACAAGTTGATGAGTGAAGGACTGCTGGGCGCGCCCAGCGCATCCTCGAGCGCCCCGGAACCCGCCGCGCGCCCGGCCGGACCCCGCACGCAGGTGGGCGAGCTCGCATCGGTGCTCGCGTCGTCCGGCGCGGTCCTGGCGCACCGTCACGAGCGTGTCGCCGCCTACGACCCTGCGTCGGGCCACGTGAGCGTGGCCGCAATCGGCGAGGTCGTCGAGGCGCTGGGTGACCTGGCGCCGGCCGGACACGACGTGAAGTCGCTCTACCGCTACGCCGACGCGCACGGGCGAGACCTCCGCGAACCCTCCGACGACACGTCGATCATGGCCTTCCTGGTCGACGCCACCAGTGGGCACTACGAGCTGGCCGACGTCGCCCAGCGATTCCTCGGTGAGACTCCGACGAATGCGAATCCGTCGCTCTTCGACGACGCTGGCGACGACGACGCCCTGGTGGACGACGCTCAGCTGGTGGCGCGGTTGCGCGAGCACCTGCGTACCGAGATCGTGAACTGGGAGCTGGGCTTTGTCTACGAGCAGGTCGAACTGCCATTGGTCAAGGTGCTCGGGCGAATGGAGTCGCGCGGTGTACGCGTCGACGTCGAGTTGCTGCGATCGATCTCGGCGGAGTTCGCCGCCGAGGCCACCCGCCTCGACGCCGAGATCCAGCGCGTCGCGGGCCACCAGTTCAAAGTGAACTCGTCGGCGCAGCTGCGCACCGTGCTCTTCGACGAGCTCGGTCTCAAGCCCGGTAAGAAGGGCAAGACGGGCTACTCGACCGACGCCACCACGCTGGAGTCGCTGGTCGACGAGCACCCGATCGTGGCGCTCATCCTGCGCTACCGCGAGGTGGAGAAGCTGCGCAGCACGTACGGCTCGAATCTCATCGACGCGGTGGCGCCGGACGGACGGATCCACGCGACGTTCCAACAGACCGTCGCGCGCACCGGGCGACTGTCCTCGGACAGTCCCAACCTGCACAACATCCCGGTGCGCACCAGCGAGGGCCGGCGTCTGCGCTACGCGTTCCTACCGTCGGAGGGTTGGCTGCTCGCGGTGGCGGACTACAACCAGATCGAGCTGCGCATTCTGGCCCACCTCTCCCAAGACCCCGGACTGGTGTCGGCGTTCGCGACCGGTGAGGACGTGCACCGCACCATTGCCGCGTCAGTGTTCTCGGTGCCGCCCGCCGAGGTCACCCACGAGCAGCGCGAGCAGGCCAAGGCCGTCTCCTACGGACTCGCCTACGGCATGGAGGCCTTCGGGCTCAGCCAACGCCTCGGCGTGCCGGTGGCGCAGGCCAAGGAGGTCATGGACCGCTACTTCGCCAGTTTCCCCAGCCTGCGCGCCTACATGGACGACACGTTGGCCAAGGTGCGCGCCCAGGGTTATTCGCGCACCGAGTTCGGACGCATCCGTCCGTTCCCCGACCTGGCCACCGCGGTGGGACCGCAGCGCCAGGCCGCCGAGCGCCAGGCCATGAACGCGGGCATCCAAGGTCTCGCGGCTGACGTGTTCAAGTCGGGCTTGGTGCGACTGGACCGGCGCTTGGCCAGTGAGGGCTTGGCCGCACGTCTCATCCTTCAGGTGCACGACGAGGTCCTCGTTGAGGCGCCGCCCGAAGAGCGCGATCAAGTCGAAGGCATCATCGTCGATGCGCTGACGCACGCGGCCGACCTGTCCGTCAACCTCGAGGTATCGCTGGCGTGGGGCGAGAACTGGGCGGCCGCGAAGGGCTGAGCGGACGCAGTGCTAGCATCGAAACCTGGGTTTGCACCGGAAACCCAGTCCCTGTCGCCTAGTTGGCCCCGGTGCGGTCGCCAAGGTAGTAACGAATGTCGGACGGCATCAGCCTCCTTTCCCCCCAGCCCATGGGCACCTTTGATGAGCAGGGCGTGTACATCCCGCGCGTCATCACCGAGGACAACATGGTCGGCACCGACCTCGCCACCCTGGTCGGCGACAGCGTCCTGGAGTTCGAAGATGGTGACCTGGTCACCGGCACCGTTGTCAAGATCGACCACGACGAGGTCCTGCTCGACATCGGCTTCAAGTCCGAGGGCGTGATCCCGGCGCGTGAGCTGTCCATCCGCAACGACGCGGACCCCTCCGACATCGTCTCGCTCGGCGAGCGCGTGGAGTGCCTGGTCCTGCAGAAGGAGGACAAGGAGGGTCGCCTCGTCCTGTCCAAAAAGCGTGCGCAGTACGAGAAGGCCTGGAGCAACATCGAGGACCTCAAGGGTCGCGACGAGGTCGTCAAGGGTGTCGTCATCGAGGTCGTCAAGGGCGGCCTGATCGTCGACATCGGCCTGCGCGGCTTCCTGCCCGCATCGCTGGTCGAGTTGCGCCGGGTGCGCGAGCTCCAGCCGTACATCGGAAAGACCGTCGAGGCCAAGATCATCGAACTCGACCGCAACCGCAACAACGTCGTCCTGTCACGGCGCGCCTGGCTCGAAGAGACCCAGAAGGAGCAGCGCGGCGACTTCCTCTCCAACCTCAAGCCGGGCGAGCGCCGCCACGGGGTCATCTCCTCGGTCGTCAACTTCGGCGCGTTCGTGGACCTGGGCGGGATGGACGGGCTTATCCACGTGTCCGAACTCAGCTGGAAGCACATCGACCACCCCAGCCAAGTGGTCTCGGTGGGCGACGAGGTCGACGTGGAGGTGCTCGACGTCGACTTCGCCAAGGAGCGCATCTCGCTGTCGCTCAAGGCCACGCAGTCGGACCCCTGGCAGATCTTCGCCGACAGCCACGCCGTCGACCAGCTCGTCTACGGTCGCGTCACCAAGCTCGTGCCCTTCGGTGCCTTCATTCAGGTCGGCGACGGGATCGAGGGTCTGGTGCACATCTCGGAGATGGCGGCGCATCACGTGGAGTCGCCCGACCAGGTCGTGACCCCCGGCGAGGAGTTGTGGGTCAAGATCATCGAGCTCGACACCGCGCGCCGCCGCATCAGCCTGTCGATCAAGCAGGCCGCCGAGGGCGGTGAGGTCTCCGAGGAGTACCGCGAGGCCTTCGGCTCGCACGCCTACGACACCGAGGGCAACTACATCGGGGGCCTCGAGTACGGCGAGTTCACGCCCGAGACCGAGTCGCAGGCGGCGTGGGCCGAGTTCGCCGTCGAGACCGGTGGCAAGCCAGCCGACGACGAGTCCGCTACCGACGCCGACGCGACGCCGCAGGTGGTGGACGACGCGGTCGCGGCGGGGCCAGCCGTCGCGGAAGTTGCGGCGCCCGAGACGACGAGTGTCGACGTCGCTCCCGACGACGCGGCCACGGACGACGCTGCCGACGCGTCGTAGTCACACCGCGACGGCACTGGTTGTCGCACGGAGATTTTCGAGTCAGTTACGCGGTCGCGCTTAGCGAGCCGGATCGACGCTGAATCCGCGCGGACAGCCGAGTGCGGTCTGACTCATCGTCACAACCTGCCACCACCCGTGGCCGAGACGTTGCGAGCACTGGCCCGCCGGTAGCGACGCCCTCGTGGCGTGGGCTAGCTGGTACGTGCCCTTCACGGGAAAGAACTCGACCAGCGGCGGTGCCGCCGGCGTACCGCGCGTCACGCAGACGTGGTCGATCGCGCCCACACCGGGCACGTTGGTGACGCCAACCTTGTACCCGAACGGGCAGCCGATTGCGTGCGCCGGGAGGACCGTCGCGAGGTCAGACCGCCAGGCGCCCAGGTGTGCGCTCTCGTCAAAGGAGTGCTGGGGCCGGTGGTGGATGAGTACGACAGCCCCGAGCCCGGTGAGCAGCGCCGCGAGCACGATCCAGCCGCGCCACTGGTCCAACGTCGATCGATCGGCGACGGCCGGGGCGGGGCTGAGGGTCACGAAGCTTCGAGACGCGGCCGAGCCAGCCAGGCGTCGCGCTCGACCGCCCAGGTGCAGTCCACCCCTACGTCGCCGGAGGTCTTGCGCTCGCCGGGCCGCTCGTCGACCAGCGTGAAGCCCAGTCGCTCGGGCACGGCCCGGCTCCGGACGTTGGCCCGGTCGTGACGAATCTCGACGCGATCGATGCCCTCCACGCCGAAGGCGGCGTCGGTCAGCGCGGACGACAGCTCGGTCGCGTAGCCGCGGCGCACGTGGTCGACGTGGATCCAGTAGCCGATCTCGAGGATCCCGGGTCCAGCGCGCCGGTGCAACCCGGTGCCCCCCACCGCCAGGTCGCCGGCGAAGACTCCGTACGTGGCGTCGCCGCCGTCGCGCCACTGGACGCGTCGTTCCTCGATGAACCCCTCGTAGTGCTCGACGTCAGTGTCCGCAGAGGCCCAAGGCATCCACTCGTGCAGGTGCTCGAGGCTCTCGTTGACGGCGCGCGATAGGGCGGGCGCGTCCTCGTGGCGCCACACCCGCATCGTCAGTCGCGCCGATGTCACGGTCTCGGGCAGCACATTCACCGTCCCAGGGTACGGCGCGTGCGTCGAACGATTCAGTCGCGCCGGGAAATGAGGGGGAAGTGACAGGCGACCTGATGACCCGGCGCGATGTCGGAGAGCACGGGCTCTTCGGACGCGCACCGCTCCTGGGCCAAGGGGCAACGCGTGCGGAACCGACACCCGCTCGGCGGATTGATCGGGCTGGGCGGCTCTCCCTGGAGGACCTCGCCGTGCGTCGGGGCGTCGGGGTCGGCTTCGAGCGCCGCGCCCAGCAGGAACTTGGTGTACGGGTGGGCCGGGGCGTCGTAGAGGACGTCGGAGGGCCCGACCTCGCAGATCTTGCCCAGGTACATGACCGCGACGCGATCGCTCACGTTCTTCACCACCGCCAGGTCGTGGGCGATGAAGAGCAGGGTCAGTCCGTACTCGTCCTTGAGGTCGGACAGCAAGTTGAGAATCTGGGCCTGCACCGAGACGTCCAGCGCCGAGACCATCTCGTCGCAGATCAGCATCTTGGGCCGCATGGCCAGGGACCGCGCGATCGAGATGCGCTGACACTGGCCCCCGGAGAACTGACGCGCGAAGCGGTTGCCGTAGACGAAGGGGTCGATACCGACCTCGTTGAGCAGCTTGGAGACGATGGCGGCGCGCTCGTCGCCAGCGACGCTCTTCCAACAGTCGAGGGGTTCGGCGACGATGTCCTTAACGCGCCGCCGCGGATTCAGTGAGCTGATCGGATCCTGGAAGATCATCTGCATGCGGGTTCGCGCGTTGCGCAGGTCCCGGCCCCGCAGCTTCGTGACCTCGACGCCCTCGAGGTCGATCGTGCCGCTGGTCGGTTCGACGATCTTCATGAGCGCTTTGCCGGTGGTGGACTTGCCGCAGCCCGACTCACCGACGAGGCCCAGCGTCTCACCTTCGTAGATGTCGAAGCTGACGCCAGCCACCGCGCTGACGGCGTGGTGGCCCTTGCCGAACGTCACGGTCAGGTCGCGGACCTTGAGCAGGGGAGTTCGTTCGATGGTCACGCGACGCGCTCCGGTCGAATGGGCAGGGGGTTCCAGCAGGCGAAGGCGTGACCCGGGGTGCTGTCGACCTCGAGCTCGGGCCGCTCCTCGTGACAGCGCTGGGTTGCCGAGGCGCACCGCGGCGCGAAGCTGCAACCCGGGGGCAGGTTGACCAAGTTGGGCGGGCGTCCGGGGATGGCGTGCAGTCGCGTGTGTGACGGACTGGTCACCTTCGGCGAGCTCTCCAGCAGTGCTCGGGTGTAGGGCATGCGCATACGGTGGAAGACGTCGCGCGTCGAGCCGGTCTCCACGACGCGCCCGGCGTACATGACGATGATGCGCGAAGTCCGGGTGGCCACCACTCCGAGGTCGTGGGTGATGAGGACGACCGACATGTGGAGCCGCTCCTTGAGCTCGTCGATGAGGTTCAGGATCTGCGCCTGAATCGTCACGTCGAGACCCGTGGTCGGTTCGTCGGCGATCAGCAGCTGAGGCGAGCACGCCAGGGCCGTCGCGATGACCACGCGCTGGCGCATCCCACCGGAGAGCTGTCCGGGATACGCGCGGTAGCGACGTTCGGGCGAGGGGATCCCCACGAGCTCTAGGAGCTCGATGGCGCGCGCCCTGGCGGCGTCCTTGGGCATGTTCATCCTCACCCGCAGGGCCTCGTCGATCTGGCGGCCGACGCGCATCACCGGGTTGAGCGAGGTCATCGGGTCCTGGAAGACCATGGCGACATCGGTGCCCCAGTAGTTGCGCTTCTCGGCCTCACTGACGCCGACCATCTGGTGGCCGTTGAGCAGTACCGACCCGGTGACCTCGACGTTGGTCCGCGGCTGCAGGCCCATGATGGTGCGTGCGAGCACGGTCTTGCCCGATCCGGACTCGCCCACGATGCCGAGCGTCTCGTTCTGGTCCAGCGACAGCGAGATGTGCGAGACGGCCGGGAGCCGCCCGCTCGGGGTGGTGAAGGTCGTCGAGAGGTCCTCGACGACGAGCAGGCGGTCGGTCTCGCTCACAGCTTCGTCTCGGTGACGTCGTAGTGCGAGCGCAAGCGGTCGCCGATGAAGTTGAGGCACAGCAGGAAGAGGCACAGCGCGAGCGACGGGAAGAACACCAGCCACGGGTTCTGCGCCAGGACCGTGCGCGCCTCGTTGATCATGTTGCCCCACGACGGCGTCGGCGGATTCACCGACAGCCCCAGGAAGGCGAGGGCGCCTTCGAGCGTGACCACGGTCGCAACCCCGATGAGGAGGAAGGAGATCCCGATTGGGGCGATGTTTGGCAACAGCTCCTTCATCAAGATGCGCCGGTCGGTCGCCCCTTGCACCTTGGCCGCGATGATGTAGTCCTTGGTTGCCACGGCCATGGTGGCGGTGCGGATCACCCGGTAGACGAGGGGGATCGAAGCGAGGCCAATGACCACGATGATCTTGAACATGGAGCGTGGCGTCCAGAATGACAGCACGGCGATCACCGCCACGATGGCCGGGAAAGCCAACAGGATGTACATGAACGAGGTGAGGATCGAGTCGAATCGGCCGCGCCGATAGGCGGCCAACATGCCCAGGGGCGCGCCGACGCCGAAGCCGATGACCATCGCGCCGGTTCCGACGGCAATCGAGATACGCGACCCGTAGACGATGCGCGAAAAGATGTCACGACCTAGGTCGTCGGTGCCGAGCCAGTACCGCGCGCTGGGGCCCTGGCTGATGGCGTTGTAGTTGCCGAAGAGCGGGTCGTGCAGGGGCAGAATGTTGGCGAAGATCGCTCCAAAGACGTTGAGTCCGAGCCACCCGACGCAAACCCAGAAGAGCGGCCCCAATGGTCCGCGCTTATCGGTTTGCACCTCGGTGAGCACCTCGTCGAGGGCGCTACTCACGACTGATCCTCGGATCGATCAGGTTGACGGTGAAGTCGAAGAGGAAGTTGACAAATACCACGCCCACCGACACCACCAGCACGATGTCCTGGACCAGAAGGTAGTCACTGGAATTGATCGCCGAGATGAGTGTGTAGCCGAGCCCGGGGATCTGCAGGAGGTACTGGACGACGAAGCCGCCGGCGAGCAACCCGCCGATGTTGACCCCCGCCGCTCCGCACAGGGCGACCGACGATGGTCGAAACGCGTGGATCCACATGATGCGCCGCTGGCTCAATCCCTTGGAGCGGGCCATGGTGATGAACTCCTCCTGGAGCGTGGAGATGAGGTCACTGCGCAGCACCCGGTAGTAGACGACGAAGCTGCCGATCGCCAGGGTGAAAGCCGGCAGGGCCAGGCTTTCGAGGTTGGCGATCCAGTTGGTCGACAGTGTCACGTACGACGCCGGGCCGGTGTTAGGGATGCCCAGCTTGATAGAGAGAAGCAACACCAGCAGCACGATGACGATGAACGGGGGCACCGAGAGCAGCGTGAAGCTCCCGGCCCCAAGAATTCGGTCTAGGACGCCGTCGGGCTTGCGCGCCGAGCGCATCGCCGTCGGGATGGCCACGGCGAAGGCCAGGATCTGGCTGAGACCAATCAGCTCCAAGTCGATTGGCAAGGCGGCGCGGATCGTGGACAGGACCGACGTGTGGGTGATGAACGAGTTGCCCAGATGCCCGCTCAGGACGTGGCCGATCCAGATGAAGTACTGCTCGTAGATCGGCTTGTCGAGGCCCAGCTGGTGGTACAGAGCCGCCCGGGCGGCCGGGGTGTTACCCAGCCCCAGGATCACCGACGCGGGGTCACCCGGCAAGAGGTGAAGGAGGTAGAAGCTGCCGATGGAGATGACGAAGGTGATCGCGATCATCATCACCAGACGTCTCGCGACGTACTTGAGCACTCAAATCCCCCAACGGTCTGTAGCGAGATTAGTTGACCCTCTCGTGGCCCTCGGGACACGCTCGCGCGTCGAAGGCCGTGTGACAGGCCCTGACTAGCGTGTTCGAGTGAAACGAATCGCCGTCGTCGGCGGAATTGGTGCCGGTAAGTCGGAGTTGAGCGCGCGTCTGAGCGCTCGGGGCTGGCCCGTGGTCGACGCGGACGTGATCGCGCGGCGCGTGACAATTTCTGGTCAACCCGCGTGGAGTGCGTTGCGTGATGCCTTCGGCGACGCGGTCTTGGACGCCGACGGCGAGATCGACCGGCCGTTCCTGGCCGACGTGGTCTTTCACGACTCCTCGGCGTTGGCCCGGCTGAACCGGATCACGCACGGGCCGATCGGCGAGGAGATAGTACGTGAACTGAACGAACTCGATGGGGCCGCGGCGTTCGTCGTGCTGCCGCTGTTTCGTCCTGAACACCGCTCGCTCCTGTCCTTGGACGCCGTGTGGGCAGTGATGGTCGAGCCCGCGACCGCGCTGGAGCGCCTGTGCACTCTGCGTGGTCTCAGCGAGGCGGACGCGCGGGCGAGGTTGGCCGCTCAGATGACCAACGAACGGCGCGCAGAGATCGTCGATCGGGTGATCTGGAACGAGGGGACACTCGATGAGCTGTACACCGCGATTGACCTCGCGCTACGCGACGAGGGGCTGGCCTATGGATAGGTTCCTCGTCGAATCGCTGTTTCAGCCTTCGGGCGACCAACCGCGCGCCATCGAGACACTGGCCGCCGGAGTACAGGACGGTTTGCGATACCAGACGCTCGAGGGGATCACGGGCAGCGGCAAGACGGCCACGATCGCCTGGCTGGTCGAACGGGTGCAGCGTCCCACGCTCATCCTTGAGCCGAACAAGTCATTGGCCGCACAGCTCGCCTCGGAGCTGAAGGAGATGCTCCCGCAGAATCGCGTGGAGTTCTTCGTCTCGTACTACGACTACTACCAACCTGAGGCGTACCTCCCTCGTACCGACACGTTCATCGAGAAGGACAGCTCGGTCAATGAGGAGATCGACCGGTTGCGCCACGCCGCGACGTCGTCGCTGCTCTTGCATCGCGACACGATCGTCGTGGCCTCGGTGTCGTGCATCTACGGCTTGGGCTCGCCGATCGAGTACCGCCAGCGCATGCTGCAGTTGGAGGTCGGCACGACCATGGACCAACGTGGACTGCTGCGCCGCCTGGTCGAGATGCAGTACAGCCGAAACGAGCTGGTGCTCGATCGTGGGCACTTCCGCATGAAGGGTGACACCCTGGAGGTCCAGCCGGCCTACAGCCAGGAGGCGGTGCGGGTCTCGTTCTTCGGCGACGAGATCGAAGAGATTGCTTTCTTTAACCCGATGACCCACGAGGTCCGCGCCAAGGTCAAGGAGTTCACGCTCTTCGCCGCGTCGCACTACGCCACCAGTACCGCGACCCTGCAACGGGCCATTCGCTCGATCGAAGAGGAGTTACAGGTCCAGTTGGCCACGTTCGCGCGCGAGGGCAAGCTCCTCGAGGCCCAGCGGCTGCGCTCGCGCACCGAGCACGACCTGGAGATGCTCGAGCAGACGGGTTTCTGCTCGGGCATCGAGAACTACTCGGCTCACCTCGACGGTCGCAAGCCTGGCGAGCGTCCCTTCACCCTGCTCGACTACTTCCCGGCGGACTTCCTCGTCGTGGTCGACGAGAGCCACGTGGCGGTGCCCCAGGTGCGCGGCCAGTACGCCGGCGACCGTTCGCGCAAGGAGATCCTGGTGGAGCACGGTTTCCGCTTGCCCAGCGCCATGGATAACCGGCCCCTCAACTTCGACGAGTTCATGGAGCTGGTGCCCCAGATGATCTTCGTGTCGGCGACCCCGGGACCCTACGAGCTGGAACACAGCGACCAGGTCGCCGAGCAGGTCATCCGTCCCACGGGGCTGGTGGACCCAATGGTGACCGTGATGCCCACGAAGAACCAGATCGACGACCTACGCGGGCGACTCGACGTCGTGGTGGCGCGGGGCGAACGGTGTCTGATCACCACGCTCACGAAGAAGATGGCCGAGGACCTGACCCAGTTCCTCACCAAGGCCGGGTACCGCGTGCAGTACCTGCACAGCGACATCGACACCATCCAGCGCATCGAGATCCTGCGGTCGCTGCGCCTGGGCGAGTTCGACGTGCTGGTGGGCATCAACCTGCTGCGTGAGGGCCTGGACCTGCCCGAGGTCTCCCTGGTTGCCATCCTGGACGCCGACAAGGAGGGCTTCCTGCGCTCGCGCAGCGCCCTCATCCAGACCATCGGACGCGCCGCGCGCAACGTCAACGGCGAGGCCGTGCTGTACGCCGACCGCGTCACCGACTCGATGCGCGAGGCGATCTCGCTCACCGAACGCCGTCGACGGGTCCAGGTCGCCTACAACCTCGAGAACGGCATCGAGCCGCAGACCATCATGAAGAACGTCGCCGACATCCTGGGTCGATTGCGCAGCGAGTCCGCCCCCGAGCCCAGCAACAAGGTCCACGGGGTCACCTCGCTTGAAGAGCCGCTGTCAGACGACCTGAATCTCGAGATCACCCGGGTGGAGGAGGCCATGTTGGAGGCGGCGCGCGAGCTTCGCTTCGAGGAGGCCGCGACCTTGCGCGACCTGCTCCACAGTCTCCTTCGTCAGGGTCTCGAACAGTCCCTCGACGAACTGCTCAGCGACACCTGACCGGTAGATTCGCCCTATGTCTCAGTCGATTCGCGTCCAGGGCGCCCGGGTTCACAACCTGAAAAACCTATCCGTGGAGCTGCCGCGGGACCGACTGGTGGTCTTTACTGGGCTCTCCGGATCCGGCAAGTCCTCATTGGCTTTCGACACCATCTACGCCGAAGGTCAGCGCCGCTACGTCGAGAGTCTGTCCGCCTACGCGCGCCAGTTCCTGGGCCAGATGGACAAGCCCGACGTCGACTTCATCGAGGGACTCAGCCCGGCGATCTCGATTGACCAGAAGACGGCCTCGCGCAATCCGCGTTCGACCGTCGGGACGATCACTGAGATCCACGACTACCTGCGGCTGCTCTTCGCGCGCATCGGCGTGCCGCACTGTCCCAACTGCGGCAAGCCCGTGACCCGTCAGACGCCCCAACAGATCGTCGACCAGGTCCTGAGTCGACCCTCCGGTCAGAAGTTCATGGTGCTGGCCACGGTCGTGGAGGGTCGAAAGGGTGAGTACTCGACCCTGCTGAGCGACCTGGCCGGACAGGGTTTTTCGCGCGCGCGCGTCGATGGCAACGTGATGGAGTTGGCCGACCGCGAGAACCTGAACCTGGCGCGCTACGAGCAGCACACTATCGACGTGGTCCTGGACCGCTTGACCGTGAAGGCCTCGAACCGCCAGCGCCTGACCGAGTCGGTCGAGAGCGCGCTCAAACTCACCAAGGGTGTGGTCTCGTTCCTCTTCACCGACACCGACGAGCTCGAGCAGTTCTCCGAGAGGTTGGCCTGTGTGGACTGCGGGATCAGCTTCTCCGAGCTGGCCCCGCGTGACTTCTCCTTCAACTCTCCTTACGGCGCGTGTCCGGTGTGCACGGGTTTGGGCACGCGATTCGAGGTCGACCCCGAGCTCGTGGTGCCCGACGCGTCGCTCTCGCTCAGCGAGGGGGCGTTGGCTCCGTGGGCCGGCGCGCGATTCAAGTACTTCGAGCGACTCATCGCCGGAATCGCCGAACTCGGCGACTTCGACCTGGGCAAACCGTGGAAGAAACTGCGCGCCAAGGACCGCAAGCTCGTGCTCTACGGGGTTGAGAAGCGATCGGTGCCGGTGCGCTACCGCAACCGCTACGGGCGCGTGCGCACCTACGAGACGACCTACAACGGGATCGTCGAATGGCTCGAGCGCAAGCGCAGCGAGGCCGACGGTGACTGGTCGCGCGAGCAGGCCGAGCAGTACATGCGCGAGGTGGAGTGCACGACGTGTCGGGGCCAGCGCCTCAAGCCTGAGGTGCTCGCGGTCAGGGTCGGCGACCGCAACATCGCCGACGTGAGCTCGCTCACCATCGACGAGGCGGTCGCTCTCTTTCGAACACTCACCCTCACGGCGCGCGAGGAGACCATCGCGCGCCAGGTGATCAAGGAGATCGGCGAGCGTCTCAACTTCCTGATGGACGTGGGTCTGGACTACCTGACGCTGAGCCGCGCGTCAGCCTCTCTCTCGGGCGGCGAGGCCCAGCGGATCCGACTGGCCAGTCAGATCGGCAGCTACCTGGTCGGCGTGCTGTACGTGCTCGACGAGCCGTCCATCGGTCTGCACCAGCGCGACAACCGTCGTCTCATCGCCACGCTGGAGCGCCTGCGCGACCTGGGCAACTCGGTCATCGTGGTCGAACACGACGAGGAGACGATCCGTCTGGCCGACTTCATCGTCGACATCGGACCGGGCGCCGGTGAGTTCGGGGGTCGCGTCGTGCACGCCGGAACCTACGAGCAGCTCATCGCCAACCCCGAGTCGCTGACCGGCCAGTACCTGTCCGGCCGCCGCTCGATCCCCGTGCCCACGTCGCGTCGCTCGGGCGACGGTCAACGACTGACCGTCAAGGGCGCGCGCGCCAACAACCTCCAGGACGTCACGGTCAGCATCCCCTTGGGCAAGTTCGTCGCGGTGACGGGCGTCTCCGGATCGGGTAAGTCGACCCTGGTCAACGCCATCTTGCTCAACTCGCTCGAGCGCCAGGTCAACGGGGCCAAGTCCGTCGCCGCCGAGCACGACACGATCCTGGGGGTCAACCACGTCGACAAGGTGGTGGCGGTCGACCAGCAGCCCATCGGACGTACGCCGCGCTCGAACCCGGCGACCTATACGGGGGTGTTCGACAAGATCCGCCGGCTCTTCGCCCAGGTCCCCGAGTCCAAGGTCCGCGGGTACCAGCCGGGCCGGTTCTCCTTCAACGTCAAGGGCGGCCGGTGCGAGACCTGCGCTGGTGACGGGACCATCAAGATCGAGATGCACTTCCTGCCCGACGTGTACGTCAACTGCGAGGTGTGCGAAGGCGCGCGCTACAACCGCGAGACGTTGGAGATCCTCTACCGCGGCAAGTCCATCGCCGACGTCTTGGACATGCCGGTCACCGAGGCTCTCGACTTCTTCGACCGCCAGCCGACCATCCTGCGCCACGTGAAGACGCTGGCCGACGTGGG
>Ga0307372_10003602_pt1 | contig 24544 bp, 25 predicted proteins | sample OX1MG_FD_202533 | JGI IMG/M metagenome (GOLD analysis project Ga0307372, IMG submission 202533) | Soil microbial communities from Risofladan, Vaasa, Finland - OX-1 | ecosystem: Environmental > Terrestrial > Soil > Coastal area > Acid sulfate soil | place: Finland: Risofladan, Vaasa | collected...
TCGTCCTTGAACTCCGAGATCGGCGCGGTGAAGTGCTGCCACTGCCCCAGCAGATCGATGAACTTCAAGTCCACCATCACCGCCCCCTTCTCCCGCATCATCTCCAATACTTGCTTCGGCGTCACTGTTTAATAGTCCTCCTTCATGCCTCGGTGAGACGAAAGTCCGCTCACGCCGAGGCCAAGTTGCTCTTGCGAAATCCGGCCTGCCGCCCCAAACCTCGGGTACTCGTAAGCGGCGAAGGTACAGGTCGAGTTTGATGGCGCGGCCGTGCGACGTATTCTTCATGAAATTGCGCCAAACGCAAACCCCTGGAAATCCAGCCGGCGCGCAGGATGAGATCGTGACGCAATCATGACCGGACAGTAACGTTGCGGCCCTTGGTTTCCGAGGCGGGCGGAATCATAATCAGTGCTCGACCGCATTCGGGGCCACGCTAGCCGGGATGACGTGCAAGGGTCGTCCACCAATAGCGATGCGCCGGGATTCGATACAGGCCTTGGAGTATGCTGGATGCGCAAGAGCTCACTGGTAATTTTCGTCATCCTGGTCGGCTTCACGCTGTTCCTGATCCATTCGTTGTTCAACGTTTCGCCGATCACCGTGATGGCCAGCCATCTCCAGCGCGACGGCGACCGGGTCTTCATCACCGGGCAGCTCAAGAACACCAGCAATCATCCCGCGGCGATCGACCTCGAAGCGCATTATTTCGATCGGACCGGGCGCGCGATCGGGCAGAACACCCTGAGCGTCAACGCGATCGCTCCGGGCGGCGTGCGCAAGTTCAAGACCCCGGCGACGGTTCTCAACGGGGTGGCCGATTTTTCGCTGTATCTGAATCACGGACGCAACCCGTACGGTAACTGAGCGGTAAAACGGTTCGTCTCGTAACGACCGCGGCGGCGCGATGGCTGTGAAACGGGAACCGAGCTTTGGCGACGTAATCCGGACCCGCCGGCGCGAACTCGACCTCACGCAGCAGGAGGTGGCGCGGCGTATCGGCACCTCCGTGCCTTACGTGGGCCATCTCGAATCAGCCAAACGGCATCCTTCGAACCGGATCGTAGTGCGGCTGGCCGAAGTGCTCGGTCTGGACGGGCGCGCGCTCTATTTCCTCGCCAATCCCGGCGCTCGCGAGCTGATTGAACGGAAGAAGCGCGCCCCGGGCGGATCGGCCTGGGAACGATTGCGCCGCGACGATCGCCTGCGAAAACTTCATCGGGTCACGGCCGAGGAGATGGAAGTGCTCAGCCGGGTAGCGCTGCTGGGCGAAGTCCGCAGCATCGAGGACTTCCTCCACCTGCTCGAGACCATCCGCTACGTGCTGTCGCGATGAAGAGTCCGCGCACCGGCGGCGTGCAACGCGGCGCGTGCGAGCCGCGCCAGCTTCGGATAGAGCAGCCGGTTGGAGGCGATTAAGCCGGGCAGCAGCACGTTGGGTTGGTTGAGCCTTACCGGCTCGCCCTCGAGGCCGGTGACGCAGCCGCCCGCCTCGATTATCAGCGCGGCGCCGGACGCGATGTCCCACTCGTTCTTCGGCAGGCGCGTGAAGGTGGCGTCGCCCATCCCGGCCGCGACCATCGCAAGTTTGTAAGCGACGCTGCCGGTCGGACTAACCTTCACCTGGCCGTGAAAGACCTGCCATTCGCCGCGCGCCGATTCGCTGCGGCTGGCGAGCACGGTGGCGCGGCGCAAGGTGCGGGTGCGGCTCACGTGCACGCGGCGCCGGTTGAGATGGCAGCCAAGACCCTGCGCCGCCCAGAACATCTCGCGCCGCACCGGATTGTAGGTCACCCCGAGCACCGGTTCGCCGTCGCGGGCGAGCGCGATGGCGACAGAAAATTCCGGCACGCCGGTGATGAACTCCTTGGTCCCGTCGAGCGGATCGACGATCCAGACGCGCGAGCATTGGAGGCGCGTCTTGTCATCCTCGGTCTCCTCGGACAGCCATCCGTAAGCGGGAAACGCATCGCGCAGCAATCCGGCGATGGTGCGGTTGGCCTCCAGGTCGGCCGAGGTGACGGGATTGTTGCGACCTTTCGAGGCGATTTCGAAATCGCGATTGTGCCAATGCCGGCGCAGGACACTGCCGGCGGCCCGGGCCGCGAAGATCGCACCGGCCAGCGCCCTGACCAGTTCAGGATCGCGCGCCGCGCTGGAGGCGGGGGCGCGCCGATGATGATAGACGGGGCGCATCATGGAGTTACCTTCGGGCTCGCGCGCTTAACGCCTGCCCTGCTTGAGCCGGCGGCGACGGACTTTTTCATAGGCCGCGGTAAGATCGCCCAGGATCGCGCCACGCCGCTCGTAGAGCCGCCGCGGTTTGCGAGGCCGGCGCCGGGCCAGAGCGTAGGCGGTAATCAATGGCAGCGCGACGGTGCTGTCCACGTAGCATACCACTGAGTCGGGCAGCCGCGACGGATCGATCTTGCCCCAGCTCACGGCCTCGGCCGGAGTCGCGCCCGAAAGCCCGCCGGTGTCGGGGCGCGCGTCGGTCACCTGCAGAAAGTAATCGTGCCCCTTCTCCGCCACGCCCATCACTTCCTGGATCTGCGGCTCGGTCTGGAGCACGAAATTCTTGGGCGAACCGCCGCCCAGAATGAAGACCGCGCTCTTGCCGCCCTCGCGCTTGGCGGCCCATACGATCGCCGCGGTCTCGTTGACGTCGGCCAGCGGATCGAGCCGGATGCCGAGCCCTTCCATCTGCAGCACCGCGAGGTTCATGCCGATCGATGAATCGCCGGGCGACGAAGTGTAGATCGGCAGCGCATGCTGATAGGCGGCGGCCAGCAGCGAGCGGCGCTTGAGCTTGAGCACGCGCTCGCGCTGGGCCACGTAGCGTCCCGCGCGATAGTGGAACTCGGCGCTGCTCATCGGATGCTGGAACTCCTCCTGGCTCGCGACCTGGCGGAAGAATTCGTCGGTCGACAGCAGCACCTGGTAATCGAAAAAGATGTCGTAGATACGCACCACGCCGGCGCGCCGGAGCGCGATATCATCGGCCTCGGCCGAGCCCTGGAACATCCCGAGCCCCAGCCCGAAGTGCGTATCATGGTAGAGATTGGCGCCGGTCGAGACGATCCAGTCGACGAAGCCGTGCTCGATAAGCGGAATCAGGCACGACATCCCGAGTCCGGCCGGCGTCAGCGCCCCGGTCAGGCTCATGCCGACGGTCACGTCGGAGGCCAGCATCTTTTCCGCGAACAGCCGGCAGGCGTCGCGCAAGCGCCGGCCGTTGTAGGCCAGAAACGCGCAATCGACCAGCTCGGCGGCGCTCATATCGCCACGCACAGGCTTCGGGTTGATGCGGGCGCCCGACAGATGTTTGTTTTCGCGCTTTGCCATCCGCTTCCTCTTCAGGCCACGAAGTGGTACTGGCAGAGTTTGCCAGTTTTCCACCGCCGACTTAAGATTGCGGGCGGGGCAAGTTCGCAAGTCAAGCCGCTTTGGGGAGCGTGCGATGGCAGTTGCAGTTATAACACAGCAGATTGGAAGCCGGGGCGCCGAGATCGCGGAGCTCGCGGCGCGCGAGCTTGGTTACCGCCTGCTCACCGGCCAGGAGCTCGTCGCCCAGGTTTCGAGCCGCTACCGGATTACGCCCGAGCAGTTGAAGGTGGTGGACGAACGCACGCCGCATTTCTGGGAGCGGCTGCGCACCGACACCGATCGTTTCGTGGCCTTCTTGCGCGCCGAGCTGCTCCGGGAGCTGGCCGACGACCGGCTGATCGTGGTGGGCCGCGGCAGCGCCCATCATCTGCCGGCCTCGGGCTGCGGGCTGCGGGTACATGTGATCGCAAGCCTCGACGATCGCGTGGCCCGCGTCGCCGCCGACGAGAAGTTGAGCAGCGGCGGCGCCGAAAAGCGCGTGCGCGACTATGACAACGAAATCCGCAGCCGCGTGCAGACCGTGTGCGGGCTCGATATCGAGGATTCGAACGTCTACGCGCTGGTGCTCAACAGCTCGGCGATGACGGTCGAGGGTTGCGCGGCGGCGCTGGTCGCCGCGGCCCGCCAGATCGATTCGCAGGCCAGCGCCGAGGATTGGCGGCGGTTGCGCGACGCCGCGACCGAAGCGCAGGTCCGCGCCGCCATCCACGCCCATCCGCAACTCAAGTCCTCGCAGATCGAAATCGAGTGCACCAACGGCGCGGTCCGGATCAACGGACCCGGCCTGGTGCCGCCGTGGGACGGGCTCGCCGACCAGGTGGTACGACAGGTCGACGGTGTCGCCTCGGTCGAGGTCACCGCCGACGGCGCCGCGATGCCGATCCTGCCCGAATAGCGGGCTCTCCGCAGTGGCCGGCTGAAATCGCTTACCGGCGCGCCATCGCCGTGCTATGGTCGCGCTTTCGCGAACGTGGCCATGCGCTTCCTGACCATCTTTCTGGCGACCGGTTTCTACTCGGGCTATGCACCGGCGATGCCCGGCACGGCCGGCTCGGTGGTCGGCGTCGCCATCTGGTGGCTGGTGTTCAGGCCGCTGTGGGAGCGCTCGCCGGCTGCGGCGATCGCGCTGTGGGCCGTCACCTTCGCCGCCGGATGCTTCATCGCCGGGCGCGCCGAGGAGATCTTCGACGAGCCCGACAGCTCGCGCATCGTGATCGACGAGATCTGCGGAATGGTCGCGACGATGTTCTTCAATCCCGCCGGATGGCTTTACCTGGCGGCAGGTTTCGCGCTCTTCCGGCTGTTCGATATCGTCAAGCCCTTTCCCGCCGGACTGATCGACCGGCGCATACCCGGCGGCGCGGGCGTGATGTTCGACGACCTGGCGGCGGCGATCTACGCCAATTTGGTGCTACAAATAGCTTCGCGCCTGATATGAAAAATCGCTGCGCAGCGATCCTGCGCCATGGAGTCGTATGATTAAGCGGGCGGTTGTCCTTTCCACCGGCGACGAACTGACCACCGGCCGGGTGGTCGATACCAATTCCAATTATCTGTCGGGCAAGCTCGCCGAAATCGGTATCGATACCGCCGCCGTGCTCACCGTGGGCGACGTGCCCGAGCGGCTGGAATGGGCCTGGCGCACCGCGATCGCGATGGGCGAGGTGGTCATCTCGACCGGCGGCATCGGCCCGACCGCCGACGATCTCACCAACGAGACCGTCGCGCGGATCGCCGGCGTCGGCCTGCGCAGCGACGCGGCCTCGGTCGCGAGAATCCGCCAGCTCTTCGCCGCCATGAATCGCGTGATGCCTGAGAACAACCTCAAGCAGGCGCTGCTGCCCGAGGGCGCGACCGTGGTGCCTAATCCGGTCGGTACCGCGCCCGGCTTCCGGATTCCGATCGCGCTCGGCGGCCATCGCGCCGAAGTGATCGTGCTGCCCGGCGTGCCGCGCGAGATGCGGCCGATGATGGAGGAGACCGTCATCCCGTGGCTGGTCGCCAATCGCGGCGCCGACACGGTCTTCGCGGTGCGGGTCTTCCAGACCTTCGGCATCAGCGAGTCGGGCCTCGATGAGGAGGTCGCGGGGCTGATCGCGCCGGAGGAGGGGCGGGTCGCGTTCCGCGCCTCGTTCCCGCAAATCTCGCTGCGTATCACGGTCGAGGATCGCCCCGGCGCGGCCGAGCGCAAACTCGAAGAGCTGTGCACGCGGGTGCGCGCGAAAATTTCCCAGTGGATTTATGCCGAGGGCGACGAGACCATGGAAGGCGTGGTCGGACGGCTGCTGACCGACAAGGGGCTGACGCTCGCGATCGCCGAGTCGTGTACCGGCGGCCTTATCGGCCATCGCCTGACCAACGTCGCCGGCAGCTCGCGCTACTTCATCGCCGACCTGGTGACCTATTCCAACGCGGCCAAGATGGCGTTGCTCGGCGTCAGCGAACGGACCCTCAAGGAGCACGGCGCGGTCAGCGAGGAATGCGTGCTCGAGATGGCGGCGGGCGCGCGCGCGCGGATCGGCACCGACCTCGCGATCGCGACCTCGGGCATCGCCGGGCCCGACGGCGGCAGCCCCGGCCGTCCGGTCGGCACGGTCTGTATCGCGCTCGACGGCCTGGGGCAGAGCGTGGCGCGGGTCTATCAACTGCGCGGCGCGCGCGATTGGGTCAAACTCTGGAGCTCGCAAATCGCGCTCGACTGGATTCGCCGCGCGGTGCTCGGTCTGCCGGTGAAAGAATCGAACGTGCTTCGCCGCTGATCCGCGGCCGTACCCGAGCGTCGCGAAAATTTCCGCGTCGCCGGCGCGCGGGATTTGCGATTGTGCTCTGTATCGCATTCCCGTTAGAGTCGCGAAGCTGACCGATGGAACCAATCCTTGCCCGCATGCGCCATCGTGCAACCTTGATGATCGCCGCCATCCGCGGCGCGGAGCCGCTTTCGTGCTGACCGTGCTGGGGGGATTACTGGCGCTCGCGGTCGGCGCCGGCTTTATCGGCGCTTTGTCGGGGCTCGGCGGCGGCGTCTTTATCGTGCCGGCCCTGGTAATCGTCGCCCACGTGCCGATGTATGCGGCGATCGGCGTGAGCCTGATTTCCGTGGTCGCCACCAGCGCCGGCGCCTCGGTCGCCTTCGTGCGCGACGGCTGGACCAACCTGCGGGTCGCGATGGTGCTGGAGTGCGCGACCGTCAGCGGCGCGGTCGGCGGCGCTTTCCTGGCCGGCCATATCGCACCCTGGATTCTTGAACTGCTGTTCGCGCTGGTGATGCTGCAGTCGGCCTACTTCACCGTGCGCAAGCAGGATGCGGAACTGCTACCCGAGAGCGATCCGCTGTGCGCGCGGCTCAAGCTCGACGGCCACGTGCCGGGCGACGACGGCCGCCCGCTTCACTACGGGGTACGCAATCTGCCCGGCGGCGGCGTGCTGATGGTGGTGGCGGGAATCACCTCGGGCCTGCTCGGAATCGGCTCCGGCGCGCTCAAGGTGATCGCGATGGATTACGTCATGCATCTGCCGCTCAAGGTCTCGAGCGCGACCTCGAACTTCATGATCGGCGTGACCGCCGGGGCCGGCGCGCTGGTGTTCCTGTCGCGCGGCGCGGTAGCCGGCTCGATCGCCGCGCCGGTCGCGCTGGGCGTCACCGTCGGCGCGCTGGCCGGCAGCCGCGTGTTGCCCCATGCCAACGTTCGCGCACTGCGCGCGATGTTCGTCGTGATCCTGGTGCTGATCGCGATCGAGATGGGATGGCGGGCGCTGTCAGGAATCTGAGTGATGGACGAGTTGCTGGAACGCTCGCAAGCGGAAACTGCCTCGTCGCAGGCGCTGCAGGACGAGGACCGGATTCTCCGGCGCTGGACGCCGATGCTGCTGCGCACCATCCTGGTCGCTGCCACCGCCCTCCTGATCGTCGGGCTGTTCTTGATGGCGCGCCAGGCGCCCGGCGCCTACGTGGCGCGCTTCAAGGCGGTCCAGGCCGGCAAGATTTATTCGCGCCAGCCGTGGCTCACGATGGTTGGGCAGGCGGTCGCCGGCGATCCCCGCGCGATCGTCACGATCGGCCTGATGGTGCTGACGCTGGTGCCGCTGGCGCGCGTCGCTTTCTGCTTTCTGCTGTTCCTGCGCGAGCGCGACTGGCTATACGTGATGTTCACCGCCTACGTGCTGTTCGGCCTGGTGCTGGGCGTGGTCCTCGGCCGCATCGGCTGAGCCCCCTGGCATCCTTATCTTGTCATTCCGAGCGTAGCGAGGAATCCCGGATCCGGGATTTCCTTCGAGCAGCCTCAGGGCATGCTTGGGCTGCGCCTCAGAATGAACAGCATGAATTACGGCGACCTCGTATGCTCTCACCCGGGCGAAGCGGTGCTAGCGAAGAAATCGCGCCAACAAAAAGACCGCGAAGGTGACGCCGAGAACGATTAGCACGAAAGACAAAAACCAGCGCATCTGGATAGTCACACCGATCAAAGCCGCCTTACGGCCCTGGGCTGCCGTGAAGCCTTGCAGTTCGAGAAGCGAAGCTCTGCCCAGAAGGTATCCCCAGACCAGACATATCGGTCCCAGCGCGAGCAGAAAGTAGGCGCCGAGAAGATGATCTTTGACAAATTCCGGATGGCGCTGAAAATACGGCGACATTACGAGTCCAAGAACGAAGAACAGCAGCCATGGAATCATCGACCAAGCTACTGCGGCACTTAAGTCCCAGGCCGAGGCGTGGCCGCCTATTTGCCGTCCGGCGCGACTCCGTAAAGTTCCGTTGATGTAAAGTACGACGGCAATGAGCGACGACGCGCCAACGAATTCGAGCGCGACGGTCAATGGTTTCAGGCGGAAAGGAATGTCAGGAGCCTCGGCGACAGCGAGACACAACATCACCCCCATTATCACCGAAAAAGCGATGACCACTCGCCATGGCTTCGCTCCGATGAGCTCGCGAATGACGCGCCGGGGATGGAACAGAAAGACCGAGATTTGGCATCACTGCGTATCCATCATAGCCGTTTACTCGATGACGCGTCCTTTGTCATTCCGAGCGAAGCGAAGAATCCCGGATCCGGGATTCTTCGGCTGCGCCTCAGAATGACAGCGTGGGAGCGAACTCGTACGTCGTCAGCCAGTGGCGGCGGGGGTCGGCCAGCTTTGCAGTTCGGGAAGCACGCGCGCGCCGAGAATCTCGATGGTTCGCAACACGCGCTCGTGCGGCACGCCGCCATACTGCACCATCAGCAACAACTGATCCGCGCCGAGTTCATGGTAGCGCGCGGCGACGCGGATAATCTCGGCCGGGCTGCCGATCGCGACCAGGTCGGCCTCTTTCATATACTCGAAGTAGTCGCCGGTTATATCGGCCGGATCGACCCGCGCGGCATTGTGCAGGTAATGGTAGGACTGTTCGTTTTTCGCCGCGCCACGCGCCACTTCCTGGATCAGCTCGAGCCCGCGCCGCGCGTACCATAGGACGGCATCGCGCGCATCGCGCTCGGTCGCCTCGCGATCCTCGCCCGCCATACAGAGCAGATTGAGCGAGACCTGATGGTTGGCCGACGCGCCCAGCGGCCGGGCGTTGCGCGCCGCCTCGCGATAGAGCCGCACCCGGTTGGCGACCTCGGTCGGCTCAACGCCGATGGTGAAGCCGAGCGCGCCCAGCCCGCATTCGGCCGCGAGCCTGAAGGTCTCGGGGCTGACGGCCGCCACCCACAACGGCGGATGCGGCTTCTGGAGCGGCTTGGGAATCACCGATATCGGCCGCGTGACGTTCCAGAAGCGGCCCTGGTAGGTGAACGGCTCGTCGCGCCACATCCGCGGGATCATCTCGATCGCCTCGCGCCAGCGCGGCCGCGTCTCCTCCGGCGGCATCCCGAAGCCCATCATCTCGTCCATCGTGGTCGAGCGGCCGGTGCCGAATTCGACGCGGCCATTGGACATGATATCGAGCACCGCGACCCGCTCGGCGACGCGGATCGGATGGTTGAACGGCAGCACCGCGACGCCGTGTCCGATCCGAATCCGGCTGGTGCGCTGGCTGACGCATCCCAGGAAAACCTCGGGCGCCGACGAATAGGAGAATTCGTTCAGGAAGTGATGCTCGACGACCCAGGCCGAATCGAAGCCGAGCCGGTCGGCGAGCTCGATCTGCGCCATCGTGTCCCAGAACACGCGGTATTCGTGACCCGGGGCGTGGGGCTTGATCGATTCGATTTCGTAGATGAGCCCGACCTTCATCGCGCCGCCTCCCGCGGATTTCGCCGGGATGACTAGCAGCGAGGATACACCCGATCGGGTACGAGGAGGGAGCGGGCCGGTGCCTGCGTCGCGCCGCGGATTAATATTTGCGGCGGATTTGGCAGCTGCCGCGCTCCGTCCCGGTGGCAGAACGGTTACGATTATCGTGAAGCCGGCGGCATTCTCAGTCGGCTTCCATCGAGCAGCCGACGGCGCTGCCCATGCGCCGATCAGCACAACCCGGCATCGCGAGCGATCGTAAGATACCCGCCGATCCGCGACACACGCATCCCACGCCACGACTCATCACGTGGCGCGGCAAACAGTGATAACGGTCTATTTCAGCTACAGCCTAATGGCTTCGCGCGCTTTGAAACGCGCAGATGCACAGGGGGGTTTTGTAACGCGAGCAACGAGCGCAGACAGCTTAGTAGGCTAACTCCAGTATCTACGCCCGAACATCAGTTTTCGCTGCTTGGGCCGCCGCTACCAGGTTTGAGGTTGCCTTCGAGACACCAACGATCGATAACTTCAGCATTGAAGCGCCAGTCGGTACCAATCCGGAAGCCCGGCAGTTCGCCACGCCGCAGGAGCTTGTAGATAGTCGAAGGATGTACCCGCAGATACGAGGACAGCTCCTTGACCGTCATAACCCGAGGCATGCTGTAATTGTTGTTGTCAGTCGCCATGCTTCACCCCTCTAGCATGAAAATGAGAATTGTCGCTTCCAGTCACCATTACATCCACTCTGAAGCTAATCACCACTCACTTGTGCTCAGTATTGACTAAGCACCAAAGCCAATCAAGTGGGGTGCGCGATAAGGATGAGAAAGGTTAGAAACGGCTCACTTGCGTGGTCTCAAGCACGAAAAAATCCGGCAGATGGAGATAATCTTTCGATGGACTCGCGTTATCGACGAAGCTTGCGAGCGATCGTGATTCTGGCCGTGGGACTTGCCTTCGCGACCATCGCGATGCCGCAGCGACGCGCCGCGGCCGCTGAATCGCAGGGCTTCTCACTGAGCAGTCCGGCCTTCGCGAATGATGCGAAAATACCACTGGAGTTTACCTGCAGCGGAGCTAATCTATCGCCGCCGCTCAGATGGCGCGACGCTCCTGCCAGGACCAGGTCCTACGTCCTGATCGTGAGGGATCCCGACGCGCGCAGCGGCAACTTCATCCACTGGGTGATGTTCGATATTCCGGCCGCCACTGGCGAACTCAAACCGGGAATCGGCAGAAGCGATCCAGCCGCGCAGGGTACCAACGGCTTCGGCAGAATCGGCTACGACGGACCGTGTCCGCCGCCCGGGCGCGCGCACCATTATGTATTCGAGCTGATGGCGCTGGATTCGATGCTTGCGCTGAGACGCGGCGCGAGCGCCGCTCAGGTCGAGTCGGCAGCCGCGGCGCATCGCCTCGCGACTACTGAATTAACCGCCGAATTTGCTCGCTAGGATGCCGCTATCTGAGCGCAACTCGTGCCGGGTACTGCGTCTGGCCCTTTTGACGTCGTGCAGAGATTAGGATTATAGACTCGCGGGAGGATCGCTCGGCGATGCGCGGCGGCGCGTATCGAACCGGCGACCGGGTGTGATTACGATGAGCGATCGGCGCGAGATCAATCCGCTTTATAACGGCCACCGGCTCAAGCTCGGGACCTTCAGCAGCAACTTGAGCGGCGGCTGCGCGATCACCACCATCGACGGCGTCCTGAAGGCGACCTGGCCCGAGACCCTGGCGCTGGCCCGGATGGCCGACGAGATGGAGTTCGAGGCGCTGGTGCCGGTCGGCCGCTGGAAGGGTTTCGGCGGGGTGACCGATTTCAACGGCGCCGGCTTCGAGTGCCTGTCATGGGCGGCCGGAATCGCGGCCTCGACCAGCCGCTGCGGAATTTTTTCGACCACCCACGTACCGACCATCCATCCGGTGATGGCCGCCAAGCAGGTCACCACTATCGACCATATCAGCGGCGGCCGCTTCGCCCTGAATATCGTGACCGGCTGGTACACCGGCGAAATCGATATGTTCGGCGAGACCCTGATGTCGCACGACCTGCGTTACGATCGTGCCCTGGAGTGGCTCGAAATCATCAAGCGCCTGTGGACCGCCGAGGAAGAGTTCGACTATCTCGGCAAATTCTACCAGGTGCGCAAGGGATGGCTCGCGCCCAAGCCGCTCCAGGAGCCCTATCCGGTCGTGATGTGCGCGGGCGGCTCGGGCAAGGGGCGCGACTTCGCCGCGCGCCATTGCGATGTCGCGTTCGTCGCCTGCAATACCGAGGATCTCGACGAAACCCGCGCGCGGGTCGCCGATTACCGCCGCTACGCCCGCGAGCAGTACGGCCGCGAGCTGATGATCTGGAGCAACGCCTATATCGTGCAGGCCGAAACCGAGCGCGAGGCACGCGACTTCCATCATCACTATGTTTACGAGAAGGGCGATTGGGAGGCCGCCACCAACCTGGTCGAAACCATGGGCGCGAGCACCGAAATCATGACCCCGGAAATCCTGCGCGCGATGAAGGCCAACTTCATCGGCGGCTGGGGCGGCTATCCGCTAATCGGCACCCGCGAGCAGATCGTCGATGGCCTCAAGATGATGTGCGACCTCGGCCTCGACGGCACGCTGCTCTCATGGCCGCGCTATGCGGCGGGGATGCGCGAGTTTCAGACCGAGACCCTGCCGCTGGTCAAGCAGGCCGGCCTGCGCTGAGCATCACAACCGGCGCAGCGCGTTGAGCTGCCCGGCAGTCCGGACTCACCTGGATCGATCGAGAAGAATGCCGAACGGTCTAATGGTACGGGCTAACTGGTGGAGGCGGATTCGAGGAATTCGAAAAACCCCCGGCGCCAGCGAATCCGCCGACGATCGCACCCTCAAGCCCCAGCGCGCCGACGGTCCCGTAGAGCCCTAGCGCACCCATCCCCGGATTGACCGGCAATGGCGCCCCGGCGCAAGCGACCGTCGTGCTCTGATCCTTTTTGAGCATCACCTGCGTCCCGGGGGCGCCAAGGCTGGTGACCTCCACCGTACCGTGGCGCGTGTAGACATCGGTGAAGTCGCGACAGTGCGTATAGCCTTTGCGAGTGGTGTTAGTTTGATAGCCGGTATTGTAATCGGTCCCGCGTGCTGCCGCGATTGCGTTGGGCGTGTGCACCTCGAAATTCGGCGCCGGCCCGCCCGTGGTCACATGTACGATCGAGCGCAGGACGCCGGAGAGCAGGCTGACCCGCGTGGTGGCCTGACCATTGGTCCCCAGCACCTGATCGTTGAGCACCAGCACGCCCGAATCGTACAGATCGAGGGTGCTCTTATCGTTGAGCAATATGATCAAGCGCCCGTTGGCGCCGGTCGTGAACCGATCGCCCCGCATGACACCCATCCCGGTCGTGACCGCAACCGGACTAGCGGCGCGCTCGAGTTTCACATCCCCGGAGTAGGTTTGCACCGTCCCGACGGTCTGCGCGCTTGCCAGCGAGCCCCACAGCAACAGCGGGATCAGGAGCATCGCGGCCGTTACGGCGCGATTAATGTTTGGGCGGCTGATCCGATATTGGTTGGATGAGCTCAAGCTGACTCCCCCTGCCGGGCTGCCTTATCGTAAGAAATAGCGACTAATTACTAGCATGAGAACGCATCGAGCCCAACCGGATTGGGCAGGATCAGTGCCGAAAAAAGGGCGGGGGGCCGGTCACGCCGGTAGCCAATGGTTTGCTTTCCGCCCGCCGATTTTGCAGCGTAAGCATCAGAGGGTAACCAACCAACCATGAGCGCCAGTAACAGCTTATCGCGATCGGCGGCGATTCGCGCCCGCCTCTCCCATCCGGTCATCGACGTCGACGGCCATTGCGCCGAATTCGAGCCGGTCTTGTTCGACTATCTTCGCGAAGTCGGCGGCCCCGGAATCGTCGAGCGTTATAAGTCATTGCCGGAAAATCCGTTTTCCTACCGATGGCATCGGCTGACGCCGGATGAGCGGCGCGCGGAACGGGTCCCGCGTCCCAACTGGTGGGGCCATCCGACCAGCAATACGCTCGATCGCGCCACCAGTTCGCTGCCCAAGCTGATGTACGAGCGCATCGGCGAGATGGGTCTGGATTTCTGCGTCCTCTACCCGAGCATCAACTTGAACTCCTCCCATATCGGTGACCCGGAGGTCCGCCGCGCCGCCTGCCGGGCCTTTAATCGCTACCAGGCCGAGGTCTTTCGCGACTTCGCCGACCGCCTGACGCCGGTGGCGGTAATCCCGATGCATACGCCGGCCGAAGCGCTCGAGGAGCTGGATTATGCCGTCGGCACGCTCGGGCTCAAGGCGATCGTGATGCCGGCGTACGTGCGCCGGCCGATCGAGGCGCTGGCGCGCAAGGCGCCCGAGGTCGCCAACCAGCTCTACTGGCTCGATACCTATTGCCTCGACAGCGACTACGACTACGATCCGGTGTGGGCGCGATGCGTCGAGCTGCGGGTGGCGCCGACCTTCCATTCGCGCGGCACCGGCTTCGGGACCCGCGTTTCGGTCTCGAATTTCACCTACAATCATATCGGCCATTTCGCCTACTCGGCGGAAGGCATCTGCAAGGCGATTTTCCTGGGCGGCGTGACGCGGCGCTTCCCGAGCCTGCGCTTCGCCTTCCAGGAGGGCGGCGTCGGATGGGCGCGCGCGCTGTACGGCGATCTCGTCAGCCACTGGAAGACTCGCAATCCGGCGGCGGTCGCGGCGCGCGATCCGGCGCGGCTCGACCAGGAGCTGTTCCGCGATCTGGCGCTGCGCTACGGCGGTCCGCGCTATGCCGACAAGTTTCCGATCCGGCCCGGCGAGGTCTCGATGGTGATGTGGGGGACGCCCGAAAAGGCCGACGATCGCGACGAATTTGCGCGCTGCAAAATCACCCGCAACGAAGATATCCGCGATCTCTTCGTGCCCAATTTCTTCTTCGGCTGCGAAGGCGACGACCCGCTGACCGGGCTGGCCTTCCGCCGTGAGCTGAACCCGTTCGGCGCGCGCCTCAATGCTATCTACGGTTCCGACCTCGGCCATTTCGACCTGCCCGACATGCGCGATGCGGCTTACGAAGCCTGGGAACTGGTCGAGGACGGGGTAATCAACGAGGCCGAGTTCCGCGACTTCGTGTTCGCCAATCCGGTGCGGCTGCACGGCGGAATGAACCCGGACTTTTTCAAGGGCACCGCGGTCGAGCGCGAGGCGGCGGCGGTGCTCGCGGAGCGCGATGAGAACGCCGGCGCGGCGCGCTAGCCGCTGGCGCGGCTGCATGGGCTGCCGATGAAATTGGCCGTGCGCTTCGTGACCTCGGCCTTCGCGCCCGCCGGTTACCCGCGCTGGGAGCGCGCCGAAATCGCCTTTGCCGGGCGTTCCAACGTCGGCAAGAGCTCGCTCCTCAACGCGCTGGCGGGCGTGCGCGGACTGGCGCGCACCAGCCGCACGCCGGGGCGCACCCGCTCGCTGAATTTCTTCGAGCTGGGCGAGGCGCTGGCGCTGGTCGATTTGCCGGGCTTCGGCTATGCGGCGATGGCCCATACGGAGGCCGAGCGAATCGCCGCACTGCTGCGGGATTACCTGGCGACGCGCCGCAATCTGGCGGCGCTGGTGATGCTGATCGACGCGCGCCGCGGCCCCGCCGACGAGGAGCGCGAGCTGGCGGCGATGGTTGCGCGGCGGGGCATCGACCTGATCGTGATCGCGACCAAGTGCGACAAGCTGCGCGCCTCCGAGCGCGCCGCCCTGCCCAAACTGTTTGCCGCGCTCGCCGTCAAACCGATTTTGTCCTCGGCCCGCGACGGCGAAGGTGTCGACACGCTGCGCCGCCGTATATTTCACTACGGCGCTCGCCCGGCCGCCGGCGCGGCGGCGCGCGACTGATGTCGCGCGGCTGCGTCGTGGCGCCCTCGGTCAGCGTCATCATCCCGACCTACAACCGGCGCGCGATGGTGCGCGAGGCGATCGCGTCGGTGCTCGCCCAGCACGCCGTCGAGTTCGAGCTGATCGTGGTCGATGACGGATCGACCGATGGCAGCTTCGCGGAACTCCAGCAGTTGGCCGACGTGCGCCCGCAGATCGGTTATCGCGCGATACGGATTGCGCACGGCGGTCCCGCCGCGGCGCGCAATCGCGGCGTCGCTCTCGCCGCCGGCGAGTTCATCGCGTTTCTCGATTCCGACGATCTCTGGATGCCGGCCAAGCTCGAACGCCAGCTTGCCTTCATGCGCGCGCATCCGGACCTGCGGATTGCGCAATGCAACGAGCGTTGGCTGCGGGGCGGACGGCCGGTGAATCCCGGCCGGCGTCATCGCAAGCACGCGGCCGAGCTGTTCGAGGACTCGCTGCGGACCTGTCTGGTCAGCCCCTCGGCGACTATCATGCGGCGCGATTTCTTTGGCGCGCTCGGCGGCTTCGACGAAACCCTGGCCGCCTGCGAGGACTACGACTTGTGGCTGCGCGTGCTGGTTGACCACGAAATCGGCCTGCTCGACGAGCCGTTGGTGATACGCCGCGGCGGCCATCCGGGACAGCTCTCGGCCACGATGCCGGCGCTCGATCGATTTCGGATAATCGCCATAATGAAAATCCTGGGCGAGGCGCGGCTCGATGCGCGCCAGCGCGCCGCGGCGTGCGAAGTGTTGATCGAGAAATGCGGAATTTACGGTGCCGGGCTCGAACGGCGCGGACGCCTGGAGGCGGCGCGGCTGTGCCGCGCGATCGCCGGCGCGGCGGCGGGCGCCTGGCGCGCCGGCGCCGATCCCGCGCTGCCTGAATTTATCAGCCTGATGCGCACGCTGGTCGGCGAAGCTGAAGCGGCCGGGCGCGATGTGGAAATTCCTGATGAGCGCGGTTGAAAGCGAAGCCGCGATCCGGCGCTGGGCGGCCGACAAGCATCTGCCCGACGCGGCCCTGGCGCGATGGCTCGCGCTCGACGATGCGGCGCGCGCGGCGATGCTCGCGATGGCCCGGGAACTGCGACTGCGCACCGCGCAGATGGCGACCGCGCTCGAGCTGCTCGAGGAAATCGAGCTGCGCGAAAATCGCGCTCCAGGTTCGATTCTCGAGAGCGACGCGCTACGCGGCGCGATCGCGGCCGGCGGCTCCGCCCCGGCCCGCGCCAGCCGGATGCTCGAGGCGCTGCGCGCAATTCGCTGGCCGCGCCTGACCCGGCTTCGCGCCGAGCTCGAAGCGCGCATCCGCGGACTCGGCCTGCCGGCGGTCGTGACGGTGCGGTTGCCCCGCGAGCTTTCCTCTGATGAGCTTACGCTGGAGTTGCGCGCACACACGGGCGCCGAACTGCGCGATGGATTGCAAGTGCTGCAACGAATCGGGCCGGAGTTGGTCGGGATCCTGGAACGGCTGAGCGGTGACGATGAAATTTGAGCTGGAGGCGCTGCTGATCGAGGAGTCGTGCCGCGAGAGCGCGCTGGCGCGGCGAATTCTCGCGGCGGTCGCGGCCAGCGTCGCGGTCAGCTATCTCGACGATCCCCGCGCGGCGGCGCTGGCCGATCGATCGGCGTCCGATCCCTTCGGCGCCGGTAAGCGCCGGATGATCGTGACCCGCAAGCGCGGCGGGTTCGTGACGGCCTGTCCGGCGGCGTCGTCGAAATTCGCCTGCTGCGGCTACCTGGTGATGAATCTGGCCTCGAACTGCCCGATGGATTGCAGCTACTGTTTTTTGCAGGAGTACCTGGCCGATAATCCCGGCTTCCAGGTCTATGCGAACTATACTGAAGCCTTTGACGAACTCGAGCGTCTGGGCCGTACCGGCGCGGGTCGCAACCTGCGCGTCGGCACCGGCGAACTGGCCGATTCCCTGGCGTTCGATGATGTGACCGGAATCAGCCTCGAGCTGGTTGAGTTTTTCGCGCGCCAGCCGAATCTGCTGCTCGAATTGAAGACCAAGACCGACGAGATCGAGAATCTGCTGCGGGTCGATCCGCGCGGCCGCACGCTGGTTTCATGGACGCTCTCGCCGCCGGCCGTGTTCCGCTCCTCGGAGCGCGGGACCGCCTCGCCGTGGGAGCGAATCGCCGCAGCGCGCCGCGTGCTCGAGGCCGGCTACCGCGTCGCCTTCCATCTCGATCCGATCGTCGCCTATCCCGACGCGCCGGCCGACTACGCCGCCTTGCTCGACGCGCTGTTCGACACTATCGCGCCGGAGCGTATCGCCTTTCTGAGCCTGGGCGGCCTGCGGATGACGCCGGGGCTGCGCCGCATCATACGGCAGCGCTTCGCCGGCGATCTGATGATGGTGGGCGAGGAGGTGCTGTCGCCCGACGGCCGCTTCCGGGCCTTCACGCCGTTGCGGGTCGGCCTCTATCGTGCGATCCACGAACGCATCCGCCACGCCGGCGTATCGACCCCGGTCTATCTCTGCATGGAGCCGGCCAGCGTGCATGAGCGCGTGTTCGGCAGCCGGCCGGGCTCGCCGGGAGCGATCGGCGAGCGGCTGGCGCAGGAGCGCGGATGATGCGCCGCCAGCCACGGGCGCGCGCCAGGGCGGCGGCCAACGGCCGGCTGGTAGCGCCGGCGCGCTCGATGATGGCGGACAATCGCCGCCGTCCGATCGGAGTATTCGATTCGGGGATCGGCGGCCTGACCGTTCTGCGCGCGCTGGTCGAGCTGATGCCGCACGAGGACTTCATCTACCTCGGCGACACCGCGCGGCTGCCATACGGCACCAAGTCGAATGAAGTAATCCTCCGCTACTCGCGCGAGAACACCGAATTCCTGCTCGCCAAGGGTATCAAGCTGCTGGTGGTGGCCTGCAACACCGCCAGCGCGGTCGCGCTCGAGGAGATCGCGCGCGCCACGATCGTGCCGGTGATCGGGGTGATCGAACCGGGCGCACGGGCCGCGGTCAAAGCCTCGCGCGCGGGCAAGATCGGCGTGATCGGCACCGAGGCGACGATCGCGTCGGGCGCCTACACCCGGATGATCCAGCGGCTGCGGCCGCGCGCCGAAATCTACACGCGCGCCTGCCCGCTGTTGGTGCCGCTGGTCGAGGAAGGCTGGACCGACAACGCGATCGCCGAGCAGACCGTGGCGCACTATCTTGGCAGCCTGAAAGACAGCGGGATCGACACGCTGCTGCTGGGATGCACCCATTATCCGCTGCTGAGCGAGCTGTTCGCGCGCGTGCTCGGGCGGCGGGTGCGGCTGATCGATTCGGCCAGCGCGACCGCGGCGGCGGTGCGCGAGCGGCTGGCCGCGTCGGGTCTGGCCCGGCGCGAGGGCGGCGGCGGGCAGAGTTTCTTCGTCACCGAAACGCCCGAACGCTTCATCCGGGTCGGACGGCGCTTCATGGGTCCGCAGGTCGAAAGCGCGGTCAGGCTCGAGCGCTGAAAAATTCTTCGCCATAGGGTAAACTTGACGGGACGACGCGCAGGATCGCGCGGCGCAGGAACTTCGATACATCATGAGTGCATCGCTTACCTTAATAGCGCACAAGGTTTTCGGCTCGAAGAACGATCGCGAGGTCAAACGCCTGCGCCCCTCGGTCGACGCTATCAACCGCCTGGAGCCGTCGATCGCCGAGCAGAGCGACGACCAGCTGCGTGCCCAGATCGCCGAATGGAAGGCCAAGCTCAGCGCGATCGAGGATCGCGAGGAGCGCGAAGAGGCGATGGAAGAGTTGCTGCCGGAGGTCTTCGCGGTGGTGCGCGAGGCCGCCAAGCGCACGCTCGGCCAGCGCCATTTCGACGTCCAGTTGATCGGCGGGATGGTGCTGCATCACGGCAAGATCGCCGAGATGAAGACCGGCGAGGGCAAGACCCTGGTCGCGACCCTGCCGGCGGTGCTGAACGCGCTCGGCGGGCGCGGCGTGCACGTGGTGACGGTCAACGACTACCTGGCGCGGCGCGACGCCGACTGGATGGGCCGCATCTACAACCATCTTGGCCTGAACTATGGCGTGATCGTTCACGGTCTGTCCGACGCCGAGCGCCAGACGGCCTATAACGCGGATATCACCTACGGCCAGAACAACGAGTTCGGCTTCGACTACCTGCGCGACAACATGAAGTTCAACCTCGCCGAGTACGTGCAGCGCGAGCATAACTTCGCGATCGTCGACGAGGTCGATTCGATCCTGATCGACGAGGCCCGCACCCCGCTGATTATCTCGGGCGCCTCCGAGGAGTCGACCGATACCTATTACGTGGTCGATCGCGTGATTCCGCGCCTGCGTGCCGAGGAGCATTACACGGTCGACGAGAAGCTCAAGACCGCGTCGCCGACTGAGGAGGGCGTGGCGCGCGTCGAGGAGCTGCTCGGAGTCGAGAACCTCTACGATCCGCGTAACATCCTGCTGCTCCATCACGTCAACCAGGCGCTCAAGGCGCACGTGCTGTTCAAGCGCGACGTCGAGTACGTGGTGAAGGACGGGCAGGTGATGATCGTCGACGAGTTCACCGGGCGGCTGATGCCGGGGCGGCGCTGGAGCGACGGGCTGCATCAGGCGATCGAGGCCAAGGAAAACGTCAAGATCGAATCCGAGAACCAGACCCTGGCGACGATCACCTTCCAGAACTACTTCCGGATGTACAAGAAGCTGTCCGGCATGACCGGCACGGCCGACACCGAGTCGGTCGAGTTCCGCGAGATCTACAACCTCGACGTCATGGTGATTCCGACCAACAAGCCGATGATCCGTGACGATAACAACGACCTGGTTTACAAGAGCGAGGCGGAAAAGTTCGACGCCGTGATCGAGGAGATCTGCGATTGCAACGAGCGCGGCCAGCCGGTGCTGGTCGGCACGGTCTCGATCGAGAAGTCCGAGCGGGTCTCCGAGCAGCTCAAGCGCACCGGGGTCAAATTTTTCGTGCTCAACGCCAAGAACCACGAGCGCGAGGCCGAGATCGTCGCCCAGGCGGGACGCTACAAGGCCGTCACCATCTCGACCAACATGGCGGGCCGCGGCACCGATATCGTGCTGGGCGGCAATCCCGAGTTCATGGCGGCGGCCGAGGCCGGCACCAAGGAACCGGCGGATGCGGGGTTCCAGGCGGCGCTGACGAAGTATCGCGCGCAATGCGAGGCCGAGCGCCAACAGGTGCTGCAGGCCGGCGGCCTGCATATCCTCGGCACCGAGCGTCACGAATCGCGGCGCATCGACAACCAGCTGCGCGGCCGTTCCGGACGCCAGGGCGACCCGGGCTCGTCGCGATTTTTCGTCTCGCTGGAAGACGACCTGATGCGCATCTTCGCCGCCGACCGGCTCAAGGGGCTGATGAACCGCATCGGCATGGAGGACGGTGTCCCGATCGAGCATCGGATGGTCTCGCGGGCGATCGAAAATGCGCAGAAGAAAGTCGAGGCGCACAACTTCGACATCCGCAAACATCTGCTCGAATACGACGACGTGATGAACAAGCAGCGCGAGGTGGTTTACCATCGCCGCCGCGAGCTGCTCGGCGAAGCGCCGCTCAAGGACGACATCCTCGACATGTGCGACGCGCTGATCGAAGCTATCGTCGAAGCCCACGGCGATCGCGAAGCCGACCACGACCAGTGGGACTGGAAGGCGATCGAGGATGCCTTCTACAAGCAGTTCAAATACCGCTTCAACTTCATGCAGAACCTCGACGGCAAGGCGATCGACAGGCCCGACGATCTGGCCGCAATCGCCAGCGAGCGCGTGCGCCGGCTGTATGACGAGCGCGAGGAACAGTTCACGCCCGCCGTGATGCGCCAGATCGAGAAGATCGTCTCGCTGCAGACCCTCGACCTGCTGTGGAAAGACCATTTGCTGGCGATGGATCACCTCAAGGAGGGCATCGGCCTGCGCGGCTACGCCCAGCAGAACCCGCTGGTCGAGTATCAGAAAGAAGGCTTCGCGATGTTCGAGGCGCTGATGGCGACGATGCAGGGCGACGCCGTCGAGAAGGTCTTCTCGGTGCAGGTCACGCGCGAACAGGACGTGCAGCAGATGCAGCCGCAGGCTCAGCCGCAGAAGGTCGTGATGAGCCACGGCGGCGTCGCCGAAAGCGAGGGCCCGGCACCCGTCAAGCGCGAGGGCGACAAGGTCGGCCGCAACGATCCCTGCCCGTGCGGCTCGGGCAAGAAATACAAACGCTGCCACGGCAAGTAATTCTTCGGTCATGATCGAGTTTCGCGCGAGCTGCGCGGTCATCGCCGGCCTTGCGCGCCCGCCGAGTCGCCGCGTATAGATCGGCGGCTGGAGGATGGCGATGGAGGTACGGAGCGGCCCGACCACGGTACGCGGCTTTCGTTTTGCGGGCGTCAGCGCGGGACTCAAGACAACGCCCGGCGCCAAGGATCTGGGATTGATCGTCGCGGATTCGGAAGCCGCCGCGGCCGGCGTCTTCACCACCAATCGGGTCAAGGCGGCGCCAGTGGTGATCGCCGAGCAGCGCGTCGGGCGCGGTCGATTGCGCGCCGTCGCCGCCAACTCGGGCTCGGCCAACTGCTTCACCGGCCGCGCGGGACTCAAGCTCGCGCGCGATTCGTCGGCCGCGGTGGCGCGCGAGCTCGGATGTGCGCCCGATGCGGTGGCGCCCTGTTCGACCGGCGTGATCGGTCATCTTTTCGACCTCGAGAAATATCGCCGCGGGGTGCGCGCGGCGGTCGCGGCGCTGTCGCCCGACGGCCTGGAGAATTTCGCGCGCGCGATCATGACCACCGATACGCGTCCCAAGCTGGCGTGGGTATCGATGCGGCTGGGCGGGGCCGACCTGACGATCGCGGGCGCGGCCAAGGGCGCCGGCATGATCCAGCCGCACATGGCCACGATGCTGGCGTTTATCGCGACCGACGCGGCGCTCGCGCCACCTGCGCTGCGCGGGATGCTCAAGCGCGTGCTGCCGGTCAGCTTCAACGCGATTACGGTCGACGGCGACATGTCGACCAACGACACGCTGATGCTGATGGCGAGTGGCGCGGCCGGGAACCGCCGGTTCTCGCCGCGGGAACTCGCGTCGTTCGAGGTGGGGGTGCGCGAGGTGGCGCGTTCGCTCGCCTGGCAACTGGTGCACGACGGCGAAGGCGCGACCAAGCTGGTCGCGATCGAAGTGCGCGGCGCGCGCAGCGCCGCCGAGGCTTTTCGGGTGGCGCGCCAGATCGCCAACTCGCCGCTGGTCAAGACCGCGTTTTTCGGCTGCGATCCCAATGTCGGCAGAATCATCGCCGCGGCCGGCGCCTGTGGCGTCGCGTTCGATCCCGGGCGGCTGGCCTTGCAGGTTGCCGGCGTGCCGATCGCGGCGCGCGGCGCCTTGCTGGTCGAGGCGCTGCCGCAGGCGCAGGCGCGGATGCGCGAGCGCGAGTTCCGCGTCATCCTGGATCTCAAGCAGGGCCGCGCGCGGGCCGTGGTGCTGACCAGCGACCTGAGCTTCGACTATGTTAAGATCAACGCCGAATACACGACCTGACGGATTCGCCGGCGAGGGGAGGCATCCTTGGCGTTCACAAAAGTAGCGCGGCGCGATGAAGTCGCCGAGGGCAGCGGCCGCATAATCGAAATCGGCCCCGGCCGTTTCATCGCGCTGTTCAACGTCGCCGGAACCTTCTACGCGCTCGACAATGAATGTCCGCACGAGGGCGGGCCGCTCGGCGAGGGCGATGTCGACCGCGGTTGCGTGAGCTGCCCGTGGCACGGCTTTCGTTTCGATCTCACCAACGGTGTCTGCGTCAACTCGGCCAAGCTCAAGGTCGCGTGCTTCCCGGTGCGTGTCGATGGCGACGAGATACTGGTCGAGGCCTGAGGTCGCTCGCGCGTTTTAGCCGTGCGTCCAATTTATCCGCAACACGCCGGCGGCAAGCAGAGCAAGTTTTAATGGACGCGCAGATCGACGCCGAGCCGACGCGGCTTCCCGACTTCATTGCGGTCGGCCCGCCGCGCACCGGCACGACCTGGCTTCATCGCGTGTTGCAAGGACACGTCGGCCTGCCCCGGGGCATCAAGGAGACCCACTTCTTCAGGTGGAACTACGGACAGGGCGTCGATTGGTACCGGTCGTTCTTTCGCGGCTGCCCGGCCGGCTTGCCGATCGGTGAGATCACGCCGACCTATTTCGACAGCGAAGAGGCCCGGCAACGAATCGCCGCTCTCATACCGCGATGCCGGATCATCTGCTCGCTGCGCGATCCGGTCGTGCGCGTCTACTCGCAATACAAGGCCTGGCATCGCATTGGGCATATCACCGACGAGTTCGACTACGATCGTCAACGCGGGCAGCTCGCGGCCTCAAGAAGTTACGCTTTCAATGTGCGCGCGTGGCGCACGGCCTTCGGCGCCGAGAATGTACTGGTCGTGCTGTACGACGATTTACTTGCCGACCCGCAGGCCTATCTCGACTCGGTGTGCGATTTTATCGGGATTGCGCGGTTCGCCGTGGCTGACTCGGCGGTTGGCGCCGGACCGGTTAATCTGTCGGAGCGGAGACCGCGCAGCCCGGCGATGGCGCGGTGGGCGCAGGCGCTGCGGGTGCGGCTCATCAAAAGTGAAAAAATCTGGCTGGCCAGCCTGATCGAAGCAGATATGCCGATCTGGCGTTTCTTTTTCGCGGGCGGAACGGCCTACGCGCCGCTCGACGCGGACCAGGAGGCTCGCTTGCGGCAGCAGTTGCGGCCCGAAATCGAAGAGCTGGAGTCACTGCTGGGCCGCGACCTTTCGGCCTGGAAGGTCGGGCGGCCGAAAGCCTCCAGTAAACCTCCAAGCGCAAGCGCAAATGCCGATGCCGAGCGCTGACACTATCCGCCAGCGCATCGAACGGCTTTATGCCGAGCAGGCGGTGCTCGATGAAGCAGGCGTCAGCCACCCGATCCTGCCGATCGGGGTGACGCCCGAGCGCGGCGCCTTTATCGCCGGCCTGTGCCGCGCGGAGCGGCCGGCAGCAACACTCGAAGTCGGGATGGCGTGGGGACTGTCGACGCTCCATATCCTGTCGGCGCTGGCCGAGGTTCGCGGCTCGG
>Ga0307372_10003603_pt1 | contig 24540 bp, 17 predicted proteins | sample OX1MG_FD_202533 | JGI IMG/M metagenome (GOLD analysis project Ga0307372, IMG submission 202533) | Soil microbial communities from Risofladan, Vaasa, Finland - OX-1 | ecosystem: Environmental > Terrestrial > Soil > Coastal area > Acid sulfate soil | place: Finland: Risofladan, Vaasa | collected...
TATGAAAAGGGGATAAAAATATCGGATGAAGCGTTAGCAAAAGTCAATATGATTAAAGATGATTTTCACGGGGAATGGAATTATATAATCAAACCTAAAGTGTAAACCTTATTCCGTAACAACTCCTTAGTTGGTCAATTGCATCCGGATCTTTACCTGCAAAATGATTCTGAGAGAAATGATAAGAAACCCACCCTGCCAGCTCGCCCCCTGCTGAAAAGCCCATTACACGCAGCCTTGATGTGTCTATATTAAATTCTTTCGCACGGCTTTTTACCAGCCGCTTGGCACGGAAAATATCCTGCCAGGCATTTTCCTCTTTATAGGGAGAGTTTTCCATCCGAAACAAACGATATTTTAAAACAAAGGCAGTCACACCTAAGCTGTTGAGAAATTTAGCGGCATCTCTTCCTTCTGCATTGTACACCAAATTAGTAAACCCACCTCCGGGGCACACCACCACTGCAGTTCCCGTTGCTTTATCTTTTGGCGGAAGAAAAACTGTGATAGATGGATTATTGATATTCCTTACCCACCAATCTTTTGCCTGCTCCGGCTGGTTCTTTAGATTTTCAAAACCGGGAGCGCCATCTTTCCATAATGGAATGACGAGGGAACTGTCCTGGGCGGCAGTATGCATTGAAACTGCTGATAAAACAATAAGCAAAAGGGCTATTTTATTAAAGGCATTTTTTATCATAATGTGTTATTTTATTTTGAATCAGTTTATTGTTTTACAATATTTTAAGACAGCTTCAAAAACCTGTTTGCGCAAAGGATTTAAATCACAATAATAATCACTTTAGTTTAAAAGTAATTGCGGGGAGCCAAAATAAATTTTATTCTTCTCGTTTATGTTCATGGTGACGAACCTGTCCGCCTTAGGCTGAGCAATCTGTTAAATATGAGCAAAGGCGTAAGGATAAGATTGCTTTGTGCCTCGCAATGACGGACACAGAAAAACTTCTAATCCATTAAACGAGATTCCTCGCAATGACGAAAAAAGTTATGAATCGCGAGGATGCACTCCCCCCTCTCCCTTGGGGGTCGGGGGTGAGGCTGGTTTTGCTTTGCCAAAATAAGCGCGTCTAAACCTTATCCGTTTTTCTAAAAAAGGCTTTCTTGTTTTACCCAATATTTTTTCTTCATTTATTTTTTATTATAATGAAGTACTTTCATTGGCTAAAAATAAAATGTTTTGAAAACTTTTACTCAATCTTTTGCCACGTTGCTGGTTCTTATTCCGGCGTTCTCTTTTAGCCAGGTTACGGACCGCATCAAACTCAACCAGGAAGGTTTTTATCCTAACGCCCAGAAGGTGGCAGTAGTAACCGGTGAAATTGCCGATGGCCAGTTCTATGTTACTTCCACTAATTTAAGAGACACCGTTTTTGCCGGAACATTAAGCGTTCAAAAACAATCCGCTTATTCTTCTACCGTAACCAGGATTGCGGATTTTTCACCCGTTATAAAGAAAGGAAGCTTTGTGGTTTGTGTGCCGGGCGTAGGAAATTCTTATGTTTTCAGCATCTGCAATGATGCGAACAGGAACGCGGCAAGAGCGGTATTGAAAGGATTTTACTACCAGCGCGCTTCCATGCCGTTGCTGGAAAAATACGCAGGAAGATGGCACCGCTCTGCAGGCCATCCCGATACCAAAGTTTACATTCACCCTTCTGCAGCTTCAGCCGCCCGGCCTGCGGGCACGGTGATCTCCACACCTGGTGGCTGGTACGATGCAGGCGATTATAATAAATACATTGTGAATTCTGGAATAACGATGGGCACTTTGTTATCAGCTTATGAAGATTTTCCGGCTTATTTTAAAAATTTAAAAACCAATATTCCCGAAAGCGGTGACAACGTTCCGGATATTTTGAATGAAGCGATCTATAACCTTCGCTGGATGCTGAGCATGCAGGATCCCAATGATGGCGGGGTTTATAACAAATGCACCAACGCCGCTTTTGATGGAATGGTAATGCCCGGCGTTACACAGGCAAAAAGGTATGTAGTGCAAAAAGGCACTGCTGCTACATTGGATTTTGCGGCTGTAACGGCGCAGGCTAGCCGCATACTCCGTAAATTTAAAAAAGAATTGCCGGGGTTGTCCGACAGTTGCCTTGCAGCTTCCAAAAAGGCATGGGCGTGGAGTTTACTACATCCGGACCTTGCCTACAATCAATATGAGATCAATAAAAAGTTTACACCTCAAATTACCACCGGTGGTTATGGAGACTTTCATTTTGAGGACGAATGGATGTGGAGCGCTGCCGAACTTTATATTACTACAAGAGATAAAAAATATTACGATACGGTGGAAGCTCATTTGAGCGATAAAGTGTCGCTACCTGGTTGGAGCAATGTTGGTATGCTGGCTTATTATTCTTTTCTGCGTTTCAGAAATCAATTGCCTTCTTTTGCAAACCACACTCTTCAATTAATGAAACAAAAAGTTTTGAGCATTGCGGACGACTATATTCAGCATGTGGCTGTCAATGCATTTAAAACTGTGATGGGACAAAATAAAAGGGATTTTAGCTGGGGCAGCAACGGGATAGCAGCCAACCAGGGAATTCTGTTGATCAATGCTTACCTGCTGACGCATGTAAAAAAATATGTGGATTATGCATTAACGAACCTGGATTATTTATTGGGAAGAAACGCAACGGGATATAGTTTTGTTACCGGCATAGGAAGTAAATCAACCATGAACCCGCATCATCGCCAATCTGTTGCCGACGGCGTTACCGACCCTGTGCCCGGCTTGATGGCCGGCGGGCCAAATCCCGGCATGCAGGATCATTGCCATTACGATTTTACAGAACCTGAAACGGCTTATGCAGATATTTCCTGCGCGTACGCTTCCAATGAAATTGCGATCAACTGGAATGCGCCGATGTTGTATTTATCCAATGCGATCGAAGCGTTGCAAAGCAAGGTTGGTTATTCAGCAAAATAAAATCTTTTTTACTTTCTGGCTTGCGTTCAGTGGCTTTCATTCAGGAGTTTCTTACAATCAGTCAGGCCGCGAAAGAAAGCGGCCCGACGGGATCAATGTTTTTGACGTCAACTTAGAGCATTCACTACAAATTCAACTCCCCACTTCCCAAATGCATTTCTTTTTGAATAGCACTTGGCTGGTAAGGGCTGGGAGGCATTGGCGTACTTTCAATTCTTTCTTTAGCTGTAATCGAAATAGTCAGGACCGGTTGTTTATGTTGTGCAATCAGCCATACATCTGCAGTGCCTTTCCAGGAGTCAACATTATTATTTTTACCCAATTCAAAACGAAAAGTATGTGCGCCATTTTTATCTCCGGTTAATACAAACGAGTAAGCACTCCACATCCCTTTCTGATGTTGCATGGTGGCTTTTACTTCTGTGCCATCCACGAGCAACTTCCCTTCCGGAAAACTTTTGCCCTGGTAAGCGCTGTCAGGATGAAGGAAAACGACAAACCTCGGTTGCAAATCATTTTTATCTAAAGTTAATTTAGCATCCATTTCGGAACCATTAAAAGACAACTGCTTTGATTGCAGGATGGATATATCATTTTGCACAGGTAATACCAGGTCATCTGTTTTTGCAGAAGAACCATTGACTTTTACCCCTGATACCAATGCCGGATTTAAAATGGAAACCTGGCCGCCAGATTGCAATACCTCTATTTTATATTGCCGGTCTTTTTCGTCTTCTACGTTAAAGGTAACTCCTGCCACTAAAGGCCTTCGGGCAGAATCCACAGGATACACTTCGTAAACCGCTGATTCGTATCCCGCCAAAGGAATATCAACTGTGGCTCCTGCGGCATACAAACCAGGCGATATCCAACGGGTAGGATACACGCGTTCCAGCACCAATGAATTGGCTGAAGGATTGATACCGTACTTCGGATCTAATTTTACGTGTATGCTTTGCTGTTGTATTACCGGGTTACGAACGGCAATAATGCTTTTATTATTTTTACAGTGAATATACCCGTAAGCTTCTCCCTGGCCCGGATCTCCGCCTATCATGTCGGTATTTACCAGCACCGGAAAACAATTCTCAGCCCATTTTAATGATTTACTGAGTGCAGTCCATTCGCCTTTATTCAACAGATCAGGAGAAATATATAACTCATACATAGTAACCCCCCGGCCAAAATAAAACATGGCATCATCAGTAAATTTAGATAACGGATCATCCGCTCCGCCTATCTCATTGAGGGTTCCTTTGATGATACCGTGAGTCATTAAATTAGAAATAGGAAACCAATCATCCTGCTTGTGAAAATCATCATACAACACCATGTCTTTATAAGTCATAGAAGCATCCCGCTGATTCACAGAAGGGATATCTGCAAAACCATAATCACCTCCCTGCATCCATATTTGGTTACCATAACTCATCCACCAAGGGCTAAGCCAGGTACCCGATGTAATGTTCAGAAATACATTTGGATTAATGGCTCTCACTGCATTACATTTTGCGATCATGGAATCTAATATTGCCCTGCGGGAATAATAACCAATTGGATGCCCATGTGTGGGATCGCTGCAGGAAAACTGGATGCCGTCCCATTTAAAATATCCTACTCCGTCATTTCTAACCATGTCGGTTGTACGCTTTTGAAACAAGGCGCTGTATTTGGTTCCTGCAATGCACATCATCGAACTTTCACCGGTACCGGTAACTTCATAACCATGATCGCGCATCCAGTTGATACGATCCATCCGAAAAGAATATCCCCCGGTAGGGCCAAACCATATTCCCAGCGTAGTTCCTAATTTGCCCAATTCATCAGAAATAGGTTTAAGGCCATTTGGGAAAGTTGTTTTTCTTAATTGCCAGTCGCTGTGATGTACATCCCAACCGTCGTCCAGCACAAATGCATCTAAATGAATTCCGTAAGGGTCTATCATATTCTTTTTGAACTGGCTGATAATATTCATGATATTTTTTTCATTCATGATGTGCTCAGGCGCTACATCTTTAAATGCCGGTGAACGCAAATCGTACCAGGTATTATAGAGGGCATAAGGCCTGTCGGGTGCCACACGAATATCAGGAAGGTATTTGAAGAACCAGTTCTTTATATAATGATCAGGGGAAAGTCCTTCTACCACCCATTTACTATTGACCCATTCATCTTTAACAATGGTTCCCACAATTTCGTTGCAGGTTACATCAAAAGCCTCATTGCCTCTTCTTTTTATGGTAGTTGTTGCGGCAGGATATTCCACACCAAAGAAAACACCCCCAGAAGCAAAATCAATGGCACAGGGCTGGCCGAATGCTCCTTTTTTCACAATATGGTTATTCTCTTCATTCGATATATTTCGTGTATTACCGGGATCCATATTCGCATTTGAATTTACAATTTCATCCCAGGCACTTACCTTACCGGTACGTGAAATAATTCTGTCTAACCAATTTGTTTCTTTTAGGGTATCCCGAACAGATACTTGTCTTCGGGCATAAAATTTACCGGGTAAAAGTTGATAGGTAAGTTTGAGTTGAATGGTATTGGAATTATCGAAAGGCAAAAAATAAAGCTCCAGTTCTTTACCTCCATTAGAAATGTCTTTGAAATCATAAGACTGATACCGGTAATCTTTTTTATTAAATAAAACCTGTACGTCGGCATTCACTTCTTTCCCCGGCGCTGACCAATCTGTCCACATCATTTTCAAAGCAAAATTGCCATCTGTAAATACTCCGTGATGTGCATTATTGTATTGCGCCAGCCATGCTTCTTTTCCTGACAGCGCATCGCCCGCCAGCATGTCTTTCTTAATAAAAACCTGCTGCACCACATCATTATTGGACAAAGAAAATATGGTGATGCCATCTTTTTCCTGAACAGAAGATTGTACCGGCTGCGCATACGAATATTGCGCGGCGAATAGAAATAAAACACAAATAAAAACTGTAAACTTTTTTTGTAACATGATATATTTTTGATTTAATTAATTATAGTGAACGCCTGATCATTCGGGCTTTCAGCTCAAATACCTTCTGCCACGGATTACGAGCAATTCTTATTTTTTCCTGCGGTCTGACGCAAGGCGTACCGACTGCTACCGCGTGTCTCATTTTTTTATTTCATTTTAAAAAAAGAGGAAGGGATTTCCTGCGGAGGAGCATCCTGTAATCCATATAAAAGGCGTAAAGTATAACCACCGCCGCCTTCAATAAAATTAAGTGAAAAAAGATGCAGTCCTTTTTCCAAAGCAATCTCACCGCTACGCTCAATAGCACTGTGCAGACCATCATTATCCACCACTGTTTTGCCATCAATAAATAAAACACTGCCATCATCTGAGGTAAGATAAAAACTGTAAATACCGGTTTCGGGTACGTCAATATACCCGCGATATTGCAATCCAAAAGTAGGTGCATTTACTGCAGAAGGAACTTCAACATTGTTTACATTAAACGTTTGTGCCGGGGCAACTGATGTCATGTCTCTTGTATCCTTAAATCCTCCGATATAATAAATGCATTTCAATCCATTTTGCAACGTTCCTGTTGTAGTTACCGGGGGTGAATACGTTTCCTTTGCATAATTAACGGAATAAATATCGCCCCTGTTTCCTCCGGGAGTATAAGCTGTCAACTTAATGGTTTCTGAATGATCAACAATATAATCTTGTGGCAATACCGGCGATTGAAGATTAGGTAATGTACCATCAGTAGTATAATGTATTATCAGATCTGGCAAAGGTTTTTGAACACTCAATACAGCACTGTCAATAAAAACATTATTATCTGTAAAGCCCGCCAAATCAGGAATACGGTAATGAATGTGCATCATATCCCAACGATGATACTGGTTTTTCAAACGTTCGAGATACGAGGAATAATTTAGGGAAGAATCTGTCCAGGCTACTTCAGCCATGGCTGTCATACGCGGCATAATCATAAAATCGGCGCGCTTTTCAGATGGAATACGTTCCGTCCATACACAAGCCTGTATGCCAATGATATTCTTTGCAGCCGATGCGCTCAAACCCTTCGGAATCGGATCAAAATGATATACATTATACAGCGAACTTTTATCAGGGAATTGATCGAAATACAAAGGATTACCGGGCGCCATAATTACTCTATTTCCATTGTTGGCCGCTTCTATAGGAGCTTTCGGCACCCAACCCCGCCAATACATAATGATAACGCTTGAATCTACACCACCTTCCAATACATCATCCCAGGCAATCATTTGCTTTCCGTTTTTATGGAAAAAATTTGCCATTCGCTTATTAAAGTTGCTCTGCAATTCATTTACATTTTTGATTCCTTCTTTTTGCATCACCACTTTACAATCAGCACAATTTTCCCAGCTTGTTTTATCCACTTCATCACCCCCGATATGAACATACTTGGATGGGAAGAGAGCGAAAATTTCTTTATATACATTCTCTGCAAATTGGTACGTGGTTTCCTTGCAAGGGCACAAAGGCACTGAAAAAAGTTTACCGTGTCCCGGTTGTCCTGTGCAACTTAGCCAGGGGAAAATTTTGATAGCCGCCATCATGTGGCCGGGCATATCCAACTCCGGAATTATTTCTATATGCCTTGCGGCGGCATACCTGATAACGTCACGCATTTGAGCCTGTGTATAAAACCCACCATAAAGCGTTTTCCCATCGCGATGGATGATATGAGAGGGATCAATATTAAAATCAGGATTTTCTTTCGCCAGTTTCATGCAGGCAGAATCATTTACATCAAAAGTGCGCCAGGCGCCTTTTTCAGTAAGTTGCGGATATCTTTTTATCTGTATGCGCCAGCCCTGGTCGTCAGTAAGATGTAGATGTAATCTATTGAGTTTATACAAGGCCATACGGTCAATAAACTTTTTCAGATAAGCCACTGAAAAGAAATGCCGTGAAACATCGAGATGCATTCCCCGCCAGCCATAAGCCGGTTGGTCTTTTATTTCTACAGCAGGAATTTCTAATTCTTTACTTGTGGAATTGATAACCGGCAACAATTGCCTGATGGTTTCAATACCCCAAAATAATCCTGCGGATTCCCTGGCTGAAAGAATAACCTTTGAAGGTGTGATCAATAGATGATATCCTTCGCCGGACACAATGCTGTTGTCTTTTTTGAAAACGATGCAATTTTTATTTTCCGTTTTTGAATCGTTCAGAGTAATGGCTCCTACTTCTTTTACAAGTTGTTTCAAAGCAATAGCATCCCCACGAAAACTTTCATTTTGAATAACAATAGAAGTTTTTTGATTGATAATAAAATGACCATCCTCCGGAATCAAATTCACAGGATAAGGAATGATGGGATACCGGTCGGATACCTCTTTTGATTGCGCGTTTACTGAAAACCTGCAGACGCAAATAAAGATGATGGCAAGTGCCAGGTATTTCATTTTCAAAAAGAGGTTATGATTCATGATTTTATTTTTATCGGAAAATCTATTCATATTTTATAAAACAACAAATAATTCGCTCTCTAAAATTCAATGCGAATTATTACAAAGTGCTACTAATTCCAATTGAACAGATTGCCACGGCGCATGAACCCTCTGATGTTTTATGGTTTCTTTGTGCGCCTCGCAATGACGGTAATAACTTACTTCATTGTGGGTGTTCGGTCATTGCGGGGAGCCCACTCAATCTCATTTGTTTAGATTGATGCTAATGGCGACACGGCAATCTGTTTTTTAAAATGAAAGTTGAAGTTATTATAATCATTTCCCCTCTGCTTCAATAATAGTAGTAGCTGTCGGTAACCCGGCAGATGATGCTGACAATGTAATTTTTCCCCTCTTCCCCTTCGACTGAATTACAGCAAGGCAAAGTCCGTTAAAAGCTTTATGATAGTCTGCTTTGAATGGCTCGTGATCTGTTTCGCTGCCATTATCCACTCCTGCAATGAATCCGGGACCACTTACTTTAAAATTTACCAGGTTATCAGCATGAGGAACAAGATTGCCTTCTGCATCTGTTATTTTTATAGTTACAAAAGACAGGTCTTTCCCATCAGCATGAATATGACTACGATCGGGTTCAATAATCATTTTTGCTGCGGGGCCGGCTGTATGTATTTCACTCGTTAATACCACACTTCCATTTTTATAAGAAACCGCTTTTAATATTCCCGGCTGATAGGGAATACGCCACATCACGTGCATATCATCACCCTGTTTACTGCGTGTACCAAGAGATTTTCCATTTAAATACAATTCTACTTTATCGGCATCATTATAATATGCCCACACATCTACCGAATCCCCCACCTGCCAGCCATTCCAATCAGGGAAAATATGAAGTACTGGTGTTTTGGTCCAAACACTTTTATATAAGTAAAAGGCATCTTTGGGAAAGCCCGCCAGGTCAATGATTCCGAAATAAGAACTACGCGCCGGCCATCCATAGGGCGTGGGTTCTCCAAGATAATCAAAGCCTGTCCATACAAACATGCCAGAGACAAAATCATCTTTCATCACTGCTTTTAATGTTGCTTCATGTGTGGAACCCCATGGAACCCGGCAGTTATCGTAGGCTGAGCAGGTGAAATTAGCATTCATTGGAACCCCTTTGCTTGGCCATATAAAAATGCTATCGGAAGGCATATTATATTCCCCGCGTGTTTCCAATGCAGAGGTAGTTTCAGTGCCAATGAATTTCCCGTTAGGAAAATATTTGAAGAAATCATCATAATACTCATGCCTGTAATTATGGCCAATCAAATCCATGGCGCCTGAATGAGAAAGTGCATTATTTTTTGCTTCCGGATTATTCATCGCGGAAGTGATAGGCCTTGTTGTATCCAGTGAACGTACAATTCCAGCCAGTTCACGCGCAATAGGGCCACCGGCGCTGTCCCACTGATCAGGAATTTCATTACCAATGCTCCAGATAATCACAGACGGGTGATTGCGATCTCTGCGAATAAAATCTGACAAATCTCTTTTATGCCACTGATCCCAATACAAATGATAGTCATAAGGATTTTTCCCCTTTTTCCAGCAATCGAAAGCTTCATCCATAATCATGATGCCCATTTTATCGGCCAACTGCAATAACTCCGGCGCCGGAGGATTGTGTGAAGTACGGATGGCATTGCATCCCATGTCCTTAAGCATTTGCAACTGGCGCTGTAGCGCTCTTGTGTTGATTGCGGAACCAAGACAACCTAAGTCGTGATGATCGCAGACGCCTTTTATTTTTAAATGTTCTCCATTCAGGAAGAAACCATCTTTACTATCGAAACGAAAATAACGTATCCCAAAAGGAGTATTATAGGTATCAAGAGTTTTACCATAGGATTCTACCATAGAAACTGATTCATATAATACCGGATTTTGTGTTGACCATAATTCAGGATCAGCAACTTTTAACTCCTGTGAAAAAGTTTTGGAAGACCTGCCAGAGAGAGTTCCTTCTATCGATGCGCTGGCTACTTCTTTTCCATTTTTATCATAAAGTACCGTCTTTAATATGAGAGGAGCAGAAACTGTCAATTCATTACGCACCGTGGTTTCCACAGAAACTGTTGCCTGGTTATTATTCACTTCCGGCGTAGAAACAAAAGTTCCCCAATGATCCACATGAACTTTATTGGTGGTAACCAGCCATACATTTCGATAAATGCCGGAACCCGAATACCAGCGTGAGTTGGGTTGTTTGGAATTATCTACCCGGACAGAAATTACATTCGATTTTTTGCCATAATTCAAATAAGGCGTCAATTCATAACGGAATGAACTATATCCATAAGGACGATTGCCAAGGAAATGCCCGTTTATCCATACATCACTATTCATATATACTCCGTCAAAGTCAATGAATACTGATTTATTTCTATCCGCTTCAGGGAGCGTAAATGTTTTACGGTACCAGCCAATGCCGCCGGGTAAAGCGCCACCACCTACGCCCGCAAGGTTATTTTTATTAAATGTTCCTTCAATACTCCAGTCATGGGGAAGGTTTAATAGCCTCCATGAATTATCCACGAAATTGGTTTCTTTTGCCTGAGGTACATCGCCTAAATGAAAGTGCCAGTTGGCATCAAAATCGGCTCTTCTAACGGGGTTTGACTGAGCAAAAGCCCCTTGTACAGTCATGAGTCCTGCAAATGTAAATGCCAGGAGAAATAAATTGGTTTGTTTCATTACAATAGGAATTTGACGCAAAATATAAACTTTTAGAATAGTAAATTATAATTTGGCGCACTGTTTAAAATTTAAAAAAATATATTTTATATTTCATTGATCCGGGTAAGGAAGCCAAATATTTCTTCTGCCTTCTTTTACAAGCATCTCTTTTTTCAAAATCCACATATCTGCTTCCGGCAAATATACTTATACTAAGCAACGGATAAATCACTTAACTTTTTCAAGTTAATATAACTTATCTGTTCAAAATCATTGATCGGTTTTCAAACTCTTTCTTAAATCAGCCAGTAAATAATTAATCTGCCTGCTTATCACACGCCCATGCCTATACGCAATTACCCTTATCTCAGAAGCGCCTTTTGGAATATCCAAAGGTGTGCTCGGATATTTCGGATAAAAATTATCCGGATCGGTACCGTCAAAAGTATAATAGAGAGTAAGGCCGGGCATTTCAGTAGTGATGTTTATTTTCATTGAATCATCATTTCCCTTTACAGCCGTGATGATAGGGTCATACATACTTCTTGAATATTTTACCGTATCTGCATCCAGGTATTTAAAATGTTCTTCCATGCGATGTGAAAAGCTATTCCAGTTGCGGGTTGATTTGGGCGACCATAACACTTCTGCAATAGCCATAGCACGCGGCCATGTCATGTATTCCAAATCACGGTAATTGGGAATTTTTTCTGTCCATGTACTAGCCTGGCCGCCTAATATATATTTCGGATCCACACCGTCAGGTATAGGCTCGAATTTATAACAGGTGCTCAATCGCAATATTCCCGGCCCAAAAGGTTCTACTAAAGGATCACCTTGTTTGCGGCTTCAATAGGTTTCGAGTATCGGCGTCATGATTACGTGGTGCCCCATCTTCGCAGCTTCAATGCCACCTTTCATTCCACGCCAGCTCATTACAGTGGCTTCCGGCGCGAGGCCGCCTTCCACTATTTCATCCCAGCCAATCATTTTCTTACCTTTTGAAATAATAAGCTTTTCAAGTTTTCTTTCAAAATAGCTTTGCAATCCGGCAGGTGTTTTGATTCCTTCTTTTTGCATCAATGCAATATCCCTAGGGTCTTTCATCCAAAAACTCCTGTTAGCTTCATCACCACCCATATGAATATATTGATAAGGGAATAGTTGCCCAACCTGTGTAAATATTTTATCTAAAATAAGCCACGTAGAATCGTTAGCAACACAAAGAACATCATCTATACTGTCGGGTGCATATTGCGGCCATACCTGGTATTGTTTCTGAGTACAGGATAAATTGGGATAGGAAGCAATCAGCGCCAGGCTATGTGCCGGCACGTCAATTTCAGGAAGAATATTTACGAAACGCTGCTTTGCATATTGCACAATCTCACGAATATCTTCCTGTGTATAAAAGCCTCCATCAGTAGCTTTCTCGCCCTGTTGTGGTTGCTGAAATGTACCCCATCTTCCGGTTCTTGGAACACGCCATGCGCCAACTTCAGTGAGTTTTGGCAATCCTTTTATTTCTATGCGCCAACCCTGGTCGTCGGTAAGGTGCCAGTGAAATACATTGAATTTATATTTCGCCATTTCATGAATATATTTTTCAATAAATTCTTTGGTAAAGAAATGACGGCGTACATCCAGCATCATACCGCGATATCCAAAACGGGGATAATCTGTAATATCCACACAGGGGATTTTAAACTGAATATTTTTCGTTTGTTCGTATCCGTAATTTTTCGGTGGTATCAATTGCATCAAAGTTTGCACTCCATAAAAAAGCCCTTGTGGCATATTTGCCGAAAGCACTATTTTTTTCGTAGTAACTTTTAAAACATATCCTTCATTACCAATGGAAACATCGGGCTTTTTATTAATTCGCAATTCAATTTTTTCTTTGGTGCTTTTCGAAGATGAAAGCGTTTTTCGGGCATTAAACTTTACATTAGGTTTATAAAATTGAAGAAGCAAATTTGAAAGAAATGCCGCCACTCCCTTAGGCGCCGCATCAGCGGAAATGCCTGCCATTTCAGGCTTTAATAAAAAATAACCTTTTTGTAAAGAAACAGAAACCAGCTGAGGTATGATAGAAATGGCATCCTTACTGCCGGCTGATTGAGCATAACCAGTACAATAAATAATAGAAATGAGGAAAGATAAAATTATTTTTTTCATGGTTCGTACTTGATTCTGTAAAAAGCTTAGAAATTATGGACATAAATATTCAATATTCTTTTACAAGAGTTTCTAATGGAATATTTACATTTACTAATCCTTCACACACCGGAACCCCGTGTGTTCCAAGCCGGTGTCAGGACTACTTTTCATGCGGCGCGATACGCGATAGCCACTGCAATATTCATCATTGCACAAAAAACTTCCTCCACGAAGGCTACGTTTAGGCGTATAAGGATCCATAGGGTCATAACTTTTATCAGGGCCTTGTGGATCTACGGCAATTGCATTAACAAATGTTTGATAATAATTGGCATCGTACCAATCGCGGCACCATTCCCAAACATTTCCGGCCATATCAAAAAGGCCATAACCGTTTGGCGGAAAAGATCCCACAGGCGCCAGTCCAACAAAACCATCTTTATCATCATTAAAATAAGGGAACTTTCCACCCTAGGAATTGGCTTTGGGTTTTCCTTCGTTTATCGGTTCATTACCCCATGGGTAAATTTTATTTACCAATCCTCCTCTTGCTGCAAATTCCCATTCAGCCTCGGTTGGCAGACGTTTTCCAGCCCATTTGCAATATGCCATGGCATCATACCAACTTACCTGAACCACAGGATAATTTTCTTTTCCTTTGATATTGCTGTTCGGACCTTCAGGGTGCTTCCAGTCCGCGCCTTTTACCCAGCGCCACCACTGGCTGTAATCGTTCAGGTTTACAGGCCCTGAAGTCTGGTGAAATACCAATGAAGCCGCAACCATCATGCTGTCCGGAGGCCTGGGTGTTCCCGGCGGAAGGGTTTTTTTCAATTGATCCCAATCCGGTTTTTTTTCGGCAGTTGTAATATAATGAGTGGCATTTACAAATTTTTGAAACTCCGCGTTAGTTACCTCAGTAGCATCTATCCAAAACTCTTTTACTTTTACTTCATGCTTTGGATATTCGTCTGCAGCCGCCTGTGAGTTATTGCCTCCCATAATAAAAGTGCCTCCTTTTATAAATACCATTCCTTTTGTGGAAGTATCCTTACTGACTTCTATAGAAAAGTCAATAGAAGTATTTGCAAATCTTGATGGTACACGCATGCAGGAAGTGGTATCTGAAGTGGTATCTTTTGCACCTGCAATTGAAATACTTTTTTTTGAATGATTATTACACGAAAAAAATACAATAGCTATTGTAAAAAGAAAAATATATTTTATCGGTTTCATAAATTATTATGAAGAATTAGCGATGAACTCTAAATCCTGTGATTGATTTACAGTGAATAGTAATTTAATCAAATTTAAAACTACTTTTTTATTGATTAAGCTAAGAATATTAATTATCCTTGTATAACCCTAAATCCATTATAATTGAAGCTTTTTTCGTACCTATGCTCAAATTTATTTTATAAAATAAGTTGTCAGAATCCTTTATAAAAACTCCATAATTGATTATATGAGTTCTATTGATGCAATACCTAAACGGGGACATATATTGTTTAGAAACAAAAGTGCTTTTTGGATAGGCTTTTTGGCTGTAACAATTGGAGTGGGTCTTCAACTTCCCATGTATATTAATGCCCGTAATATGGGTTACCGCCTGGTGGGTATGCCCATGAGTACATCGATGAATATAGGGATGATATTAGTAGTGTTAGGCCTTTTTGTAACACTTTTCAGTCTTATTCCACCACGTATAAATAATGATAACGAAGGTTATCATCTGAAAATTCAGGCTTTGGATGATGCTCCTTTAAATCTTACTCATGTAGGATTGCTATTTGTTATGGCCCTTGCCATTACCCTTGATGTAATGAAACCAACGATCCTGTCGTTTGTTGTACCTGGAATGGCAAGAGAATACGGACTTAAATCTCCTTTGAATCCTGGCGCCAGTATTCCGGTTGCATTGCTACCATTGTCCGGAATAACGGGTACTGTGTTAGGTTCTTTTCTTTGGGGATGGTTGGGAGATAAGATTGGCCGAAAATCCTCTATACTCATGGCCGGCATTACATTTATTGCTACAAGCGCGTGTGGTTCCATGCCGTCATTCTGGATGAACTGCGTGATGTGTCTAATCATGGGATGGGGTGTTGGCGGAATGTTGCCTATCATTTTTACACTCATGTCTGAAAGCATTCCGGCAAGACACCGGGGATGGATGATGGTTCTCATAGGTGGTGATATAGCCGGCGCGTATATTATATCCAGCGCTTTGGCATCCTGGCTTGTTCCACATTATACCTGGCGCATTCTCTGGTTGATTGGTTTCCCAACTGGTTTTATACTTATCCTCTTAAATCGTTGGATTCCGGAATCACCGAGGTACCTGCTAAGCCATGGCCGCCTTAAGGAAGCGCAGGATGTGATGAAGCGGTTTGGTGCGGTTGTTATAAAAGAAAAAGTGATGCCGGTTATTAACGAGATAAAAGTAAGAGATCAATTCAAGCAATTATTTCATCCTCCTTTTTTAGGAATTACCTCTACATTAGGGATACTGGCCCTTGGCGCCGGTTTTGTAGAATTTGGATTTGAACTTTGGATACCATCCAACCTGCAGCATCTTGGTTTCTCCCAGGGAGCTTCTTTTGAATTATTGCGAAATGCAGCCCTCATCGGCTTTCCTCTTAATTTTTTAGTGGCCTGGATGTATGGATTCTGGAGCAGTAAAAAAACGATCATCCTGTTGACCCTTCTTACAGCTGCATCCATGCTGGGTTTTATTTTTGCCGGCGATTCAATCGTTCAACATCACGTGTTACTATACATCTTATTGATCGTTCCTATCTGGGGGATCAGTTCAGTAATATCTCTCCTTTCTGCTTACGCAGCCGAGATCTATCCTACCATGGTACGTTCCCGTGGAAGTGGCCTCATTGCAGGATTTACCAAATTCGGCGGTGTGCTCATCATAGCGCTAGTAGTGATTGCAATAGCGCCTCCGTCCATAGCAGCAACAGCATTAATTGGCGCGGTTCCTCTTATCCTCGCCGCTGTTGCCATATTTTTCTTTGGTGTCGAAACGCGAAAACGCCGTTTGGAAGAGATCACAGACGAGCAACTCGGGGAAATTGGTACGCAGATTTCCTGATGTGGGCAGCCGATAGAAACTATTAAAATATTCAAATAACCTGGATGGTTAAACGGATATAAAAAGATTGAAAATCAATTCTCCCCAAATTCTCGTCTCGCGAATTATTCTTCAATGTGATACCTGTGAGACACGGGTTAAGGATAGCGATTTTAGAGTAAAGCAACTTTTTCCCGGGATTTATAGTCGCAGCAAATCAAGGTTTATTTATCACGGAAATAAAAACTTTTGGAAAGTTTAATTAAGAACTATACAAGGAACAATTTTTCAACTTTCCAAAAGTTAATTGCCATAAATAATTACTTTAGCAAATGAATTTTAATTTTTCTATGTTCAGAAATTTTCTCTTCTCCTCAATCCTTTTGCTTTTTTATAATATCAATTGTTTTTCACAGCAATTGATTTCTTTTAAAAATAAAAACATTTCTTATGAAGGAAGAATTCTTTATACTCCTGATGCTGCTGTGTTGATGTGGCCGGGTACATCAGTCACTATCAATTTTAAAGGAGCCGGCATTTCAGGAATACTTAAAGACCAGGATACTTCTAATTATTATAATGTAATTATTGATAATGACAGTATTTATAAAATTCAGTTTGATACGGTAAAGAAAACTGTTCCCCTTGCTGAAGGACTTCCTTATGGAAAACATTCTTTGCAATTATTCAAACGAACAGAATGGGACAAAGGGAAAACCTGGTTTTATGGTTTTGTGGAAAATTCAAAAACCAAACTTCTAAAACCGGATAAACTTCCGAAAAGAAAAATTGAATTTTTTGGAAACTCCATTACCTGTGGCTACGCCATTTATGATTCTACAAAAGATTATCCTTACGGATATTACGAGAATAATTATGATTCTTATGCCGCGATAACAGCAAGACATTTTCATGCACAATATCATTGTACTGCCAAAAGCGGAATTGGCATCATGGTAAGTTGGTTCCCACTTATTATGCCTGAAATGTACGACAGGCTTGATCCTACAGACTCCACAAGTAAATGGGATTTTTCAAAATACTCACCCGATCTTGTTGTGATCAATTTATTACAAAATGATTCGTGGATAGTAACGATGCCCGACAATGAACAATTCAAAAAAAGGTTTGGAAGCAAACCTCCTGATGAATCTCAGATTGTAGTAGCCTATAAAAATTTTGTGCAAACGATAAGATCCACTTATCCGAAAGCGCCAATAATCTGTATGCTGGGCAATATGGATATTACTAAAAAAGGTTCGCCATGGCCCGGTTATGTTCAAAAAGCAGTTGACGAATTGCACGATAAAAAAATATATACCTATTTCGCTCCTTATAAAAATACTTACGGCCATCCTAAAGTAAAAGAGCAAATAATTTTAGCGAATGGCCTGATACAATTTATTGATGAACATATAAAATGGTAAGGAAATATTTTACATATTACCTTTTTGTTTGTCTGAACTATGATTTTTATGATTATTTGATTTTAGGATTTCTATAATCCTATTATCCTTCAATCTTGTAAATCTTAGTTCAGACAACCATTAAGCCCGCACTTCCATTTGCGGATTCAACATTTTTGAAAACATGATGCACCAATACTCCGCTTTGGCTTTTAGAAAAGCAAATTCTTTTTTGGAATTAATGATTCCATTGCTGAAGATAATGGAAGCCGGTTGGGTATGATTATTGAAGTCGAATTGGAGTTCTAAAATAGCAGGATGGTTTGCGGTACCCCACTTTTTTAAATTGCCATTAGTCATCGAACCTGAATGGGTTACTAATTGACAATCATGTACTTCATCAAGAGATATAATAGAAGAATGGTATCCATCATCCTTTTTTTCAAGTATCATTACTTTTCTGTGTATCCCATCAAAGCCAATTACTTTATTTTGAAGTATTTCCTGGCTGCAGAACGTAAGATTATTGGCTGCACCTTCCCTGCTTAGATTTCTAAAAAGATTTTCCTTTTTCCTTTTAGAGGTTGGTATTAAGAACGGTATTAAAATATATAAAAACGCAACAGCAGCAAGTAGAATAAGGATATCGGGAATAGGTTTCATATTGGATAATTATTTTGTCAAAAAAATGATTGCGCAGACGAGTATAAAATAATACAACGAAACATTTTAAAAATAATTGTCCGATAGAAGGAAAAATTAAAATCAAAGTACTTATATAATAGATTTGTTGGGATATTGAATCTATCGAAGCCAAAACAAAACTTACATCAAATGAATAACCGCCCCTAATGCATCAAGCCCAATTGATTGGCAAACACCAAACTTTTGCTGCTCATTCATTGTTTCTATTTGCCATTTAAAAATATTATCGGCAAGTCCCCATTGCGCTTTGAATTGCTGTATGTAAAGTTTATCGTTCTCAGCATTTGTAAATTCAGGTTGAAACTGATTGTTTAATCTGTCACGTGTTTGCCAAATAGCATCTGCTGTGGCTTGAATGCTTCTTTGAAAATCTAGTCGTGTATTTTTTTTATCAAGTATTCCCAGGTAACGCATCATGATACCTCGCCCCGCCAGATAATCATTGCCAAACTCCGGCCCAAAATTCGATGTAAAAGGAGCTTCACGAATGATACTATCTGTATCATTAATCAACGCAGTTTTTATTCCTTTCTTTAGCAAGACAATATAATGTTTGATTCTTTTTTCAAAATCATCAGCATTAAATTCTGATTTTATTTTATTTTTTGTTATCCATGCCGCCAGGTTGTTTTTTATAGCCAACATATCGGTAAGTGCTGTTAATAACATTCCCTGATCGCCTGTCCACAACCATCCTTTTTCCCAGGTAGGATGCACAGTTACCGCATAATCAGAACCTTCAAAAAAAGCCGTTGGCCGTTCCTGCACCAGGGCGCCGCCGGAAGTAGTTTTCTTCAGGTATTCATATTCACCCAATTTGAACCAGCTGTCAAACCATACCCATTGCTGGTAGGCCATCTCCAAATATTTTTCGTTATCGCTGATATTTTCTGCGGGCTTTAAACGATATATCCTGGCCGACAGCAAAAAAAATAGAACATTTGTTACTGTGTTTTTTGCACCTTTGTTTTTACCGTTGGCATCTCCGTTTCTGCAACCGTGTGGCACCGGCTTTGCTGTGTCTGAAAAATCATAAGCATGATCTCTTTCCTGCTGCCAACATAAATCGGTAGAAAGTTGCAGGTATTTATCAGCTAATTCCTTATTACCCGAACGCAGCAAATGTTTTCTCGCATTAAGCCCCATCAATCCCCACCATCCAAAATCATCTGCCCACAAAACACCCGGGTCAAAGCTTTTGAAATAGGTAAAATTTTCTTCAAGCATCTGATTCACCTTTTGCTGTATTGATTTTATTTCCGGAGCATCAGGCCATTTATGCAGTAGCGCATCTGTAAAAGTGAGGCAGGCGTCAAAAGTGTTTCCACGTTTCCAGAAATCATTAAAGTTCCAAACCTGCTCAAACCTGTTGAAAGCCTCTATGAAATGCATTTTAAGCGCCTTATCATATTGCCGGGTTTTAGCCGGACTAATATTGTCAAGCTTTTTTACAATGGGGAATAGCATGGCATAACTGCCTGTTAATTTTATGAATTTTTTTCTGTTCATATTTTTAGTGGAAATGAAAGTAGCAACTATTATCAACAATATCCATAGATTGACATCTTTCCTATTATTCCACTAATTAGAATGATGAATCATTTCCAATTGATATTTCAAAGTTTTTTTGCAACAACCTTTTATCAACGACTGCCTGAATAAATTAATATGGGGATGGAATCATTTTGATCTATTTGGTCGAGTCGGCTGCATTTTCAACCGGATTGCTTAGCATTGAAGGAGAAATATTATGTTCCTTCATAGCTCTTTTTTCGCATACTCTACAAAGTTCAGAAATGCCTTTACTTTCCCATACCTGCTTAATGGTTCCCTGTGATAATCCTGCGTGTCCTTTAATAGTATAACAGTCCTGATAAAGATGGTATTTGTGACCTTCGGGTGTCCAATAAACAAGGTCGTTGCCCATGTTTATTTGTTTTACAGAATCTGTTTGTGCATTAATTTGATTGGTATATTGCTCAATGGAAGGCGGGTTAAAATCAACTCCGGTGATGCCTGCTATCAACAAAGCTACTATCCCAATAGCGCCAGCAATACCATTTGTTTTGCCGTCGAGATTTTTGTTGGTGAAAATGAGAATAACCAATGGCAAAAAAGAAAGCACACCCATAATAGCACCGAGCTGGCTTTGGATAAAAAATTTTGTTTTGTCGCTCTTCGAAGAGGGGTCTAAGCGGTTAGCTTTTTTCCAAAGCAAAGAGCCGGTTATGGATAATGCCAATATTATCACAATAGCAACTATTAGCCACGTAAGCGTTTCGTTGTGTAATAATTTTAATATGGCAAAAATTTCACCTGCTATTGCTACAATCCATGCCAGGAAAGCAAACAGGCGTAACTGTTTTGCAGTGCCTTTACTCTCGGCGTTTGCTTCAAAAACTTTTGGTTCTGTCATAATTAATAAATTTTAGAGATTCTGATAAATGTAACAGTTTTAGACAAGCTACAAAAAGTTCTTATTTACAACAGACATGTCTGGTGGAATTTCTTTTACCCTGTAACTCTTAGGATGTACCTAACAATATTTTAATACCTACTTGTTAATAAAGGGCTATTATTCCAATTCGTGATTGAATATTACTGATTTATAATCGGGATGTTAGTAAATTGCCACCTAATTATTTTTTTTATTCCATGAAGAAACCATTCTGCTTTTCTTTTCTATTATTTTTTCTTTTTATTCAACAAACAAAAGCGCAACCAAAATATGAATTTCGCGGAGTGTGGGTAGCTACAGTTGGTAATATTGATTTCCCATCTTCAAAATTTCTAACTACCCAACAGCAAAAAGATGAATTCATCAATATTCTCGATATGCTCAAAAGTGATGGGATGAATGCTGTGATAGTACAAATCCGTCCTGCGGCAGACGCTTTTTATCCTTCGCAATATGAACCCTGGAGCGAATTTCTTACCGGCAAGCAGGGACAACCTCCCTCCCCGTATTATGATCCTTTGAAATTTATGATAACGGAGACGCATAAACGCGGAATGGAATTTCATGCCTGGATGAATCCTTACCGCGCAGTAGTTCAAATAGGCAAATCATCTATTTCTCCTACGCATATTACCAACTTACATCCCGAGTGGTTCATCAATTATGGGGGTGTAAAATATTTCGATCCCGGAAATAAAGATGCGCAGGCCTTTGTATTAAAAGTAGTAAGAGATGTGGTGAAGCGCTATGATATTGACGCCATTCATTTTGACGATTATTTTTACCCTTATCGCATCCCGGGTAAGGAATTTAATGATGATGTTTCTTATAAAAAATATGGAAACGGAATGAGCAGAGATGATTGGCGCAGAAGCAATGTTGATTCAATTATTCTTCATCTTAGCAAAGCTATCAAAGAAGAAAATAAATATTGCCAATTCGGGATTAGTCCTTTTGGAGTATGGCGCAATATTGATAAAGACCCGGAAGGAAGTAATACCAAAGCCGGACAAACTGATTATGATGACCTCTATGCAGACATTTTATTGTGGCTTAAAAATAAATGGATTGATTATGTTGCGCCACAATTGTATTGGGAAATAGGACAGAAAGTAGTCGGCTTTAAAGTACTTACCGAATGGTGGGCTAACCATGCTTATGGTCGCCAATTGTACATAGGACAAGGCATTTACAGGGCACTGGAACCAAGATCTTATGCCTGGCATAATAAGAACGAACTTCCTAATCAAATAAAATTCTTAAGAAAGTTCCCACAAATACAGGGAAGTATTTTTTTTAGTAGCAGCACTTTTGCCAGCAATCCCAATGGATGGAGCGATAGCCTGGCAAATCATTATTATAAATATCCTGCCATACCTCCTCCGATGCCCTGGATAGATTCTTTAAAACCTGATCCTCCTGTTTTACTTTTTGATAGTACACAATCAACTTTATTGAGTACATCCATTAATTTGTATTTCAGAGAAAAAATAAAAAACAATTTGATAAACCGGTATGTCATTTATCAATTTAAAGACCTAAACGACCTGGATCAAAATGATCCCAAAAATATCAAAGAGATCATCTTATCAGGAAATAATTTTTATCATTTTATTTTTCAAAATATTCCGCCGAATCAAAATAAAATAATAATTGCAGCCACTTCTCTCACACGCACTAATAATGAGAGCATTCTCAGCGATTATATCTATCTCGAAAGAAAAGGAAACGGATGGCAAATTGTTATGCAACCTGATAATGAATAGAATTACCATCCCAATACCCATGCAAAAATCAAAGGAGCAACAATAGTAGCATCACTTTCTACAATAAACTTAGGAGTATGAATATCCAGTTTTCCCCATGTTATTTTTTCATTGGGAACTGCACCGGAATAAGAACCGTAAGATGTTGTAGAATCTGATATCTGGCAGAAATAACTCCAGAATGGAACATCGTGCCATTCAAGATCCTGGTACATCATGGGCACTACACAAATTGGGAAATCACCTGCAATACCGCCGCCAATCTGAAAAAACCCTAGCCCTTTTCCTTTGGACAATTCACGATACCATTCCGTTAATTGTGCCATATATTCAATGCCGCTTTTCATGGTACTTGCTTTCAGTTCTCCTTTTATTACATAAGAAGTAAAAATATTTCCCATGGTACTATCCTCCCATCCCGGAACCACAATAGGAATATTCTTTTGCGCAGCAGCCAACATCCAGCTGTTTTTTGCATCTATTTCGTAATACTGTTCCAATATGCCACTAAGCAGCATTTTGTACATGTATTCATGTGGAAAATATATCTCTCCTTTCCCCTCCGCATCTTTCCATATTTTATGAATATGCTGTTGTAATCTTCTGAAAGCTTCTTCTTCAGGAATACAAGTATCAGTAACACGATTGTAATGGTTTTCTAAAAGATCCCATTCTTCCTGTGGGGTTAAATCGCGATAGTTGGGAACTCTTTTATAATGACTATGCGCAACAAGGTTCATAATGTCTTCTTCAAGATTTGCACCGGTACAACTAATGATGGCCACTTTATCCTGGCGTATCATTTCTGCCAATGATATACCCAATTCAGCAGTGCTCATAGCGCCTCCAAGCGAAACCAACATTTTTCCTCCTTCATTAATATGTGTCTCATATCCTTTGGCCGCATCCATCAATGCGGCTGCATTAAAATGGCGATAATGATGTTCAATAAATTGTGAAACCGGTCCCTTATTCATCTTTAAAATTTTTTGCAAAAATAATTTTTTTAGGTGAGATAATTTTTTTGAAAGAGGTAAAAGGATCTCAGGCAAAACAATAAATTCTCTTTGTTAAGATTTGGTTATAGTGAGGTAGATTCTTAAACACCGGAATATGTAGAAAGTCTGAAAAGTAGCAAGCATCTTAATTGTAAAAACTTTAAAATTAATAACAATGAAAAAAATTATCCTTATTTCCGCATTGCTCCTTAGCGCTTTTTGTTATAAAACTGAGGCGCAAGTAGGTGTAAACATTAATATCGGCCAACAACCTGCCTGGGGGCCGGTTGGATACAATTATGTAAACTATTATTATTTACCAGATCTCGGTGTCTATTATGATGTACCAAGAGGTTTGTTTGTATATTTCGATTATGGCCGTTGGAATTTTGCGTCATCATTGCCGGCAAGATTTGAGCAGTATGATCTTTATCATTCTTACAAAGTGGTAGTAAATGATCACAATCCCTGGTTGCGGAATGATTATTACTTTTCTCATTACGCATCTTTCAGGGGTCATTACCAACCTATAATAAGGGATAGCCGTGATAACAGGTATTTTCCCGGCAGAGAAGACTATGGTTTTAGAAACTCAGACCTGCGCTCTCAAAGAACAGATGATCGATTTACCAGGCATGATAATGGTGTGAGAGATTATGGTAGTGGCCAGGGAAGAAATGATCACGGTCATGGAAGAGATCATGATCGTTGGTGAATAAAGAAATGAATTCAAATACCTAAGCCGGACAAGCCGGAACTAAACAGGAAAACATTTAACTTTCCAATATTATGGAATCACTTACTCAAAGATATTGCGAAAAAATCAGCGGCATACTTGGTTGTTACGACCGCATAGTT
>Ga0307372_10003607_pt1 | contig 24526 bp, 26 predicted proteins | sample OX1MG_FD_202533 | JGI IMG/M metagenome (GOLD analysis project Ga0307372, IMG submission 202533) | Soil microbial communities from Risofladan, Vaasa, Finland - OX-1 | ecosystem: Environmental > Terrestrial > Soil > Coastal area > Acid sulfate soil | place: Finland: Risofladan, Vaasa | collected...
CCAACGACGGCGCAACTGTTTCTGCGGGCCAGCCCATCGCCGCCGTCCTTCCGAGCGACGACGCGGTATGGGAATCTTTGCGCGCCTTGTATTTAATCGGCACGCCTGCGGACCTCGAAGCCATCGCGCCTTACGCACGCCGGTCTGCCGGCGCGACTCCGCAAATCGCCGAGCAAGGCCGCCTGACCATGCGCGAAATCCGCGCCCGCGCTGCTGCCCATCCCAGGGCGCCCAGCGCTTCTTCCGCGCCGCAATAATGGCGCATAAATTCCACCATCGTCGCGCGGCGTCGAATCTTTTCGCCGCGCCCTCTCACGAACCGACACACGCCGGCATATGCTTTCGTAAGGGCGCTCCTCGCCACGCCCGCGTGACGCGCGTTTACCCTGAGCAGAGGAAGGGCTGCGCCCGTTTCGCTACTACCCATGTGCCTCCTTTGTCTCCGTGGGGGCGCTGCTTGCCACGCCCTTGCCTTTGTCAGGGCACGGTTTCAACCGTGCCGAACAGATGCCTTTGTGTCCCTTTCCATTCGCGCGCCGCATCCGCGTGATGTATTTGCTTTCGCGGTTAGTCCTCGTGTTTATGGTTATTACGCCGCCGCCGATCCCGCGCACGCTCACTCCCAAAATCTGCTATAATGGGCTTGTTCGTGAACACGTCCCAACATTCCCTGTCTGGGGAGGAGATTCAATAATGATTGCTCTTACGCCGGTTGCCGTAACGAAAGTCAAGGAGATCATCGCGCAGCAGAACCCTGCACCAACGGGTTTGCGCGTGGCGGTCGTAGGTGGCGGCTGCTCCGGTTTTAGCTACCACATGGCTTTCGAAAGCCAGATCAACGAGACGAGCGACAATGTTTATGAATTCGAGGGCCTCAAGGTTCTCGTCGATCAGATGAGCGAGATGTACCTCGACGGCATTTCCATCGACTACATCGAATCCATCGAAGGCTCTGGCTTCAAATTCAATAATCCCAACGTGAAAAGCACCTGCGGCTGCGGCAGCTCCTTCAGCGTTTAATTCTGCTCGCCAGATATTTGGGGGCGCGGAGGCTATTGTCTCCGCGCCCTTTTTTTCGTTCGTGTGGTGAGTTTCCTGCGTATGACGAAAAAGGACTGGAAAGAGATATGTGAGAACCTCCTTAATGGGGTTGAACAGGAACTCCGCTCAACCGTTCCGGTTAACGTGCGGGCCAGCTTGGATACATTTCGGCAACGCCTCGATCGTGACAGCATCGTCCGAAGGCGCAAACGATTCGAGCGCGAACTGGAAGCCCTTCTTCGAGGCAATCCATCTCTAAGAGCCGCGGCGAACCGTTATCTCTCAAAGAAAGTAAAATCCGCGCTGAAAACAACTGTCAGGGTATTGAACCGGACGATGCGAGTCCTTAAGGAACAGCAAGAGAGAAAGACACACACCAAACCCGCGAAACTGTCATCCTGAACCCGTTCGCCGGGCCCAAGCTGCGTCAGCAGCGCAACCCGAAAAAAGAGACGCGAACGGCGGTGAGGGACCTGCTCCTGCTCTATCGCCTCGGGGCCTTTTTAGCTGCCGCGTCCTGAAAAGAGTTTGTCATTCCGACGAACGGCCGCGAGGAGCAATCTGCTTTTCGGTAATTTGCGTGATCTCTCCATTTGATTCAGCTGTGGCGCGTCAGGGCACGGCTTCAGCCGTGCCGTTAAGCCATCACGAACCAGCGCGGCTTTCGTCGCTGAGGCCCGTCGCGCCGGGCGAAACTGTCATCCCGAGCCGCCATGCGGTGAGGGATCTGCCTTTTGTTTTTGTCCTCTCTCGCCACTCGCCACTAGTCACTAGCCACTGCTTTCCGGTATCCTGATTCTTCTCGATGAAGATAGCCCTGGCCCAGTTCAATCCAACCGTCGGCGATTTCGCGGGCAATTCCGCGCGCATGCTGCAAATGGCCGCCGAAGCCAAATCCCGAGCCGCCGACCTTGTCGTTTTCTCCGAGCTCGGCCTTTGCGGCTATCCTCCGCAGGATCTCGTCGAGCGCCCTTCGTTCGTCAAACGCAATCTGAAGGAGCTCAAGCGTCTCGCCTCCCGCATGCCGATGCCCGCCATCGTCGGCTACGTCGGTAAAGCGCAAGACCCGACCGGAAAACTCGCCGCGAATTGCGCCGCGCTTCTCGACGACGGCCGCATCGCCTTCGAGCAGCAGAAAATGCTCCTTCCCACATACGATGTCTTCGACGAATCTCGTTATTTTCAGCCCGCGCGCTCGCAATCCAATTTCCTTTTTGGCGGCCAGCAGCTCGGCATCACAATTTGCGAAGACTCTTGGAACGATAAACAATTTTGGACTCAGCGCCTCTACGACCGCGATCCCGTCGCCGAACTTGTCGGGAAGGGAACCACCGTCCTTCTCAACATTTCCGCTTCTCCTTACAATCTCGATAAACGCGGCCAGCGCATGGACATGCTGCAAGCCCTCGCCCGCCACCACAAAGTCCCCGTCGTCTACGTCAATCAAGTCGGCGGAAACGACAGCCTCGTCTTCGATGGCTCGAGCCTCGCCTTCAATGCCAACGCAACTCTCGCCGCCCTCGCCTCCTCTTTTCGCGAGGATTTGGTCCTCTTCGATGTCGCTACCGGCGACGGCGACATTCGCGATCAGCCCAAAAACGAACTCGAAGCCGCCTATGACGCGCTCGTTTGCGGCACGCGCGACTACGTTTGCAAATGCGGTTTTCGCGATGTGGTTATCGGCTTGAGCGGCGGCATCGATTCCGCCCTCGTCGCCGCCATCGCCGTCGATGCGCTGGGTCCGCAAAACGTCCTGGGAGTCAGCATGCCCGGTCCGTATTCCTCGCCGGGCAGTTTGACCGACGCAAAAAAGCTCGCCGGAAATCTTGGCATTCAGTATCAAGTTCTGCCCATCGACAAAATATTCGAGAGCTATCGCGCCACCCTCGCCGGAGTTTTCGCCGGCAAAAAAGAAGGCGTCGCCGAGGAAAATCTCCAAGCGCGTGCGCGCGGAAATCTGCTGATGGCCTTGTCGAACAAATTCGGCTCCATGGTTCTGAGCACCGCGAATAAATCCGAGACGGCGCTTGGCTATTCCACTCTTTACGGCGACATGGCCGGCGGCCTCGCCGTGATTTCCGACGTCCCGAAAGTCATGGTCTACGAACTCGCGCGTCTCGTGAATCGCGAAAGGGAACTGATCCCCCAAGCGACCATCACCAAGCCGCCCTCCGCCGAGCTTCGCCCCAACCAAACCGATCAAGATTCTCTCCCGCCCTACGACGTTCTCGATCGCATCCTCAAAGCCTACGTCGAGGACCTGCAAAGCCCCGACGAAATCTCCAGCCATTATGGATTTCCTCTCTCGCTGGTCCGCGAAGTCGCGCAACTCGTCGACCGCAGCGAGTACAAACGCAAGCAAGCCCCGCCAGGCCTGAAAATCACCTCCAAAGCCTTCAGCGTAGGCCGCCGCTTCCCCCTAGCCAATAAATTCATCCCCTGACTTTTGGAGTGCGGCGCGGTTTTTGCGTCCCGAACGCTTCTGCGGGGCGGCTCGACGCCGCTTTTCGAGTGCCCCTCATCGAAGGCTCCTTCTTCTTTCCCAGGGATTCTTGGTCCTCCAACTACAGAATACCCGGGTCTGAAACCGAGCCTTCGCTCTTATCCAATCGATGCTCGTTTTGTGAGCGTGGGGCTTTTGCCGCTTTGCCTTTGTGTACGTGGCACAGGCTTTAGCCTGTCTGCCGTTATGTCTGTCATCCCGAACCCGGTCGCCCGCTTTGGCGAATGGCGGTGACGTGCTTTCTGTTTTTCGGCCCCGTCCTTTGTCTCCGGCTTGCATCCACCCTTCGTAGGGGCGCGGCTTGCTGCGCCCGCGCCTGGCGCCAGCGTCGGCTGGCCGTTTCCCCCTTCATCCCCTGACTCCCAGACGGCTTGTGGGTGCCCTTCTTGTAGGGCCCGACTGACGTGCAAAGTCCCGCAAACGCAACTAGCGTAAAGGTTGCACTTCCATTTTCTTGATCGGTAATGAGTTTCAGTTCCCATTCAGTCTATCGACCTTCGTTTTTCGGCTTCCGGCCCTCGCTTTTCGGGCCAGAAGGGAACTGGCATCAGCCCAAAATCTTGCTACAATCTTGTTTCTCGATGGGGTCTTGTTCTCCGAAGGCATGCAAACGGAAGGCAGGCAAATAATGTTCAGACGCGCACTCTTTCTCGTTCTCGCATTCACGCTATCTTCGTCGGCGCAAACGAAGCCCGCGCGAACCAAACCCGCCGGTGCGAATCCGGCGCCTCCCGCCACCGCGTCACCCGCCGCCGCGGTCCCCAACAACGCACTCCCGAGCAACGACCCGCTGCTCGCAAAGGTCGAAGCCTACCTGCGCGTCCTTTTCGCCTGGGGACCCGACTACCAAATCAAGCTCGGCCCCGCGACACAAGCGCAGATCTCCGGCTTGTACAAAATACCTGTGCAGGTGATGCATCAAGGCCACCCGGAGACCGGAACGGTCTACGTCACCAAAGACGGCCGCTACATGTTCCGTGGAGAGATCCGCGACCTCGCCGCCGACCCTTTTGCCGCGAATCGCGCCAAGCTGAATTTATCCGGCTCGCCCTCCATCGGGCCAGCCGACGCGAAAGTCACGGTGGTCGAATTCAGCGACTTCGAATGCCCTCACTGCCAGGAAATGTATTCGATTCTCAAGGTGGTCGAACCCGAATTCCCGCAGGTCCGTTTCGTCTTCAAGAATTTTCCCCTCACCGAAATCCATCCGTGGGCCATGACCGCTGCCATCGCCGCCCGCTGCGCCTTCCAGTCCTCACCTGACGCCTTTTGGAAAGTTAACAATCAGTTGTTCGACAATCAGGAGACCATTACCGCCGACAACGTCTGGGACGAACTCACGAGCTTCGCCACCGCTGCCGGATTATCCTCCGACGCTCTTCACGCATGCATGGCCGCGCCTGAAGCCAAAGCGAAAGTCGAAGCTGATCTTGCGGAAGGGAAAGCCTTGGGAGTGGAAAGTACGCCTACGCTATTTATCAACGGCCGCCCTATGGTCGGCGGCGACAGACAAGCCCTGGAGGAAACCATCCGCTTCGACCTCTCCCGAACGCCCTAAAAGCGTGCCTCTCCTCTGCAGGGCGACGGTCGCCCAGCCAAGCAGGCTGCCCAACGATGCCTATACAAGCCACGCGCCCCCAGGGGATTTGCAAGCAACGCCACTCCAAACGTCACTCCAAGTCTTAACTCGGCAAGGAAACATAATATATATTAGCAGCAATATCCCAAAGGGTAGTGTTCAAAGCGCTTTTGCAAAAGCAAATCACCTACAAGACCGACCGATCGGCCCCGCGTGCGCGGTACGATTCTCCAGCCGGGCGTGAAGCCCTTCTCATGTTTTGCTATGATTTTCAGGTGGGCACTTCGACCAACACGGAAAAGCAGCCTTGGCGCCCGAGCGCGGCCAATCAGTCAGAACTCAACTCCCGTTTGCGCGCTCAGCGCAAGCGTCGCAGACTCAGCAGCATAATCTTCCTGCTCTTGCTGATTCCTTTTGTTGCTTACGAATTCACCCGCACGTCGAGAGATCCAGAGCTACAGACGCATTTCGCACTTGCGGTCGCTATGGGCGTATTGATTGTCTTGGGCGTGCTTTTGCTCGTGGGCCTGCTGTTGCGCCGGTCTTCGAAGCGCAAAGACGACAAAAGTATTTTGCGTTTGTAGAAGAAATTACTTCGGACGGTACAGCGGATTCGGCAAATCGAGTTTCTTCCTCCCGCCCAGCAGGCTCGCGGTTCCTCCCAGCGGATTCACAAATCCGGGAGAAGGAGTTGGATTCGCCGCGCGTTTTGGCGTTCCCGGAGCATCGTTGCGCTCCGCCGCCACCACACCTTCGCTCTTTGCCACAGCTGCGCTACCCGCCAATACGGGCGCGGTCGCGGGCACGTCCTCTGCTGGCTCGCCGGAAGAAATCATGTCTTCCCATCCCGGAGGAATCGGCCGCCCAACGTAATCCGTGGGGATTTCACGCTGTTTGGCAATTTTCTCAAGCGCGCTGGCGATCCGGCTAATGTCGCGCGCCAGCTGATCGGTTTCCTTCGTTTTTTTGAGTACGATGAAACGCTGGCGCGACCCGCTCCCTGCCATCCATATCAGAACGATTATGACCGCAATCACAGCTGCGCTGACCGCCGCCGGATGCGCCCAATAAGTGTTGATGAAATAATCCAACATTCCGCGGCTCCCTTTTGCCACCTCCAGTATACCGCCCTCACGCCGCGAAGCCAAAAGTGCGTGTTCCCCGATGTGCCCAAAAAGAGTCACTGTCCGCTATTGCAGTCGCGGGAAAATCCCGTAGAACGTGATCGTGTCCCCGGAAATCGCCGCCGGATACGCTCCTGCCGCGAGTTCGGTAAATGCTCCCGCGCCGCTTGCTTGCTGGAACATTTTCACTTTGTTCGCGTTGATCGTTGCGCCCGGCGAGAAAACATAGTCATAACCTGCCAGGCCATCCATCCACGCCGTGCCCTGAATTGGAGGTTCGTTGTTGGCACGCCCGCTGCCCCAATACTGCTCAGATCCAGCGCGTCGCTGCCCGTCACGTAGTTCCCCGACACCACAATCGTGCCCGCCATGTGAATCCGCCTTCCGTCATCCCATGAATCCACCAATGTAAATGCCAGTGCCATAGAGTTCCCTCCTGAAGGTTCAATTGCAAACTTTGCTGAGTGCTGAACGAGTGCTGAACGAGTCCTTTTCGCCCAATTCAAAATGCGCTAAAATGAGGACACTACCCCAACCGCTAACCGCCTGCGGATCAGTTCCGCAAGGAGGTCCAAAATGAGAGCCTATGTTCTAGTGACCGCAGGTCCTGGCAAGGCACGCGACATTGCCAAGAAGATCTCTGCCCTGCCCGGAGTAAAAATGGCCAATGCCTGCTGGGGCGACCCAGACGTCTACGTGGTGGCTGAAGTTGCCAGCTCCGAAGATCTCAATTCCCTGGTGATCTCGAAAATTCAGGCAATTGACGGGGTTGGCCGTACCAGCACGCACATCGCTCTCGATTGAGCGCCTGGGCTTTCCCTTTTCGGGTGCTCCTGAGGCGTTGTTTGCGAAGGGTAGGGCCTGTTGGTAACAGGTCTGACGGCCCGGCGACGCACCTTAGCCTGCGTGCCGGTTACTCTCGTGCTCGTGCCCACTCACACAACCTCACGGATGCAACCCCTGTGCCTTCAGGGTCATCGCATGTCCCGTGGTGTGTTGCGGCCAGACACCGCGATTCAAACTTCTGCATCCGTGCTATGATTTAGGACTTTGCATAGCGTTTGCTCTTGATCCGCATTCCTAAGGGGGAAATTTGCGCCGTGTCCTGGCGGTGCTCGTGCTTTTCGCGACGCTTACGTGGGTTGTTACCAGCAGTCCTGCTCGCGCCGACGCGCAGCAAGCCTCCCTACATCAGCGTTCTGCAGTCGCCTCGCCTACAATCATTGCCTCGGGAGGCCAATTCGCTAATGTCCGCGGCCTCGCCGTGGATGCGGCCGGAAATCTCTATATCTCCCTCGCTGCCAATCCCGCTCCCGCCCATTGCGTTTCCCGCCAAGTCAGTGCTGTATCCAATACTTCGCCTCTATCCGCGCCCAACGCGAAAATTACCGTCACCGTTTTCTCTGACTGCGCTTCGGCCCCGGGCGAAGATCCTTCAGGCATCGCGGTAACTCCCCAAGGCCGCGTCTTCCTCGCCAATCGCTTGCAAAATCGAATCCGCCTGCTCGACATGACAACTGGACAAGTCGCCGTCGTACCCGTTTCGGCCGCGAAGAACGTCGCCCATTCGAATACCAGCAACTTGGATCTCTTTCAGCCTGCGGGACTCGCCATCGACGAGAGCCAGAATCTTTATGTCGCCGATCGCGGCAATCATCGCGTCCTTGCGCTCGCACCAGGCGCCGTCGATTTTAGTTACATCGCCCACATTGTCGATGCTACCGCTGTTGCCACGGACGATTCTCGCGGCCGGCTGTACGTCGCTTCGCCCGCATCCAATCGCGTCTTCATAATCGATCTCGCTTCCGGTAATACAAACGCCTTCGCTGGCACCGGAGCGCCCTCCAACCCGGCTTCCGCGCAACTCGCGGCGCCTATTTCTGCCGCCAGCGCCGCCATTGCTTCGCCCGAAGGCGTCGCCGTCGATGGCGTGGGAAACGTATTCATTGCAGATACGGGCGCAAATGCGCTTTTGCGCGTCGACGCAAAATCGGGAATGCTTGCGCGTGTGGCGCTCGCGTCAACTCTGAATTCGCCGGCCGCGCTCGCCATGGATCGCCGCGGAAACTTGTTTGTTGCCGATCTCGGCAATCATCGCGTCATCGAGCTGCCCGGTATCGGCGCCGCCGCGCCTACTGCCGCCGTCACCATTTCTCCCGCGCAATTTGACTTCGGTGCAGAGCCGACCGGCGGCACAACTCCGGCCCAGTTGTTTACGCTTACAAATAATTCCGCAAACGCGTTCTCCCTTAAGACCACGGACATTACTTTCACCGGCGCGAATTTCGCCGATTTCACCCAGACGAACAATTGCGTTCCCCAGGTGGCCGCGGGAGCCTCTTGTCAAATCAATGTCACGTTTGCGCCCCAGGCCACCGGTTCTCGCGCGGCCGTTCTCCAGGTCACTGACGCCGATCCCTCGAGTCCGCAGACCGCCCAACTTTCCGGTACGGGCGACGATTTTCAGGTCACTGCCTCGTCGAGTGCCGCTACATCGCAAAACGTCGTGCCCGGCAACTCGGCGACTTACAATTTGCAAATCACGCCAGACGCGACGTTCAGCGGCACGGTCACGCCCGCCTGTCCATTGCAATTGCCTAACAACTCGCTCACTTGCGTGATCAAGCCCTCCACGGTCAATGTCACTGCAGGACAATCGGCGCCGTTCACTGTCACCATGGGCACTCAAGGCACAACCGTAACCCCAGCCACTGTCCCTGCGTTGCGGGATTTTCCCGATGGTCCCGCGCGGCCCCTGTTATTCGCCGCTCTTGTCGCGATGTTTTTCCTGCTAATTTCCAGAATGTATTTGCGTTCGCCCCGTGCACAGATGTTTGCGTGGAATTCGCCGCGGCGGCGCGTTCTGGCGCTATTTAGCTTCGCGCTCGTTGCAATGTGCGCAGCGGTTGCCCTGGCGGGCTGCGGTTCCTCGTCAACAACGAATCCCAACGAAACGCCTCCCGGCATCTACTCGATCGACATCTCCGCGACCGCGCAAAATGCCTCGCGCGCCATCACGCTGACGCTCAACGTTGACTGAGTGGCGTAGGCTTCCGCCCGAGCGCTTTTGTCGTTTCGCATGTCCGCGTAGCGACTTTTTACTTGGAAAGCTGCTCGTCCGCTTGCCTCTACAAATAAATCACACTTCGCCGATATCCGTACGGCTTGCGCCTCCGGCCTTTGAATTGTTCCGGCCGCACATGCCGTTCGATCAGTTTGTCGATGGATGCTTGCGCTGCAAGCGACATATCCTCGGCCAGCGCCCGCGCCCCTCGTGAACGCGCCGCCATCGCCGCCACGGTGTGTGCGAGCGGATCCGCCGCGTACCGGATTTGTACAGGGTCCGTGCCCAGCACCAAGGCGGGCAATTGTTTTTCGTACCGAATCCGAACCGTGATTTCCTGCGTCGCACCCACCAGTTGAATTTATTCCTTTCCTGTAATAATAAATTCGGCGATGCCTCTCGGCTGCCGTCAAAAACAAGCGTGTTACTAACGTATGGGCATTTTTTCCGGGTGGTAGTCGAAGGCTGAAAGAAGCGGGCAGTTCCCCGGATAGCTCTTGCGCCGCCGCACTCCCGAGAAACCTTCCCGCGCGGAGGCGGCGTTACCCCTCGTAGTACCTTCGTACTAATGCCAAAGTGCTGCGAGTACTGTCACAATGTGACCCTCGCGCTATACCGTTCGCACGGGGGAAATGCCAAAATTCATCATTATCGCAGTCAGGCTCGCGGGTCAGCCGCGGCGGCTGCCTATAAACTGAGGTGGGGAACATGGGAAATGTAACCGAAGCAATAAGCACAATGGAACGACCTCCGGTCACGGAAGTTATGGAACGCGCCGCGGAGCGCCGTCGTCGTTTGCGCACGAAACTGTCTGCACCCGTTCGCGTGCGTCTGAACTCGGGCAGTCTTCAGAAGGCCGAAGTCTGCACGACCGTTGACGCCTCGCGCGACGGTCTGCTCTTTACCACTAATCTGGGCGAATACCGCCGCGGCATGGATCTTGTAATCACCTTCCCCTATTCGGGCGCCGCGGGTGGCGTGCAGCACGAGCGCACCGCGGTGGTCGCGCGCGTTTTTGAAATGCCCGAAGGACGCTTCGGCGTCGGCGTGCGCTTCTACGAAGGCAAGCGCCCCGAAGTTCGGCCTGACGGGGAAAAAATTGAAGAAAAATCGACCAAAGCACCACCGACTGCGGGTGACGTTGCGCGCGATCTCGAAAAGCCTATGCCTTTGGTCCTGGTCGTGGAAGCCGATTCCCGCGCGCGCGATACGATCCGCACCGTGCTCATGGGCGAAGGTTACGTTGTTGAAGCTGTTGAGACCGGCGCGGAGGCTGTCGAATTCCTCCGCCAGCGCACGCCCAATTTGCTGATCACCGAAATCGAAATCAGTGACATGTCGGGCTACGATCTCTGCCTCATCGTGAAGTCCAATGAGCGTCTCCAACGCGTCCCTGTCGTCATGACCACTCGCGCCGGCCAGCCTAACGATTATTCAACCGCCCATGCCCTCGGAGCCATCGTTTGCATGGCCAAGCCGTACAAGCAAGAGCGTCTGCTCCACGTCGTCCGTATGTTGGCGCCGACCGCTGTCGCCGAAGAGCCGCCCGCAATGCCTTTCGGCAATAAACGCACGCGCCATCACGCTGGATTGAATGGACACGGACACGCCGCAGCTCGCCCGCGACGTTAATCGTTTCTGATCATTTTACACTTACGGTAGGACGAACCCTATTTTGCGCGCAGCCACGGGGCGCTGCGGAGAGACCGCGATTGTAATTCCCGCTTTCCAGTGATAATTTCCATGACCATGCACCGCGTAATTTGGATAACGCTCATTCCTGCGGTCCTCATCGCGCTTTGCGTTTGGACGTTGCAGGTCACCGCCGCACCGCAAACCGCCAGCTCTCGAAATACAAACGACGCCGCCACGCTTCTGGCGCGCGCCAGTGCCCGCACCAACATCGAATCGCCTTCGAGCGTCCCCTTCGTTTTGTTCGCCAAAGCGAAGTACGCACTCAACCAGCAGTCAGTCGAAGGCACCTACGCCCTCGGCTGGGCCGCGCCCAATCTGTATCGCGAGGACCTTCAGTACGGCAATGTCCATGAGACGATCCTCGTCTCCGGCGGCAAGCTCTATCGCGTAGGCCAGGACACGCCGCACACGTATCTATGGGCGCGAATGATCAAGCGCGCCTTGCAATGGTCTTTGCCATCGGGTGCCCGTGCAAAAGAACGCCCTCAGGGCGAGCACTATGGCAGCGGCGCGCAGTTGACCTGCATTGTCGCCAATGCCGCCGAAACTCATGAGCGCATTTGCCTCGACCCAAACAATTACGAGCCCTTCAGCTACGACGTGAGCTCGCCTTCCGGCAAGCAAACCTGGACATTCGCCGACTATACTTCGCTGGCCAATGCGCTCTCAAATTCCCAGCGCTTTCCGACAGCGATCACCTATAAAGACGATCGCGGCACTTCCGCTGAGCTCGACATCCAATCCATCGCCGCCGTCTCCGGCTTCGCCCCCAACGAATTCACTTCCCCCGCAGGCACCCCCGCCCAGGATTTGCCCAACCACGCTCAATAATCAATCGTCACCGTAGTCGATTTTATGAACACTCCTCCGCATTACAAATTCAGAATGTCGGCATCGCTAAGCTGCCGGTAATTCACATCCCGCGGCGAGATCGGCTTGCGATTCACTCCGTCCGATGCGCCCGCGATATCCACGCGCTTCGACGCCGCTTCATGCCGTGGCGGCCGCCCGCGATTCGCCGCAACAATGCCCTGTGTTCGTTCTCCGATCACGCGTTGATGCCCCGCATCTCCCGCACCAGACTGGAATGCTTCTCGCAACTGTTTCCCCAGTTGTCGGTTCGCACGCAGCGTCGCATCAAGCTCGCGGTAAACTTCCCCCACGATGCGGTTGCGCGTCCCGGACGGTACACTGTCCGGCAGCAGCTGATTTACTTGTGCCTGAATCGCTCCGAGAATGTACCCGACCGCCGCCGCATTTGTATCGTAAAAAAACGCCCCTTGTGCCGCGCGCCGAGAATCGCTTGGCGCTGCAGGCGCCGATTGGACTGACCACCCGTGAGCGCAAGCCTCGCCCTTCAGGGCCCTTCAGGGCGGGGTAAGCGATTGCTTTTGAGTGTTTTTTGTTGCATCATCGAGACTCCTAATCGGACTACCGCGGGGCACGCGGAAAGTAACGCGCTTGGAGATACGAGCCGCTGAGGTAAGGCGCTCGGCCGGCGAACCCCCCGAAGCCATCTCGCAAAACCAGCGAGAGGTAGTAGGAATCCTCTCCATTTATGGAGAGGAGGATGTCAATGCATCTGTGCTACTGCGTCCGATTTTCGGCTGTCCCGCTGAGTTTCAACAGGTCCTGCTGCACTGCTCGCGTTCGGCTGAACTTGAACCAATGCATGTTCAGCATCGCTTTTCTGTCGCGGGAACAGTTCCCCTTGTACCGGCGGCCTCTCCGGCGCGGTGGAAGCGATTGCGCCCGTGGAGATAGTCGGCGCTTGCCCGGTCGCGCTGACTCTAGCGGCGTGCGCCTGCACTGCCTGCGCAAATTATGAAACGCTTCCGGCGACAACTGGTGAAGTCGCGCCACGAGCGCCGCATGATCGGCTGGTTGCCCGGAGAAAAACATTCCATCCATCTCGTCCAGCTGATTCTTCGCATCCTGCGCTGCCGCAGGGGAGGAAACACCGCACGGTAGGCTTGCACGTCCTCTAACCTTTGGCGTACCTGCGGATTGCTCGCCACGACCTTCGCGATTTCAGGATCGACCGCGCCATTCGCATTCGATTGAACCGCGTCCGCGCTGTCGGGGCCGGCATCGTTCGAATCGCCTGTCCCAGAGCTCCCACTTTGCGCGCTCGAGTCGCCCCCACCGATTCCGGCGTCACCGCTCGCATCCGTCATGCTTTCACCAGGGGCTACTTCGCTCATTACTCGCGGCGACACAGCCGTCACAAGCCCCAGAATTTCGTCGTCCGTGAACTGTCCTTGCGAGTTCTTGGGTGAAGCCTCAGGAGCCATCTTACTTCCCGTCGTGGAACGCGAACTTACACCGCGCACCGCCAATTTCGTAATGCTCGCTGCCATGTGTATTCTCCTTTGTGCCAGATTGCTGCGCCTCGTTTCACACTGCGGACAGGAATCTAAACGCGCCTCGTTTTTTTGCGTTTGCTAAGTCCTGACCTTTTCTTGCTCTGGACGGGCTCTTTCAACGCGAACGCTGGGCCCGTGGCGAGTGCGTCACAAACACCTTTCGTACTATTGGCCCCGGTGCTACCCTCAATGCAATATAGTGCAACATTGCACACGCGCAGCAGCGCCTGCCGCACGACCGTGCAAAGCCACTTCGCCCGATCAGTGGCTAGGAATCGCATTGCACTTATCGTTTCTTGGCGCGTTCTGGGGGATACCGCGATGAACGCTCACTATTCTAGGGATTACGCGCCTTCAACCTCTCAAACCGAACATGCCTCTGATCGCCGCCGTCGCAGGCGCGTCAAAGTGTCAGCGCAAATCCGTGTTCGCGCCACAGATCCAAAGGCCGACTCCTTCACCGAGATCGCCACTTCCGTCGACGTTTCCCGCGACGGCATCTTGTTCGCAACCGATCGTCGCGATTTCTGGAAGGGCATGTCCCTCGGCGTCACGTTTCCGTTCTCCACCGCGCCCAACGCGCTCAATGCCGAAGAGCCCGCCGAAGTGGTTCGCACTCTCGATCTTCCCGACAACAAACTTGGCGTCGCAATCCAATTCCGTCGCATTCATCATCGTGCGGCCGCGGCAACTGCCGTCACGGGTCCGGGCGCTAAGGAGAAGTCTGCTGTCCACGGTGCTTCTTCTTCGGAAAAAGGCGCGCCTATCCAGTCCACGCAGAGGCGTCCCATCGTTCTCGTCGTGGAATCGGATGAGCGCGGCCAGGAGCAACTGAAGAATCTTCTAACGCCGGAGGGTTACGACGTCTTCGTCGTTTCCACGGGAGCCGCCGCGCTCGACATCCTGCGCACCACGGTTCCCGCATGCTTCATTGCCGAAGTCGAAGCCGGAGACACGTCCGGATACGATCTTTGCCTAATCATCAAGAACAGCGAACGCCTCGCCCGCGTTCCCGTTGTCCTCGTCACGCGTAATGCCCAGCCCGCCGACTACGCCGCAAGCCATAATTTCGGCGCCGTCGTCTGCATGGCCAAGCCTTTCAAGCCCGAACGCATGCTGCAAGTCGTTCGCCTCGTCGCTCCCATCGCCAAGCAGGATTCCCCCGCCTACGGCTCGTCTCGCAACGAAGCCTCGACCGCCGAACGCAACCCCTAGAATTAAAGTGGCACCGACTCGGCCGTTGCGGCGAGAGCGCCTGCTCGGGTCGGCTTCAGCGACGACTTGGGCCTCGCCGATCCCTGGCTTTGTGCGAACGCTACACCTCGCATTTCCTGCTTTCGCATGAATTGCTCGTGCATTTGCGCGTGCGCCCGAACATTCGCATACCCCCCAGGGTCCCCGATTTTCGCGACTTGTCCCGCGTCTGAAGAAAATCACCGCTTGCACGCATCGAGTTCCACGGCATGATTATCTGCAAACTCGTCCGGCACGATGCTCGGCAGCACGCGTTCGGAAACGCTGCTCTGTTGTAGCTCACGTCCCGCCGGAGGTTCCGTGTCCGGCTGACGTGAGGCGGTTGGCCTCTGATCAGGCGTAAAACAAAAACGCCGGCATTGCGCCGGCGCGGCAACCATCGAACCCGTCTTCAGCGGCTCGCCGCTCTTCAGCGGTTCACACAAATCGAGCTTGCGGTAAAATCCGTTACGCGCATGTCAGAACTTTGTCAAACAGTTGTGTATGTAAGAAACAATCATCCAAGGTGCCATTGGCAGCGCGAGGTCAAAACCTGCAAATCCACAATTTCAAAAGACACCGTAAAAATCGGCTCTGCGTTCTTGTTAAACGCCTCCGGCCGCCTGCAAACCATCGGCACGATTTACGCTACATCCTCCGTTGGTCGTCACGCGCGCGCTGCCGATCCTTGATAACCTGGTCGCTCAAAATGAAGTCGGACTTGTGATTGGGACATGAGGCGCCGAGATCCTCCACCATCTTCGATCTCCTCACGGCAGCGTCGTCAAACGTCGTCAATCCGTGCAGATTCAGCAGCACAGGTACATCGCACTTCGGGCAGTGAGCTCCCCAATTGATAATGTCATCAAGCCATTCCCTGACGTCTACCGGAGTGTCCTGCATTCCCAGGAACACGTTATAGCATTTTGGTAGTGTTTTGCCGGAACCGTCGAGCCCCAGGTATGTGAGCGTAAATTCAAAATCTCCGCCAAACGCCAGCCCTTGATACAGGTCGCCCGACAACTCAATATTTTCCGTCTTTCCCGATTGCACGATTCTGTGGACGTCGTAGTCGAAATTAGCCGCATCGGATCGGCGCACCTGTACTCTTTGCAACAGAAAATTTGAAAGCCCCAAGTTTGACACGCGTAATACGAGCGCCGTTTCGCTATTGATAAGGTCGAAATGTAAGTAGACACGTTCCTGTTTCTCAATCTGTCGCTCCAACAGGTTGAAATGTTCCTGCGAGAGGTCCAGATTATCCCGCGTGGCCAGAAGGTATTCGAACGTCACGTACAGCAACAGGATGGTTCCAACCGCGGTTGCCTTCGGCCGCCAGATAGAAAGAAGACCCAACACTACCGCTGCCACAATTACGAGTATCCGGATAATCCGCCGTTTCATGGGGGCAGTTTAACTGAAACGAGTTGCAGCCAGCATTATGAATAATCATTGTCCGAGCGCTTCATCTCCGTCCTGCGCTCGACGGCACGCGCGGATGGTCATACGCAAACGTCACCCTCAATTGCGCCGCATCCTTCTTGTACTTCTCCGGCAGCGCCTTGAACGGCGCCGACTTCGCAATCGCCTCGCGCGTCGCCGCATCAATCGGCACATCCCCGGAAGAACGTTCCACCACCGGCGCGCCTTCGAGCGTTCCGTCACGATTCACCGCAAACACAACGGTCGCTTTCCCTTTTTGCGTCACGGCCGCAGCCGGAATCGTGCCCAGCCACGCCCGCGACGTCGCATCCAAAAACCCCGCCACAAATTCGCCCCATCCTTCTTTCTTTCTCACGCCAGAAATCTCCATGCTCTCCACCAACATCGGACGCGAATTCTTTGCCGCGTCCCCCGGCCGCACGTCCGCCTCAAACACCACCTCCCCATGCCGCGTCCACGTCAACGTCGGCTCCGCCCCCTGCCCTCGCGCGTTCGTCGCCAACAATAGACAACTGCACACAAACGCCGCAGTGATGAAAGCTCCGGCTATCCTAGCGCCTCTCATTTCCCGCTGGCCTTCGCCGGCGTCGGGGTCGGCACATTTTTCTCGTCTTTTTCCTTCAGTGCTTTCTTGATCGCTCCTTCGATATCTTCAAAGCTGCCAAGATCACTAAATCCTGACTGACGGAAGCGAATCAGCCCCGCGCGATCGATCACAATATATGTCGGATACGAATCCACACTGAAATCCTGTTGTACCTCGCCCGACGAATCGAGATAATCGGGCCAGTCCATGTGATGGTCCGCAACGAATTTCCTCCAGGCTTGCTCGTTCCCGTCCGCGCTTATGCCGATAAACTCCACCGGCTGGTTTGCGAATCTCTTATGCAGAGTAAGAAGCGCGGGTACCGATTCCCTGCACGGCGGACACCACGTCGCCCAAAAATCCAACAGCGCCACCTTCCCGTGAAGGGATTGTAGCGAGACGTGAGTGCCATCGAACGCCGTGAAGGAAAAGTCGGGAGCAAACGGCTCGCGTGCCCGGCGTGGATCGGCAATCATCGCGCGCGCCAGCTTTGCATCCGCGGGCGACGGGCTGTTCGACGCTAGATAGATCTTCAGTTCTTCAATGCCGTCTGCGTCGTTTTCCTGCTTCATCAGCATCACACCAAGGTCGAAGTGCTCGATGGCGTTCGATGGATCGAGCGTCAGAGCTTCACGAACTTCACTGACCGCTTCCACGAGTTTCTTGTCTTTGGGTTTGGAAGTCATTTGCGCCAACAGGACGCCGCGGCTCACGTGCGCGAGTGCAGCGAGCGACTTGTCATCCCCGGCCTCCTTCACTGCTTTCTTCGCAATATCCAGAGCGTCACCGGAATCGCCCACGCGTTTATAAATCGCAAACATCCCGAGCAGGCACATCGTGCATTGATGCTGGGACAGTTTCTCCGCCTTTTCGTAAGCGGACATTGCCTTCCCGAATTCTTTCTGTGCCGCAAACGCTTTGCCTTGCTCGTACGCCGTCGCCACCGCCGCATGGTCCACCGGCTTTTTGTTTTTCGCCCGTGCGCCGTCAACGAAACATGCACTCGCCATCAACAGCGCCGCCGTCATCACAATCCGTTTTCTCATTTCCCTCTCTTCCCCCTTTGCTCTCACGTGGTTCACGGCTTCGGCTGCGCGCCAGGCGGCACACTTGACCACCCGTGAGCGCAAGCCTCGCCCTTCAGGGCCCTTCAGGGCGGGGTAAGCGATTGCTTTTGAGTGTTTTTTGTTGCATCATCGAGACTCCTAATCGGACTACCGCGGGGCACGCGGAAAGTAACGCGCTTGGAGATACGAGCCGCTGAGGTAAGGCGCTCGGCCGGCGAACCCCCCGAAGCCATCTCGCAAAACCAGCGAGAGGTAGTAGGAATCCTCTCCATTTATGGAGAGGAGGATGTCAAGCTGTCGAATGAAACGAAGACACAATCCTTCGAAATGTCGGCTCGAATTGGTCGTAGATCGCCTCCGGAGCCGCGCACATCAGGATAACCGTCTGACTCTGTTCCGGCAGAACCACAACGAAATATTTTATCGGTGCCTTCACAGTTGTATCGGCGGGCTCGTCTGTACCTGCCTGCACCCGCACGCGGCCGACCGGAATGACCGCGCGAAATGACAGCGAATAAGCATCAATGCCGTCAATCTCGACCGGAGATTCGCCCAGTTCCTCGTAGCCCTCAAAACTAGTCTTAAGCGTAGACGCAATAATCTGCATCTCTTCCTTGGCATTGTTTGTATCAGAAACCGTTTCCATCAGAATCATTTCGTGCGGATCGGATGCCGTCATTGCGCCAACGGCCGCCGAAACCCTGCGCGCCAATGCGTTATTTAGTTTCCAGCCATCCGGCACGTTGAGAGTAAAATGTGCCATGCCGTTAGTATAAATGCCGCCCGAAAGTGACTGATCGATGTTTCTTGGCACAGTAAGGGTCGCGCGAAGCGCCGACTGCGCTTCCAACGAATTTTCGTAAAACACAATAGAAAGTATCTGAGTGCGCGGTATTTCTAATGTCGAAAATGACGTCTGAACCGTGAACGCATCGCCGTCGACCCGGATGACCCTTCCAACGATTTTCGTTCCGTCCTTCAATGAGACTTCCTCAGCCTTCGTCGTGACCCTCGGCTGATCGTCCCCGAGCCTGAAGATGACTGTCACCGTCGTATCTACTTCAACGGGCTGACCGTTCAGCAGTGTCGGTTTGTACCTCCACTGCTTCACGGCATCGATCGCCGCCTTCATCAAGAGAGGCGGTCCCGAAACAAACTGGACCTCGTTGACAGCACCATCCTTTCCGATAATCACGTGAAGCACAATCGCCCCTTGGATTTTCGCCACCTTCGCAATCGCCGGGTATGCGGGATCCACTTTGTGAATTAAGTTCGTCACTGCAACATTCCCGCCAATGCGAATTCTCTCCGGCGGTGAACCGGTCGCGGCGTGCTGCGCCGTACTCACCTGTCCTTGTGCCTTTGCGAATGGAGCAGAGGCGGAAATCGTCGCCCACAAAAACACACACGCAATCATTCGCCTCCGCATATTCCCTCTGGGATCTCAGTTCACGACATATTACGTGCCCCGAAGTATACTCGCGCCACTCGCATCCAACAATGGACCGGGTCTACGCCTTTTCCTCTTTAACAAACACCGCCGCGACCCATTTGCGATGCAGCTCGCCTCGTCCCGCCTGTGTTATCGTAAATAATATGTCTCCCAGCAAACATAGGCCCCGCATCGCCTCGCCGGCGATCCGGACGGCAATAATTCTTGTCACTGCGGCTTTCCTTCCGCTCGCCACCGCTGCCCAGACGCCACCGAAAAAAGAAAAGAGCCGCCCCGAAGGTCCGCCGCTCTGTCAGGTCAAAAACATCACCGTCGAAATGCCGAGGGGGTTTCTCCCGCTCCGTGTCATCACCAATTCGTACATCGCGCGTGGTAATTCCGTCGGCGTTCTCACTTTGAACAATGGCTTTCCTCGTCCCATCCAGGAAATCGCCATCGTGCTCGAATATCTCGACGCGCAAGGCAAACGCATTTTCGCCACCACGTTCGCCGCCAGCGCAAATCCTTTACTCTCCCCCATGTGGTTTTCATCCAATTTGCCCTCGCAATATTCCATCATCCCCTGGACAAAACCCGCCGCCTCCGGCGCCACATTTTCAGTTGGCGCAACCAGCGGTTTGACGAGCGCGATTTGCCCCGCCCAAGCCCGCGCAACACTCCTACATGTCGGATTTCAGAACGGCACAAATCTCGATTGGTCCGCGCCCGACTGGGAACTTCCTGTGCAGCCCGAGGAAATCCCCGGTAATCTTCAGACCGACACGACGCCTCCGGGCCCGCTGCCGCAAAAGTACCTCGTCCGCGTTCACGTCCCTGCGCCCAACGGTCCGCTGATCCCCAGCCCACAAATCCAGCTGCTCGCCGGCAAGCCCAGTGCGTTTTTCGACGAGATTCGCGATCAAATGTTGGTTTGGCGCTACTGGTTTGAACTACGCGGTGGAAAGGCTGTCGACGGCGATGTGCTTCTTCTACTCCGCGTTCATGTCCCCGGTGAACGCCCTAACGAAAATCTTTTTCCTGTGACCACCTCTGAAGTCCCACAAACGCTTGGCATCGTCGACATCGTGCCGCAAGCAACCTACGGCCAGTGGGCCGTCTTTTACGGCGGTGCGAACCTGTTCAGCAATCTTCCTGCCCAATCGCAGCAGTAACGTCGCCATTCCCAGCGTCCGCACGATTTATTCTAGATCGGCGGCCTGTGGAGGACTCGCGCTCTCCAATCCGACGCGGTCCATCGTCCGCCAGACTACATCTCCGCGTGCGTACTGCAACATTCCTTGCAGCCGCCAGAACAAATGCATTTGCCGGTACGGAAATTGTTCCAGGAAGCAGTAGAGTGTCAGCCGCGCGACATCCCGCCAGTTGTTGTACCGCCGGTAGGTAATTTCTTCCTGCAGCACCGCCCCCACCGAGATCATCGCTGCAAACAAATATCCGTAAACCATGAATTCGATAAAAAAGCCTCGGCTCAACATTCCGAGCGCGGCGGCTAAAATAATTGTCGCAATTCCCAGAATTTCGAAAATCGGCGCGAACAACTCGAATACCCACATGTACGGCAGCGCTATCCCGCCAATGCGCCCATAGCGCCTCCGGAAGAGCATGTCGCGATTCGGCCACAGAACATCGATTAACCCTTTTTGCCACCTTGCGCGCTGCCGCCCAAGTGATTTCGCCGTCGGTGGCACTTCCGTCCAGCAAACCGGATCCGGCACGAACACGATGCGGTATTTCCTTTTGTCATCGAGCATTCTCCGGTGAATTCGCGCCACTAAATCGAAATCCTCGCCAATTGCCGACGCGCGATACCCGCCCACGCTCATCACCACGTCGCGACGGAACACTCCGAACGCCCCGGAAATAATCGTCAGCATGTTTCCGCGCGCCCAGCCCTCGCGCCCGATCAGGAACGCGCGCAAATACTCGATCACCTGAAAAATCACGATGGGACTTCGCGGCAGCCGGACCGCGCGGATCCGCCCGTTCATCAATTCACAGCCGTTCAGCACGCGCACAATCCCCCCCGCGGCGACCACATGCTTCGGATCCTCCAGAATCTTCACCATGATTCGCAGCAGCGCGTCCGATTCCAGCAATGAATCCGCATCCACCACGCACGTATACGGGCTCGATGCCGCGTTTAGTCCTGCGTTACTCGCATCCGCCTTCGAGCCGCCGGGCTCCTTATCCACCACGATCAGCCGTGGATCTGTCGTGCTGCGATACAACCCCCGTACAGCGGCCGTCGCAATATGGGGTATGTAAAGCAGCCGCGCCGGCTGGAGATCGAATTCTTCCTGGAGGCGCGCGAGCGTGCGGTCCGTCGAGCCGTCGTTCACCACCACCACTTCCAGCTCCGGATAGTCAACATGCAACAGCGAGCGAACCGCCGGCACGATCGACCCCTCTTCATTGTGTGCCGGCGCTACCAGCGTGATCGGTGGGGTCAGCGGCGAAGCCTTGATTCGATCGAGTCGCAGCGACGCTAGATGCTGGTGATGTGAGCGGCTCGAAAGCAACGCCACAATCAGCAATGTCAGGTAACTGAGATTTGAAAACAGGTAATACAGGAAGAACGTATTGTTTGAAATGTTCAACAGGGCGCGCATGTCTACACGGTCTGTGCGGTTTTCCGTGTGCTCGACGGCAAACGCATCATCGTGTTCAATCCCTCCGCGCCTGTTTCCAGCGCTTCCAGCAACTGCTCCGCCTCCGCGCGTCCCGTCAGGCTCGCCGTCGATTCGAGTGCCTTCAGTATTTTGTCAAAATCACCCGTGCGATCCAGCTCCGCAATCATGGCTTGCAACGCGTATGCGTCTTCCATCTTCAGCACGTCGCGCAACACGCTGGTAGGATCAGGAACGTGAGCCAGCGCCTCCGCTGCGCGCTGCCGCACATGGCGGTTTTCATCGCACACGCCACGAAGAAGCACCGGCAGCGCGCGCGATTGCTTGAATTGCCCCATGCTCGTAAGCGCCCTCAGCCGTACGTACCATTCTTCGTCGGTCGCAAGTTGCGCCAGCGCGGGGAATGCGAACCCGAATTCCGCATGTGCCAGCGCGCGCGCCACCGACGCGCGTACTTCCGGCAGCGCATCCGACGCCAGCAACAACAAATCGTCGCCCAACGCTACCGACGCGACCTCCGCCATCACCCGCGCCAGCAACTCGCGCACTGATCCCTGAGCCAGATGCAGGTACGGCACCAGAATTCGCGGATTCATCCGCGTGCACGCAATCAGCGAATTCTGCAGTGACGTTCCCGCTAACGCCAAGTCCCCGGCCACCACGCGCTCGAGCATTGCCTCTCCTGCCTGAGGCAGGCTCGTACGCGCCAACCCCCGCACTGCCGCAAGCTGCGTCTCCGGATTCGGATCATCGAGTGCTGCAACCAGCACTGCTACGGCTTCTAACGCGCGCGTTCGTCCCATCTGCACCAGAGCTGCCTCCCGTTTCCAGCCCCGCGTCCGCCATGCTTCGGCGAGAATTCGGTCAAGGAGTCCTGTACGACGCAGGAAATCTAGAAGTCTCGCTGCTTCCTCAGCGCTCGCGGTTTCCATCCGGTCCAGGGCCTGCGTGATAATTGCTTCCGAGTCGGCAGGAACGTCGCCCCACTCATTTCTCGGCATCTCACCTCCGATAATCTCGTCCCAATGCTGCCGCACGTAAAAACCCGCCTCCGCCAAACGGTCAAAATAGCGCCGCCGAATTATCCGCCGCGCCAGAATCGATCCGACAAGCAGCCCAATCCCTGTCAGCGAAAAAATGATCGCCCGCACTACAAACGCTGCCGCGCTTGCGTTGATCCAGTGGTATAGCGAAGTCATCTTGTCGTGTTTCGCGTTGCCGCCCCCGGTGCGTGTTGTCGTCCGGCGGTCGTACGCTCAGAATCGCAGTCCATAGCTCACCCCGTAAATTCTCTCCACGTTCCCGCCATTGCGATATTGCCGCGCCGCATAAAAATTCACATATTGCCTCTCGCTCAGTCCCACGCGAAATCCGCCGCCATACGTTCGCGAGGCAAAAGCGCCCACCTGATCCAGCTCGCTGAAGTTTTCCGACCCCACCGCGAACATCACATTCATCAGCAATCGGTCGGCAGGAATGTGCGGCAATGGAAAATCCATTCGGCTGTAGCCCGACGGTTTCCACGCAATGGGCGTGCCCGTGAACTGGCTGCGCGCGCCATTCGCGGATACTGTCCACCGAAAATCGTGTGCGAGATCGCCGACGACAGTGCCAGTGAACACAAGCACGTGTGCTTGGCTGTACCACAACCAGTGTTGGTCGTACGTCACCTCGATTCCGCGCACGGTTCTCGTCTCCGAGATTCGAAATCCGTGCCCGTATTCAAAATACGTCTCTGCGCGCGGAATGATCCCGTTGGCGTTTCCTCCGCCCGCGCCCACAGTGAATGAGTCGGACCCTGTGAACCGGTACGTCGCCGCGCCAATCACTTTTTCCGCGTCGGCGCCGAATCGCTGGTAGATGTCGCCTTCTGTCGACAATATCCATCGCGCATTCGGCTTCGCCACGAACGTGATCGTCTGTGCATTCGCCGCCCCCGTGTAATTGAACGTGTCGGTTTCGTTTCCAGTATCGAGCTCAAATCGCGGGGGTGACTCCAAGGACCGCAGCCCGGCCCGCGCCTCGTCGTCGGTCACGGAAATATTCGCCGGTTCCAGTGCCTGAGCTTGCACAAACGCTGAGCGAGCTTCCTCCCGCCGTCCCATCGCACGCAGCACGCGGCCTCGCTCGTTCAGCACGTCGGCGCGCGGAGGCGGAATCTGCACGGCGGCATCGAGCAGCGCCAGCGCGTCCGCATTTCGGCCATCCTGAGCAACAAGCGTCGCTAGCCCTAGCAAATAGTCACTATCGCGGGGCGAAAACCGCAAAGCGCGTTGAAATTCCGCCTCCGCTTCTTTACGGCGTCCAATCCATGCGAGAAGCTGCGCGCGCCATCCAATCGCATCCGAATCGTCCGGCACGACGGCCAGTCGTGCGTCAACGATCTGAAGCGCGCCCGTTAAATTGTGTGCCGCCACGCTCTTCTGCACGTGTTCGAGCCAGTCATCCGTTACCGCCGATCCTGCTCGCGCTGCGGAGGATCGCTCCTCCTGTGCTACCGTCGTTTTGCAGGCACCTCGTGTCGCTACCGCACTCCCCAGAAACGCGATCGCACTCGCGCTTACAATCCACAGGCACCGCTGCGCAAACGCACCCCGACTTTTTGCGCGAAACTCCACGCAAAATAGCCTGCATATCCCCGGCCAGTACCCTTCGGAATGCGTCTGCCGTCGCGTAGCGTTAACGCGCTGCTTGTGGCATCGATTGTTCTACTTGCGGAATATCACTGAGGAATGGAACAATTTA
>Ga0307372_10003609_pt1 | contig 24507 bp, 29 predicted proteins | sample OX1MG_FD_202533 | JGI IMG/M metagenome (GOLD analysis project Ga0307372, IMG submission 202533) | Soil microbial communities from Risofladan, Vaasa, Finland - OX-1 | ecosystem: Environmental > Terrestrial > Soil > Coastal area > Acid sulfate soil | place: Finland: Risofladan, Vaasa | collected...
CCACCATCGCCACCGTCGTGGCCACCGCCGTCACCTTCGCCGGCAACCGCTACTGGTCGTTCCAGCACCGCGAGCGGGCCGGCGTCGCCCGCGAGGGCGTCACCTTCTTCGCGCTCAACGGCATCGGGCTGCTGATCCAGGACGCCGCGGTCGCCTTCAACGCCTACGTCCTGGGCAACCAGCACGACAAGTTCAGCGGCTTCGTCGCGCTGAACTTCGGCATCGCCCTGGCGACGCTGTTCCGGTTCTGGAGCTACCGCAAGTGGGTGTGGACCTCCGCCGGGCCGGACGCCGGGACGGCGGCCGGCCCGGAGCCACAGCCCTCAGCCGCTTCCCCGGTGCCCGTGCACGCCGCCGCCTGGCAGCGCCAGCCCGGTGCGCAGAACGGGAACGGGCAGGACCCGGATCTGGCCCATGTGAACGGCAATGGGGCACACGGCCGGGCCCGCACCGGGCACTCCCCCGTGGACGGCTGGGACAGCTGACGTCGGCGGGGACTGCTGGCTGGGTTGGCCGAACCTATCGTTGTGCGTGATGGTGCTTGTTAGTCAGGCGTGGCAGCCGGTGGATGGCCCGCCAATCAGATGCAGCTGCTCGCGGTAGGCGCTGGCCGCCTGTGACTGGGTGAGCGTGCCGGTGGCGACGAGCCGGCCAAGCACGTGCGACTGCCTGGCCCGCGCGATCTGGAAGTGGCTGACCGGGTCATCGGCCGACGGTGCCTGCACCAGGCCTGCCAGCATCGCGGCCTGCGGCCAGCTGAGCCCGGCCGGGGTGACCCCGAAGTAGCCGCAGCTCGCCGCGGCCAGGCCGTAATAGCCGTGGCCGAAATAGGCCACATCGGCGTACATGCGCAGGACCTGTGCGGGCGGGAACGTCAGGTACAGCTTGATGCCCAGGCCCACCTGCTCGGCCTGGACCGCGAGCCCCGAGCGCCCCGGCGTGTAGAGCATCTTGGCCAGCTGCTGGTACAAAGTGGCGCCGCCCTGGTCGGGGCGGCCGGTGACCCGCCCGGCCACCAGCCGGGCGACCGCGAACGGGTCGAGCCCCGGCTCGGAGTAGAACCGGTGATCCTCGGTGGACACCAGTGAGGCGGCGAACCGGGCCGGCACCGGCGGCCCGGGATAGGCCGCGTGGTGTGCCTGGTCGATCACCTGGGCACGGGTGGGTGCGTCGGCGACCGACGGGGTGACCAGCAGCAGCCCGCCCAGGGCCAGCGCCCCGATCAGGAAAAGACCCATGAGCACGGCGCCGGTGCGGCGCAGCCAGCGGTGCCGCCGCCTGGCCCGGCGCTGGCCGTGCACGGCCCTGCCCATATCCGGCCAGCCAGGGGCAGGCGGGAACTGCCCGGCGTCCCCGGCGTACGGGCCAGCGGGCAGCGGTGATGTCGGCGCGGTCCGCGCGCTGTCCCACGGTGTTGCCATGCCCGCCCTGTCATCCGCACCGGTGAGCCTGGATGCAGCAAAAGTCATACCCCGCGCACCCGATGATCCAACGATCCAGACATCGCTGGAAGTGCCCGCTTCCCGAAGATCAACACGTTACCGGCGGCGGGCGGCGGACGGGTGAACGGTGATCGTCAGACGGGCGCGTTCCGCGCCGCTGGCGGGGTGTGCGGCGGGCCTGCGAGGACGCGGGTGGCGGGTACGCGGGGACGCGTGCGGTGCCGGGTTGCGCTATCGTCTTAGGGTCCGTCGAGGACGGACGGGACGTAGCGCAGTTTGGTAGCGCACTTGACTGGGGGTCAAGGGGTCGCCGGTTCAAATCCGGCCGTCCCGACCAGAAGGTCCAGGTCAGAAGGGGTTTCGGGTTCTAGCCCGGAGCCCTTTTTGATCTTCGGGAGCCAAACGGGGAGCCACTCGTGGCGCCGGGGTACACGGGGGCTGTGGGCCTACGGGGGTTTTGTGTGGCCACGATTTCGCAGTGTGTGTATATCGCTGAGCGAGGGCCGGAGGGGGTACCTCACCGGGCTAGCGGGCAAGCTCACCCGTCAGATTGTCGAGCGGGAAGCTGCCCCAGCATGCGCCCTGCAACTGATGGCCATGCGCTGCCCACGCCGCATTGATCACTTTGAGGCCCTGGCTCTGTACATACTCAACAGCGGGGATGTAGTCAGAGTCGCCTGAGACGAGGACTGCGACGTCGTACGCGCGTTGCCACGCCAGGGACAGCAAGTCGGTGACGAGCGCCGCGTCCACGCCTTTCTCGGCCGCGATAGCGAGGGCGGCCCCGCAGTTCGCGCATGCGCTCGTGTCCGCACCGCACGACCGGCAATGCACCGTACGCCGCCTCGGCTTCCGGTCCCGGATTTTCACGTCGTAGCTGGCCTGCCGGTCCAGCCAGTTCGTTAGCCAGTTCCGCAGTTTGGTGTCGCTGGCGTCGTTGACCGAGGCATGGACGATCGTCTCCTCCAGCGTGAGCCCTGCCGGGTTCCCTGCTGTGACGAGCAGTTCGCCTGCGGTCCTGACCAGCACTCTTGGCAGGATGGACCAGTCGCAGTTCTTGGTCCTGCTCGTGGCTTCGTTCCAGCCAAGCTGGAAGTTCCAGAAGTCGATGAACACGCGCGCGCGCATCGGGGTTCTCCTCGCGGGAGCTGGGTTAGCGACCCTAAAAAATACGGAGAGCCCGTAGGCTCTCCGGGACCGTAATACGTGATGACTAGAGCGCCACCACGGGGCGGTGATACCGACAGGTTACAACACCTGCGTAGTTCTCGGTGTTCCCAAAACCGCTATTCACAAAACTGTTACCGCCGGGCCTGGTCCCCGTCACGATCACACCCGCCAAGTCGCCGCCACCTTCACCAACCCCGGAGGCCGTGCTCGCCCAATCCTGCCATCAGCTATGTCCACCATGCACCGGAACATGACAGGGCGCTGCAAAGTCAGACGGACTTTGCTCGGCCCGACCTGGGGGGTGTGGTGCGCGTGACGGGCGCCGACCGCTCGGCCCTGAGGATCTTGTTCATGGCCGTGGCGCCGGTGGTGAGCGCTGGCCGGATCTCGTGGCGGTAGACGGTCTCGGTGACGTTCGTGCCGCTGTGGCCCATCAGGTCGCTGATGCGCTCGATCGGCACGCCGCTGGCACTGAGGATGGAGACGAACGAGTGGCGCAGTTCGCGCGGCGCCCATTCCGCCCCGAGCCCGGCCGCCGCGGTGATGGCGGCGAACTCGCGGCGGACCTGCCAGCGGTCCAGCGGGGTTCCGTCCTGGCGGCAGAACACCAGGCTGTGGTCCTGCCACAGGTCGCCGACGGCGAGCTGCTCGGCGGCCTGGCGTTTGCGGTGCTCCCGGAGCGCCTCGGCGGCCCTTGTCGGGAGCTTGAGGACGCGGCGGCTGCGGCGGGTCTTGGTGTCGCCCTTGGCCCGGACCGAGCGGTAGACCGCGACCGTGCCCGCGTTGAGGTCGACGTCGGCCCAGGTGAGGGCGCGGGCTTCCTCGGTGCGGACCCCGGTCAGCAGGGACAGCACGACGTAGGCGGCGAGGCGATGCTGGCTGCCTTGCCCTACCTCGTCCAGGAGCCTGATCGCCTGGTCACGGGTCATGGACTTGGAGGGGCGGCCTTCTTGTCCTTCGGGGACGTCGATGAGGCTGGCGACGTTGCGGCGGACCTTGTCGCGGGCCTGGGCGTGCCGAATGGCGCGTTCCAGGATCTGGTGGATGAGGCGCAGTGTGCGGGTGGACAATTCCTGCGCCCGGCCGTCCATTCGTCCAGCTGGTCGGCCGTGAGTGCCTTGAGCTGGGCGGCGCCGATGTGCGGGATCAGGTGGTGGGCGGCCAGGGAGCGGTAGTTGCTGACCGTCTCCGGTGACTTGCCTTTCAGGCCGTGGGCGAGGTAGTCGTTCACCGCGTCGGCGACGGTGTAGTTGGCCACGGCGAGGACGCCGGCCTCTAAATCGTCGACGACCTCGCGGAGCTTGTCCCTGACCTCGGTCTTGGTGCGGCCCTTGCGCTTGACGCGCTGGCGCCTGCCAGCGGCGTCGAAGCCGAGGCTGATAGCGCCGGTGAAGCCGTCTCCTTCCGGGTAGATCGTCGCCTCGTACTTCCCGATGATGATCTTCAACTGCTTACCTCCTTAACTGGTGCGGTGTGGCTCCCGCCCTGTCGCGGGGAGCCACCTGCCAGGCCATGGTCGCGGTCACCGGATGGGGCTTTCGAGCGAGTCGACGAACTCGGCCAGGTGCCGGTCGGTGATCCGGCGCAGCTTGCCGATCTTGATGCTGCGGAGCTGGCCGGTGCGGAGCAGGTAATACACCTTGTCCCGCCCGACGTGCAGCATCTCCGCTACCTGCTCAACGGTGTATGCCTGCACTGCGGCTGACCTCCTCTCCTTCGTCGCTGCTTGCTGGGGGTCCTGGGCTGTGGTGTCAGCTGTTGCGGTCACGCTGGGGTTCTCCTTCGGCATGGGCTTGGACTGGGCCGGGCGGGGCTTACCGGGTGGGGCCGCGTGGCATGGGCGGGCCGGGCCCGCGCCAGGGCCCGGGCCTGGGCCAGGCGGGTTCGTGGCGACCGGGCCCGCGCTGGGCGGGCGGGTGCGGGCGGGGCGGCGCTGGGTACTCCATGGCGATCAGCCGTGCCACCCGCTGGGCCCGGGCGGCCGTGGGCTGGGACTGGAAGCTGCGCGCGGCTGCCCGCAGTTGCTCGGCCGCGTGGCGGGCTGCCGCGGCCTGGGCCGCCCGCCGCTGCCACTCGCGCAGCTCGGCGATCTCCTTGATGAGTGCGGCGAGGCGGAGGATCAGCGCCGCTTGGGCGAACGCCGGGTCACTGACGGACGCGGCGGCCGAGAGCAGCCGGGCTGCCCGGCGCAGGCTCTCCCCCGCTGGCGTCCGGCGCGGGATCCGCGCGTGGGGCAGGCGGGCCGCCCGGGCGTAGGCGTCCGCCGCCTGGCGCACCACCCGGCTACCGAGTGCGCTGGCGGCGGCGTGCAGCGTGTCTGAGGCGGCGTAGGCGGCGTCGCTGGCGGCGGCCGGGTCGGTGGCGGCGAGGTAGCGGATCTGGTCGCGGGCGTTCCGTGCGGCGCGGGCGGCGTGCTCCCAGATCGCGTTCCGTTCCGCGGCGGTGAACCGGTCATCGGGCCGGGTTCCGGCTGGGGGTCCGCCCCACCGGCAGCGCAGTTTCGGCAGGCTCAGGTCGGCCGCGAGCTTTCCGCCGCCGAACCAGACCGGCCCGCCAGCGCGTGCCGTGTCGCCGCGGATCGCGACGGCGTATCCGGTGACCTGATCCGGATCGCGGACGCTGTACCGGATCCGTACCAGGACCCCGGAATCGCGGAGGCGGGCGAAGAACTCCTCTTCGCTGGCTGCCCCGGCAGCGGCGGTGCAGACGGCTCGCCGCAGCGTGATCCGCGGGGCCTCCTGACGTCCCTGGCGGCGGGCTTTCTCGTTCTCCGCACGGGTCGGGCGGCGGCCTGCGGTGCGGTCGCCGGGAGCGGTGCGCCGCAATCCGTAGCGTTCCTCCGCCGCCTGGCAGGCTTCCCGGACCCGGTAGTAGTCGTTCCAGCATCGGGGCGCTGTCCCGTCCTGGCGGGCGAGCATGCCGACGATGTGGATGTGGTCACCGGCGTGGCGGACGGCGACCCACCGGATTGCCTCGTCGTCCTGGCCGTGTGGTGCGAGCCCGGTGCGGTGCATGATGTCCCGCGCCACCTGGCCCCACTGGTGGTCGGCTAGCATGCGGTCTTCCGGAGCGGCCCGGATCACGCAGTGCCACACGGGCCGGTCGGCTCCTCGCGGTCCGAGCGCGGCATGGGGCTGGTTGAGGAGCCCGTTCAGCCGCCGGAAGTCGCGGCGACCATCGGGGAGCAGCGGCGGTTCCAGCTCGGCGGGATCCCGCCACCCGGCGACGAGGTGCGGATCGCGGTGCTCCTCACGGCGGCCTGGCCCGAAGAGGTAGTAGATCAGTCCCTCGGGCCGCGTTCCGCGGAGCACCTTGCCGATCACCGCAGGTGCCTCCGCACGGCCTCGGCCGCCGCGTCCAGCCGTTCCGCTCTCCGCAGGCTCTCCGCCGCGTACGGGAGCAGATCCGCTGACCGCTGCCCGGTCGCGTTCAGCTTGGCTACTGCCTGGTTCAGGTTCACCCCGATCCGCCGCACCAGAGTCGCGGCGCGGATCAGCTCGGTCAGCGCCTGGCGGAACGGCGACTGGGCCGGGTTCACCATGCCCCGGGCCGCCGCCAGCGTCGCGTACGCCGCGTACGTGCCCCTGGCCAGCCCAGCGTGCTCGGCGGCTGCGCCGACCTCCCGGTACTCCTCCTCAGTCAGGGCAAACCGCACGCTGCGCACCCGCCCGGACGACCCGCGGCCCCGCCGCCGTAACCGCGGCGCGGCCGTCTGGGACCTGTCCTGTCCGCTGGTCATCCCCCGTCCCCCTCTCCGATGCCGCTGGCTTGTATTGGCTGCCGTCCTGCCGCTTTCACTATCGCCCCGTGTCATTAAGTATTTCGGCTGGCTGAGCCCCGTAGGCGGCCATTATGCATCTGAGGACCGCGCCCGGTCCACAATTAAGTGAACGACGCTGGATATCTTGCTTCGCTTCACGTTGCGGCCACCCGCACAGCGTCCAGTCAAGCGTCTCACCTGCACAAGCGCCCATGAGACGCTCGTCCAGATCAGCGTTCACTCGCCTTCGACGCTACCCCGCCAACAGGGTTCGCCAATGCCCGTTAAGTGACGGGAAATAGTCCACAGACGTTCAGGAGAGTTCATTTTCGTTCAGCATTCCTCGCAGTCCTCGTCCGTATCAGAATTGGCCGGGCCATGTCACTTCATGCCTGCCCGCCCGCTGGAAGCGGGCAGGCTGGTCCGGTGGTGCCTGAGATGGATGGACAGGCGTGCCGGCGGTCACCGGCCGTAACCTGAGATCATGAGCGCGCAGCGGGAGGAGTTGCTCCGCCTGGTGCAGGAACTGCCGGAGGACGAGATACCTGCGGTGCTCAATGACATGCGCCGCCATCTCCGCACGGTCAAGAACCGGGCGTGGCCACCAGCCTGGTTCTGTGCTGGCAAGGGCCGGACCACCGATGTGGCGGCCCGGTCTGAGGAACTCCTCGACGGCTTCGGCCGCCCGGCGTGATCCCTGGCGGTATTGGCTCGCTGGCGGTCGCCATCACGCGGCCGGATGACGCTGGCGACCTCAATCTCCAATCAGGGGCCGGGAGACGATGAGGACCGGTGCGATCGCAGCCGCAGGTCAGCCCACATGTGGGCAGCGTCAGCCACGGTCGGTGATCCCGAGCGCGAGACCCGGCCCGCAGGCCGCCATGCCGCTGTGTGAGTAGCTGACCTGCAACGCCTTGCCAGCCTCAGCCATGTTCGAATCTTACAAGTTGTACAATCTGTACATGAGCGAGATGCCGATCAGCGATGCGCGGGAGCGGCTTGCCGAGGTAGTTGGCAAGGCGCGGTATGGAGGCGAGGAAACGATCCTGACTCACTACGGTGCTCCGGCCGCCGTGGTGATCAGCTTTGAGGAATACCAGCGCCTCAAGCACATGCGAGATGAGGCCGGGGACTACGAACTCCCCCCAGAGATCACGGCGCAGATCAACGAGGGCCGCCGTCACCCCGAGCGGCGGCAGCCCAGGCCACGCCGGGCTTCGCGGGCTGACCGCTGATGGCCCGCGTCGAGTTCGACGAGCAGCCCTCGGCGGCCTACGCGCAGCTTGAGAAGGCCGGCGCTCAAGCGATGCTGGACACGATCGATGATGCGGTTGACCTGCTGGAGTCCAACCCGGGTGACGCGGCGGTCCGCCGCCGGTCGTTCGGGGATGGCTTATGGGGGATTCCGGTCAGGGACCGCCATGATGACTGGCTGATCATCTGGGAGCACGACGCGGAGGATGATGATCTGGTCATCGTCCGGTACCTCGGCATCGATCCATTCAGCTCACGCCAGGTCTAATAAAGGGTGGGTGCGGCAACTGCGCCGGGCGGAACTGCGACCAACATCGCCCGGCTGACCGGGAGAGCGAACCCTGACGCGTACCGCCGTGAGGTCACGAGTCCAGGCCCAGTTCCGCCCAGACCTGCTCAGCCGGGACCGGAGTGGCCCCTTCCTCGATCTCCGCGAGGGCTTCCCGGGCCGCCTGAGCGTCGGCGGAGTCCTCCAGCAACTCGCGGAACGCCTCCGGCGTCAGATTCTCCAGCCCGGCCGCGAGGTCCGCCGGGACGATCGCCGCCAGGCGCTGCCCATGCTCGGTCAGATACACCACCTTGCCCCGCGCCGCATCATGCGCGGCGGCGACAACATCACCAGGCGCCTGGTCGAGCGGGATCTCGCTCATGACCTGACTGTATGGCCGAGGGGCACGCGGCGCGTCCAGGCTCCCTACCAGTCGCGCTGACCGCCACCGCAATGTGGGCCACTGAGATGCGAGGCTAACTGGAGGAAACCCGGCTGGCGGCCCCGGGCCGAAGCTCCGCATGGATGCTGTGTCATCACTTGCTGGCGAGCGCCCACACGACTTTGCCGGTCGACCGCTCCGGCGTGTACGTCCCCCATTCGGCACTCAGTGCCTCGACGAGCAGGAGCCCGCGTCCGCTGGTTGCCTCCGGGTCCACGTCTTGCCGTACTGGCTCCCGGTCATTGCCGTCCCAGACCTGGACCAGGACACTCTGCCGGTCCGAGCAGAGCCACAAGCGAACAGGCGGGACGCCCGGCCTCCACTCGCCCCTGTAGCGGCTGCCCGTGATCCCTGATGACGCACGCAGCCCATTGGTGACCAGCTCCGAGACGACCAGCTCGACCGCCTCGGTCAACGCGCCGAGACCCCACTCCCAGACCACCTGCCGGGCGTGAAGCCGGGCACAGGGCACCGCGCTGGGCAGTGCCCCTAACTCCAGGAAGGACCACAACGGCCACCCGACAGGTCTGGACGCGGCTGTCCTTTCCTGGCCCAGGAAGGCAGGAGGGACGCCAGAGCCGTGCTCTTCGATCCGGGACATTCTCGTCACCTGTCTGTCGACGCGTTCCGCCGCCACGCCGTGTCACTGCGTGGCATGCTCGACCTCTAGCATGGACCCGCATGCCCCATATTCGCAACGTGCACATTTAGATCGTGCAGAGGATGTCGATGCCAGCTACTCCCAGCCCCACTGCCCGCGGCCGCCGCCTCCGTCACGAACTGCGCCGACTCCGGGAAGAAGCCAACCTCACCCACGCCGAAGTCGCCCGCCGCCTGGAGTGGTCGCCTTCCAAAGTCAGCCGCATCGAGACCGGCCAGTCCCGCGCCCAGACCGGCGACGTCCGCGACCTGCTGGAGGTCTACGGGGTGACCGACGAGGCCACCTGCGAAGCCCTCGTCCAGCTCGCCCGCGAAGCAAGACGACGGGGCTGGTGGACCCGCTACACCGACGTCCTGGGCAGCGGCACCTATGTCGGGTTGGAGGCCGAGGCGGCTGGCCTGCACACCTACGAGTCCATGTTTGTCCCCGGCCTGCTCCAGACCGAGGACTACGCCCGCGCCGTCATCCGCGCTGGGCAAGCCAAACCCGACCCGGAGATGCTGAGCCGCCGGCTGAGCGCCCGCATGGTCCGGCAGGAAATCCTCGAACGCTCCGACCCGCCAGAGATCTGGGCCGTGCTGGATGAATCAGTCGTCAGCCGCCCCGTCGGCGGCCCGAAGGTCATGCACGCGCAGCTCCAGCACCTGATCGCGCTGAGCACCAAGCCGAACAGCACGCTCACGCTTCAGGTCCTGCCGTTCACCGTGGGCGCGCACCCCGGCATGAATGGCCCGTTCGTGATCCTCACCTTCGGCAGCCCCACAGACCCGCCGATGGTCTACCTGGAGACCGCAACCGACGGCCTTTATCTGGATGAGCCCGCCGACGTCGAGCGGTATACCCTGAGGTTCAACCACCTCGTCGCCCGAGCCCTCGGACCCGACGAGTCGCGCACCATGATCGCTGCTCTAGCCGAACGCATGGCATGATCAGCGTCACGATCCACCCCAGGGAGGTCCGCGATGGCCGCTCGCCACCCAGACCTATCCCATGCCCTCTGGCGCAAAAGCAGCTACAGCTCGTCCACCGGTCAGAACTGCGTCGAAGTCGCCACCAACCTGCCCGGCATCGTCACCGTCCGTGACTCCAAGGATCCAAACGGACCTCAGCTGATCGTCTCAGCTTGCGAATGGCAGACATTCGCCGCTGGCATCAGGGAAGGCCACTTCAGCACGTAGACGACCCGGACTACCTGTCAGAAAAACCAGTCCTGGATTAGATTCAGCAGTTTCTAAGAAACCGCGCGCTCGATCGCGCTGATGCCCGCTAAATAAGTTCTCGCTTGAAGGCAAACGGGTCACCAATGACCCTACCCCGACCGGCTGGCCCAACCCAGCAGCTGGGTCGGCCTGCCGACGGCACCTTGCCCACCGCGACCTTATAGGCCAGAACGACCTACCTGTCGCGTGTGGCCTGGCTGCGAACGCTGGCTTGAGAATGCGAATTCAGGCATCTCAACTCGCCAGTCTCACCCTATCAGCACCTCTCTCATCCACAGGGTGCAAGAAGAGATATCTGGAACTTGGGGTCTGGAAGACTATAAGGTCACCCACCGGTTTCAGGCCCCTGCGACCTCCGACATCAAGAATCCTTAGCCGGGCGTGCTTGCCTGGCGAGTTGCAAGTTATGCATTGTTTCTGCAAAACGATATTCATCGCCAGTGTCACTGTATATCGCCAATGCCTCCTCCAGGCATCGCGCAGCATCGGCAAACTGACCTAGCAAGAAGTATGCCCGGGCGAGGTTATTCAACGCAACCGCTTGAGAATGGCGCTCACCGCTCTCTAGATGGATCGTTAGTGCTGCTTGATGGTCGGAAACTGCCCGGTCATACAATCCCAGGTCGGTCTCAGCAATGCCTAGGTTGTTTAGGGTTTCAGCCTCCCCATAACGGTCGCTCATTTGCCGAAATATGGTCAGCGCGACCGAAAAAGCCTCGATAGCCTTTTCGGAGTCTCCTAGACATAGGTAGGCGTTTCCAAGATTTGTTGAAGCCATGGCGCCGCCGTGGAGATCGCCAATCGCGTGATGAAGTTCAAATGCCTCCCCAAGCCAGCTCACGGCCATCTCGTACTGGCCATCCTGCCCGTAAGCATTCCCAATGTTATTGGCCGTTTGGGCCTCCGCCTTACGGTCGCCGTCCTCCCTAAAGATGTTAATACCCTCGGTAAAATACTCAATCGCTTTTTGGAATTTACGCTCCTCAAGATAAACGTTTCCTATATTGACACTCATGCCACCCTGACCATGGCGGTCGCCAATTTCGCAGGCGATTTCCTTGGCCTCACTAAAGTAGGCAACGGCTTGTTTGAAGCGTCGCGTTTCGGCGCTTACGGTGCCCAGATGCCCAAGCGATACTGAAACGCTCCGACGATCGCCAAGCTCCTGGAAGATTCTCAACGCTTTTTTCAGATTATCCTCTGAATCATCGAACCTCCGCGCCGTAAGGTAGGCCATGCCAAGGTAGCCAAGGGCTTCCGCCTCGACTGGACTTGTGCCCAAAGCCCGCGCCGCATCCAAGGCGATTTGCCGGACTGCGACCAAATCATCTAGGTGCCTCAAAAATTCAAGGGGACCACTCACACGCTTAGCAAACTCCCATACCTTTTCGTATCGTTTGTCTCCAACAGCTTGCTGCAATGCTGCGAGAAAATTGCCGCGCTCGACTTCGAAAGTATCTATAGCTTCAACTGGTGAAGGAAGCGGCTGGGAGTTCTTATCTTTGGATTTCGCGAGTTCGAGACGGCATCTCGGATCCGTGCAGCAATCCAGGAAGGATGCCAACCCAAAATAGTAATTCATAACCCGGGCGATGGCTTCGCGATAAGACTCCTCACCATCACTCTCTTCGCACCGCTCTCGCGCAAAAAGTCGCAACAGGTCATGCATCCGGAAACGAAGGGCATCATCCTCGATGACTAGGTTTACCAATACCAATCGTTCAAGTGCCTCCCGTGCGTGGTCTGTCTTGGCATCAGCTAGACGCGCAGCAGCAGAAATACCGAAATTGGGCCCCGGATGCAGGCCTAGAACCCGGAATACCCATGCATCGGATTCTGAGAGCTGCCTATAAGAAACGAGGAATGCGGCCCGGACCTGCTTGTCACCTACAGCCAGTCTGTCCAACCTCTTATGCTCATCGACAAGCATGCTTGCCAACCGTGCTGCTGACCAGTGCGGATGGACGGCAAGGAGCTGCCCGGCAATACGCAAGGCAAGAGGCAAGTCACCGCACAAATCTGCGATCTTCTCCACCGCTTTAGGCTCAGCGTTAGTTCGCCCTTTACCGATCAACTTAACCAGGAGTTCAGTCGCATCCGTCCGGGACATAACATCGAGGGGAATACGATAATTCAATTCCAGCCCAGGGAGCATGCTACGACTCGTAATCAATACGAACGACGATCCAGCTCCTGGCAGTAGGGGCCGGACCTGCGATTCAGTCGATACATTGTCCAAGACAATTAGCATTCGCCGCCGTGAAAGCATTGTGCGAAGCATTCCCGCACGTTCTTCTAGATCAATGGGGATTTCTTCAGGCGGAAGGCCAAGGCGCCTGAAGAATTGCTCCAACACAACGTTCGGTTCAATGGGATCTTGACCTTCGGTATAACCTCGAAAATCTGCGTAAAGTTGACCATCAGGAAACTGAGGAAGCAGTCTGTGTGCCGCATGAAGCGCTAGAGCCGTCTTGCCTGCCCCCGCGACCCCATCGATGGCAGACACCACAACCGAGGTTTCACTGCCGGCAAGTTCCATGATCCGCGTCAACTCGTGCTGACGTCCCGTAAAACTTGGCGTATCCCTAGGGAGCAAGCCTGGGACTGTCGGCTCGATGGACTCCCTAGTGATGTTGTAAATCGTCTGATCTCGGCCAGCAAAGTACACATCATGACCAGCGGTGATGTCTTGGCGCATCTCGGCTGCACGAGACGCATCTCCAGCAGCATCCATCGCTTAGTCGCTAGAATGTTGATGCCTGATAATGGTCTGGTCTCGGCCCGCGGTATAGGCGTCTCTGCCAGCAACCACTTCCTGATGTACGGCAGGCGAGGCGTTCTCGTATGCCCACCTCATCAGTTCCATCGCAAATTCACTGTCTCGCTGTGCATACCAGCGCAATGCTGCCACCAGTTCCGTCAAGGCGATTGACGTATCCCCCCTTTGGGTCTGTTCCAGAGCATCTATCGCACGACGGTCCGAGCCAAAGACTTTTCGGATCCGCTCTATGGCTCCTGCGGCCAAGCCCTTGCCTGCCTCCTCGATCAATCCTTTGCTTGCTCCTGACGCCAGGAGCAGAGAAATAGCCTGCGCGGCAGTGTCGATATCCACAGCTCCCCCTTAGACCTATACGATCTGCTTAGCACCTAAACATCATTGGTGATCACCGAGGCTACACAAACACTGTACTCCCCAGGCTGACCACCAATCCGAAAGCTTGACCCAGATTGTGCGGCGCACCGGCCGAGCCGTGACTCAGGCGTACGCCGGGTTGGCACCGGTGGTGTCTACGATCCCCGCACCGGAGGCACCGAGCCAGCCGGAGGCACCGACTGGTTCCCGGAACTGGCATCGATGATGAGGATGCCCGCCAGCACGATGAGCCCGGTGAGCGGCACCAACCGCGCGGGCAGCCGTGGTGAACCGCACCAGCCGGGCGGCCACCCCGGTCTCCCGTACGTGCTCACCAGCTCTAGGGCGTGCCGGTAGGAGATCACAGATGAGACCGCCGTGACAGCGGCCACGGCGAGCGCGGTGGTGATCCTATGAGCCGGTCCGTCATCCCAGTTCCGCCCGGAGCGCCACCAGGACCGGGTCGTCACTCCCCCGGCCGCTCTCCAGCAGCTCGGTGATGGTCAGGGCGGTGATCGCCTGGTTGCGGTCGAAGAACCGGGGCCAGTGGTCGACCTCCCACCAGCCGCCGGTGCGCTCCCGCGCGGTGGCGATGACCCGGCCGTCGATCTCCAGGCTCATGAGGCCGTCCTCGATCTTGATGGACATGCGAAGCCCTCTCCCGTCCCGGGGAGTCAAGTGCAGTCAAGGGAGCGGCCCAGGCCCAGCATGGCCGGTGGCTCCGGGAAAGGGGGAGCCACTCGGGAGCCACTCCCCAGCCGATCGCGGGGGCTACTCCCCGGCTGATAACTCGCATATCTCATAAAGCAGGCAGGATGGTCCCTGGCGGGACTGTACGGCGGAGGTCTGACGCGGACCGGCAGTAGTGGGCGGGCCAGTTCCGCCGCGCTGCCCAGTTAGGCCCAAAATGGTCTGCCTGCTCGCCTATACTGCCAATGAGGCTCGCCATTCAGGCGCCCCTTACCTAAGCCCTACGGGGCTCCAGCCTTACGAGGCTCATCTCAAGGGAGACGAACATGATCACGCTTACCCCAGCCGAGGAAGGCCTCCAGGCAGTCCTGATCACCATGGCCCGGTCGGCCGCCGCCCACGACCTCACCGCTTCACCCCGGATCCTGCTGAATGCTGGGGTGACCATGGCCTACGGCGAGATGGCCAGGGAACTGGACCCGGACGGGGCTCTCGGCTGGAATGACGGAGGTCACTACAAGCGGCTAACTCACACTCTGTACCACGTCAACACGTACGAACTGGAGCACCGCCGTCCGATGGTGGGGGCCTTCGCCGTAAGCAAGGCGTCCCCGCACACCTCGGGTAGCGGCTTCGCGGGCATGGCACGAGACGCCGGGCTGGACGCCCCTGGGGACGATGACGCGCAGGGTCAGACCCGGTTCTGGCGGGGGCAGCTGACCGCTTCCGCCGACCACTGGAGCACGCACCCCGATGGCGCGCCGCTGACTGATGTCCAATTCGACGCGATCATGAGCGAGCTGACCACGATCAAGCGCATGCTCCGGTCGCTGTTGCACGGCTAGTACAAGACCAGTGGGCCGAGTCTGGGTGCCGGTGACAACGGCAGCCAGCTTCCAAATAACCGCAGGTTCCCGGTGTGGCACCTTCAGTAAGGCTGAACCCACGGTCGAACTGTCCCGCCGAGTGAAGGACACGGCTATGACCGACAAGATCAAGCGTGATGCCCGCGCCCGCGCCGCGCCCACCGGGGAGTCCTACACCCGGGCCCGCCGCGCCGTTGCCCGCCAGCCTGCCGCCGGGGCGGATGTTCCCGGCGCTGATGCAGAGATGGTGAGCCTCGCGACCGTGCGTGACCACTACGGGGTCTGGCGCTGGCGCATCGAGCGGGACTCATCCAACCGCTTGGTAAAGGCGTGGGCCAAGATCGGCGCGTCTGGGCTACCCGAGGACACCACGGTCAGGCTGGCGAACGTCGCCTGGGCGGTAGCCGCCTTCGAGCGAGCGTACGATGTGCTGCTCGCCGACATTGTGCGAGCGGAGAACGCCAGGAACGTGGGTGTCCCAGCTGTGATGGCGCTCCTCACCGGCCCGTACCAGGACTCGCTCGACTACCTGCTTGGCATGTCGCTATGGATGGACCTGGGGGACGTGCTGGTCGCGTATCGGACCATCGCCGAACGGCTGAGGCGGCTGAAGCGCTTGGGTGAGCGTCGCATCGCTACTCTTTGGTCTGCTGCTGACGTCGACCGCGAGGTCCGGACACTTCAGGATCGAAGGTTGCCTGATCTGAGCAGCAAGCCGGTGACGATCCTGGCTAACACGATCCTCCACGACACCTGGGATCCACGCGTCGGGCTGACGGTCGCGTTCCAGCTCTACTGGAAGGGCTCGGATCCCCAAACCCTAGACTTTGCCGAAGGGGACTTCCTAGAGGCACTGGCCACGCTGGTCGACGAGACCGTGAAACAGGTCACTGGCTTCATCAGCGATGCTCTTGAGCGTCACGCCGCGGCGAATCGGGTGGCGCACGCCTGATCGCCTTCCCATTCCCGCGAATGCAGCCAGCCAGTTCGCTGCGCGGTACCTTCAGTCCCGGTGAACCCACGGAACCGGGTGATAACCCGCTGTATCACCCGGGCCGCGACATGATCGTGAATATGCGGGGGAACACGACTAGCTCAACGATGTGCTGATGCCAGCTTTCAAGCACTGCGACGAGGTCGTGGGTGAGACTGTCGGTGCGGGAAAACGCCGGGTCGTCCGTCATGACAAGGTTGAAATCGTGGCTCAACTCGTCGCCCTGGCCTTCGTCGGCGCCTTCGATGTAGAGCAGGATTGATCCGTTCGCGAGGGTGCCGTCGCCCGGGAATGCCCGGCGGTTGGACGGCCCGTCGCTGCCCCAATAGATGAGGTTCGGCCACCAGCCCATCAGGGTGAGCCGACGGTGCTTGTCGATGTTCCACAGGGTGTCGAGCCGGTGCAGTTCGCTCCAGCGGACCTCGTCCTCGAAAGTCCGGTCCAGGGCAACGCCGACCTTGTGGACCTCTTCCAGGTTCGCGAAAGGCTGGACCGCGCGGAACGCTTCTCGCGCCCGGGAGTCGTAGAGGCCTCCCCTGTCCTTTTTCGCCGTGAAGAAGCGGTCAAAGTCCTGCGGGGTCGCGCAGATCGGGAACGCTGACGCTTTTTCCTGGCCGGGGCTCAGGGGTCTGCTCTGGCTCCGCCGGGCAACCTCGAACGCCAGGCTTTCCAAGGCTGCACGCAGGTTGTGCAACACGTCGCCGACGGTCGTGCTGATCACGACTGGAATCGGGTTGGTGAATCTGAGGCGATAGGCCAGGCGACCGGGCATGCAGGTTGGCTCAGGGGTCAGCGAGTACGGCGACGACGCCCGGAACTCGCCGACGACGCGACGAAGCGAATCGATGTGCTCTTTCGCGCGGTTGGCCTTGGCCCACCACGATGTTCGCTGGTCAATCCAGATCTGGTCGTACGACACGATCACGGCGACATCCTCGCACCCGGCCAACCCTTTTAGCTCGCGGTTTTCGGCGGCGCCGCCCGGGCTACGCCCCGGCGCGCGGGAGGGGGTCGCCTGTAGAACCTGCACGACATCTATGAGCGCACGGCCTGAACCCCCGAGGGGCGGCACCACGGTTAGCGCCACGGTCGCCGCCAGCCCGTCGGCCGACCGACCTCGGCAGGGTGCAGCACTTTGCGGCACTCGGCGGTGAAGTCGTCGACGTCCTGCTGCACCTGGCACTGGTCCTCGCGGCCGTAGCGCATCTGACTTTGGACCAGCTCGCCGCGGTCTTGGCCGCCGACGACGGAGGCAACCCAGTCGCGGAGCCGTCCAGCCAGAACCTCGATTGCGTAGGCGGTGTACTCGGCGCTGTGCGCGACCGCGTACGGGCCTTCGACGGATGCCAGAGGCTCCCCCCATACGCTCCCCAAGCGTCCGACCGAGCGGTCATAGTGCCGCCATGAATGTCTTCATCATCGTGGCGAACGCCGTCCTGATCGCGCTGACCCTGGCGGTAATCGTCTTCGCGAAGCTGACGGTCACCGAGAGCCGGAAGGCCACCACGGCAGTGCGGGATACCGTCTCAGCACTGGAAAACCTTCTGTCGGTCGCGCAGGACACGACGGCCTCGTCGGAGTCCGCCGCGGTGGCGGCGCGTCAGACCGTCGAGGCGGCCAGGGCTGCACGTGCGGCTGATGAGCATGACCGCAGGGTCCAACGTCTCCGGCAAATCGCCGAGCTCGTTGAGCGAATCTTTGAGAAGGCGGCTGCCGCAGATGAGCGTACCCGCACCGCTTGGCGCTGTATGGAGCAGCGGGAGCTACCGCCGCTGCTGGTTGGCGTGGAGCCGCCGCTGCCGAAGTGTGATCACCTGGCGGGCTCAAGTCAGGCAGGGTCCGTTTTCGCTGCGGCAGTCGATGCGCGCGATGAGATCGCCGTGCAGCTTCGGAATCTGCACACCACCGAAAACCGCAACAACCCACAATAATGAACTACTGCACCGGACCGGCCTCCTGGGGGACTATTTGAGCAGCTGGGCCTCGGGGGCGAGGACGGCGCTGGTCTCGATGACATCGGATTTGCCGCCGGACAGCACAATGCCCGCCGGATCATTATCTGTGCGAAGAAGTTCGGGCTGGGACAGCGGAACCAGCGCCTCGATCACATCAATGACGGGAAATTCTCGCCGGTCGGCAAGGTACCTTGCCACCGTCCGCGCTGCTGGCCGCGGCAGCGCCACCTCCTTCGGCAACATCGCATCGGCATTGAGGAAGGCGACGACGACCTCCCACGCAAGGTAGAAGGTCTCAATAAAGCTGCCGTCGTAGGGCAGCGGGCAGATCACGAGGTTCCGGCGGTCGTCCTTGGTGATGCGATCCGTCTTCCCTTGAGCTGCGGGCACGACACCCACGCGAAGCCCGCGGTCTCCCTGGAGGGCAGCTGGGTTGATTTTCACGGTGGTGCCAACCCAGTAATCCTCGTGGGCTGACCCAAGGAAAAGGTCCGCGCGCCACAACCCGCTTATGCTCTGCGGCAGCCCGGTCTCGATGCCTTTCTTCCTGAAGCCGGCCGCAAGCGAGGTAAGGTGGCGCTTCAGCTTGACTGGACGCCCCCTGGAACCTGACAGCAAAGATGAGTTGTTGGTCAGGAGATCAGCTGCCGTATCGATGAGCTGCTGGGAACCAGCCTTTTCCGCGCCGAACAGGATCGATTGAGCGTCATCACCGGGCACTTTACAGATGGCGAGCGCTTCGTCCACGCGCTCGACGACAGCTGGCTCTCCCCGGCGGACAGCGTCGTGCACAGCGTACTCAAAGCAGATTCCTGTATCGCCGTCACCGGGCCTACGCAGCCGCGGAAGCATCTTCAGTTTCACTCCGTTGACGCCGCCCGCTTCGGCCACGACGTCACCTTTGAGCGAGTAGAGGATCCCGGTGAGGATTGGCCTGACCACCGCGGTGATGGCTGATACCTCATCGGCAACAGGATTCAGCTGCACCTCGCTGCGTATCTGCATGGACGTGATGGTACGGCCCCGGCCAGGGTCAGCGAGCCGCCGACCGGTGAGCCCGGCATTCTGCCGCAGGCCGGCCAGCTGCCGCACCAAAGCGAGCCGGGTGTCTGCCGTGGGCGCGGGGTGCTCATCCTGGGTCATTCCCGCCCTTGTCCATCGCAGCCAACAGGGTGTTTCAGGTGGAGGGCTTGGTCCATGCGGGCGATCCAGACGTCTTCCAGGCCGGTCATGCACTTGGCGTAGATGCGCATCAGGACTTCCACGCTGTGCCCTGCCCAGGCGGCGACCTCGGTCGGGGGGACGCCGGAGTTGAGCCGCCAGGTCACCCCTGAGTGGCGCAGGTCGCAGGGATGCCGCAGCAACGGCGTGGTGGCCTGGTCGGGGGTGAGCCCGAAGGCCCGGGCCTTCTGCCAGACCTGCCACCAGGTGGACGGCTGGGTGGGATTGCCGTTTTCGCTGCGGAACAGCCGCCCATCCGGGCCCACGCCGAAGCGATCAATATGCTCGCGCAGGAGCGCGACCAGCTCGGGCGAAACGGGACCTGCCGCGTCGGCCTGCGGGCCCGGCGGTTGGTGTTGGGCCGTCCTTTGTTGCGGCCTTTCAGCCCTCGGTGCTCGTGAACCCGCCAATCATCGGTGAAAGCTCTCCCTGCGGCCGGGCTGGCGTCGGCGAAGGTCAGTAGCCGTGGGTAGCGATCAGAGCTGCTCTACGGTCCTCGCCGTTCTCAGTAAGGGGGAGGGTATACCCTCTATCCATGAGCAAATTCATGCCAGCCAGGCGGGAGGCTGCCGACCTGCTGGACCGTGCTATCGCGGCCGTCCGCAGGATCGATAACCCGGAGTTGCGGTTTTACGAGGCGGGCCAGCTCGACGCCGCGATGGCCACGGCACGCAGCGATCTCGCCCAGATCCGCCGGGAGGCAGTCAACCAGCTGCGCGCCCCGGAGGGCATGTACGGGTACGGGAGGCTCGCGGGGCTGCTGGGCCTGACCAAGGGCCGGGTCCAGCAGATCGCCAACACCCCGGCCAGGTCCTACCCAGCCGCCTACGCCTTCCGCGATGAGCACGGCACCTGGCACGGGGCCCCTGACCTGCTTCCCAGGGGGGCCTATGAGCAGGCCCCTACTCTTATCCCGTTCAGCCCCGCCGACCGGTACAACCCGCTCAGCGGGCAGACCCTCCTCATCCGCTACGGCGACGTCGGCGGCCAGCAGCCCGTCAGCACATACACACTGCCCGTCGAACTGGACGGGAGGCCGGTGAACCTGCGCATGACCAATGCGGTTCAAGACGCGCTGTTCGGCTCGGCGACTGCGGGCACCCCTGAGTGGGAGCGGTGGGAGGCCGCCCGTGCGCGGCGCCAGCGGGAACTGGGTGATCAATGATGACCATCGACTTTCCGGTGGCCATCGCCGCTGGCCGCCGGGCTCAGCTGGCCTGCGCCTTGCGCCAGCTCCTGTGCGCGATACCACTGCGCACGGCGGTGCTGTCCCCGCACCGGAAGAACGCCGCCCCATGAATGGGATCACCCGGGCGGCACGCTGGGCAGCCGGTGTGCTGGCCGGGCTCAGCGCCCAGGACCTGGCCGGGCCCTGGTGGTCACCGTCATCGCCGTGGCCGCTGGGTGCTGCGGGATGAGGACCGCTCACGCCGCCTCGCCGATATCATCAGCGCTTGGCGCGGCACCCGCCCCGCCCGCCGTCCGCCGCCGACGGGAAAGACCCCAGGCGCCGGCGTGGCCGCGGTTAGCGGATGCCGGTCCTGGGCTACCGGCGCCGCACAATCGCAGGGCTTCCGGGACCGGGTGATACAGCGGGTTATCACCCGGCAAGCATGAATTCAGCCCGACTGAGGACTCTTCACCAAACTTGCGACCGACGCCCAGCGGACACCCTGGTCACGATCGGCCGCTCAGGGCTTCGCCCGCACGGCCCCGGTGGTGAACCAGTGCATAAGGGTTACCGCCAGGTGCACTGCCGTCTCGGCTTCCTCTCGGGTCTCCATCGGGTCGGTGTCTGCCCGCCGTGGCACGAGGTCTGGCCGGTCCACAGCAGCTCGATCATCGAGATCAGCGGGGTGATGTCACCGGTGCCGGACGGCCAGCCCACCAGACCAGTGGGCACGGGATGGGAGCGCAAATGGGAGCGCAAATGGGAGCGCGCCCTGCTCTCCATGGCTCCGCACCGCTTCGATCTGCTCACGCCAGTGCCGCCTAAGCTCTGTAAACGAGGGTTCGGGCAGGCCGTGGTTTCGGTTCTGCATTCCTGGGGGTCAAGGGGTCGCCGGGTTCAAATCCGGCCGTCCCGACTGGTAGAAGGCCAGTTGAGATCAGGGAGAGGCTCAGCAAGAGCCAAACCAAGAGCCAACTTGGTACGATCTGGCTATGGCAGCGACGGTACGCCGTCGGGGTTTCGGCGAAGACTCGATCTACTTCGACGCGGCGAACAACTGCTGGACAGCCGCGGTTTCGTTAGGGTTCAGCCCGGACGGCAAGCGCCGGATCCGGCTCAAGGTGACCGGCCGGACCAAGACGGTGGTCAAGGACAAGCTCAAGGTCCTCCGCGGCGAGCTTGAGGCCAGGATCCAGTCGTCGCCGACCTACACGATGTGGACCTGGACGCCGGGACGCTGGCGGTCTACCGGAGCGTCCGCGCCTCCGGGGATACCAAGACGCCCAAGAGCAGGCGGGTGCTGAAATTGCCTGTCAAGGCCGTGGAGGCGCTTCGGGAGCATCGGAGCCCGCAGGCAGCCGCCCGACTCAAGGCCGGGCCACTGTGGCAGGATCACGGGCTGGTCTTCGCGTCGGTGGTAGGAACTCCGCTGGACGCTCACAACGTGCGGCGGTCGTTCCGGGCGATCACCAAGGCGGCCGGGCTCGGGCAGGAGTGGACGCCAAGGGAACTCCGGCACACCTTCGTCAGCCTGCTCAGCGCCAACGACGTCAACTTGGAAGACATCGCACGCCTGGTCGGACACAGCGGCACGTCCGTCACCGAGCGCGTCTACCGGCACGAGATCCGGCCATCCCTCACGCAAGGTGCCGAGGTCATGGACCAAATATTCCAGGGCCGCACCTGACCCGCCGACGCGACTGCTGGGCCGCGAGAGCCCGAGCTACCTGGGCTTTGCCGTGCGGGCCTTGCGGCCGACGGTGCCAGGGCGAATACTCGAGACGGCTTGTGACCGGCCGACCGTGGTGCTCACCGGCGGGTTGCCTGCGTTGTCCTCTTGCGGAAGGCGGGCCGCGGGGTGAGGGCTGGAGGAGTCTTGGGCGATGGGAGCCCAGGGATTCCTGGCTTGCTTGCCGGGTTCGCCCCTGGCCGGCGGGTGGCCGGGTACTTGATTGAGGAGCAGATCGGCCTCGGCGGGATGGCCGTGGTGTTCCGCGCGGTTGACGAGCGGCTCGGCCGGCAAGTGGCGCTTAAGGTCCTGGCGCCTGCGCTGGCCCATGATCCGGCGTTCCGGGAGCGGTTCATCCGCGAGTCACGGGCGGCCGCAACCGTCGATGACCCGCACATCATCCCGGTATATGAGGCAGGCGAGGCAGACGGGATCTTGTTCATCGCGATGCGGTTGGTGCCGGGCCGGGATGCCAGGATGCTGCTGGATGAGGAAGGGCCGTTGGCTGCTGCCCGGGTGGCGGCGATTATCTCGCCGGTCGCGTCAGCCCTGGACGCGGCGCACGCGGTGGGTCTGGTGCACCGGGACGTAAAGCCGGCGAACATGCTGGTCGATGCGCGCCCTGGCAGGCCTGATCACGTGTACCTGTCAGATTTCGGGCTGAGCAGGGGGACGCTGCCGACGGGGGGACTGACTGGGTCTGGCCTGTTCCTGGGCACGCCAAACTATGCGGCGCCGGAGCAGATCCAGGGCCGGGCCGTGGATGGCCGTGCGGACCAGTACGGGCTGGCCTGCACGGCGTTCGAGCTGCTCATAGGCGAGCCGCCGTTTGAGCGCGATCAGGGGATGGCCATCATCTGGGCGCACCTGTCGGAGCCGCCGCCGTCACTGTGTGCACGCCGGGCCGAACTCCCGGCCGCCGTGGACGTGGTGTTCACCCGCGCGCTGGCCAAAACCCCTGAAGACAGGTATCCGACATGCGGAGACTTCGCCGATGAACTCCGTGCGGCGCTGAGGCTGATGCCCTATCACTCCGGCCCTGATGTCATCCCGGTGTCAAGGCTGCCGACGATGGCTGCCGCCATGCCACTCCCTCGCCGCAGCGACCCGGCCGGCAGCGCACTGCCTGAGGCGCCGGAGGAGAACCGGCCCCAAGACGCGGACCTGGAACAGGCAACGGTGACATCTGCCCGAGCCGATCCCCGCATGCCCCCGGCGATGCCGCGTGACGCTTCGCCAGGCGAGTGGGAGCACGACGGACCCGATGTCACCACGGTCGCCTTTGCTCCCGACGGAACTACCTTCGCGGCCGGCGGCTCAGATGGCAGCATCTGCTTGCGCGATCCAGCAACCGTCGATGTCGTCGCAGAGGTGGCTGCCAGCCGCTCAGAGCCCGATCCGGCCAGCCGCAGCGTGGAAGCGATCGCCTACAGCCCCGATAGCTCACTGCTCGCCGCTGGTTCTGTGGACGGAAGCACGCGGTTGTGGAACCTGGGTGGCCTGGGTCTGGTGGGTTCCCTGACCCAACCCGACTCGGCTGGCGTCAACGCGGTGGCATTCAGCCCGGACGGAACCACGCTGGCCTGCGGTGACGAAAATGGCCGGATCTACCTGTGGAACATCCGCACGCAGGCCGTCGGCGCCGTCCTGGCCAATCCCGGATCCGAGGGCGTGTTCTCGGTGGCATTCAGCCCCGACGGAACCACGCTCGCCTGCGGTGACGGTAACGGCTGCGCCTACCTGTGGGATCCCGGCGACCGGCGACTGACCGCGACCCTGGCCGGGAGCGGCACCGGCGAAATCTATTCCGTCGCGTTCGCTCCCGATGGCACAGTCCTGGCTACGGCCGACGCCGACGGCAGTATCGGCCTGTGGGACGTGAGCACCGGACAGCAACTCTCGGCCCTGACCAGGAGGACTTTGCGGAGTGTCAGCGCCTTCGCGATAGCGTTCCGCCCGCGCTGCCTGGACCTGGCCGCAGCATATGGTTCCAGCGGGGTGTATGTGTGGGATACCGAGCGCGCACGCCCGATCATGATCCTGGGAAAGCATGGCCCGTCCGCCGCGTACGCCGTTGCCTACAGCCCCGACGGCAAGTCACTAGTCACCGGACACTCCAACGGCGCGACAGTACTCTGGGAAGCCGCCACCGGACGCCGGACACGGATCGCCGTGAATATCAAGCAGCACAAGCGCAAGCTCCGCGGATCCCCACACTAAACGGCCCGAGGCCCATAGAGCCGCTCATGCAAGCCGGCATCCCACAGTCTCCACCGAATCCGGAGCGGTTCATAACGATCTCCGGCTGGAATACTGTGCCTCACTTTGCGTTGCGGAGGTCATTCGACTGACTGCCGCTGCAACCAGATCCGGATGGCTGCGGGTGCCTTCGTGTTCGATCCAGCAGTCGTTGCTGAGCAACCCAATGCGAAGCGGTACGTCATCGGATCAGGTCTGCTGCTCCCAAAGCAGCCCTGGCGGGTCGGCCGCCACGGTCAGCTCAGGAGCCGGGATGGCTGTGTCAAGCTCAA
>Ga0307372_10003610_pt1 | contig 24504 bp, 19 predicted proteins | sample OX1MG_FD_202533 | JGI IMG/M metagenome (GOLD analysis project Ga0307372, IMG submission 202533) | Soil microbial communities from Risofladan, Vaasa, Finland - OX-1 | ecosystem: Environmental > Terrestrial > Soil > Coastal area > Acid sulfate soil | place: Finland: Risofladan, Vaasa | collected...
TAGCGCGGGCTTATCGAAATCCCGACGCTTGCCCAGGAATATCGATGTCCGTCCGCGCGCTGCTCGTGATCCCGCTGGCGATTTATTTCGCCGCCGCGGCCGGCGGTTTTCTGAGCGCCGGCGGCCTGAGAAAATTCCGCTTCGCGCCGCGGCTCGACGAGGTTTCGCTCAAGTGGCGCGGGATATGGGCGCTGCCGGCCAGAATTCTCTCGATCGTCGGATGGCTCCTGATCCTGTGGGGCTACCTGCTGCTCAGCTTCGCGATGTTTCTGTTTCTGTCGCCGCTGCTGGCGCTTACCTTCTTCAATCAAATGACCGGTCGGCCGCCGCCGCATGGCGCGCTGGCGCGATGGTACGAGCGTCTCGCCGAGCAACGCTGGAAAGATTCCTAGCCCCTTGGCGGCGCGCTTTTCGAGCCACCCCGCGATCGCCTATCCTTAAGGGTCGGATGCTGAAGCGGATCCATCATGTCGGAATCGTCGTGCCGAGCCTCGATGAGGGGCTCAGGTTCTGGCGCGATCTGCTCGGCCTGCCGCTGACCAGGAGCGCTACCCTCGAGGACCAGGGGGTGCGCGCGGCGCTGCTCCGGATCGGAACGAGCGAAATCGAGCTGCTCGAACCGCTTTCACCGGAAAACGGCGTAGGGCGGTTCCTGGCGCGCTCCGGCGGCGGCTTGCATCATGTCTGCTTCGAGAGCGACGACGTCGGCCGCGAACTGGAGGCGGCGCGCGCCCGCTCGCTGCCGCTGATCGACCAGCACCCGCGACCCGGACTGGCCGGCATGATATGCTTTCTACATCCCAAGGCGACCCACGGAGTGCTGGTCGAATACGCGCAGCCAATCGAGGACTAACCCATCATGCCAATCTACGAATACCGCTGTGACGATTGCGGCCAGTCGTTCGAGAGCTTCGTGATGCCAGGGCGAACGGCGGACGAATGTCCAGATTGTCACGGCGCCCATCTCAAGCGCGAAATGTCGGTGTTCGCCGCGCGCGACGGCGCCGCGATGCGGGCCGCGTCCTCGGCCGGCAATGGATCGTCCGGGCCGGCGGGCGGATGCTGTGGCGGGGGATGCGGCTGCGCCTGATTCTTGGGGGAGTTGAACCAAGTATAGGCGGCTAACGTCTAATCGCTTCAGGAATAGCAGGGTTGCTGGTCAACCGGGTAAGTACGAAGATCGTCAATAGAGTGGATGGGGACAAGCTCGCAGAGGCTCCCTCTCACATGATCAAACCAAAGCGCGACATCAGCTTTTCCACCGCCGCTCTCCTGATAGCGCTGGGCGCGCTTCTCGCCGGTCTGCCCGCGAGCGGCGCCCGGGCGCAGGCGCCGCAGATTAATCAGAACCTTCAGCTGCCCAAGCAGGGCGGCTCCTCGACCCTCGAATTGCCGGCCCAACCCCGGCAACCGGGCGCAGGCGCCTTGACGATTCCGACCCTGCCGGGGTCGCAGGGCGGGAATTCCAGCCAGGTGATTCCGCCCCTCCAGCCGCAGGCCGGGCAGGCCCTGAGCTTGCCGTCGCGCGAACTGGCGCGCCAGCCCGGCTACGAGCAGGTCACCGTCACCGTCACGAATCCGCAGCACGGCTACCAGACCGGGCTCACCAAGAACGACTTCAGGCTCTACGTCGACGGCCAGCAGCGGCCGATCGAGTTTTTCCGCCAGGATCTGAACACCCCCGTATCGGTGGGAATCCTGGTCGACACCTCGGGCAGCATGCAGCCCAAGATTCCGCAGGCGCGGGCTGCGATCACCCAGTTCCTGATGAGTCTTAACGATCGCGACGACATCTTCCTGTTCGCCTTCTCGGTCCGCCCCTTTCTGTTGCAGGGCTTCACCACCAACCACGCGCTGGTCGCAAGCCGCCTCACCCTGCTCCACGCCTACGGTCAGACCGCCCTCTACGACGCGATTCTCGACGGCCTGCTGATGGTCGAGCATGGCCGCTACGACAAGAAGGCGCTGCTGGTGGTGACCGACGGGATGGACAACAGCAGCCAATCGTCGTTGCCGCAGATAATCGCGCAGGCGCGGCGGCTCGGCGTGCTGATCTATTCGATCGGAATCGGCGATCCCAACGGCTCCTCGATGCCGGGGCTGGCGATTGGGCCGTTCGTGTTCGGCGGCGATATCGATCGGGTCGACGCGCAGACGCTGCGGATGCTGTCGACCGAGACCGGCGCGCGCACCTTTGTCATTCGCGAGGTCGGCGACGGCGCGGCCTTGCGCCAGGCGACCTCCACTATCAGCCGTGAGCTGCGCGAGCAGTACACCGTCGGCTTCACCGCCCCGGACGCCTCGGCGGGCGGCTATCGGAGCCTGCGGGTCGAGGTTCCGGGCCATCCGGAGGACAGCGTGCGGGTGCGCAAAGGCATCACGGTCCGGCCCGGTTCGTCGTATGCCTCGGCGCCGCCGCCGTAGCTAGTTCATTTTCCCTTACCGGTCAGCTTCACGGTCTGCGGACTCCTGGCCGCGGTATCGGTGAAGGTCAGCGCCCCGGGCCGCGCGCCGGTTGCGGTCGGGGTGAAGGTCACCTGGATCTTGCAGGTCGATTTCGGCGGCAGTGGATTGGAGCATCCGTTGGTCATCGTGTAATCACCGCTGATAGCGGCGGCGAAGGTCATCGCCAGCGGATTGCGATTGGCGATCTTGACCGTCTTCTGGTTGCTGGTGCTGTTGACCGTCTGCTTGCCGAAGCCCAGGAGTGCGGGCGAGTAATTGAGCTTGCCCTGCCTGCCGACGCCCTTGAGCTTCACCATCTGCTGATTGTTGATATCGGCGTTGTCGGTGATCGTCAGGGTGCCGGTGCGCGTTCCGGTGCCGGTGGGCGAAAAGATCAGCGCGATCTTGCAGCGCGCCTTGGGCGCCAGGGTCGCGTTGCAGGTGGTCGGTGGTCCGGAGACGATCGAGAAGTCGCCGCTGTTCTCCGCGCCCAGGAAGGTGACGGTCAGCTTCTGCTTCCTGTTCTTCGGATTGAAGACCTTCACCATCTCCGGCCTGCTGGCGGCGCCGACGCCGCCCAGCTCGACGCGCTCGGGGAAATGCAGCACCTTGGGTGTAACCTTCAGCTTGGCGTCTTCCGGCGGCGCGGTGAACATGAATCCGGCCGAGGCGCTGGCAGAGGTCAAATTTCCGTTGCCGGCGAAGCTGGCGGTGATGGTTCGCGAGGGGCTGCCGGGGATGATCTCCGGAGTGACCTGGCAGCTCGCGTTGCCATGTACGTCGGTCAGGGCGCTGCAGGTATCGCCGCCGAGCCCGAGCATGACCGACTTGCCGACCACGGGCACCGCCGGGTTCTGCGAGACGTCGGATAGCGAGGCGACCAGGTTCACCGGATTCCGCGGCGTGCCGTTGGTCGGGCTCAGATTGAGCGTCAGGAAAGTGGTGTCCTGTCCCGGCTCCCAGGTTACCTCGGCCGGGTTGGAGGCGACGCCGGCATTGTTCACCGCCGCGGTCGCGATCAGATTGTCGATTCCAGCAAACTTCCCCGTGTAGGAGAACGAGGCCTGGCCGTTGGCGTCGGTCCTGGCCATTTGCACCGTGGGGTTGTCGCCGCTGACCTGGAGAGTTACCGGCGTGTCAGCCGGCACGGTGGCGTGATGGAAGGTCGCTGTGAAGGTCTGCGAGGTGCCTTGGACGGGGTTGGGCGAGACGACCGCCGGCGAGAGGCTGAGCGCCGGAGGCAGGGCCGTGGGTTGGAATACGCAATTTCCGGCTGCGTCAGTGAATCGATAGACACCAACGTTGGCGGCCGCGTAAAGACATCCATCCGGTCCGATGACCTCAGTGTCTCCGCCATATAAGTTTGTCGCCACCAGGACACCCGGAGCAGGATTGGTAGCAGTGAGATCGAAGGTTTGCAGCCCGGCGGGCAGTGCGCTGCTGGCGTTAGTGTTCGCTTCCGAATCAGGCACGCTTGGAGTGATCCCGGCTACTGCGAACCTGCCATTGGTCTGGGGGGCAGCGATTTCGCCGTTGCTGGCGGGTTGGTTGAAAATCAAAAACTGCGCGTCGCCGTTGGCCTGCATCCCGCCAGTGGCGATTCCCAAGCCACTCCAGATGGTGTTGGGTACGATACTTACCGTAGGAGGCTGGGGACCGTTGGTGCCTGTGATCCGGGCAACCTGAAAATTTCTTGAGATGATGTACAATGCGCCGTCGGGTGCGAAGCTGATTCCGAAGTTATCTTGGCCAGGGGTATTGGCGTAAACCGAGAGTGAGGGGGTTGCGCCGCCGGGATTCGAGATTCGCCAGATGGCAGTGCGGTCGGATCCGGCGCCGGTGCATCCGTCACCCGCGAACAGATCGCCGCTGATTGGATCGGTCGCCAGAGTGTACGGACATACCAGGCCGCTCGCCACCTCGCGGATGATAGCGCCGGTGGATGGATTGACCTGGATAACGTCACCGGTGGTGAAGTCTCCGGTAGTGGCGAGACGGCTGGCGAAGAGATGGCCGCTCTTATCAAACGCGAGCCCGGTTGTACCCGGACCCAAGGGTGTGGAAGTGAGCAGCGTGCCGCTGTCAGCTATGCCACCCATCGAGGAGAATTTGTAGACGTTGCCGGTGGGATCATCGGCTACGTAGAGATTACCCGAGGGATCGAAGGCGAGGCCGTAAGCGCCAATGCAGCCAACGTTGACGTTCCCAAAGTAAAACGCCTTTGCCACGAAGCCCGGTCCGCTCGCCACTGTGCTGACGCCGTAACCCGGACCCGCCGTCGGTGTTCCCCCTGAGCATCCGCCGATGCCGCTGGTGAAATCGACCGACACCGATCCCGGTACGGGCAGGTTGCCGTCAGTCACATCGGTCGCCGTATAGATGATGTTTTCGGTATGGACGTCGGTGGTGGCGAACTGAATCTGACCGTTGCTGTCGGTTACCGCGGGGATTGGTCCGGTGATTACCGATTGGCTATTGCCCTGCTCGAGCGTCACGATTTTGCCGGGCGTGCCGCGGCCCAGCGAATCCTTGAGAGTCACAACGATCGTTGCGTTGTCGGTTCCATTAGCCGCCACGCTGGAGGGACCGCCGCCGATCCCGGCCGACGTGGCCGGCGGCACGGTGAATGTCACGGCCGCCGTTTGCGAGAGGGTGATGCCGTCGCCGGTCGCGGTGAGCGTCACCGCTTCAGGCATCAGATCGGTGACCGTGAACGCCGCAGCGCCATTGTTCGGGTCGCTGACAGCGCTGGCGGGCGAAATCTTCGCGCTGCTCCCTCCGCCAACTGCCAGCGTAACTGTCTTGCCGCTCACGTAATTGCCGTTAGCATCGAAAAGTTTAGCGACGACGACAGCGTGGCTTGTCCCATCAGCCGGTACGAAGTCCGGAACCTTCGGGCCAAACGGCACCGGCATCACTTGCGAAAGCGACGCGCTTACCGATCCGACCGACTGATGGTTCAGGGCCAGCAGGATCTTATCCACGTTCGGCGAGCCTAGGCCGACATGTTGGAAATCACTTACAGGGCTCATCGAGCTCGGACTATGGAATGCCTTCGTATTCGCCAACGGATAGAGGACCGTATTTAGACTCCCGATCGCACTTCCGAGTGCCTGATTGAGATGCGCGGTTATGGCAGCCCAAATCGGCGCAGCGTTGCTGGTTCCGTTGTAAATAAGTCCAGTCGGGCAACCGCCAGCATCTGCTTCGCAGATAACCACGCCCGACTTCGGATCGGCATTGACTACGACATCCGGGACTGAGCGTCCGGCGGCCATGGAGAGCCCATTTTGGTATGACGGGCGGCTGAAAAACTGAGAGATAGTGACACCAAATCCGCCTTGACCGGTGGGCGGCGTGTCACTGATTCCGTTCCACCACGTCTCACTGCCATAGATGTTGCCGGTGGCCAGGGTCAGCGAAGAACCGCCAACCGCGGTCGCGTTAGGCGAGTCGGCGGGCACTCCCACGGTATTGGCAGTTCCGTCGAGACACGTACTGCCGGAATCACCGGAGGCATTGAGCACAGTGATTCCTGAGCCTGCCGCCTGTTGATTTAATGAATCGATGCCCTGCGCGTCTGCTGCGGTTGTTTGATCCTCGCAATAGGACCAGCTGTTCGAGATGATGTTTACGCCGTCGCTGATCATCTTGTTCAGCACTGGCTGGAAGCCCTGCACCAACGAACGGCGCGTCATAGACCATCACCTGTGCTCCGGGCGCCGTGACCAGAAGCGTGTCGATATCCAATAATACCTCGTCCTGATTCGGCCCAGGTGTAGTGCCACCGTTCACGTCAACTTTGCTCAGGTTGTTCATCAACGTGCTCGGCAATCCGAGAAGCGCGAGGTAATCTGAGACGTCGCTTGGATTGAAAGAGTCGAATTCTACAAGCCCGATCTTCTGGCCGGCACCGTTTATCGCTGACGCTGGCTTCGAAAAATTATTTTCGTGCCTTGACGACATGCCTGGAGATATCTCTGGGCTATTTGAGGTATTCGAGCATGCAGCAGCCAGGTTGATGAGGAGAAGGTTTAAATCGTTATACTCCGGTTCGACCCAGAAACTCGAAAAGCAGTTGAAGTAGGCCTGTTCGCCGGCGATAGATCCGGCACATGCGGCTGCGGCCTTGCAGGTATCGTATGCGCTCGGCGGACTCACCGGGCAGGCAAGCAAGTCTTCGAAATAGACGTTCTCCCCGTAGGATATCGCATTGTCTGGGCAGATCGCGTTCGCGATGGGTTCGAGGACCGCTTTGATGGCAGGCTTGGGGCGCGCGAGGTTTGAAAGCCCCTGGACGGCGATTACCGACACGGCGATCTGCCGGGGCAGCGCCGGATCACTTTCGTTCGCATAGAAGACCTGCTGGCCGATTCGGTAGTCGCCGATCTGCGTAGCGAAGGCGTGCTCGGCCATCGCGCGCGTGCCGCGCACCGTGATCGTCATCCGGTTCGCCGAGCCCTCGACCAGCGTGAAGCCGCGATCTTTGAGATAGGCGAGGACCGCATCGTAACTGGTCTGCGACGGTCCGAAGCGATCTGCGATTTCGCGCTGCGTCAGGAAATGATGGAAGTTCTTCGAGTGCGGATCGTAAACCTGGTGCAGGTAGCGATCGAAGCCGGCCTGATCATGGCGATTGAGCGTCAGCGTCAGCGTGATCGGCGAATCGCCGGCGTTGGGCGCCGATTTGATACGCGTCGCTCTCGCCAGCGCGCCGAGCACATGTCCGGGAATGCGGACCATCGGCGCACCGCGTGGCGATGACGGTCGATCAGCGGAAGCGGAATCGAGTCCGGTTGCGAACACGCTCACCGCGATCAGCATCGCGACGCTGACCGCGATCGCCACAATCCGTGCCGGCTTCATCAACATGGTCCCCTCCCTGGCCCATGCCATCGTCGGTTCGTCATCGACGCCGGCAAGTACCACAGGAGGCGCGCGTCGATTAGACAGCGAACCTGACGCCTAAATCGGTCAATATGCGAAGCTGTGGCCCTCAGGCCATCTCAAATCACAGCCTCAGCATCGATCGGATGCGTTAGCACAACGCAGCATAACATCAACAGAAATTAGGGTGAAAAATGAGTAGTGTCAGGTAGAAACTAGTCAAAAAGACATCAGGCGCGAAAGGGCGGCAGGAAGGCGCGGGCCGGATCGGGCAACAGGTTGATAAACTTTACCTCGGCGAAGCTGTCCGCCAGCTCCAGCGCCGAAAGGGTCGCGTTATCGACTCTGATCCGGCGAAAGTGCGCCAGCTCCAGCCGCATGAAATGGCAGATGACGGTGCGGATGATGTCGCCGTGCGAGACGAACAGCACCCGCCGCCCGTGATTCGCCCCCATCGCATCGTGCACCGCCGCCACGCCGCGGCTTTGCGCCTGCGTCAGGGTCTCGCCACCCGGCGTCGCCATCGTCACCGGCTCATCCTTGTAGCGCAGGTAGTGATCATCCTGGAGCAGGCTCTTGAAGCTCATCCCTTCCCAGCGGCCGTATTCGACCTCGGTCAGGCGCCCGTCCTCGATTAGCTCGACGCCGCCCAGCCGCTCGGCGACGATCGCGGCCGACTGGCGGGCGCGCACCAGCGGGCTGGTCACGATCAAATCCGGCTTCAGGCCGCGTACGAATTCGGCTGCCGCCACGACCTGCTCGCGCCCCTCGGCGCTGAGCTCGACCGGATTGCGGCCCATCACGCGCCCCTCGCGATTCCACGCGGTTTCGCCGTGGCGCATCAGCAGCACGCTGCCATGCGCGGCGGCGCTGCGGATTTTCTGTTCGACGTAGAACGGACCCAGCGCCATCGTCTTCCATCCCCCCGATCCCCAAAAAGCGACGGGCGCCGCGTGGGCGCCCGTCATCGATCGTTTTCGCTATATCGCGACCCTCAACGACCCGCGGCGGCGTGGGCGGCGCCGTTAGTGGCCGGTGCGGCCGCGCCGAGACCGCAGAAGGCCTCGTAATCGATCAGCCCCTTCTGGGTCGCATGCTCGCTGCATACCGGGCACTCCGGATCGCGCGGCACCTTGAGCACCCGCACGAAGTCCTTGGAGAGCGTGTCGAAGTAGACCATCCGCCCGATCAGCGACTCGCCCGCGCCCAGGATCAGCTTGATCGCCTCGAGCGCTTCGATCGATCCGATCAGCCCCGGCAGCGCGCCCAGCACGCCCGCCTCGGCGCACGACGGCGCCATATCCGGCGGCGCCGGCTCGGGATAGAGGCATCGGTAGCACGGTCCGCCCTTGTCCGGAGAGAAGACCGTGGCGTTGCCCTCGAAGCGGAAGATCGCGCCGTCGACCAGCGGCTTCCTGGCGAACACGCAGGCGTCGTTGACCAGGTAGCGGGTCGGGAAATTGTCGCCGCAGTTCACCACCACGTCATACGCGCCGATGATCTCCATCGCGTTGTCCGAGGTCAGCCGCACTTCGTGACGATTGACCTTGACGCCCGGGTTGAGCGCGTGGATCGCTTCCTCGGCCGACTGGGTCTTCAGGATCCCGACCCGGTCGACGGTATGGATTATCTGGCGCTGCAGGTTGGAGAGGTCGACCACGTCGAAATCGACGATCCCGATAGTGCCGACGCCGGCCGCCGCCAGGTAGAGCGCGGTCGGCGAGCCCAGCGCACCCATCCCGATCAGCAGGACTTTGGCGTCGAGCAGCTTGGCCTGGCCCTTCTCGCCGACCTCGGGGATCACGAAATGGCGCGAGTAGCGGGTAATCTCGTCGGGCGTGAACTGGCGGTCCGCCACCCACGGCAGCCCCTTGTCCTTCCAGCCGTTGAAGCCGCCGCTCAGATTATAAAGATTCTCGTAGCCCATCTCGCTGAGCGTGCGGGCGGCGAGCAGCGAGCGCGTGCCGGAGGCGCATTGCACGATCACCGGCTGTTTGTGGTCGGGGATCTTCTCCTCGACCCGCAGTTCCAGGAAGCCGCGCGGGATGAAGGTCGCCTGCGGGATATGACCCTGGCGCCATTCGTCGCTCTCGCGCACGTCGATAATGGTCGCGCCCTGCTCCAGCAGCTTGCGCGCCTGCTCGGCGTCGATCTGGCGAATCGAGCCGCGCGCCTCGTCGAGGATATTTTTCGAGCTTTTAGCCATATGGTAACCGTCGCTTTGGAATCGTTACTAATCGGTCTCAGAATATAACCATCGTCAAGTCGTCCGGCGCGCTAGCCGCCGATCATCATCTGCGATTGGCGCAGGCTGCGCACGAAGTTCAGCACCTGCAAAGCATGGCCGCGCGGACTCACCTCGCGAAACGTGCGGCGGATTCGCCCGGCCGGACCGATCACGAAGGTCGTCCGCTCCGCCCGCCCGTCGCGCAGCACGCCGAAGGCGGCGGCCAGTTGCCCCTCGGTATCGGCCAGCAACTGGAACCGGAAGGCGTGCTTCTCGGCGAAGGCGCGATGCGACGCGACCGGATCGACGCTCACTCCGACGATCGCGCAATCGAGCGCCGCGAACTCATCGTACAGGTCGCGGAACTCCTTGCCTTCGATGGTGCAGCCGGGAGTGTCGTCCTTCGGATAGAAGAACAACGCCACCGCCCGGCCGGCGAAGTCGGCCAGCTTGACCGGCTCGCCGAGCTGATCGAGCAGCTCCAGCTCGGCCGGCGCCTGATCGAGCAGCCGGCGCTCGTCAGTTGACACCGGCATGGGCCGGGGCCTCGCCGAGTGCGCGGCGCTTGCTGAACTTGAGCGCGGCGTTGTCGATATTGATCGAACACAGCGAGCCGCACATGCTGCAGACGTTGGAGCCCGCCGCTTCGCTCTCTTCCTTGTAACGGCGCGCCTTGTCCGGGTCCATCGCCATCGCGTACATCCCGTCCCAGTCCAGCGCCTTGCGATAGCGCGACATCTGGTCGTTCCAGAGCTTGGCCGCGCGCACGCCCTTGACGAGATCGCCCGAGTGAGCCGCGATCCGGGTCGCGATCACGCCCTCGCGGACGTCGTCGTTATCGGGCAGCCGCAGATGCTCGGCCGGGGTCACGTAGCACAGGAAATCGGTGCCGGCGGCCGACGCGATCGCGCCGCCGATAGCGCCGGTGATGTGATCGTAGCCGGGCGCGACGTCGCAGGTCAGCGGACCCAGCACATAGAAGGGCGCGCCGCCGCAGATTCGCTTTTCGAGCTGCACATTGGCCGTGATCTGATCGAGCGGCACATGGCCCGGTCCCTCGATCATCACCTGCACGCCCAGCGCCCGCGCCCGCTCGGTCAGTTCGCCCAGCACCAGCAGCTCGGCGATCTGCCCGCGGTCGGTCGCATCGCCGGTCGCGCCGGGACGCAGCCCGTCACCGAGCGAGATGGTCACGTCGTGCGCACGCAGGATCGCGCAGACTTCGTCGAAATGTTCGTAGAGCGGATTCTCGTTGCCGGTCCGCTCGATCCAGGCCGCCAGCAACGCGCCGCCGCGCGAGACGATACCCTCGATACGGCCATGGCCGCGCAGGCGGCGAACGGTTTCCTTGGTCACTCCGCAATGCAGCGTCATGTAGTCGACGCCCTGGCGCGCCTGGCGCTCGATGACGTCGAGGAAGTACTCGGTCTCCAAATCCATGATCGAGTGTTCGGAGGCGACCTGGTAGATCGGCACGGTGCCCAGCATCACCGGGCATCGCGACAGCAGCTCGGCGCGGATCTTGTCGAGGTCGGTGCCGGTCGAAAGATCCATCACCGAGTCGGCGCCGTAGCGCACCGCGGTGTAGAGCTTCTCGATCTCTTCATCGAGCAATTGATGGAAATTCGACGCGCCGAGGTTGGCGTTGACCTTGGTGCGCATCCGCTTGCCGATGCCGATGGCGCGAAATTCGTGATGGGCGTTGCGCGGGATGACCGCCTCGCCGCTGGCGACCAGCGCGCGTACATCCTCGGGCGCGAGTCCCTCGTCCTGCGCGACCTCGGCCATCTGCGGGGTAATTTCCCCTTTGCGTGCAAATTCCAGCTGCGTCATATCGTCACCTCTGATGGCCTCTGCGGCCCGCCCTCAAACGCTGCGCCGCGCGCCGAAGATAGATGGTCCCGGCCCGGCCGGCGCGCCACGTAACGAACATTATAGCGCGCCGCGCCGCCATCTCCATCGCCGCCGGGCGGCCCGGCGGGCGCCTACAGCCATTAACTAAGTCGTGGGTTTTCCAGCGCTTCCGCCTATGGTTCGAAAATAGCCGACTTAGAAGTCCAACTATAAGAACAGCCCCGAATTACAGTCAAGCAAGGGGGGACTCGATCGCCCCGGCGCGCCGGCCCCCGCCGGTCCCCGCTCCGACAGGTTCGATCGGGTAAGTTGCGCGCCGCCGCGGCGACGCCTAAATAGTTCACAACGCCGCGCGGTCTCCGCCAGCGGTGTCGACTGGGGGATGACACCGAAGATGGCTGTGAGCGAGGGAGGGCAGGCCGCCGCGAGCGCCGAGCAATTGTTCGCGATTCCGCGCCGTGACGCGATCCACGCCCTGACCGCGAGTTTCCTCGGCTGGACGCTGGACGCCTTCGATTTCTTTATCCTGGTGTTCGTGGTGCCGGCGGTCGGCCGCGAATTCCATCGCTCGCTCGCCGACATCGCCTTCACGATCACCGCCACGCTCGCGATGCGCCCGATCGGCGCCCTGATCTTCGGCTGGATCGCGGATCGTTACGGACGCCGGCTGCCGCTGATGCTCGACATCATCTTCTATTCGGTGGTCGAGTTCGCCAGTGGCCTGGCCCCCAACTTCACCAGCTTCCTGATCCTGCGCGCGCTCTATGGGATTGGGATGGGCGGCGAGTGGGGAGTCGGCACGGCGCTGGCGATGGAGGTGGTGCCGGTCTCGCGCCGCGGTATCGTCTCCGGCTTCCTGCAGGAGGGCTACGCCTTCGGCTATATCTTCGCGGCGGCGGCCTACTACTTTATCTTCCCGCATCTGGGCTGGCGTCCGATGTTCTTTCTGGGCGGCGTGCCGGCGCTGCTGGTGCTGTATATCCGCACCAAGGTGCCCGAGTCCCGCATCTGGCAGCACAATCAGCCGGCCCCGGGCGCGATCATCCGCGCCATCCGCAACAATTTCCGCCGCTTCCTCTACCTGGTCGTGCTGCTGACCGTGATGGGCCTCATCTCGCACGGCACCCAGGATCTCTATCCGACCTTCCTCGAGCACGAGCGCGGCCTCAGCCCCGGGATGGTGGCCGGGATCGCGATCATCTATAACCTCGGCGCGATTCTGGGCGGGCTGGTGTTCGGCCTGTGGTCCGACTTCCTGGGCCGGCGGCGCGCGGTGGTGATCGCCACCGTGCTCGGCCTGATGGTGGTGCCGCTATGGCTCTACCCGCGCTCGCTGGTGCTGCTGGCGACGGGCGCCTTCATCATGCAGTTCATGGTGCAGGGGGCGTGGGGCGTGATGCCGGCCCATCTGGCGGAACTGTCGCCGCCCGAGGTGCGCGGGCTGTTCGCCGGCCTGACCTATCATCTAGGAGTGCTGTTCGCCGCTAACGCCGCGTTCGGCGAAGCGCTGCTCGGCGCGCGGATCGGCTACGCCAACGCGCTGGCGATCGTGGCCGGCAGCTCGCTGCTGATGGCCGCGATCGTGATCATGCTCGGCAGCGAGCGCAAGGGCGCGAGCCTGCACGGCGGCGGCTAGCCGGCTTTCCCCCTCTCCTTGTCCAAGGAGAGGGTTGGGGAGAGGTTTGTCTGATGGCAGCTAGCCGGACCTCACCCTCACCCTCTCCTTGGACAAGGAGAGGGGACCAGCAAATCACGCCCCTTGCGAATCGAGATCGTAGGGGAACTGCGACGCGCCGCGCGATTGCGTCACCTTGCCCGAGACCAGGTGGAACATGTTCTGCGGAAAGTCGCCGGTCTTCTCGCTGCGCACGATCATCGAGATGGTGCGACGCGGGCCGGCCAGCTCCTCGTGAATCACGTAGGGCGGTACCAGGTCGACGTGGCCGGGCCGCACTTCGTGATCGGCGAGCTTCTCGAGCCGGGCGAAATCGGCGCGGCTGCGGTCGTCGGTGCGGCGAAAGAGCGTCACGTGCTCCTCGCCCTCCATCAGCGCCGAAACCGTCCAGGTATGCGCATGGTCATGGACCGGGGTGCCCTCGTTCGGCTTCTTGATGAGCCCGTTGACGACGAAGCGATAGTCCGGGTCCTCATAGAACAGCAGATTGCGCGGCAACTCGCCCTCGGGGTGCTCGGGCCATGAGCGGGCGCTGGCGCGCAGCTCGGGCGACTCGATCAGCGCGGGCATCAGCGCCGCAATCCGGCGCCAGCGCTCTTCCTCGCTGATCGATTCCTTGAACAGCGCGCGCAGTTGTTCGACGAAGCCGGTCAGCAGATGCGGTACTTTTGTCTCCATCGTGGGCCTATTATCATCGATTGTTATCGCGGTTCAATAAGTTTCCAACAGCGCACCACATCTGTCCAGCAAGGAATAACAGATCGAATCCGTCTTTGGGATCATGAATCCGGTCGGGCGCTCGGGCGCCGGCCGGCAAAGGAAGGCAGCAATGAGGTCGATGGGGCGGATGGTGACGGGACTGGCGAGCGTGCTGCTGGTGTCTCTTGCGGGCGCCGCTCCGGGCTGGGCTCAGCCGCGGCCGTTGATGCGGGCGGTCGCGATGTCGGGGCTGATCCCCTCGCTGGTCCAGCAATTGGCGCCGATCGAAGTCGAACTGCCGGCCGGGCCTACCGATATCAGCGCGTCGAAAATCAAAATCGTCGGACTGACCTGGTGCGGTGGTGACGCGGCAGGCGGCGCGCGGGCGCTGGGCGTGGTCTATCCCGAGGAAGCCGCGGCGCCGGCGGTCAATGCGCTCGCGGCCGCCGACTGCGATCGCGCGCTGACCGCGATCGCCGCCCGGCTGCCGATCTCGTCGGCGCATGCGCCCTGGGCCGTGGTGGTCAAAATCCGCGCGACCTGGAAGCCGTGGCAGCTCACGCTGGCGATGGTCGACGCGGCCGGGGTGCCGAGCGGCGCCAATCCGGCCGCCGCGCTCAAGGGACTGGGCGAATTCAAATCGATCGCGACCGCCGGCCTGCAGCTGCTGCCGCCGCCCGCGGATCGCTACCGGTTCGATATCGCCATCCGCTTCCTGCCGACGACTATCCTGGCCGTGCTGTTCCCCAGCGGCACGGTCGCCAATCCCGCCGCCTCGCTCGCGGCCGACCCGCTGCTGCGCGCCGAGATGGGGTCGGTACCGGCGGGCGCCAACCTGCTGGCCGACGCGCAATACGGCTTCATCAACCAGCTGCTCCGCATCTACGCGCCGGTCTATGAGGTCCCGTTGCAGATCCAGGGAATGAACCAGCCGATAACCGTGCGCAAGGTGGTCGCGGCGGGCGGCGACAATACGATGACGCTGCGCGGCGAGATCGGTTATGCGGGGATGTCCGACAACGCCACGATGACCGCGCAGGGCGAGGACCTGAGAATCGCCACGGTCACGCTGGACCCGGTGAATGCGCCCGATTGCAACTCGTCGGATATGATGGCGCGGCTGCAATGCGAGGGGCAGCAGTTAGCGGCCACCGGCTCGGCCGGCGCGATCGCCGCCGGGCTGACGAATTATTACCAGGGGCAGCCGTTCCACTACTCGACCGGCAATCGGCCGCTGCGCTTCGTGCTTGGGGATACCGAGTTCGCCGCCGACCTCGAGGCGCTCAAGTCGGCCTCCCACGGCGCAACTTTCAGCGAGGCCGGGCGCGCGACGATCCGCCGTTTGGGTCCGAGCGCAACGCGCTGAGCGGCGGTAATCCGGCTCCCCCGCCTGGATAGGCCGCCGGCAGCGGAATTCCGGCTCGTCCTGGAGGAAGTTCAGCCGTTGTCGCCGACTGGAACTGGAGCTGGACGATTGCTCGCGATAATCGCCGACCCGACTACCGACGCCGCCATGACCACGCCCATCGCAGCGCGCGGCCTGATCGACCACAGTATTCCGACCGTCGCGCTGGATAGAAAGTCGCCGATTCCGTTGACCGTCGCCAGCACGCCAAATCCGGTTCCGCGCAGTTCGGCGGGCAGCGTCTCGGCGGCCGTCGCGCTCTCCAGGGTCTCCCAGGCGCCCATGTAAACGCCGGACATCGCGAACACCACCGCGAATTTCAGCAGCGACGCGCCCGGCATCATGAGGGCGAAGGCGGGAACTACGGCCATGCTATAGCCGATCGCCAGTACGTAGCGCTTCGGGAAGCGATCGGCCAGCGCGCCACTGACGTAGCATGACACGGCGTAAACCGCGTTGTAGCCGACGTAAAAGAGCATCGCGAGCTGAGCACCGCGCGCCATCCCGTAAATCGGCGTCCACGCCTGCGTCGCCCATAGGATAAGGAGGGTGTTCGAAAAATCGCCGAGACCCGCGATTCCTACCCCGATCAGATACTTGCGAAAGCCGCGCGGCAAGGCTGCGATACCGGAGAACAGTTGCGCTTGCGGCCGCGCCTGATGCTGCCGTTCGTCGACCAGCGCCCAAATCGCAATCGCTGCGGCGAGTCCGGGAATCAGCGTCAATGCAAAAATTGCGCGCATCCCGATCGCGCGCAACAGCACGATTGAAAGAATCGGACCGACGAACGCGCCGACACTGTCCATCGCGCGCTCCAGGCCAAAGGCGCGCCCGTAAGACTCGGGGGTCGTAGCCTCGACCATCAGGGCGTTGCGGACCGGAGTACGTGCGCCACGACCCATCCACCCCGTGACGCGCCCGAGCAGCACCTCCCACCAACTGGTCGCAAGTGCGAAGCTGGCCATCCCCAGCGCGGTGACTATGTAGCCGACGACGGCGAGAGGCTTTCTGCGTTCCAGTTTGTCGCTGTAAAGGCCCGAGAGCAGCTTGGCAAAGCTCGACAGTCCGTCGGCGAGTCCCTCGATGATTCCGAGCAGGGCGGCATCGGCGCCAATCGAGGCCAGGAACACTGGCATCGTCGTGGTCGCCATTTCGTGGCTGACGTCGGAGCACAGACTGGCGATGCCGATTCCCAGGATGGTGCGATTGAGCCACCCCGGAACGCCGGTCGTCGCCGTGGAGGGCTGGGGCTGTTCAGTTGATGACATCCAACAGGGGCCCGGCCGCGTTGCCAGGGTCTCAGTGCGCAGCTTTGACCATCGCCCGCAGCGTGACCATGCCGGTGGTCGTCACGCCCAGGTTGATATATCAGGTTTCACGTTCGGGAGTGGTGCGCGCCGGCAGGTAGTGGACTTCCGACCGACCGGAATCGATATGTGTGGCTCCCCGGGCCGGATTCGAACCAGCGACATGACGGTTAACAGCCGTCCGCTCTACCGACTGAGCTACCGGGGAGCAATCTCGCGAGGACTCAAGCCCCTCTTTGGTAACCGCCCGCGAGAGCGAAATCAAGCTACATCATAAGGTTGCCGCGACAAGCGCTCAATCGACGGGCTTAAATCCGCGCCCGCGAGCGCCTGCGGTCCTCAGAGACTGGCCGTCCTATGCTCAGCGACGCACTGGCAGGCCATCGTTACCTAATCTGATTATTTATCATTCCTGATTGGCATCGAAATTGTATATTTACCAGCTCATGAATCAGAATCCGGATCGAGCCGCTAGCGTACAACGTAATGAGTGCGAAGCCAAACGGGGTGCGCCACTGTCATCACAGATGAAGGTCGCAGCGCACAAGAAGAGCTTGGCATATATCTGGCTACGAAATAATCGACCTCCGCTTAAATCGCTGATAAGCGACATAACGCCTGCCAAAACTGACGCCTGGCAGGCCGATTAGGAAACGATTGGGTTGTGTTGCAGCGCTCGGAATCCGCACGTTTCACATTTGCACGCCCGTGAAAACGGCGGTTCCGGGTTGGCTCAGGACCGTTGCCAATGGCACCTAACCAAGGTCAACCAGGCTCGCTAAAGTCTATTGACAGGGCGAGCTGGTGAGGCAAATATGCTACGCGAGGGCGTGCAACTGTGCCACTTGAAATGAACTATAATCCACCCGCAGGTGCTCAAGCCGCTCTTGCTCCCGGCAAGGCGCGGCTGTTGATCGCCGACGAAGATCGCGAGCTGGTGCAGAGCGCCGAACGGCTCTTCATCCAATCGGGTTACGAGTGCGAAGTTTGCGACAGCGGCGATGCTGTGCTGAGTGCACTCAAGCAACGGGGCGCAGACGTCATGGTTATCGGTCTGCAGATCCCCGGCATGGGCGGCCTCGAGCTGCTGCAACAGGTGCGCATGCGGCGCCCCGACGTGCCGCTGATTCTGCTCGGAGTCGATCCCAATCCCGGCACCGCGATGGCGGCGATGCGGCACGGCGCCTTCGACTATATCGCCAAGCCCTTCACCGACGACGAGCTCAGCGCGGCCGTCAAGCGCGCGCTCGATATGAGTCTGTTGCAGCGCGAGAACCGCCAGCTCCGCCAGCAGCTCGACCTGGCCAGCGTCGCGGCGGGGTTCGTGGCCGAAAGCCAGGCCAGCAAGAACATCCTCTCGGTGGTGCGGCGCGTGGCGCCCTCGCGCTCGACGGTACTGATCGAAGGCGAGAGCGGCACCGGCAAGGAGCTGGTGGCGCGCCTGGTTCATTACTGGGGTCAGCGGGCCGACGGTCCGTTCGTGGCCGTGAACTGCAAGGCGTTTGCCGACGGCGTGGTCGAAAGCGAATTGTTCGGCCACGAGAAGGGCTCGTTTACCGGCGCCATCGCGGCGCGGGCCGGCTGCTTCGAGCGCGCTTCGGGCGGCACCCTGTTCCTGGACGAGATCGCCGAGACCGGGGCCGACTTCCAGGCCAAGCTGCTGCGGGTGCTCGAGGACGGCGAGGTCCTGCGCGTCGGTGCAAGCAAGCCACGCAAGGTCGATGTCCGGATCGTGGCCGCCACCAACCGCGTGTTGCGCAAGGAAGTGGCTAACAACCGTTTCCGCGGCGACCTCTACTTTCGCCTCAATGTGATCCCGATTCATATCCCGCCGTTGCGGGAGCGCCCGGAGGATATTCTGCCGCTGGTCCGCCATTTCCTGGATTTCTATTCGACCGAAGCGGGCCGCCCGATATCCCTGACCGCGGAATCCGAGCGCGTGCTGTGCAGCTACCCGTGGCCGGGCAACGTCCGCGAGCTCGAGAACGTAATCGAGCGCGCGGTCGTGATGAGCGGTGCAGAACAGCTCACGCCCGAGGCCTTTGCGCTCGAGCGCAACGTCGAGGAACCGATCGAGCTCGACGCCATGAGCAGCAACGGCAATGGCTCCGGTCACACCGTCGGCGGCACGTTGCAGGATTGCCTCGACCGCGCGGCGGCGCTTCGAATCAAGACTGCGCTGGAAGGGGCGAAAGGCAACCGGGCGCTGGCGGCGCATGAGCTGGGGGTCGATCGCACCACGCTTTACCGCTTGATGAAGCGCCTTGGCCTCGGCCAGTAGCCCAGTCGCCACAGCCGTGACGTTGCGCCCGCACCGACGCTTCTAAATCCCGATCCATAGAGCCGTACCACGCCCCCGGGGTTCAGCCCGCGCCGGGGGCGTTACCCCGCATCAGCGACCCGGCTGGCCGCCCGACCCTGGCGAGTCCGTTTCAGGGCAGCGGCCGGGGCTGCGATTGTCCCGGGAATCCCTCCAGCCGCGCCCGCCCGCGGCTTTTCGGTTCCCCGTCCCTTAGGCAGGGAAATGTTGGACGGCGCTGGGCAATTTTGCGCATCGTCGCGGCGTCCCCGGCCAAATCGCATCACCGCTGCGCATCAACCGGCGACGGTGTGCAATCCTGCAGTGCGGTTGCGCGGCAGGGCCGGGCCTCGTCGAGCTTGGCAACCGTCGCGTGGCCGGGCTGCATCGCGAGGCTCAGCGAGGTTGCCGAAGGTAGCGACGGCAGCGGCAAATCGTTGCGCGATGATCGCAGCGGGCGGGCAGGGATTCGCCGCGGCTGGCGGCGCCGATGCTACCGGAAGAGGAAATCTGCGGGCGGCCAGCCACAGGACGTGGCGGCTGCCCGCAGAAGAAGGGCGGACTTAATGGCTCAGGGTGCCGAGGATCTGAATGATCGCCGGGCCGACGATGATCATGATCATGGCCGGCAGCACGAACAACACCAGCGGGAAGAGGATCTTGACGGTGGTCTTTTGCGCCGCTTCCTCGGCCCGCAGCCGGCGTCGGGTGCGCAAGGCGTCGGAACTGGCGCGCAGGGCAGGGGCCATCTGGGCGCCCAACTGTTCGCTCTGAATCAGGGTCGCTGCCAGGGGCTTGATATCCTCGACCGCGGTGCGGTCGGCAAGCCCGCGCAGCGCCTGGCCGAGCGAGGCCCCGGCGGCGATTTCGCCCGACACCATCGACAGCTCGCGTCCGATCGCCTGGCGTTGCCGCTCGGTTTCCGCGCCCACGATACGGATCGCCTCGAACATGCCAAGGCCGGCTTCCACGCAGACCACCAACAGGTCGAGCACATCGGAAAGCTGCTTGGCGATTTCGTTCTGCCGCGTGCGTCCCTTACGCGCCAGGTAATAGCTGGGCCCGACGTAGCCCACGACCGCGCCGGCGCCGATAAAAATCAAGATCGGATGATGGGTGAACCAGGCCGCCGCCAGACCCAGGGTGGTGCCGATCGCGATGCTGCAGACGCGTGCCACCTGGAAGACCTGATTGTCGACGCTGCGGACAAAGCCGGCTTGCACCAGCAGGCGCGACAGCTTCTCGCCCGCCGCAGTGTCGGATTTGGGGGCCGGGAACTTGCGCGACGCCCACTGAAATAGCATCCGCCCCAGCGTGTCGATGTCGTTGTCGATCGCCTCAAGGTCGGTGCCCTGGACGGTGCGGATCTTGATCGCCAGGTCGTTGAGCCGCTCCTCGAGCAGCCGGTTACCGTAAAGCGCCACGTAGACCGCCATCGCCGCGACGCCCAACAGAGAAAAGACCACTATGCTGATTAGAAATGAGCCTGCCATGTTAGTAGTCCACCCGCAGCATGCGTTTGATGATCAGCAAGGCCGAGATATCCATGACGGCCGCGGCCTTGAGGATCTTGAGTCCGGTCGGATTGTGGAACAGCACATCAGTGTAGCCCGGCTGGATGAGGGAGAAGGCGCCGAGCACGATCAGCGGCAGCAGGCCGACGATCATGCCGCCCATGCGCGACTGTGCGGTGAGCGCCTTGATCTGGAGGCGCAGCCGTTGCCGGGTGCGGACGATTTCCGACAGCCGCCCGATGATTGCGGCCAGCGAGCTGCCGACCTCGCTCTGTACCCTGACGGCCACCACCAGCAGCCGCAGATCCTCCTCGGGCATGCGCTTGAGCAATTCGCCGAGCGCCCGCGTTAGCGGCAGTCCGATGCGGGTCTGCTCGAGCACGGTCCGGAACTCGCTGCCCAGCGGCTCGCCGAATTCCTGCACCACCACCTGCATCCCGCGCAGCAGCGAATGGCCGGCCTCGAGCGATGAGCGCAGCAGGTCGAGCGCATGCGGCAGTTGCGCGCCGAAGGCCTTGAGGCGGCGCCGGCGCCGGAAGCGGAGATAGAAGATCGGCAGGCTGGCGCTGAGCGCCCCGCCGCCCAGCGCGAACAGCGCATCGCCGAAGATGATCCTGGTGACGGTTCCGCCGGCCAGGAACATCAGCACCATGATCAGCATCATCTCGGAGGTGCGCATGAACAGCCCGGCCTGCCAGATGCTTTGCTCCAGCGACCGCAGCAGGGTGGTGCGGTACAGGAAAGTCAGCAGTCCCTGCTCGGGCTTGCGCACCTGGCGCGTGATGTCGACGTCTTCGGGGCTGTCCTCGGGCAGCGGCGCCATCCGACGCGCCACCTTGTCGGCGCTGGCGTCGCCCTCGCGCGAGGTGAAAACGATAATCGCAATCGCGAACACCACCAGGAAAATCGCACTTGATACGAGCAGATCCATTACATCGCCTCCCGCTTTAGAGCTGGCAGCTTGTAACCCGTAATCTCGATGCGGTCGGTATAGTGCGAGCGGATGCCGGTGTGCCGGAAGTGCCCCAGCACCTTGCCGCCCTGGCCGATACCGGTGCGATGGAACTCGAACAGGTCCTGCATCATCATGGTCTCGCCTTCCATGCCGGCGAGCTCGGAGATCTTCATCAACTTGCGGGTCCCGTCGGACATGCGCGAGACGTGGACCACCATATTGATGGCCGAGGAGATCTGCTGGCGCATCGCCTTCTGCGGAATCTGCGCCCCCGCCAGCATCATCATCATCTCCAGGCGCATCACCGACTCGCGCGGATTGTTGGCGTGGATGGTCGCGATCGAGCCGTCGTGGCCGGTCGACATGGCCTGCAACATGTCGAACACCTCGGCGCCGCGCACCTCGCCGACGATGATCCGGTCGGGACGCATACGCAGGGTGTTCTTGACCAGGTCGCGCTGGCTGACCTCACCCTTGCCCTCAACGTTCGAGGGCCGGGTTTCCAGCCGCACCACGTGCGGCTGCTGCAGCACCAACTCGGCCGAGTCCTCGATGGTCACGATCCGCTCGTCGACCGGCACGAACGCCGACAGGCAGTTGAGCATCGTGGTCTTACCGGAGCCGGTACCGCCGGCGACCAGGATGTTGAGGCGCGCGCGCACGATGGCGTGCAGGAACTCGACCATCTCGGGCGTCAGCGAATTCTTGGCCACCAGGTCGGTGATGTCGTAGCGCTTCCTGCCGAAACGCCGGATCGAGAGCGACGGGCCGTCGAGCGCCAGCGGCGGAATGATGGCATTGATACGCGAGCCGTCGGGCAGGCGCGCATCGACCATCGGCGAGGCTTCGTCCACGCGCCGGCCGACCTGGGACACGATGCGGTCGATGATCAGCATCAGGTGCGATGCGTCCTGGAAGCTGACGTCGGTCAGGAACAGCTTGCCGAAGCGCTCGACGTACACCTGGTTCGGACCGTTCACCATGATGTCGGTGATGTCGTCGTCCCACAGCAGCGGTTCGAGCGGGCCGAGCCCCAGCAGCTCGTTCTTGATTTCGTCGACCAGCTTGGCGCGATCGGTCTCGGTGATCAGCCGCCCCTCCTCGTTGAGGATGTCGGTGATCGCCTGGGTCACCTTGCTCGACGCCATATGCTGATCGAGGCTTTCGAGTTTCGACACATCGAGCGACTCGAACAGGCGGTTATGCACCGCCAGCTTGAGCTGCTGAAAGCTGTTGCTGACGTTGTCCTTGGGCTTGCGCGCGGCCGGGCCGGCGCCGCCGAAGGCGCGCTGCTGCATCGCCGGCTGGGCGGCAGCCTCCTTGGAGCCGGTTTGCGAAATTCGTTCAACCAGTTTCATCGGTTATCCCCTCTCATGCACGGGCCGCGATGGCCGAGAAGAGCCGCGACAGCAGCCCCGCACCGGCCTCGGGCGCTTCGACAAAATCAACCGCCGCCAGCCGCCGAGCGAGTTCCTCGACGCTGCGCGTAAAACTTGAATTAGGCGCGATCTTCCATAGATCCTGGGCTCGCAACTGCACCCGCTCGAGGGTCTTTTCGTCGCGCGGAATCTTGGCGTACACCGGCCGCGCCAGCGTATGGGTGAGCTGCTCCTCGGTGATCGGATGAGCCAGCGAGTGGCGGCTCAGCACCACGCTCGGCTCGAGGTCCTTCAGACCCAGCCGCGAGAACAATTCGATGAAGCGCCAGGCGCAGCGCGCCGAAGTGATCGACTGATCCAGCAGATACAGCAGACGGTCGGAATGCTCCCAGGAGGTCACCACCACTTCGTTGATGTACGAGCCGCAGTCGATCAGCACGAAGTCGAACAGCTGGCGCATCAGGTCGAGCACCGAAGCGATGAGGGTGTCGGGAATCAGCTCGCAATCCTCCATCCGCTTGGGCGCCGCCAGCAGGTAGATGCCCGATTCGTGCTTGGTGAGCGCCGACTCGAGCTGGATCGAATCCAGCTTCTTGTCCGGCTCGGTCAGCAGCATGATGGTGCGCTCGGGTTCGATGTTGAGGCACACCGAGAGCCCGCCCGATTGCAAGTCGAGGTCGATTACCGCCACCCGCTTGCGAAGAATGTAGCGCAGCGCCAGCGCCAGGTTGGCTGTCAGGCTGGTCACGCCCATGCCGCCGAGCGTGCTCGTCACTGAAACCACCACCCCGCCTTGGCGTTGATGGTCGCTGCGCCGGTAGGATTCGATTTTCACCAGGGCGCGGGTCATGTCGCCCAGTTCGACCGGGAAGAAGATCAGTTCGTCGGCGCCGGCCTTGAGCGCGCGCCGCATCAGCTCGGGCGATCCCTTGGGCAGCAACGCAACGATCACCGGGCAGGGCGGGTTATCGTGCAGTGCCTGGATGTAACGCAGCGAGGCTTCCTCCTGGCCGTGGAAGGCGACGATTACGCAATCGATCGGCCCCGCCAGGCCGTTGCCATTGCCATTGCCATTGCCGTTGCCATGGCCATTGCCGTTGGCTTCGCCGGGAGCCGGGAGCGACAGGCCGCTCTCGATGATCTCGACCGGCGGATCGCCCATCTTGAGCAGGATCGCGCGAGCCTCGTTGCGCCGCTCTTCGTTCTCCGCGACCAGCCGCACCCTCAGAACTGGCGAATGCTGCTGATCGGTTCTCTTTCCAAGTACCGCCACGACAGGTCCTTTTACCCTTGAGCGCCCGCTTGCGTCCTTCAGTTAGAACCGCGGCCGGCTGGCGTCGGTCGGATAGACGCGTTGAGTGCGGATTTCCGATGCTGTGAGCGGACCGTGGCTGGTCGGCAGCGAAACCTCGCCGTTGATCGGCAGGGGCGCTACGATCTGCGGCGTCACGCTCATCACCAGGTCGGTTTTCTGATCGTTATACGTAGTGTTACGGAACAGGCCGCCGGCGTACGGGATGTCGCCCAGGTACGGGACCTTGTCCACCGTCGCGGTTTTGTTATCCAGCAGCAGGCCGGCGATGATCAGGGTCTGCATGTTATGCAGCCGCACGAAGGTCTCGGCGCGGCGCGTCACGAAGGCCGGCACCGTGAAGCCGAACAGCTGTACGCCGTGCGCATAGTCGGGTTCCGAAACCTCCGGCTTGACGGCCAGCTCGATATCGTCGGTGCCGACCACGGTCGGCACGAATATCACTGAGGTGCCGAACTGCTTGAAGACGATCGAAGTGTTGAGCGCCTGGGCAACAACGATCGGAATCTCGCCGCCCGACAGGAACTGGGCCTTCTCACCCGAGTT
>Ga0307372_10003613_pt1 | contig 24495 bp, 17 predicted proteins | sample OX1MG_FD_202533 | JGI IMG/M metagenome (GOLD analysis project Ga0307372, IMG submission 202533) | Soil microbial communities from Risofladan, Vaasa, Finland - OX-1 | ecosystem: Environmental > Terrestrial > Soil > Coastal area > Acid sulfate soil | place: Finland: Risofladan, Vaasa | collected...
CAAGGACACGCCCCTGTCGCGAGCAATCGAACGGCATTCTTGAAAAATCATGGCCGTCCCGCCGCCGCACGTCATGATGGAAGCCATTCTCCAAAGGTACGCCGAAACGATAAAGGCTCCTCAACAGGCCCTGGAACTCGTTGGCGCCAGCGTTGCTATCGAGCGTCCGCTGCGTGCCATGTAACTCCCGCGCCACCGGAAAGATGACGTCGCGCTCGTCGTAGAACGCGGTCGCCTGGCCGGATGATCTCTGCTGATGAAGCCGCCAGGGCGCGGACCAAGGCCGCTGCCCATCGCGAAGGAGCCGAAATTCGTGGTCAATGCGCCGCCCCCCGTCCAGATGAAAATTCCGAGGCGGCAAAGCCATGGGGCTCGACCGCGCGAGAAGCCTCTTCGCCTTGCCGCGATCAGCGCATAAAAGCGCGCTACTGAACGCGTTCTCATACGCGGCTCCGTCGTAACGTTTCTGCTTGTCTCGACTGTCGCTGCCCGAAAGATCCCGAAGTGCGACCGGAAACACCGCGAAATCAAACTTCGAAAGCAAGTTCTCCTGATCTTCGGCAGGGACATAAAAAAGCAAAACGTCACTGGGCCGAGGCCCACCGCGCCGGGCCGAGTCGCCGTGAACCCGCGCTGAGAACTGGGCCGCAGCTCTCAAGAAATCACCTATCAAGGTCTCTGGGTAGAGGGTTCCTGCATACTTCCCCGACGGAAGAGCGATCACCTTCGCCCAGCCGCCGACGACTGCGGGGACCACGCTCTCGGCCCGCTTGAATTCAGGGTTTGGTAGCCCCGCAACCAGAACGAGCGGCCGCTCTGGATCCCCAATGCTCGGCGGCCGCAGGCGCTTCCCCATGATGAATTACCGGATGCGAGCGAGAAGCTGAGCGAGGTCCGCTGGCAGGACAAGCTGGCTCGCGATCTCCGGTCTCTGCGCTGCGAGCAGGCGATCGAGTGCCGAAGCCGCTGTCACCGCCTCGTCCTTTTCCCTGCCCTGCCACCGCGAAATTTGACGCAAATCAACCCCGTGCTGCGCCGTCCATCGCTGAACCTTATCGCTTAGATCATCGCGATCGCTCGGCGACATCTCCTCGACCCGATCCACGCGCAAGCCCGGGCGCCTGAATTCCGGCTCCACGATCGCGTAATCGTTGGCGTCCTCTGGCGACGGTGGCTCGAGTCTGTAACGAAATGGGCGACGGATGCGCAGGTAGACGGGTGCATCTTGCTGGGTTCGCACACAAAACGCTAGGAGAACCGGCCACTCGATTTCGCCGATCGGAAAGCGTGCGACGCCAGCCTTGGCTCGCTGACGCTCCTCGATGATCCGCTTAACACGAGCGGATTGATCGTGCGGCGCAACCGCCACGAAGGCGGGAGACATCGAATCACGAACGATCTCCAACTCCGGGACGATCTCCTCGAGCAATTGCCGCAGATTCCGCCCGCGCCGATCCGCTGGCCACGCGTCAGCTGACTTCAGACGGGCCCCAAGCTGCGCCAACAAAAGCGGCGGCCTGTTCGCCTGCTCATAATGCTCGCGAACGATTTCCAGTGACTTCTCGCGAAATTGCTCCTCCGACACGGGCATGCCGAACTCTACCACAAGTCCCGCAACGCCGCTCCTGGTCACGCCAGTACAATAAGAACGAGAACCGCATCCCAGGTCCCCTTTAACAGCAGCCAGGACGGCGCGTGCGAAGGGGCGCGAAATACGTCGGGCTCATTTAGACGCCAGATCCGAGCCGCCGGCGGGCACCCCAACGGCACTCAGGTCGCGTAAGCGCCGCCGCCGATGGCGCTGGCGCGTGACGCTCCAAGGATCCGCGCTACAAGTTTGCCACCGCAGGGGCGCGGCAAGATCGGCGCGAAAGGCCGCGAACCGGGGTCCCCGGAACCCGCCTCGGGTTCTGGGGTGGTCGTAATTCCGCAGGGGCAGACGCGCCAGTGGCGCGTCTGCGCCCCCGGGAAACGATTTCGGCGCGGCCCCAGCGAAGCGCAGCGCCGACTTGGGGCCACGGGGCCCCCAAGTCGGCGCGAGCACAAGCGGGACGCGCGCCGCAGGCGCGCTGGGGCCCGCGCCAACCACGCCCGCTCAAACGTAGTCGAACAGCGTCATGAACCCGAAGTCCATGTGCAACTGCTGGTGGCAATGGAACAGCGTCAACCCCGGGTTGTCGGCCACAAAATCAATCTCCGCCTCCTGGTAGCCGCCCAGCATCATCACGTCCTTCATCACCCCCGCCGTCGCCTTGCCCTCCACCCGGGTCAACTCGAAGCTGTGCCGGTGTAGGTGCACCGGGTGGAGATCGTCGCTGGCGTTGTGCAGCCGCAGCCGGTACCGCCGCCCCGGCCGTAGGTGATAGTCCGCCGGCATCACGCCCGGCTGCGGCGGATACGCCTTCCAATTGATGGTCCAGCGGTTGAACCCCGCCGCGGCGGCGTTCTCCTTGACGATGGTCATGTCTATCGTCTCCTCCGGAGCCTCGCCCGCCCCCGTCCGCCCAAAGGCGGTGTAGTCCCACCGCACCGCCGGCGGCGCCGTCCACACCGGCTTGCCGCCCCGCCCGGCGTACTCCACCACGATCCACATCCCGTGCCCGCGGTCGTCGTCGTCCAGATCGCCCAGCACCCACACCCCGGGACGGTTCATCTCCACCACCGCCGACACCCGCTCCGCCGTCCCACCCACAACACCGGCGTCTTCGCCGCCGTCGGCACCGGGTTGCCGTCTAGCGCCACCACCTCGAACTCGTGCCCCGGCAGCGCCAGGCTGCGTATCTCGGTCGCGCTCCCGTTCACCACATGGAACAGCACCCGCTCGCCCGCCTTCACCCGCACCGGCTCGCCCGCCCCCAGCACCTTCCCGTTGATGGTGAAGGCCGCGTAGCCCACCTCGTACCCCCGCGGCATCCCCTTCGCCAGCGAGGCGTTCATCAATGCCTCCCCCCGCTGCTGCAGCGGCCCCGCCACCGCCGGCACCAGAAAATCCTGCGCCATGTCCCCGCCCCGGCTGAAGCTCGGCAAAAACTCCTTCAACACCAGGAACACTTCGCGGTCGTACCGCCCCGGCTCCGCCTTGGGCTCGATGTAGACCGCTCCCACCTCGCCCCCGTACATCCCCATCGCCAGGTTCGCCCCCGCCCGCAAATGCGTATGGTAGAAGCGCAGCCCTGCCGGCCGCGGCGTGAAGCGCAGCCGCCGCATCCCGTGCGCCGGTATATAGGGGGGTGCCCTCCTCCGCCGCGCCGTCCACGTCGTCCCCCACCCCCTGCCCGTCCCAGTGCAACTGCTCCGGCGTGTCGGTGTCGTTGTGCACGTCCACCGTCGTCGCCCGGCCCTCGCGGAAGCGCAGCAGCGGCCCCGGAAACTGCCCGTTGTAGGTCACGGCCGACAGGCTCCGCCCCGGCGCCACCTCGATCGGCGCCGCCTGGATGCGCAGCGTATGCTCGGCCTTCCCCTCCTCCGGCCCCACGCCCCCCACCCGCCCCGCCGCCGCCGCCATCCCCCGCCCCGGCACCAGCGCCGCCCCCGCCGCCATTGCCGCCCCCTGCAAAAACCGCCGCCGCGATCCCCCCGATGCCATGGCCCGCCCCCCCGGATTCTCTCGGGCCAAGCCCGATATAGTACATCGTGTCATACCCGGGCGCCACCACCCCAAGATAAACTCCGCACCCGCCGCGCACAACGCCGCCTGGGGCCTAGCCGGTGCGCTCCCAGCGCCTCCTGCCCCCTCTCCGCCTACCCATCCCAAGCTGCAAGCTGCCGGCTGCAAGCTGCCAGCCACCCGCCGCCTCGCGCACCCGCTGCCGGTTGTCTGCCGCGCCGGCTCCTAGTTCGCTGCACCCATCTCCCCCGCCAACTGCTGCAAGGTCGCCGGGTTCCCCTGGAAAATATTGAACGGCGGCTGCCGGTAGCTCAGCATCTGCTGCCAGATCACGTTCTCCAGCGTCGAGTTGATCCCCCACCCGCCCATGTACTGCAGCCGCAGGTTCGCATCCCGGTTCAGCGGCGCCCCCTTCGTCCACGGCGCCAAGTCGCCGGCCGAGTCGGCGAAGGTCGAGAACAGATCCACCGCCGAGTTGATCCCGATCTCCTGCAGCGACCGCAGCACCGGCGCGTAGTCGGGCTGCGCCAGCCGCGCCTGCACCGCGTCCACGTCCACCCGCAGCGGCCCCGCCTGCCCCAGCAGCACCAGGTCGTAGCCCTGCCCGTTGATGGTGTTCCCCCACACCGTCCCGTGCGGAAACACCTTGAAGAACGTCGCCAGCTCGCTCTGCACCGTGGCCACGTCGCTCTCATACAGCGGCACGTACAGGCTGAAATACCCGCCCGGGTTCAGGTGCCGCCGCACCGCCTCGAAGTACTCCAGCGAGTAGATCGCCGCCGTCCCCTTCACGAAAATGTCCAGCGGATCGCTCGCGATCACGTCGTACTTCGCCCGCGTGGTCAGCAGGAAGTGCCGCGCGTCGTCGTAGACGATGTGCGTCTTGGGGTTGTTCATCACGTCGTAGTCGGCCGCGGCGAAATACTTGGTCGAGGTCGGCGGGATCACCGGCTCGATCTCGCAGATGGTGATCTTCTCGATCGAGGGATAGCGCGTGAACGTCCCCGCGCTCACCCCCGCCCCAAACCCAATCCCCAGCACCGAGCGCGGATTGGGGTTGAGCAGCGCCGGAATATGTCCCACCATGCGCTGCAGCTTCATGTCGAAGGGCTCGGTGGTCGCCTCCACGTGCCCGTTCACGTCCACCTCCGTCGCCCCGTCGTTCCAGCGCGTGATCGCCACCGACGAGTTCCGCCCCTCCACCACGTCCAGCACCTTCGAGCTCCCCAGCGAGGTCGCCATCTTGCGCCCGTAGGCCACCAGCTCGCCCGGTATCGGGTCCATCTTCACCGTCAGCAGCGCCGCCAGCGCCACCGCCGCCGTCACCCAGGCCACCGCCGCCTTGCTCGGACGCCGCGCCGCCTCCGGCCCCAGCAGCAGCAGCCCGCTCCCCCCCGCCAGCACCACCAGCAGCCGCTGGCAGTTCAGCGTCCCGATCGCCGGCACCAGCCACAGGCTCAGCAACAGCGCCCCCGCGATCCCGCCCAGCGTGTTGGCCGCGTAGATCCCCCCCACCACCTTGCCCGGGTCCTCCTCCGCGCGCGCCACCGCCCCCAGCGCCAGCGGAAAGCTCGCCCCCCACACCACCGCCGCCGGCAGGATCGCCCACAGGCACCGCGCCCAATCTATTTGAAAGGTGAAGTACGGGCTCGTCGTCAGCAGCGGATCAATCGGCCAGTAGGGCAGCGAGTCGGCGATCTGCCACGCCGTCCAGGCGATGCCCAGCACCAGCAGCATCTGGCTCCAGCCCAGCCGCCAGCGCGCGCTCCCGCGTTTGGCCAGCTTCGCCCCCACCCCCGCCCCCAGCCCCATCCCAATCAAAAACGTCGCCAGGATGAGCGAGAAGGCATACACCGTCGCCCCCAGCAGCATCCCAAACTGCCGCGTCCACACCACCTCCGCCCCCAGCGCCGTCGCCCCCGACACCCCGGTCGCCACGTACACCGCCCAGTCCCGCCGCGGCGCCCCCGCCTCGGCCGCCGCCGCCTCCGCCGCCAGCCCCGCCGTCTCCCCCTGTCCCCGCGCCAGCCCGTAGCTCGCCGCCGCCACCACCAGGTTCACCGCCACCGCCGCGTACGTCGCCGTCGCCATGTTGAACAGCCGCAGCAGATAGAACCCCGCCACCAGGCACCCCACCACCGCCCCCGCGATGTTCGCCCCGTACAGCCATCCCCACCACGCCACCCCCCGCGGCGTGCCCTCGATCCAGCGCGCCAGCGCCGGCAGCGACGCCCCCATCAACATGGTCGGCGGCAGCAGCATCAGCGCGCACAGCACCCCACGCAGCAGCATCCCCGGCAGCCCCGCCGCCGAGGCCGCAAAAAATCCCGCCGCCGCGTACGGCATCCCCCACAGCACCCCCAGCCCCAGCACCCCCGTCGCCAGCTCCAGCCCCGCGTACACCTTCAGCGGATGCAGCCGCCGCCGCGCCAGCACCTTCGGCAGCCCCACGCTCCCGATGCACAGCCCCCCCATGAAGCTCGCCAGCAGGAATCCCAGGCACACCGTCTGCGACCCAATCGCCAGCTCCAGCTCCTGGTACCACACCAGCTCATACACCAGCGCCGCCATCCCGCTGCCGGCAAATAAAACCAGCAGGATCGGCAAAATCCCCCGCCCCGATTCCCTCGTCATAAGTCGCCCATCTCCCACTGTCCACTGCCCACTGTCCACTGTCCACTGCCCACTGTCCACTGTCCACCGTTCACTGCCCACTGCTTCCCCCCGCAGGCCCCAGCTCCCCCCGCAGCGGCGCCAGCTCCTGCTCCGACCCCGTGATCAGGTTCGCCGGAAACCTCCGGTAGCGCAGCATCTGCTCGTAGATCCCGTTCTCGTCGCTCACGTTCAGCGCCAGCCCCGCCAGGTACTGCAGCCGCAGGTCGCCGTCGTGGTTGATCTGCGCGTTCTGCAGCCACGGCGCCAGGTCGCGGTCCTGCCCGGCGTAGGTCGCCAGGATGTCGTCCGCCGAGCCCAGCCCCACCTCCTGCAGCGACGCCGCCACCCGGGCGTAGGCGGGCGAGCTCAGCTCCTGCTGCAGCGCGTCCGCGTTGATCGTCAGCCGCCCCTTCGAGCCCAGCAGGAACAGGTCGTAGCCGCTCCCGTCAATCGTGTTCGCCCACACCGACCCGTTGGGAAACACGCTGAAAAACGTCGCAATCTCGCTCTTCACCACCGCCGCGCTGCTCTCGTACAGCGGCACCCACTGCGTCACCACCCCCCCCGGGTTGAGGTGGTCCCGCACCATCTGGAAATATTCCTTCGAGTACAGCGTCGCGCTCCCCTTCACCCACGGATGGATCGGGTCCGACGTGATCAAATCGAAGTGCTCCGGCGTGGTCAGCACAAAGTGCCGCGCGTCGTCGTAGACGATCCGCGTCCGCGGGTCGTGCATCACGTTGTAGTTCTGCGCCCCGAAATACTCGGTCGAGATCGGCGGGATCAGCGGCTCCATCTCGCAGATCACGATCTGCTGCACGCTGGGGTAGAGCGTGAACGTCCCCGCCGTCACCCCCGCTCCGAATCCCACCACCAGCACCTTCCGCAGCCCCGGGTGCAGCAGCGCCGGCACGTGCCCCAGCATGCGCTGCAGCCGCATGTCGAAGGGCTCGGTCGAGGCCTCCACCTTGCCGCTCACGTGGAACTGCAGCGCCCCGTCGTTCCAGCGCGAGATCGCGATCGAGGCGTTCCGCCCCTCCCCCGTGTACAAAATCTCCGACTGCCCCAGCGAGGTCGCGATCCGCCGCCCGTAGGCGATCAGCTCCCCCGGCACCGCCGGCGCGTGCGTCGCCAGCAGCGCCGCCCCGCTCAGCGCCGCCCCCAGCCCCACCAGCTTCGCCCAGCGGAACGGCTCCAGCGCCTCCCCCATCACCCACAGCGCGCTCGCCGCCGCCCCCACGATCAGCAGCCGCTCGCACACCTCCGTCCCCACCGCCGGAATCAGCCACAGGCTGAAGGCCAGCGCCCCCACAATCGCCCCCGCCGTGTTGGCCGCGTACACCGCCCCCACCACCCGCCCCGGCTCCTCCCCCTCCCGCGCCGCCGCCGCCAGCGCCAGCGGAAAGCTCGCCCCCCACAGCACCGCCGCCGGCAGCATCGTCCACAGGCACCGCACCAAATCAATCTGAAACACAAACCACGGGCTGCTCGACAGCAGCGGGTTCACCGGCCAGTAGGGCAGGGAAGCGCCCAGCATCCACGCCGCCCACCCCATCCCGCCCGCCAGCGCCAACTGGCTCCACGCCAGCCCCACCCGCGGCCGCACCTGCCGCCCCAGCCACGCCCCCAGCCCCGAGCCCCCCCCCAGCCCCACCAAAAACACCGCCAGGATCAGCGAAAACGTGTAGACCGTCGCCCCCAGCAGCAGGCTCATCAGCCGCGTCCACACCACCTCCGCCCCCAGCGCCGTCATCCCCGACATCCCAATCGCCACCAGCACCGGCCAGCGCGCCCCCGCCTCGCCCACCCGCCTCGGCGCCGCCGCCGTCTCGTCCTCCGTCAAGGTCGCCGCCCGCGGCGTCCGCCCCGCCAGCGCCAGGCTCAGCCCCGCCACCGCCGCGTTCACCCCCACCGCCACCACCGTGGTGGCCGTCATGTTATACACCCGCAGGAGATAAAACCCCGCCGCCAGGCACCCCACCACCGCCCCCGCCGTGTTCGCCCCGTACAGCAGCCCCCACCACGCCACCCCCCGCGGCGTGCCCTCGATCCAGTTCACAATCGCCGGCAGCGACGCCCCCATCAGGATCGTCGGCGGCAGCAGGCACAGCCCGCACAGAAACCCCCGCAGCAGCATCGAGGGCAGCCCCTCCGCCGCCGCCGCCAAGTACACCCGGTCCACCAGCGGGATGAACCCCAGCGCCGCCAGCCCCAGCGCCCCCGTCGCCAGCTCCAGCCCGGCGTACACCCGCAGCGGATGCCATCCCCGGTGCCGTCCCAGCCAGCGCGGCAGCGCCAAGCTCCCCAGGCACAGCCCTCCCATGAACGTCGCCAGCAGCACCCCCAGCGACACCGCCGTCGAGCCGATCACCAGCTCCAGCTCCTGGTACCAAACGATCTCGTAGATCAGCGCCGCCGCCCCGCTGCCGGCGAACAGCAGCAGCAGCCAAGGCAAATAGCGCTCAAGCGAAACGGCGCGCGGCGCCGCCGTGGTCGGGGCGGTGGATGGGGGCATGATGCGGGGCTGCGCGTATCATACCGCACCCCCGCTGCAAGAACGGTCATCCGCGGCTGCCGGTTACATTAAGGAAAGGAAGCGCTCCACCACCCCGCGCCCCGCCCCCTCCACCCGCTCCACCTCCGCCGCCCCCAACTCCAGCCCGCGCCCCCGCCACCCCGCCGCCAATGCCGCGTCCACTTCGCAGTGGAACTGCAACCCATAGGCGCGCGTCCCCGCCCGAAACGCCTGCTGCGCATAAAGCTCGCTGCTCGCCAGCCGCGTCGCCCCCGCCGGCAGCGGAAACGTGTCCTGGTGCCAGTGCACCACCGCCAGCCTCGCCTCGCCCCCGCCCCCCAACACCCAATCCTCCCGCCCCGCCTCCGTCAGCTCCACCCACCCCGCCCCCTGCTCCATCCCCGGACCCTGGTAAACCCGCGCCCCCAGCGCCGCCGCCAACAACTGCGCCCCCAAGCAAACCCCCAAAACCGGCTTCTCCCCCGCCACCATCTCCGCCAGCAGTCGGATCTCCTCCCTCAGGTAGGCATGCCGCTCGCCCTCGTACACCCCCATCGGCCCGCCCATCACCACCACCCCGTCGAGTTCCTCCGCCCCAGGCACCGCCTCCCCCAGATCCATGCGGTAAACCCGATACCCCATCCCCCGCCTCTCCATCTCCGCGGCAATCAGCCCCGGCCCCTCCCAACCCACATGTTGCACGATCCCCCACCCCATCAGCGCCTCCCCCATCCCCTCCGTCTCCCCCGTCCCCGCTGTCCCCTGTCCACTGTCCACTAGCTAGCCCCTAGTCCGTGCGCAGCACCACCGCCGGATCCACCCCCGCCGCCCGCCACGCCGGCAGCGCGCACGCCCCCGCCGCCACCGCCACCATCGCTCCCGCCGCCGCCGCCAGCGTCATCGGGTCACTAGGCTTCACCCCGTACAGCAGGCTGCCAATCAAGTGCCCCAGCAGCAGCGCCGCCGCGATGCCCAGCGCAACCCCCACCAGCGCCAGCCCCATCCCGCCCCCAGCCACCTGCCCCACCACCTTCGCAGGCCGCGCCCCCAGTGCCATGCGAATGCCGATCTCCCGCCCCCGCTCCTCCACGCGATAGGCCAGCAGCCCATACAGCCCCACCGCCGCCAGCGCCAGCGCCAGCAGCGCAAACAGCCCCACCAGCCGCGCCTCGAACCGCGGACGCGCCAACGTGTGCGCCACCACCGCGTCCATCGTCGCCACCCCGCTCACCCGCGCCCCCGCGTTCACCGCCGCCACCGCCTGCCGTATCTGCGCCTCGCCCACCGACCCCTCGATCACGTAGCTCCCCGCCCCGCTCGCCTGCGCCGCCGGCACATAGACGGTCAAGCGCATCGGCTGGTCCACCCGTTGCGTCCGCACATCCCCCACCACCCCCACAACCGTCCGCGGCGCCGCCATCGCTTCGGGCACGTAGACCTTGCCGCCGATCACCCCGATCCGCACCTCGCCGCCCATCGCGTTCTTGCCCCCGAACCACTGCTTGGCCAGGGATGCGCTCACCACCACCACCCGCGCCGCCGCAGCCGTGTCGCCCGCGCCCACGTCCCGCCCCGCCAGCAGCGGAATCCCCATCGCGGCAAAGTACCCAGGACTCACCGCGCGATACTCCACCGCCGTCCCAAGGTTCGGCGCCGCCACTGGCTCCGCCGGCAGGTTGTTTTGCCCTTCCAGCGGCGGCAGCGAGATCGCCGCCGCCCGCCGCACCCCCGGCAAGGCACGCAGCCGCGCCAACACCTGGTCGTCGAACCCCCACCCCGTGCCGGTGGCTTCCTGCGGCAATTGCGTTGAGAAAACCGTCCGCCCCGCCGGCTTAAACCCCAGCGGTTGCCGCTCCAGCCGCGCCACGCTCTGCAGCAGCAGTCCCGCCCCCGCCAAAAGCATCACCGTCAGCGCCACCTCGCCCGCCACCAGCGCGTCCCGCCCCCAGCCCCGCCGCGTGAACCGCGTCGGCACCAGTCGTGCCTCCGTCCCCTGCCAACTCGACGCCAGGCCAAACACCACGCTCGCCCCCAGCGCCACCGCCAGCGTGAAGCCTAGCACCCGCCCGTCCAACCCAACCGCCCCCGCCAAGCGAACATCCCACGGCAGCCGCGCCGCCAGCCCGCGCAGCCCCAACTCCGCCAGGGCCAGCCCGCACGCCCCGCCGCAGATCGCCAGCACCAGCCCCTCGGCCAAGAACTGCGCGAACAGCCGCCCCCGGCTCGCCCCCAGCGCCCGCCGCAGTTCCAGTTCCTCCCGCCGCGCCAGCGTCCGCGCCACCACCAGCCCGGCCACGTTGGCGCAGGCGATCAGCAGCAACAGCCCCACCGCCCCCAGCAGAAACCAAAGGCTGGTCCGCACCGGACGCGTCTCCAGCGCCTGGTAGCCGCTCACCCCCACCTCCGCCCGCTGCCCGTTTAGCCGGATCTGCAGTGCCCCCGACGTCCACATCGCCCGCGACAGCGCCGCCGCCTCCGCACCCGCCTGCGCCCGCGTCGCCCCCGGTCGCAGCCGCCCGATCGCCGACGTGTTCATTCCCCGGTCGCCCAGGCTCTGGTTCGGCCGCAGGGCCGTATAGACATCCACCGGCTGCTCCTGAAACTCGAACCCCGCCGGCATCACCCCGACCACGGTGTAGCTCGATGACCCAATCCGCACCGCCTGCCCGATCACGTCCCCGCCGCCAAACGCCCCCCGCCACAGCCCATGGCTCAACACCACCGCCCCCGCCACCCCCGGCTGCGCGTCCGCCTCGCTGAAATCCCGCCCCATCCGCGGCTCCACCCCCATGGCCGCGAAGAATCCCGGCGTTACCCTCAGCCCCGCCACCCAATCCGTGCCGCGCCCGTGCCGCAGCTCCACCGTCCCCATCCCCTGGTAGCCGCCCACCGCCGCCAGCGTCCGCATCTGCCCGCGCAAAAACTCCACCTGCGGCACCGTCAGCGACGGGTTCACCCACGCCCCCGCGTGCAGGTCCAGCGCCACCATCCGCTCCGCCCCGGGGTAGGGAAGCGGCCGCAGCAGCACCGCCTCCACCACGCTGAAGATGGCGGTGTTCGCCCCGATCCCCAGCCCCAGCGTCGCCACCGCCGCCAGCGTGAACCCCGGCGAGCGCCGCAGCCGCCGCGCCCCCTGCCGCAGCCCCGACCCCAGCGCCTCCAGCCACGGCCATAGCCACACCCCCCGCGCCTCCTCCGCCGCCCGCAACTCGTTGCCCATGGCGCGCTGGCCGGCCAGCGCCCGGTGCGCCGCCATCTCCTCGCGCAGCTCCGCCTGTTCCCGCCGCCAATGCACCCACATCCCCAGCCGCCTCAGAAGCGTTCGCATGTCAGCACCTTCTGGATCGCCCCCACCATCTCCTCAAACGCCGCCCGCTCCCGCCCCAATTGCTTCCGCCCCGCCGCCGTCAAGGTGTAATACCGCGCCCGCCGGTTGTTCTCCGACGTTCCCCACGCCGCCGCCACCCAGCCGCGCAGCCGCAGCCGCTGCAGCGCCGGATAGAGCGAGCTCTCGCCCACCTCCAGCACCGCCTCCGACGCCATCTTCAGTTGTTGTGCGATTCCGTAGCCGTGCGCCGGCCCCCGCCGCAGCGCCCGCAGAATCAAAAGGTCCAACGTCCCCGGCAACAGCTCCATCGCCACTCCCATCGTCCACCGATGGGAAGCAGCATATCACATTCCCAAGTTGTCACCCACCCCGCGCCATCCCCCCTCCCGCAGTCGAACCCGCGCCCCCTGTCCCCTGTTCCCTAGTTCTTCTTCCCCTTCCCGTTCTCCGCCACCTCCCGCTGCAGCTCCACCATGTCCGCCCCGTGCGGCGACGAGCCCAGCAGGTACTGGCAGAAATAATCCGCCTTCCGCCAGAAAAACCAGTTGGTGTCGCTGGCGTAGCCGTGCCGCTCGCCCGGCAGCATGATCAGGTCGAAGCGCTTGTTCGCCCGGATCAGCGCGTTCGCCAGCCGCATGGTGTTGGCCATGTTCACGTTGTTGTCCATGTCCCCGGTGGACAGCAGCAGGTGCCCCTTCAAGTTCCCTGCCAGGCTCGAGTTCTTGTCAATCGAGAACTGGAAGGTTGTCTTCCCGTCCTTGTCAATCTCCTGAATGCCGTCGTGCTTCTCGCTCCAGGTATTGTTGTAGACGTTGTTGTCGTGGTTGCCCGACTCCGACACCGCCACCTTGAAGAAGTCCGGGTACTCCAAAATCGCCGCCGTGGACATGAACCCGCCCCCCGAGTGCCCGGTGATCCCCACCCGGTTCAGGTCAATGTACGGGTGCATCTGCCCCAGCTCCTCCGCCGCCCGCTTCTTGTCCGCCAGCCCGTAGTCGCGCAGGTTGCCGTACCCGTAGGTGTGGTACCAACTGTCCCGCAGCGGGCTCCCCCCGCGGTTGCCCACCTCGATCACGATGAACCCGAACTGCGCCAGCGTCATCTGCGGGCTCTTGGGGTTGAACGTGGTCTCCACGCTCTCCGTCTGCGGCCCCGGGTACACGTACTCGATCAGCGGATACTTCTTGTGCGGATCGAAGTCGAACGGCTTGAACATCACCCCGTACAGGTCCGTGATCCCGTCGTCCGCCTTCACCGTGAACGGGGTGGGGAACTGGTAGCCCGCCGCCCGCAGCGCCGCCATGTCCGTGGTCTCGATCTTCAGCTCCCGCCCCGCCGTGCTGTCCAGGTCCGCCTCCGGCGCCCGGTTCACCCGCGAAAAGTTGTCCACAAAATACTTGCCGTCGTCCGAGGCCGCGATGGCGTGGGTGGCGTTGCCCGGGTCCAGCGCCCGCATCCCGCTCCCGTCCAGCCCGATGCGGTAGAGGTGCGCGTCATAGACGTTCTCCCCCGACCTGTACCCCAGCGCGGTGAAATACATCGTCCCGGTGGCGTCGTCCACCGCCTCGATGTCGCCCGCCACGAACTCGCCCTTGTCCACCTGGTGCTTCAGCCTCCCGTCGGTCCCATACAGGTAGTAGTGCCCCCACCCGTCCCGGTCCGACCACACCAGCAGCTCGGTGCCATGCGCCACCAGCCGCAGCGGCTTGGTGTCAATGTAGACGTTCTCCCGCTCTTCGATGATCGGCGTCACCGTCCCGTCGCTGGTCGCCACCGTGCAAAAGTCCACCTTGTGCAGGTCGCGGCTGATGCGCGCCATGTAGAACTTGTCGTCCGCCCCGCCCAGCCAGATCGCCGGCGGCGCCTCCCCCGGCGCCATCGCCGCCCGCTCCCGGTTCGTCACCGGCTCGGTCTCCACCTCCACGTGCTGATCGGCGAAGGCGTCCGCCTTCACCTCCATCCCCTTCTTGCTCGCCACGTTGAACACCCACAGGCTGTACTGCGGCACGTTGGCTTCGCCCGGCATGGCGTACTTGTAGGTCTCCAGCGTCGGCCGCGGGTTGTGCAGCGTGTGGATCACCCACAGCTCCGCCACCTTGCGCGTGTCCGCCCGCGTCACAACAAACTGGCTCGAGTCCCGCGACCACACCACCCGCACCGCCGGCCGCCGCGGGTACTTGCTGGTGTCCTTCGGGATCGCGCTCGCCCCGCCGCGCCCGCCCCGGCCCCCCCGGCCGCCGCTCGTCCCCAAATCCTCGGCGCTATTGAATGCCTGCCGCGTGTAGCCGTCGTACTGCACCCCGTCGCTGGTCAACTGCGTCTCGTGGATGTTGGGGTCGTTGGGGTTCTGCAGCGCCAGCGCGTAGCTGGCCGCGTCCATCATGTACAAGTTCTGGTTGCGCGCAAACACCACCGTCTTGCCGTCGGGCGAGACCTGCGCCCACGCCGGCGTCCGCGGCGGCGGCTGGAAGCTCCCCAGCAGCCGCGCCTGCTGCGTCCCCAAGTCCATCTGGAAATACACCAGCCGGTTCCCCGGCGGGTTCACGATGGCGGCGCCCCCGCGCCCGCCCCGCCCCCCGCCCGCCGCGCCGCCGCCGCCCTGCTCCGCCGCCCGCTGCGCCGCCGTCTCCGGCGCCAGCCCCGCGATCACCGCCGTCCGCGGCACGCTCAGCTCGAACTGCAGCGCCGTGTCGTTCGCCACCAGCTTCAAGCCCTGGATGGGCAGGTGCTCCCCGTCATAGGGCAGCCCCGTCAGCCGCGTCAATTGCGCCGCCAGCCGGGCGTGGTCGAACAGCGCCGCCTTCGTCCCCTTCACCGCGTCCACCACGTAGTAGGCGGTCCCGGTCGAGCTCTTGTAGCTGTACCAAAACTTGTCGCTGGAGGTGAACCAGTGCGGCGTCACGCTGGTGTCAAACACCAGCTTCGCCACCTTCGCCGCCGTCCACTCCGACGCCAATCGGTAGTTCGGCCGCACCGCCGCCGGATCCGCCGCCTGCTGCGCCACCAAGCCCAAGCCCAAAGCCAATGCCACCGCCGCGCACCGTGTCGTCGTCATCATGGAATCACCTCGAAGCCCAATAAGCCCCGCCAGTATCCCACAAAAAGTCCCAGTTGCCAGTTGCCAGAAAACCCGCTCCACCTCAACCCTAAAGGTTGCCGATCTGCCCTGTCCCCTGTCCCCTGTTCCCTTGTTCCCTGTGCCCCTATTCCCCCCCGGTCCAGTAGCATAAGGAAGTGCCCGTCCCCTCCCCAGCGCTCCCCCTCCGCGGCAAGGTCGCCCTGGTCACCGGCGCCGCCCGCCGCATCGGCCGCGCCCTCGCGCTCGAGCTCGCCCGCGCCGGCGCCGACATCGGCTTCACCTACCGCACCGCCGCCGCCGACGCCCTCGCCCTCGAGCAGGATCTCCTCCGCCTCGGCGTCCGCGCCGCCGCCGTCCGCGCCGACCTCACCCGCTCCTCCGCCGTCGAGGCCGCCCTCGCCTCCCTCCACGCCGTCTTCGGACGCCTCGACCTGCTGGTCAACAACGTCGGCCGCTACGAGGCCGCCGCCTTCGAACGCATCTCCGACCAGCAGTGGGACGACATGCTCGCCGCCAACCTCACCGCCCCCTTCCTGGTCAGCCGCGCCGCCATCCCCCGCCTCCGCGCCTCCGGCGGCGGACGCATCATCCACCTCACCTCCGTCGGCGCCCTCCGCGCCTTCCCCACCCACGCCCACTACTGCGCCTCCAAGGCCGGCCTCGCCCACCTCACCCGCGCCATGGCCCGCGCCCTCGCCCCCGACATCCAGGTCAACGCCGTCGCCCCCGGCCTCATCGTCTTCTCCCCCGAACTCTCCCCCTGGGAGCAACACATGGCCGACCGCACCCCCCTCCAGCGCCCCGGCACCCCCGCCGACGTCGCCCTGGCCGTCCGCTTCCTCGCCACCTGCAACCCCTTCCTCACCGGCCAAACCCTGGTCGTGGACGGAGGCCTCTCCCTGCTATGAAATCCCACACCGCCTACTTCACCTTCCACACCTCCCGCCACCGCGAATACCTCAACCTCACCGCCCGCGTCGCCGCCGAACTCCAAACCTCCGGCATCCAGGAGGGCATGGCCCTGGTCTCCGCCATGCACATCACCGCCGGCGTCTGGTGGCGGCAACGGGGACACGCCCTGAGCGCCAGCGGGCGTCCCTTGTCAGGAATCGAAGCCCGCACTCCAAGCGACCATCGGGAGCGACCCAAGCAAAAAGTGGCGAGCCACGTCAACGACGCCGAGAGCGGCCTGCTCGCCGACATCGACGCCTGGCTCGAGCGCCTCGCCCCCTTCCGGGCCGACTACCAGCACCACCGCACCGGCGAAACCAACGGCGACGCCCACCTCAAAAGCCTGCTGGTCCATCACGAGGTGATTGTTCCCGTCACCGCCGGCCGCCTCGACCTCGGCCCCTGGCAGCAGATCTATTACGAAGCGCAGCGCCGACTTGGGGCCCCGGGGCCCCCGAGTCGGCGTGAGCATGCCGCCCCGCGCCGCTACAGCGGGGCGGCTCACAAGCGGGACGCGCGCCGTAGGCGCGCTGGGGCCCGCGCCCACCATGAGTTCGACGGCCAGCGCCCCAAGCGCGTGATCGTCAAGATCCTGGGCGAATGACACCGCCGCGGCGCATCCTGCTCCTCCACTTCGGCCAGCTCGGCGACGCCGTCCTCGCCCTGCCCGCCGCCCGCGCCCTTCGCCAGCACTTTCCCCAAGCCGCGCTCACCGTCCTCGCCGCCCGCGGCCCCCATGCCGTCTTCCAAATGGCCGGCTTCTCCCCCCTCCTCGCCGCCGACCGCGTCCGCTGGAAACACCACCCCGCCGCCGCCGCCCTCGAGATCCCCCGCCTGCTCTTCCATCTCCGCCGCCGCCGCTTCGACCTCTCCGTGGACCTCCACTCCTATAAGGAGACCAACTGGCTCGCTTTCCTCGCCGGCATCCCCGAGCGCGTCGCCATGCTCCGCCCCACCCGCTCGGTGCCGAGCCTCATCAACCGCCAGCCCCCGCCCGACGACCCCCATGCCCCCCTGCTCGCCCGTTATTGCCAAGTGCTGGCGCCGCTCGGCATCGAGGTCGCCGACCGCGTGCCTTATCTCGACCCGCCCCCCGCCCGCCTGCCCGATCTCCCCCCCGGCCCCATCCTCGGCATCTGTCCCGGCGCCGGACACCCCGGCCGCCGCTGGCCCGCCGACCGCTTTGCCCAATTGATCGCGCCGTTCTCCCCGGCGGCGCACGTCCTCGTCTTTGCCGGCCCCGAAGAGACCGCAGCCCAGCTCGCCCCGCTCGCCTCCCTCCCCCGCGTCCACATCTGGCGCGGCCTCTCGCTCTCCGAACTCGCCGCCGCCCTCCAGCTCTGCCGCGTGGTCGTCTCCAACCCCACCGGCCCCGCCCACCTCGCCGCCGCCGTGGGCGCCCGCGTCCTGGTGCTGGGCGAGATTCCGGCCTTCGATCCCGTCCCCCGCCCCCCCGGCCAGGTCGCGGTCGTCCGCGCCCACGGCGCCGTCGCCAACCTCACCGTCGCGGCCGCCGCCCCAGCCCTCGATCAACTCTGGCAAGCCTAGGCCAACCAGGCGGCCACTCGCGGGGGTCGCGCCGCTGAGGTGGCTTGCGCGGTCTGGCAGGCTACGGCGGCCCGGCAACAAGAGCGCCAGGGGTCCCCTTGCGCGAGAACATCAGCGCCGGCTTTGGAGTCGCGCCTTGTTGTCCGAGCCCGCAATCCAAGATCCAGTAGGGAGTTCGCGCCCCGGGCCCGCCGGGAGCGCCGGTACAGGGGTGGTCCAAGATTGCGTCGGCCGCAAGTCCAAAATCAGGAGGATATCGCTTGCTCGACAACAACTTTGCTTTTTTCGTGGGCGTGGACTGGGGTTCGACGTCCCATCAGATATGCGTGCTCGATGCGGCCGGCCAGCCCGCCGCCGAGTTTTCCGCCACGCACGGCGGAGACGGGCTGAGGGGCCTGTGCCAACGGCTGCTGGCCCTGGCTCCGGCCGCCAGCGCCATCGCGGTCGCCATCGAATCGCCTTCCAGCCCCGCCACCGAGCCGCTGCTGCAGGCCGGTCTGGCGGTCTTTTCGCTCAATCCCAAGCAACTGGACCGCTTCCGCGACCGCTATTTCCCGGCCGGCTCCAAGGACGACCGCCGCGATGCCTTCGTGCTGGCCACCTCGCTGCGCACCGATCCGCCCTGCTTTCGCCGCCTCCAACCCGAAGACCCCCGCCTGGGCGAACTGCGGGCGCTGTCCCGCATGCACCAGACCTTCAAGCTCGACCTCGTGGCCTACTGCAATCGGCTGCGCGACCTGTTGGTCGCCGCCTGGCCCGAGCTGCTGTCGCTCTGCCCCGCCGCCAACGAGGCTTGGCTCTGGCGCCTGCTGGAGTTCGCCCCCTCGGCCCCGCAGGGGGCGCGCCTGTCCCTGGCCCGCTTGCGCAGCCTGCTCACTCGGCATCGCATCCGGCGCTTCAGCCCCGAGGAACTGCAGAAGCTCCTGCGCCAGCCCGCCCTGCCGTTGCCTGCCTCCAGCTTTCAGCGCTCCGCCGTTCAGGTCCAGGCCCTGCTGCCCGTGCTCCTGTCCCTGGACGCGCAGCAGCGCCAAACCATGGCCATGCTCGAAAACCTGTTGGGTCAGCTCGCCGGCGAGGATGCCCCGGAGGGGCCGAGTTGCCCGCATCGCGACGTCAACGTCCTTCTCTCCTTGCCAGGGGTGGGAACTGTGGTCGGCGCCGCGATGCTGGCCGAGGCCCATGAGGCCCTCTCCCGACGAGATTACCATGCGCTGCGCGCCCATGCCGGGGTGGCTCCGGTCACCCGCCAGAGCGGCAAGTCCTGCTCGGCTTCCATGCGCCGCGCCTGCAATCACGCTTTGCGCAATGCGGTGTATCACTGGAGCCGGGTCAGCACCATCTACGATCCGCGCTCCAAGGCGCACTACGCCGAGCTTCGCCAGCGCGGCCACTCCCATGGCCGGGCCTTGCGCGGTGTCGCCGACCGCCTGCTCAAGATGCTCTGCTCCATGCTGCGCTCCCAGACCGTCTTCGAGCCCAACCGCCGCCATCCCCCGGCCGTGGCCTGCCAGGCCGCGCAAGCCGCCCTGAGCGCTTGACAGAAAGGTAGGGAGTCCAGAGCCCGCCTCGGGCTCTGGGGTGGTCGTAATTCCGCAGGCGCAGACGCGCCAGTGGCGCGTCTGCGCCCCGGGGAGACGAATTCGGCGCGGCCCCCGGGCAGTGAAGCCGCGCAGCGCCGGCTTGGGGCCGCGGGGCCCCCAAGCCGGCGCGAGCCTGCCGCCCCGCGCTGTTACAGCGGGGCGGCTCACAAGCGGGACGCGCGCCGCACCGGCCTGGCGCTGCTACAGCCGGGCCGGGCAGGCGCGCTGGAGTCCGCGCCCACCAGGCGGCCCCCTGCCCCCGCTACCCCGCCGCCTCCTCCCGCTCCGCCTCCCGCTCCATCCCCCGCCACGACACCCCCTCGTGCGTCGCCAGCGCCGCCCCCAACGGCGCGATGGCATAAATGCACACCAGCCACATGATCATCGCCGCGCTGGTGGAGGTGGCCAGGTCGGCCCCGAACAGCCGCGTCAGCCCAAAGATCGTCACAATCTGGAACCCGCCCCCCACCCCCGGGATCTGGATCACCGCCCCCATCGCCGTCATCCCCATCAGCAGCAGGCTCGAGCTGAACCCAAACTCCGGCAGCATCCCCGGATACGCCAACACCACCATCCACAGCGACAGGCTGACCACGGTCCACAGCCCCACCGTCAGCACCACCGCCGCCACCAGTGTCCGCCCCCGCGTCAGCGCCCCCGTGCCCTGCGCCAGCGTCCGCAAAAAATGCTCCCACTTCTGCCGCGACCGCCGCGGCCGCTCCGCGTTCTTGCGCGCCAGCCGCTTCAAGATGCTCGGCGCCCGGTGGTGGAACACGAACAGCAGCACCACCAGCCCCAGCACGCTCAGGCTCACCACCATCCCCGCCTTCTGGAACGCCGCCTGGTAGCCCCCGCCCCGCGTCAGCGCATGCAGCCGCGGGTCCAGCGTCAGCGCCAGCCCCGCCAGCAGCACCACCCCCGTCATATCGAACATCCGCTCCAGCACCCACACCGCCAACTGCGGCGACAGTGGCACCCGGTGCTTGCGCGCGATGTAGTAGGGCCGGATCAGCTCCCCCGGCCGCCCCAGCAGCGCCGTCCCGGTAAACCCGATGGCGGTGCCCTTCAGCACCGGCCAAAACCGTCCCCCCGGCGCCATCAGCGCCTGCCACCTCCAGGTGCGGATGACGTAAGTGGTAAGAATCAGCCCTACGGCGGCGGCGATATACCACCCCCGCGCCTCCGCCGTCGCCGTCCACACCGCCGCCCAACTGAAGTGTTGCCACTCCTTGCTGTGGCGGAACTGCCAAACCAGCAGCCCCATCCCCACGAGCGCCAAAACGCTGATTAGAATGCGCTTACGGCTCATCCACCCATCCCATCCCGCGCCTCCCCCACCCTGCCGGACTTCCAGTCGCGGGGGTCGCGCCGCTTTGCCCGCTGGCAAAATCGGCGCGAAAGGCCGCGAAATTCCGCAGGGCGGCCCGCCCCCGGGAAACGAATTCGGCCCGGCCCCAGCGAGGCGCAGCGCCGACTTGGGGCCACGGGGCCCCCAAGTCGGCGCGAGCACAAGCGGGACGCGCGCCGCAGGCGCGCTGGGGCCCGCGCCCACCAACGCCCCACTGTCCACTGTTCACCGTTCACTAGTATAGTGCTGCCCCCCGGGCCAGTTCCCAGAACCACACCCCTCCGTTTTTCGTTATTGCAGATGTGAGCACCGCCACCTTGTGGTCTAATCCGAGACGGGACGCCCTGCTGGCCGCCAGCCTGCTGCCCTCGCCGCCCCCCCGGGCGCGGCGTCGGCCGCAGCCCCCGGCCGTGGTGGCGACCCCCGCCCCCGTGGCCGCGCTGGTTGGTATCAACGTGCAAGACCGTCAACTGGTAGACCGCTGCCTGTCCGGAGATGCCGCCGCTTGGGAAGAGGTGGTGCGCCTGCACTCCCGCCGCATCTTCAACCTCTGCCTCCGCTTCACCGGCCGCCCCGAGGACGCCGAGGACCTCGCCCAGGACGTCTTCATCCGCCTCTACAAAAACCTCGCCGCCTACCGCGCCGAGGTCGGCAGCCTCGCCACCTGGCTCACCACCCTCACCCGCAACCTGCTGATTGACCACTACCGCCGCGCCAAGGCCGACCGCCTCACCGACCCGCTCGAAACCACCAACGACGAGGGCGAATCCGTCCCCCTCCCCCTCGCCGCCCGCGGCCGCCCCGCCGACCACGCCGTCTGGGGCCGCGAAGTCCATGAGCATGTCCAGCGCGCCCTCCTCCGCCTCTCCCCCGAGCTGCGCGAGGCCGTCATCCTGCGCGACCTGCACGACCTCGACTACAAGGAAATCGCCTCCGTCCTCCGCCTCCCCGAAGGCACGGTCAAATCGCGCATCAACCGCGGCCGCATCGAGCTGGCCCGCCTGCTGCGCCCCAACCTGGGTTTCATGGAGCCCAGAGCATGATGGAGCCCCGAGCATGATGGAGAAAAGACCATGACCACCCCGCTCACCCCCGACCGCCCCTGGGCCTGCCCCGACTTCGAGGCCGCGCTGGGCGACTTCCGCGACGGTACCCTCGCCGCTCCCGCCAGCGCCCTTGCCCGCGCCCACCTCGAGGCCTGCCCCGCTTGCGCCGACCTGCTCGCCGCCGTCGCCCAGGCGGTGGCCCACGTCGCCGCCCTGCCCCAGCTCGAGCCTCCGCCCCGCCTGCTGGCCGCCATCTTCGCCCAGACCCTGCCCCCGCGCCAGCAGCACCGCCCCGCCTCCGCCGGCTTCTTCGCCTCCCTCTGGGCCTCGATCACCTCGCCCCGCTTCGCCCTGGCGGTGGCCATGTCGGTCTTCGCCGTCGCCCTGCTGCTCAACGCCGCCCAGGTCAACCTCCGCCAAGTCTCGCTCAGCGACCTCACCCCCGCCTCCCTCACCAGCGCCCTGCAGCGCCACGTGGACCGCGCCTGGGCCCGCGGCGTCAGCTACTACCGCGACCTGCGCGTGGTCTACGAGATCGAGGCCGCCATCCACCAAATGCGCCAGGCCCCCGCTCCCGCCGCCGCCCCCGCCGACGACCACGACCGCACCCAGCGCCCCCCCCGCGGCGTCCCCCACGCCCAGCTCGCCCTCCTCGCCCTGCCTCCCTTGCCCCCCCCCTACCGGAGATTCCTATGAACTGCCACCTCCACCCCGACCGCCCCGCCACCGCCTTCTGCCGCACCTGCGGCCGCCCCCTCTGCCCCGAGGACCAGCGCGAGATCTACGGCGTCGTCTACTGCCAAGACTGCCTCGCCCGCCCCCTCGGCGCCGCCGCCCCCGCCGCCGCCCCCGGCCTCCCCTTGCCCCCCGCCGCCGTTCCCAACCCCCACGCCCCCAGCCCCGGCATCGCCCTCCTGCTCGGCTTCGTCCCCGGCGTCGGCGCCATCTACAACGGCCAGTACCTCAAGGCCTTCCTCCAGGTGGTCATCTTTGCCTTCCTCATCGCCATGTCCAACTCCGTCGGCGGCCCCGCCGACGTCTTCTTCGGCCTCGGCATCGCCGGCTTCTACTTCTACATGCTGATTGATTCCTACCACACCGCCAAGCAGCTCCAGGCCGGCCTGCCCGCCAGCGACTTCTTCAACCTCAATCAGAACCAGCCCCTCAACGCCCCCATCGCCGCCATCATCCTCATCGCCATCGGCGTCATCTTCCTCCTCCGCAGCCTCGGCTTCTTCTACTACGACGCCTCGCGCTACCTCTGGCCCGGCATCCTCATCGCCATCGGCGGCTACCTGCTCATCCGCCACAAGGGAACCCCGGCCGCCTAGCCCCCGTACCCCCGCCATGGCAACCCCCTGCCAGTGTCCCGCCTGCGGCCTCCGCCGCCTCGCCCCCGCCCTCAGCCTCATCGCCCTGGGCGCGCTGCTGCTGGCCCACATGCTCCGCCCCAGCTTCAACGCCGTGGCCGTGGTGGCGGGCTTCCTGGTTTTCCTGGGCGCGCTCGGCATCGCCCGCCACCTCGCCCCCGGGCCCCGCCCCGCCCCCGACCTCCCCGCCCCCTACCACCCCGCCCCCGGCAGCCTCTTCTTCCCCTTCCTGCTGCTGGCCGTCGGCCTGCTCATCCTCCTCCGCCACTCCCTGCCCAACCTCCCCCTCGGCGCCTGGATCGCCCACTACTGGCCCCTGCTCCTCATCCTCTGGGGCCTCACCCGCCTGGTCGAGCACTACACCCGCCCCCCCCGCGCCCGCGGCGGCCTCAGCGGCGGCGAGATCGTCCTGCTCTTTTTCATCATCCTCTTCGGCCTCGCCTTCAGCGGCGCCTACCGCTTCCGCCACTCCCGCCTCGCCAACTACTGGGGCGTCAATGTGGACAACTGGAACCCCTTCTACCAGTCCTACTCCTTCGCCGCCTCCACCCAGGCCACCATCCCTCCCGGCCCCCCCCCCACCATCCTCATCCGCGGCTACCGCGGCGACATCGTCCTCCTCCCCGGACCCCCCGGCGCCATTTCCGCCTCCCTCGCCGACACCGTCCACGCCGACGGCCAGGACGAGGCCAACCGCCTCTTCCAGGCCTCCCAGCCCCGCATCGAGCAAGACGGCGCCCAGTGGGTGGTCGCCCCCGCCGGCGACGCCCGCCCCCCCAACCTCCGCGCCGACCTCAAGCTCACCCTCCCCCCCTCCGTCCCCGTCGCCGTCCAAACCGAGCTCGGCGACGTCTCCGCCTCCCACTGGGCCGCCGACCTCGACCTCCGCACCGCCCACGGCGACATCACCCTCGACCACATCCACGCCAACGTCCAGATCGCCAGCGGCCACGACTCCCTCCGCCTCGACCACATCGCCGGCAACGTCACCATCACCGGCACCGCCACCGGCGACAACGTCTCCCTCGCCAACGTCTCCGGCGACGCCACCCTCAACGGCGAGTTCACCGGCACCCTCCGCTTCCGCAACCTCGCCCGCGGCCTCCACTTCAACAGCCGCCGCACCTCCCTCGCCATCGCCGCCCTCCCCGGCTCGCTCGACTACGACCTCGGCCGCATCGCCATCGCCAACGCCCAGTCCATCTCCCTCCGCACCCGCAACGAGGCGATCTCCATCCGCCAGTTCTCCGGCCCCCTCCAGGTCCACAGCCGCGACGACCGCATCGCCCTCGCCGCCGCCGCCCCCCCCACCGACCCCATCCTGGTCACCAACCAGAACGCCGACATCTCCCTCACCCTCCCCGCCCAAAGCCAGTTCCACCTCCAAGCCACCCTCCGCAACGGCGACCTCCACAACGAGTTCAGCCCCGCCGCCTCCTCCGCCCCCGCCCCCGCCATCCGCCTCGAG